>Ga0299912_10004269_pt1 | contig 11700 bp, 11 predicted proteins | sample RVTome_2_FD_207667 | JGI IMG/M metagenome (GOLD analysis project Ga0299912, IMG submission 207667) | Soil microbial communities from uranium-contaminated site in the Upper Colorado River Basin, Wyoming, United States - RVT95D214 (version 2) ... | reverse complement strand
TCCCGCACCGCTTGCATACCCGCGGCGACGCCGTAGTGGATGAAGGGGTCCATCTTCTTGGCGTCCTTGGGAGAAATGTATTCCGTGACGTCGAAATTGCGCACCGAGCCGCCGAAACGCACCGAAAAATCGCTCACGTCGAAATGGGTGATGGGCCCGATGCCGCTCTTGCCCGCCAGGATATTCGCCCAGCACTCGGGCACGTTAAGGCCCACGGGAGACACCATGCCCAGGCCGGTGATGACAACGCGTCGTTTCGTCACGGGATTACCTTCTCGTTCCAATCAATACGATGGTTTACGTCTATAAAAACAAAAGGCCGCAACCACAAACGCGGTCTAGCGGCCTTGGTTGTTATGTAGCTGGAAAATCAGCTTTTGAGGTGTTCGTTGATGTACTTCGTTGCCTGGGCGACCGTGGTGATCTTCTCGGCATCCTCGTCGGGAATTTCGGTCTCGAATTCCTCTTCCAGGGCCATCACCAGTTCTACGGTATCCAGGGAATCGGCACCAAGATCGTCGACGAATGAGGACTCGCTGCTGACTTCCTCTTCTTTCACGCCGAGTTGTTCAACAACGATTTTTTTGACTCGTTCTTCAACGGTACTCATGTTGGATCTTTCCTCCCAAAATTATACGAAAGCAGCCTTGGGCCGCGTGGGCGGTATTCTAGTGAAAACACCGCCCTGACACAAGTTAAAAAGCACTGCCGAAAGTTAATGTAACGCATTGTTAAATATAAATATTCTCAAACACACATAGCAGGCGAAACTTAGGCCATGTACATTCCGCCGTTCACATGCAGTGTTTCGCCAGTGATGTAGGCAGCCCCCGGCGAAGCGAGAAAAGCCACCGCCGCCGCGATTTCCTCCGGTTGCCCCAACCGTCCCAAGGGGATGCCACCTAACAGGGATTCGCGCTGCGCATCGGAGAGTGCGCGAGTCATGTCGGTGTCGATGAAACCCGGCGCCACGGCATTGACCGTGATGCCACGACTTCCCACTTCACGCGCCAATGACTTGGTGAAACCCACCAGTCCAGCCTTGGCGGCGGCATAGTTGGTCTGCCCCGCATTGCCGGCGGCGCCCACCACGGAGCTGATGCTGATGATGCGGCCCTTACGCGCCTTGGTCATGCTGCGCAGGCAAGCCTTGGAAAGACGGTACACCGAGGTGAGATTGGTGTTAATGATGTCGTCCCACTCTTCGTCCTTCATGCGCATCAAGAGATTGTCGCGGGTGATGCCGGCGTTGTTCACCAGGATGGAGGGGGCGCCGTAAGCTTCCTGCACGGCCGTGACCACGGTATCGACGGACGCCTGATCCGTGACGTTCAACATCATGCCCCGGCCCTTGATCCCGGCATTCGCCAGACTGGCGCCGATAGCCTCGGCGCCTTTCTCGGAGGTGGCGGTGCCGATGACGGTGGCGCCCTGCGCGCCCAGGGCCAGGGCGATGGCCTGACCGATGCCGCGGCTGGCGCCCGTTACCAACGCAATTTCACCTGTCAGCATAGTTATTCTCCCTTCAACGTTTCCAGCGCCTTCGTGAGACTTTCGGGGTCGAGAGTTTCGAAGGTTCCCATCTCTTTATTGATGCGCTTGTTTAAACCGACCAAGACCTTGCCGGGTCCACACTCGACGATGCTGCCGACGCCCCGCGCGCCCATGGCGTGGATGACCTCCACCCAACGCACCGGCATGAACAATTGGCGCCGGAGTGCATCGCGGATGGCATCGGCCGCGGTCTCGGACTTCACGTCGACATTGTTGATGACCGGGATACTCTGGGCGGCAATCTCGATGGAGGCCAATCGTTTCGCCAGCCGCTCCGCCGCCTGCGCCATGAGGCTACAATGCGACGGCACGCTCACGGGCAACATCAGGGCGCGCTTGGCGCCGGCCTCTTTCGCCAAGGCCACGGCGCGATCGACAGCAGCGGCGTGACCGGCGACGACCACTTGTCCCGGTGAATTGAAATTGACCGCCGACACCACTTCGCCCTGCGCCGCTTGCGCGCAGACCTCGATGACCTTGTCGTCGTCCAGCCCAAGAATCGCGGCCATAGCGCCGACACCAGCGGGCACGGCCTCTTGCATGAACCGGCCGCGATCGGCCACGAGCCGCACCGCGTCGGAGAAATTCAGACTGCCCGCCGCGACCAGCGCGGTGTACTCACCTAGGCTGTGGCCTGCCATGACGGCCGGTCTCGTCCCGCCCTCTGCCTGCCACACGCGCCACACGGCGATGCCGCCGGCAAGCATGGCCGGCTGGGTGATGTGCGTCTGGTTGAGTTCGGCTTCAGGTCCACCTTGCACGATGCGCCAGAGGTCGTAACCCAACGCCTCGGAGGCCTCGGCGTAGGTTTCGTGCACGAGCGGAAATTGTGCAGCCAGTTCACCCAGCATACCCACCGATTGCGAACCCTGGCCGGGAAAGACAAACGCAAATGACATGATCGAGATCCCTAATTCCAGTTTGCTTCGGGGCGTAACCGCCCTCTTACAATTAATATCTCAGCAGGGCTGAACCCCAGGTAAAGCCGCCGCCGAAGGCCTCCAGCAACACCGTGTCGCCGCGCTGGATGCGGCCGTCGCGGACGGCCTCATTCAACGCCAGCGGCACCGAGGCCGCGGAAGTATTGCCGTGTTCCTCCACAGTGACCACCACGCGATCCATGGACATCTTCAACTTCTTCGCCGTGGCGGCGATGATGCGAATGTTGGCCTGATGGGGAACCAGCCAGTCCACATCGCTTTTCTTCATACCATTGGCGGCGAGGGTTTCATCCACAATGCGGCCCAGGGTGTTGACCGCCATCTTGAAGACCTCGTTGCCCTGCATGGTGATATGGGCGTTACCGTTATTCGGATAGCCTTCGGAAATACCGCCCGTGGTGGAAAGAAGATCTTTGTAGTGACCATCGGCATGAAGGTGGGTCGAAAGAATGCCCTCCTCTTCGCTCGCCTCCAGCACCACGGCGCCTGCGCCGTCTCCGAACAACACGCAGGTCGTGCGGTCGGTCCAATCCACGATGCGTGACAGCGTCTCAGCGCCTACAACCAAAGCACGGCGATGGCTGCCGCTGCGTATGAACTTGTCGGCCACGCCCAAGGCGTAAATGAAGCCGGTGCAAACGGCCTGCACATCGAAGGCTGCACAGCCGCGGATACCGAGGCGTTGTTGCAACAGGCAGGCGGTGCTGGGAAAAACGCGATCCGGCGTGGTGGTGGCGACGATGATCAAGTCGATATCATCGGGACCGATGCCGGCCGCCTCCATCGCGGCGCCGGCCGCGATCTCGGCGAGATCGCAGGTGGTCTGGCCATCGGCAGCGATATGGCGTTTTTTGATGCCGGTGCGCTCGGTGATCCATTGGTCGGAGGTCTCCACCATCGCCTCCAAATCCTGGTTGCTCAGCACCTTCTCCGGCAGATAACCGCCCGTCCCGATAATGCGTGAATAACTCACTGCGCCTGCTCCCGGATCAATGCTGCTTCCACCTGACTGCTAATGCGTTGCGGCACATTTTTCTTCACTTCCAAAATGGCTTCGTGAATGGCATATGAGTAAGCGAGGACATCGGCCCCGCCGTGGCTTTTCACCACGATACCCTGCAAGCCCAAAAAGCTGGCACCGTTGTAGCGCCGTGGATCAATCCTTTCCCGAAGCGCGCGCAACACGGGCAAGGCGATAAGCCCCGCCAGGCGCGTCAACAGGTTACGCTTGAATTCCTGGCGCATGAAATGCGCGATCATTTTCGCCACGCCTTCGGTGGTCTTGAGCGAGATATTGCCGACGAAGCCGTCGCACACCACCACATCGACCGTACCCTTGAAGATATCGTCGCCTTCGACAAAACCGATGTAATTGAGATTGCTCGCGCTCAGCAATCTGGCGGCCTCTTTGACGCGCTCGTTTCCCTTCACCTCTTCCTCGCCGACGTTCAACAGGCCGATGGTCGGCGACTGAATATTTTCCACCGCGCTGGTAAGCACCGAACCCATGACGGCAAATTCGAAGAGGTTTTCCGCGCTGGCATCCACATTGGCCCCCAGATCCAGCACATGGGTGTGGCCTTTCATGGTCGGCAGCGCGGTGATGATGGCGGGACGATCGATGCCCGGCAGCGTCTTCAAAACGAAACGCGCCGTCGCCATCAAGGCGCCGGTGTTGCCGGCGCTGACACAGGCCTTGGCCTCGCCGGACTTCACCAGATTGATAGCCACGCGCATGGACGAATCCTTTTTGTTGCGCAGGGCAAGAGAGGGCTTATCGTCCATCTCGACCTTTTGAGAGGCATGGACGATTTTCAGGCGCGGCCCCGGCTGGGCTTTGTGCACGGCAAGCTCGGCCATCAAGGCCTCTTGATCGCCGACAAGGATGATGACCAAGTGCGGCACTTCTTCAAGCACGCGCAGCGCAGCAGGGATCACCACGGACGGCCCATGGTCGCCGCCCATGGCATCAAGGGCGATATTCAGGTCTTGGGTCATATGAGATTGTTTCGAGTACGGCGCAGTAACACCGTCGCGTGATCGTTGATCCGATCACGCTATTGCGGCGGGTTAAGAAAGCGACGAATTATTCGTTGCCTTTGGTGCTGACGACTTTACGGCCACGATAGAAGCCATCGGGGCTGATGTGGTGACGACGATGGGTCTCGCCCGTCGTGGGTTCCACTGACAGCGGCGGATTCTTCAGCGCGTCGTGGGAACGACGCATATCGCGACGGGACGAAGTCTTTCTGGTTTGTTGAACGGCCATGGCGTTTCCTCTATGCGTAACGGATCGTTACTGTGTTAAGTCACTTTTTCTTCAATTCGGCCAGCACCGCAAAGGGATTTTCCCGTTTTGGTTCGGCCTCCGCCTGCCCCTGGAATTTATCGGCCACAGGGCATTCGGTCTTCTCATGCACAGCCACGATGGGCAATGCCAATATCAATTCGTCTTCTACAATGTCCGCCACTTTTATTTCCTCACCGGAAACCAGCAACGGGTCAAAATAGTCCGGCAGATTTTCCGCCGCCTTGCGCGAGGTAACGATACCCAGCCTGATCCGGGTATCCACCTCATACGTCATGTTCTGCATGCAGCGTTGGCATTGCAGCACCAGCGTGGCGCGCACACGGCCGATCACATTGGGCATACCGCCTTCGTCGACACCGAAATGCAGGCTGGCTTCCGCCTCTCCTTCAGTAGACCGTAGCGAAGGCGTCAATCGCGCCAGCTTCGCCAGCGCAATCCGTCCCTCGATATCCCGCCCCTTGGTTGCCAGGGACAGTGGATTAATCAATTCTTCGAGGCGGTCGGACATAAACGCGCAATTCTATAAGTGATGGCTAATCTTGTCAAAGTGGAAAACCATAAGTGGAAAACAAAAGCACAGTCCTGCCAGAGGCTTAGGCCTATTCTTCCTTGACACGATGCGCGCACTTCCGCAATAGTCCCAAAGCTCCCAGGTCGTAGACGAGTCATGCTAAAAAAAGTTCTCATAGCCAACCGCGGTGAAATCGCCGTGCGTATTGTACGCGCCTGTGCAGAATCAGGCATCAAATCCGTCGCGGTCTATACCGATGCCGACCGCTATGCCCTCCACGTCAAGAAGGCCGACGAGGCCTACAGCCTGGGGCCCGAGACGGTCGCTGGTTACCTCAACGTTCACCGAATCGTCAATCTTGCCAAAGCCACCGGCTGTGACGCCATCCACCCGGGCTACGGGTTTCTGTCGGAAAACCCGCAACTTGCCGAAGCCTGCGCGAAACGCGGCATACGATTCATCGGCCCTAATGCGGACGTCATCCGACGCCTGGGCGACAAAGTGGAGGCCCGCGCCGCCATGGTCGAGGCCGGGGTCCCCGTCACACCCGGCAGCGACGGCAATGTAAAGAACGTGGAAGAGGCCTTGGTCTGGGCCGACAAGATCGGCTATCCCGTAATGCTAAAAGCCACGGCGGGTGGCGGCGGACGAGGCATTCGCCGTTGCTCCAGCGCGGAAGAATTGCGCCGGAATTACGACCGCGTGGTCTCCGAGGTCAGCAAGGCCTTCGGCAATACGGACGTGTTTCTGGAGAAATGCGTCGTCAATCCCCGGCACATCGAGGTGCAAATCCTCGCCGACAGCCACGGCAATGTCATCCATCTTTTCGAACGCGACTGCTCCATTCAACGCCGCCACCAGAAGCTGGTCGAAATCGCGCCCTCACCCCAATTGAGCGAGGCGCAACGCACATTCATCGGCGATGTCGCAGTCAAGGCCGCCAAGACCGTGGGCTATGAAAACGCCGGCACCGTGGAGTTTTTGCTGGACCGTGAAGACAACTTCTTCTTCATGGAGATCAACACCCGCCTGCAAGTGGAACATACGATCACCGAACAAATCACCGGCGTCGACATCGTACAGGAACAGTTTCGCATCGCCGCCGGGCTTGCGCTGCGCTATCGGCAAGAGGACGTCGGGCGTCGCGGATACGCCATGGAATTTCGCATCAACGCCGAAGATCCGCAAAACGATTTTCTTCCCAGCTTCGGCCGCATAACCCGATATTTTGCTCCGGGCGGACCCGGTGTGCGCACGGATGCCGCCATCTACACCGGCTATGAAATACCGCCGTATTACGACTCCATGTGCGCCAAGCTCATCGTCTGGGCGCTGGATTGGGATTCGCTGTTGGATCGCGCCGAGCGCGCGTTACAAGACATCGACGTGTACGGCGTAAAAACCACCATTCCCTATCAACTGGAAATCGTCAGATCAGCGCAATTTCAGACCGGCAAGTTCGATACTTCCTTTGTCGAATCCCATCCGGAACTCACCCAGTACTCTGTAAGGCGCTCGTCACGCGAACTGGCTGCCGTCATTGCTGCGGCAGTTGCCGCTTACATGGGCCTGTAAAAAATCGGAGATTTCATGAGCCCCGCCAATCAACAAGTCTTTATAACCGACACCGTGCTTCGCGATGCCCACCAGTCATTGTTGGCCACCCGCATGCGTACCGAGGACATGCTGCCCATTTGCAGCAAGCTCGACCGGATCGGTTATTGGTCGTTAGAAGTGTGGGGCGGCGCCACCTTCGATGCCTGCATCCGCTTCTTGAAAGAAGATCCCTGGGAGCGTCTGCGTCAACTGCGCAAGGCCCTCCCTAACACGCGCTTGCAGATGTTGCTGCGCGGTCAAAATCTGCTGGGGTATCGGCATTACTCCGACGATGTGGTCCGCGCCTTCGTGCGGCAAAGCGCGAAACAGGGCATCGACGTGTTCCGCGTTTTCGACGCACTCAACGACGTCCGCAACATGCGCGTCTCCATCGAAGAAATCAAAGCCGCGGGCAAACATGCGCAGGGCGCCATCAGCTACACCACCAGCCCCGTGCACACCACCGAGCAGTTCGTCACCCTCGCCAAGCAATTGCAGCAAATGGGTTGCGACAGCATCGCCATCAAAGACATGGCGGGGCTGCTCACCCCGATGGTCGCGGCGGAACTCACCAAGGCCTTGGTCGATACGCTAAACGTACCCGTGCATCTGCATTCCCATGCCACCGCCGGCCTGGCCAGCATGTGCCAACTGAAGGCCATCGAAAACGGCTGTCGGCACATCGACACGGCGATATCGACCCTCTCCGGCGGCACCAGCCATCCGCCGACGGAGAGCATGGTCGCCGCTCTTCACGGCACCGAATACGATACCGGCCTCGATCTTCCCGCCTTGCAGGAAATCGGCTTTTACTTTCACGAAGTCCGAAAGAAATATCATCAATTCGAAAGCGAGTTCACTGGGCTCGACACCCGCGTGCAGGTCAACCAAGTACCGGGCGGCATGATCTCGAACCTCTCCAATCAACTGCGCGAACAAGGCGCGCTGGAGCGCATGAACGAGGTGCTCGCGGAAATACCCCGCGTTCGAGAAGACCTTGGTTACCCGCCGTTGGTCACGCCCACCTCGCAAATCGTCGGCACGCAAGCCGTACTCAACGTGATCACCGGAACGCGTTACAAAAACATCACCAATGAGGTGAAGCTCTATTTGCAAGGGCGCTACGGCACGCCGCCGGCGCCGGTCAATCCCGACGTCAGACAACAGGCCATCGGCAACGCCGACGTCATCACCTGCCGGCCGGCCGATCTCCTCGATCCGGAAATGGACAACCTTCGCCGAGAGATCGCCAGCCTGGCGGAAAATGACGAAGACGTGCTCACCTATGCCATGTTCCCGGAAGTCGGCAGAGATTTCTTGCAACAACGCAAGGACGGCACGCTGACACCCGAAATATTGGAGCCTGTCGCGGCCGATCGTGCCGCCTATTGTGTGTCGGCAACGGAATTCAACATCGCCATGCACGGCGAGAACTACCACATCAAGGTCACCGGCACGGGACATAAAATGCAGGAGAAACGTGCCTTCTATATCAATGTGGATGGAGTCCCCGAAGAAGTCATGGTGGAAACCTTGAACGAACTGATTCTTGCCGGAGGCGAAACGGCAAAACCTGCCACCGCCCTCTCCGGAAAAGGCAGTCGCCGGCCTACGGCAACTACTCCCGGCCATGTAACAACTTCAATGCCCGGCACGGTTATCGATGTCCTGGTCAACATCGGTGACAGTGTTCAGGCGGGTGACCCGGTGCTGGTTACCGAGGCCATGAAAATGGAGACCGAGATTCAGGCTCCTGTTCCAGGGAAGATCGTCGCCATCCACGTGCAGAAAGGCGACAGCGTGAACCCCGATGAGGCATTGATCGAAATAGAATAGACAACCGCACACGCCAAACCATTTTCGGCGCAAATAAAAACACCGGCTGAGCGCCGGTGTTTTTATTGGTGATGCATGGTTTAAGCGGGGACTTTTACCATGCGGCGGCGACGTCTTTTCACCGTCTTCTTTTTCGCGGTCTTGCGGGCATAGGCGCGTTCCCACCTTGCCATAAACGCCGCAAGGGCTTTGGCCTTGGCCGTTTCTCTCTTGCGTTCGCCTTCGGCTTCCTTGACCGCACCCTTAACGATCTTCTCGGCTGCCCGCACCTTTGCACGAGCGGCGGTCATTATGGATCTAACGTTTTTCGCCGCGGCCCGTGCCTTCACTACCGAGCGTTTGGCGGCTGCCGTCTTTTTCGTCGCGGCAGATTTCACCGCCTTTTCCACCTTGGCCATTAGAACGGCCGCTTTGCCTTCCACCTTTGCAACTTGCTTCTGCGCGGCTTCGGACATTTTCATGGCGCGGGCAACGGCTTTGACGGCCACGTCATGCGCCTTGCTCATGGTCTTCGAAGCCGCAACACGCGCTGCCGAACGTTTGGGTGCTACACGACGACGCGTTTTGGCTCTAACTTTCGTCTTTGCCTTGGCGCGGGTTTTTTTCTTCTCTACCATATTTTTCTCCTCGACACGATTAAAAAACACAGTAACAAGTTTATATTCTTTTCGGTGAATAACAAGTTTCTTTCATGCTAACAGAAAATGAGCGGCCCATTCTGTCAAAAAGAAACTCTCTATAGCAACTCCAAGCGATATTTTTCCAACTCATCGAGAACGGAAATTTGATCCGCTGTTAGATCGTCATTGCGACGAAGTTCTTTAATACGCCTGCTGAACTCCGCTTCCGTGATACTTCCGCCGGCAGTGGGATCGGCAAGCCGGTAGCGACGATATTCATCCCAGCGGAGTCGTTCCTGGTTAGAAAGCGTTCCTGGAAAATTGCGCGCGCGATATCGAAACAGCATTTCAGGCAGCCGACGGTCCTCGAACGGCAAATCGATGCTCCCTAATTGTTCCGGGGAGGAGCGGCGTATCCGTTGCATCCGAACACGATCGGCATCGCTGAAAAAACCACCGCTATAGAGCATGAGATCGGGGTCCTGGCTAGGCTCGAAATCCTGTTGACGGAAAGCTGCAATAAGCTTTTCCACAAACTCGGGGTGCGCCCGGATCTTCCCAAGATGTTCATCGGCCTGCTGCGGGTCGATATGCCACTTCCCCGCCGCTTCCGCCGTCAGCGTGTTCGCAGGCACGACAACCGGGGCCTTATTGATGTGTATCGTTTTGATCGGCAGGCGTGCCGCGCCGTCGGGCAATTCTTCCGTGCGCGTAAACAACCGCTGCCGCAATTCATCCGTCGAAAGCCCGAAAAACGGCTCGGGATCGTAGCGCAAATCATAGGCAACGATCTCGTTCTTGTTGTTCGGGTGGGTGGCGATGGGGGCAATCAAGGCAATGCAACCTAATTCCGCCGAATACATCGAGGAGACGTGCAGCACCGGCGTCATTGGCATAACGTCCAGCAATTGCGCCGCGAGGTGTTTGGTGCGGTGCTGAAAAACATAGTCGTACAGGCGCGGTTGCCGCTGTCGTATCAACTTGGCGACGGCGATGGTCGCGCGCACGTCGGAAAGCGCATCATGGGCCGACTCGTGACTGATGCCGTTGGCCTTGGTGAGATCCTCCAAACGAAAGCTGGGTTTGCCGTCGGGATGTTTCGGCCATTCGATCCCATCGGGGCGCAAGGCGTGGGTGAGCCGCACCATGTCGAGAATATCCCAGCGGGAATTCCCGTTCTGCCACTCGCGTGCGTACGGATCGAAGAAATTGCGATAGAGGGTAAAACGCGTCACATCATCGTCGAAACGGATGTTGTTATAACCGGCGACGCAGGTGTTGGGCCGCGCGAATTCTTCGTGGATACGACCGATGAACTCCGCCTCGGGCACTCCTTCCGCGCGGGCTTTCTGCGGTGTGATTCCGGTGATGAGACAGGCATCGGGTTGAGGAAGAAAATCGTCAGCCGGGCGGCAGTAGATGCACAATGGCTCGCCCGTGACATTCAAATCGTGATCGGTGCGAAGGCCGGCAAATTGGGCGGGCCGATCGCGGCGGGGATCGGTGCCGAAGGTTTCGTAGTCGTACCAATAGATGCTGGCGGGGACGGCCATTAGGTGCCCGTTAATTGCCGGGCGCCGACACCAGGAGCACGGTGACGTTGTCGGACCCGCCGTTTAGCAACGCCTTTTGAATGAGCAGATCGACCTTCTTCTGCTCACTCAAGTCTTGAGTCAGTACCTCGGCGATTTCGGCGTCGCTGACTTCCCCATTGAGACCGTCAGTACACAGGAGCACCTGTTGGCCGGGCGACAAACGTCCTTGCACACGGCCCACTTCGAGACGCTCCAGACTCAGCATGCCGATGGCCTGGGTAATGTAGTTGCGTTGAGGATGTGTCCGCGCCTGCTCATGGGAAATTTCGCCGCGATCGACGAGCTGTTGCACCAATGAATGATCGCGGGTGAGCTGCGTCAGCCGGCCGCCGCTCCAGATGTAGGCGCGGCTGTCGCCTACCCATGCCACTTCGAACTGATGTCCATCCATCTTGATGACGATGGCCGTCGAGCCCATGCCGCACCGTCCCAGTCCTCTTTCCGCGGCATCCAACACGGCGTGATGCGCTTTGACCAGCGCCTTCGCCACCGCGGTTCCGCCTTGCACCTCTTCGCGTACGCAGTCCACCACGATCTTGCTGGCGACTTCTCCGCACTCATGCCCGCCCATGCCGTCGGCGACGATCCCGAGGCCCAACGTGGGCTCTACGAGGTAGGCATCTTCGTTGTGCTTTCGAACGCGACCGACATGCGTATCGTGTCCGCAGGTTGTTATTGGCATAGTTATTAGAATTGACTCCGAGTACCACTGCCACGAGCAAAACGCTTCGGCAAA
>Ga0299912_10004268_pt1 | contig 11701 bp, 9 predicted proteins | sample RVTome_2_FD_207667 | JGI IMG/M metagenome (GOLD analysis project Ga0299912, IMG submission 207667) | Soil microbial communities from uranium-contaminated site in the Upper Colorado River Basin, Wyoming, United States - RVT95D214 (version 2) ... | reverse complement strand
TTTGGCAATGAGTGATTTAGCGCTGATGCGGTCGCTGGGTCCATCAGGCGGTTGAGTCAACTGCGTCCCCTGCGACTTTGCATCTCTTGCGTCACTGCGTTTTCGCGTTAATTGCATCGTTGAGTCCATTGCGTCCCTTGCGTCCACCGAGTCAATACGTTTTGGGGTCGTACCGTCTATTGAGTCACGGGATCCTAATGCGGCTGAGTCTTTTGGATGAGTCTCGTCTGTTTGTGGAACAATCCTGGCGATCTCTTGGGGCACTACCTTACCCATTTCTTTTGGAACCACTTTCTCTGTGGCAACAGGTATTTCTGATTTCAGAATCGTTTGTGTGGATGGCTTCTCTCTCGACCTCAACTCTTCTCCAGACGCGGAGGGGGGAGAGATGGAAGCTTCCTTATTCACCTCCTGGGGGACCACTTTTGCGATTTCACCTGGTACTTCTGATCTTGAAACAGCTTGTGCAGATTGTTTCTCCTTAGGCCTCAATTCCCCCCCGGCCCTTAGGGGGGAAGCCAGTGGAGGTTCTATGAGGGGTGGAACAACCTTAACCATCTCTTGAGGAACTACTTTTTCAACCTTCTTGGAAGCTATCTGGTTTGTCTCGTTTGTCTGGCTTATCTGGTTTGTCTGGCTCGTTTGGTTCGTTTTGTTCGTTTCGTTCGTTTGGTTTGTTTGGTTTGTTTGGTTGATTTGGCTTGTTTCGTTCATTTGGTTTGTTTGGTTCATTCCCTCTAGGGGACCCCGTTTCAGAGGAGAGGAAACCCGAGGCATCTTCATATAAAGATAGATCGAGCCAAGGATGAGGGGAATGATTACGAGGCTCATGGGAATAACTAATTTCTTGGTATAAGATCTGCCTTTTTTCCGACCGTAGGCCCTCTCGAGATCGTATTTCACTCGAGTGGAAGAATGCTTCAGTGTGTCGTAGGCCTCATTGATCTCTCTTACCCTTTCGTCTTTCCCTTTTCTTCCTATCTGTTGATCGGGATGGAATTTTCGCATCAATTTGATCCAACGGGCCCGGATCTCTTCCTCTGATGCGTTTTCTCTCAGCCCGAGAATTTTGTAGTAATCTTTCATAAACTTTTTTAAACGTTCGAACGTTTAGATCGTTAAGTCCGTTGAGTCCGTTGAGACCGTTAAATTCGTTAAGCCCGTTCAGTTCGTTAAACCCGTTGAGACCGTTGAGATCGTTATGTCCGTTTGGAACGTTTAGACCCTTTAGACCCCTGGGATCTAAGATATCTTAACAGTCCATCTATGATCATCATAACTTTTTTTGGCTTGGCTATATATCTCGTCTAAATCATTCTTACTAATATATTCTTGATCAAAAGCGATATAGAAACAATTTTGGGCTTCAGCACACGATCGGCGAGAGTAGGTTAGAAACCGAACGAGTTCTGCATTGGATTGACTGGCCCAACCTTCTGAAATATTGTTCATGACAGATATAGCTGCACCTGTAGTTTGGTCCCTGAGACGATAGTCTGACTGAAAGGCCCTACTCGACTTAATGCAGCTATATACCATATTTACGAATTTCCTTGCTTCTTGCCAGCATTCCAATTCTTCAAAGCGATTAATCTTCATTATTAAAACCGTTTTGATCGTTAAGATCGTTAAGTTCGTTAAGCCCGTTGAGATCGTTAATACCGTTAAGAACGTTATGTCCGTTTGGGTCGTTTAGACCGTCAATTTCGCTATATCCCTTGGGGTCGTTTCGACCGCTTAAGGCCTTGAGGCCTATTGGACCGCAAATATCCTTATTTCGGTTGAGATCGTTAGTTTCGTTATGTCCGTTTTGATCGTTAAATTCGTTAAGCCCGTTGAGATCGTTAAGAACGTTATGTTCGTTTAGATTAAATAATTCAACAAGACTAACGATATTAACGTTCTAAACGACACTAACGGGGTCTGAGTTGGACATTGTCGATCCAGACTGTTCCAGAGATGAATCGATCAAACTTATCGGTCTTCTCCCTCCTTACTCTGACCACACCGCCCTGTGATTGGGCAGGGGTCCGAAAGGCGACCGTCAGCTCTCTCCATCCATTGTCTCCGATTAAGGACTCTGATACCCCGTGAAAGGTTGGACCAATCCCTGAGATCTCTATCTTAAGACCACTCTTGGTCGTTATACCCTTTGTCTTCATGTGGGCCTTAAAACCGTATTCTGTATCGGGTTTCAGTGCCACGCATTGGTAGACATGTTGAAAATCGACATTCTCCTTCCCGTTGAAGGTGATCTTCAGTGAACTCTTTTCCTCGAAGGCAATTGAATGATCGAAGGAGATATCGACTCCAGGAACATTCACAATTTTCCAATCGAAACCACCCCCCAAGATCTGCTCCTTTTCGAACCCACCATTTGTGATTAGGTTTCCATCTGAGGGGATGGATAAGCCTTCTTCCCGAAGTCTTGCCTTCCATGCCTGAAATGCCTCGTTAAAATCGCCATGAGCAATAAGAAATTCAATATAACGGAGTGTTTCGCTACGATCACTCTTAAAACCATAAGAGGCTTTTTTCTCCCAGACCTTTTCAACCGATTCTTTATCTCCGATTTCGTAGAGATAGGAAAGGTATTGTTCGAGTAACGAAGGGTCTTTCGGAACCAGCCTTTCTAAGATGAATTCGGGATCATTGATCGCCCTAAAAAGCACATCGTAGACCAAGCCGCTCTGGTTTGGGTAGTGTGCGAGAATATAGGTGAAATGGGGAATTGCCTTCTCGATGAATCCTTGTTGAAGGAGAAGGTTTCCAGCCATCCATCTTCCTCGATAGCCTGTAGGGAAAGTCAGGATGGCCTTTTCCATGGCCCTCTCAGAGGCTACCTGGTCTCCCATTCGTTGAAAGACCTTTGCCAGATTGAGCCAGTATTCCTGCTCGAGCGGGTTTCGTTCGATCGCCTTCGAGAAATATTTAATCGACTCCTTAAGATCGATATTACGAATATCCCATTGATAGAAGAGCCCCAATCGGTAAAAGGGATCGGGATTGGATGGACTGAGCCGAAGGGCCTTGAGGAGGGTTTCTTTCGAAGGAACTCCCTGGTAGAGGTAAACCCCCCTCCAAATGAAAAGGATAGAGTAGGCCGCTGCCAACGAAACAATAAGGATGAGTATGGGAAGGAAAAGCCGTTTCATGAAGAACGAAAACCTATTCTACCCCTCACCCTTCCCCTCTCTCCGCAGGGGAGAGGAATGGGATGAGGGAGATGTAAAGGGAAGCTCCTTCTTCTTGCTTTCCTTTCCGTAATAGTAATGGTACCGATAGTAGTAATATCCGTAGTCACTTCGTTGGATATCGATCCGATTGATCACGACCCCAAGAATCTTAGCATTCACCTGATGAAGGACTTCCTTTGCCCGCTGGAGAGTTTCCCTCGGGGTCTTTCCACCCAGCACCACGAGGATGACTCCGTCCACAGAGGTGGAGAGGATCATTGAATCAGCAAAGCCGAGCACGGGCGGGGAATCGAGAATGAGATGATCAAACCGCTCTCCAAGAGAAGCCACCATATTTTTGAACCGGTTCGAGCTGACCAGTTCTGAAGGATTGGGAGGAATGGGACCGCTGGGGATATAATACAGATTTGGAATTTCTGTCTTCTTAATAATCGAATCCAATTCTGCATGGCCGGAAAGGAAGTTTGAGAGCCCTACCCCATTCTCTTGATCAAAGACCTTATGAACCCTCGGTTTCCTCAAATCGGTATCGACGATCAGGACCTGGGCTCCGGTTTGGGAGAGGGCAATGGCCGTATTGATGACGGTCGTGGTCTTGCCCTCGACCGGGTTGGGGCTTGTGATGACGATTTTCTTCGGAGGCTTTTCAGAGAAGGAGAGGAGGATGGATGTTCGGATGTTGCGGTAGGCCTCGGCAAGCATCGATTTAGGATGACCAAAGGTGATGAGCTCGACCGGATAGGATGCCCCCTTGTCCAACTTCTTCCGCCTCTCGCTTGAAATCTCCGGTACCATTCCAAAGGAAGGCAGTCGAATCATTTGTTCCACATCTTCGGGGGTCTTTACCGTGTTGTCGAGGTATTCAAAGAAGAAGGCCAGTCCGACTCCGAGGAAGAGGCCAACCACAGCGCCCAGAAGGAGATTAAGACGTTTATTGGGCTTGTAGGGGCTTGTGGGTAATTCTGCCTGATCGACCACCTGGATGTTGCTCGCCATAATGCCGGCGGAGACCCCTGCCTCTTTCATTCTTTGGAGAAGGCCCTTATAGAGCTCCTTATTCGTATCGGCCTCTCGCTTGAGGATGTTATACTGAATGGCATTATCCTTCATCTCCATCGTCTTGGCCTTCTGCTCTTCAAACGCCTGCCGGAGCAGGGTCTCCCTTCGAAGGCTCGACTCATAGTCATTTTTAATGGCCGCGACGATCTTACTAATTTCGGCATCCATGCGTTTCTGAATGGTCTGCATCTGATTCCTTGATCGGACCATCTCCGGGTATTGGGGCTTGAAGGTCTCGGAGAGTTTCATGTACTGCGCCTCGAGTTGTATGTAGGTCTGTTTCAAGTCCATGACCATCTTGTTCTCGAGGATAGTGGGAAGGGAATCGGACTTCCGATCCCTCGTCTGCTTGTAAAGGACCTCTTTGGCCATCCGTTCCGATTCGGCCCTGGTCAGGGCATCATTCAGGTTGGTCAGACGCTGCATGGTGATATTCTCGTTCCCCTCGAGTGAAATGATATCATGCCTGGAACCGAAGGCCTGGAGGGCTTCATCGGCCCTCTCCACCTTGGCCTTGAGATCATCCAGCTGTGTGGTCAACCATTCCTTGGCTTGCTGTGTCGCAACAAAACGGCTCTCCAAGTTCTGCTGGATATAGGCGGCGGCTAAGGTGTTGGGCACCTGGGCGGAGAGCTCAGGGTAATAGGAGTCGTAGTGGAGTTTGACGAGGCGGGAGTTTCGGATGGGCTCAATCTTTAATCGACCCAAAAACCGATTGATGAGACCTGTCTCCTTTGCGCTTTCGGATGGATCCTTGTCGGAAGTAGACTTCTTATTCGGAGCAGTAAAGAGAGCAAAGATGGGATTCAGAATATTCGATTTCCACTTTCGAAAAAGGGTCTCAGGCTTCGGCAGAAACTCCGGGTGCTCTGACAGCTTGAGGGATTGGATGACTCGCCTGGCAAGGCTCCGGCTTTCGAGGACCTTGTACTGGGTCTGATAATAATCCAAGTCCATCGTATTGACGGCAAAGATCTCTTTGAAATCGACAATCTGAGGATTCTCCTTATTGATCTGGATAGAAGTTGTCCCACGGTAGATGGGCCTCATTGTATAAGTCCCCACCCCAGTGGTGACCACGATGATCAAAAAAAAGGCGATGATGGTCCATCGTCTTTTAGAGATGACTTTCCAGTAGTCACGAAGATTGACCTCTTTCTCCTCTTGAGGAGGGAGGTAAGAATACCCTTGGGGCGGAGGAAGTTGGTAATATCCTTCTGAAGGAATCTGTTTCAAATAGTCCATTTCATTCTCCTTACATTACAGGGGTGGCAAAGCAACTGAACCGATACGCCCCTTGATGAAATCCCACAGCTCCGTCAGAAAAGTCTTTGTTCCACTCTTGGGAACGATGACAATGTCATTCTCTTTCAGATAGAGATCTTCTTGCTTTCCCTCGTGAATGGCATCTAAATTTACTAAAAGGATCTCCTTTCCATCGTCCCTTCCTGCATAACGAAAGATCTTTGTTTCAGGACCGTCAGCTTTAGAGGTCAGGCCTCCTGCCGTTGCAATGGCCTGGCTGACTGTTATTCTCTTCCCTTTAATAGGGAAGCCTCCTGGTGCTCTTACTTCGCCGCCGACATAGATCTTACCCGAAAGTGGAATGTTGAGGACATCGCCATGAACAAGGGGCGCGTTGAGCGTTAAGTCTCCTCTAACGAGTAAGTCTCCGAGGTCGATAACAAAGGTCTGGGGTTTAGGTTCACCCAATTCTTTTCCTTCCCCCTTTTGAGAGGTCTCTTCAACCGAAGGAGTCGAACTATTAGGTCGAATGAGAAAGAGCAGTTGGCCTGCATCCTCTTTTAGCCCTCCTGCCATGGCCAAGATATCCAAGATTGTCTTCTGGCCCGTGACTTCAAATACGCCGGGTTTCTCAACTGCACCGATCACTGAGATTCGTTGACTCCGATACTCTTTGATGAAAACATTGACATTGGGATCTTGAAGATACTTTTCAGCCAGAAGATCCCGTATCTCTTTCTCCAATTCATTAGCGGTAAGGCCCTTGACCCTTAGAATTCCAAGCAGGGGAAGATTGATATTCCCCTGGGAACTGACCCTTACGGTCTTATTCAACTTCTCCTCTTCGAATACAGAGATTTCGAGGAGATCCTCAGGCCCGATCTTGTAGTCACGGTAAAGATCTCTTTTTGCCGAGAGGACACCCGTCAGAATTTTCTCGTTCATCGCCTTTACTTGCATAGAAGACTCAATCTCTTTTATCTGGGCTTCTGGAGAAACTATCTCCTTTTTAGGAGGAGGGGCAGAAGCACAGGAAGCGACGAGGATCACAAGGAAAAAACAGGTTATGGAAAGAGTGAATATTCTCCGCACAACCTTACCTCCTTCTAAAAAAAAACCCAGACAGAACGTAGCACTTAGGACCGCTGGGATTTCATCTACTACATCCGTTAAGTGAATGATCTACTGATTAGGGACAAATTGGGACGCCAGCCCCCCCGCCAACGCCACCCGAAGTGCTAGCGAAAGTCGCTCCCCCGATAATACCAAAAGCTCCAACACCAACCCCCGCCAAGGCCCCTGTAGTGAGTCCTGAGAATCCTTCGCCAATTGCTGCTGGAAGGGTCTCCAGTGGAGGGGCCTGGGCAACCATCACTTTAGATGGACCTCCAACCGTGATGGATGGAAGGGTCATCGAATCTTTGGACGAGAGTGCGGCCAAAACGACACGATCCTGATTCAGAATGGAGAGTCTGCCCTGAATACTCTTCACTGTGACAGCGCCATTTGAATGGAAGGAGATGGAACCCAACGTGTCTTCGTCCTTCGGGGAAGAAATGAAAGGGTTTTTCGCAGCTTGGAGAGTTCGAGACTTTAAGATAGATAAATTCCCTACTTTAAAATTTATTTCCGAGGGGGGGGGTATGCGGAATTCGATATTTCCCTGAGTGAGAATGAATCGATCATCTTGATCGAAAGAGAAAAGGCTATTTGAGCTTACTTGTATCTGGCTATTGTTTGAAAGAGTAATGATTGCAACGCCTTTTTCGGTCTTAATCCTTGTCCCCGGAAAGATCGGAAAATAGGAGGATTCCACCTCTTTCCATACATTATCCCTTGCCTCAAACTTTACCTCTCCTTTGGAGACCATCTCTCCAATAGGAATACCTTTATCTTTCGCCTCTACCCCTACGATTTGAAACCCATTCATCATCAACAAAAAGGATACGCAGAGGAAGTAGACAAAAACTCTGGAAATTATCCCTTTTCTCATTCTATCCCTCCTGTAATTTAACATTTACACCTTTTACACCTTAATTACCACTTAAACCATAATTTTTCAAATTTGTCAAGATCTTTTTTTAAATTTTTTTAAATTGGAACCAGATTTGGCCATTAGCAAAAAACGTATTTTCTGCCATTGTCTTTTTTTCTTCTATTGTCTTGTTTTTTCATTACTATGTTTAGATTTTGCGAAATAGACTTAATTCTTCGTCACGGAATTTGGGATACCTCATTATTGTGATATTGCATGCATGAGGCGGATGCCTCCGGGCAAGAGGATCAAACATTATCGTGCCGATAGTGCTCCTCATCAGGCGGAACTGATCAATGAGTTAGAAGAGGACGGGGTGAAATATGCGATGACACCGGATCACGACAAAGCGGTGCAATGGCTGATTGCATAAATTGGAGAGGAAGAATGGAAAGAACCGGTGAAGGGATGTGGCTATTTCCCTGAATGAACTTCTCACGTCACAAATAGTTTCCCAAGAGGTTTCTATCAGGTGATCTGTGGGAAAAGGGACAATGACTCAAAAAAGCTTTAAGAGCCGGAATGATACCTCTCCGCTATCATACCTTCAAAGGGTGCCCTATCCTCAGGCTCTTCAATAAAATCTGTTCCTCCCTGCACCCTCGGCTTTATGTTAAAAGCCCTCTGCTTGTTCCTTAAGACCTCCATTCTATCCTGCATACCCAACCAGAGACAATTCTTTCCGATGGGATAAAAGCCAGTGGTCATTATGCATTGCATGGAGTGGGCCTCTGAGAAAATGAACGCATGAAACAACTCATGTATAAGAACGTATGGATCAAGGAGTTTGACGATAATGAACCTTCTATATGTATCATCAATCACTCCCAACCAGGTTCCTCCAAATACTCCCAAAACACCGTCACCAAAGAGGCTTAAGCCTGTAAAAGCAATGGCGATGTCAAATCGGCCTCTGTCATCCGAAGTTTCATTTGCAATGTTTTTTAACATTGTGACAGTAGATAGTTTGGTTTTCCAATCTATGCTCTTCCAATCTATGATCTCAAGTCTTATTCCAACTTGTTCCTCGACAAGCTGAGAGCATTCGCCTATGAACTTGGCTATCTTAGATTTATCCTGCGTTCCATCTGTCAAAACAAGAGTGCGAAGGGTCCTGACAGGTAAATTCTCTGCTTGGAATTCACGGTCTTTCAGGAATGGCTTGACCGTCCCCATGGAACAGGATGACAGAAGAACCATTGCGAAAAAGAATACTGTGAGTCGGACCGTTATCTTTATCATTTTGTCTCTGCCCATGGCCTTTAGTAGAGCAAGGGTTATGCCAAGAGACAAAATGAATTTAACTATTTGAATTAATTAAATAATTTTATTTATAGAAAATGCGGTAAGTAATAAAATCGGTGACAAATTGCCATGAGTTAACTCTCTTTTTAAACAACTTATTGAAAATTAAGTATAATTTTTAAAAGACAATTTGTCCGAAATTAGAAATGTTTTGCAAATGAAGTGGGGAATTAAAAAAGGAAAGAAAATAATTAAGTCAGAGGCAGTAAAGCAATGATAGAAAATTTGTAAAACAATCAGTGGAATTCTGGTTTGTTTGTAAGATCTTAACTCACGTTTCTGCCAGTCTTTTTCTTACAAAGACATAGAAGAACATAGGGAGAGAAAGATGCTGCACAAGAGCGTCTGCGAGTTTTTTGCTCAACATCTGTTCAGAGCAATTCACTCGCTGCTTCTTAGCACAGAGGTGTTGGATTCTCCTCAAACATCAATTTTAGCCCATAGAGGAGTTGGGCCTTGGTAAACGGTTTCGTCATATAATAATTGGCACCCCAGTCATACCCCTTGAACATATCAGAGTCTTGATTCTTAGCTGTCAGAACAATGACCGGCATATCCTTCGTCTTTGGATTCGATTTCACCTCCTTCAATACCTGCCATCCATCCATCTTTGGCATCAGGATATCACAGATGAGGAGGTCGAAATCATCTTTTCCAATCTGTTCTATGGCCTGCGCTCCGTCCACGGCCTCCTTTACCTCATAGCCCCATTTGACCAGATGGATTCTCAGGAGCTTCCGAATCACCTCTTCATCATCTACGATCAATACTTTCTTGCTCATGATATATCCCTCCTTATTGGAAATTTAACGGTAAAAGTTGTCCCCGCATCTACCTTGCTTTCGACATCGATCGTTCCTTCATATTTGGTCACAATCCGGTAGACGATATTCAAACCAAGGCCGGTTCCCTCACCAGGGTTTTTGGTTGTGAAGAAAGGATCGAAAATCTGGTTGAGATATTTCTCGGGAATCCCCATACCATTATCGCTCACCTTAACTTCAACCGTATCCTTTAACGAGCGAGTGGAGAGGGTGAGCATCCCACCTTTTCCGTTGATGGCTTGTAATGCGTTGGTAATCAAATTGGAAAACACCTGTTGAATCTCACCGACATTCGCTTCTATCTTCTCAACCGGCTGGAATTTCTTTATCACCTCCACTGAATCAGTCTTGATCCCCAATCGTACCATCTTCAAAGAATTCTCGAGAACCTCATTGATATCTACAAGGGTCTGGCTTCCATCTTTTGCGATTCGAGAGTATGACCTTAATCCCTTGGAAATTTCACCTATTCTCTGAGCACAATTCAAGATATCCGTCAAACAATTTTTGATCTCTTGAGGATTCTCCTCACCCATGCAGAGTTCTGCCATCCCAATGACTCCAGAAAGGGGGTTGTTGATTTCATGGGCAATGCCAGATGCCAATATGCCTATCCCGGCCAACTTTTCTGATTGGATGAGTTGTTCCTGAAGCCGTTTTTCTTCGGTGATATCCTGGACATATTCAATGACAGCAACGAGATTCCCTTTGTCATCTGAAACCGGATAAGAGAAGATGCGCAGGGTCGTGTCGTTCTCCGGGATTTTCATGATTGAAGAGGAGGGCTGTTGGGTCTGGATGGTCACCGACACCGGACATTTCTCACATGGCAGGGTCCTCTGATAGTAGGCTTCGTAACATTTCTTTCCAATCAGCTCTTCAGACTCCGTATCGTAATTTTCAATCACCGCCCTATTGACACGAAGAATGCGATAATCGGGAGCTTGTATGGAGAGCTGGTCCCGGATCCCGTCGAAGATGGCTTCAAGGTTCCGTTTACTCTCTCTTATCTTCTTCTCAAGTTTTCTCCGCTCTGTCAGGTCCCGAAAGATCACCTGATAGAAGGACTCATCCCCTAAATCGATTCTCTTGGTGGAAAGATCCACCTCCAGCGGTGTTCCATCTTTTCTCAGTAAGGAAAAGGAATCTGTTCTCGCCTCCCCCTTCTCAACCACCTCGTCAAAATAACTCATCTTCCTTCCTTCCTCTACTCCGACGAGATCGACAAGGCCTCTTCCAAGAAGTTCTTTCTTCTCATATCCGGTGAGCCGCTCAACCTCTCTATTGACATTCGCAATGAGAAATTGAGGACTTCTCAAGATGATAATCCCGTCATTCGCATTCTCAAAGAGACCTCGATATTTGTCTTCAGATATGGTGAGTTGCCGGTGTTTCTCTTCAGTAAACGTTTGAACGATATACCCATAAAAGGCAGTCATGATGAAGATGAAAGGGATGCGAAGGATGTAGCTGCTACTATTTTCGGAAGTGAGAAATCCCCAGAAATAGAGGAGAACACCGTAGAGAGAGGCGGTGATACCTCCAATGACCATCAACAACTTGAAATTGCGACTGATCGATGCAAAGATGATGATGAGGAAAAAGACGAGATAAAAATCTGTCGTCATCTTTTCTGAAAGATACATTCCGAAGGAAACGATCCCGGTATCGACGAGGACTAATGTATAGAAGAGTTTTAGATTCGAAAACCATGCCTTCGGAACGAGAGCGAGCAAAAGATTTGATAAGATGTATCCGATAATAAGAAGGTGACTCAGACGTTGGTCTGCTATCCTACCCTTGCCAAATAGAATGAGGTAAGCGACCACAACGATAACGGTCCACCTGAGCAATAAGATAACCTTTTTCTTGTCTCGATCTTTCATCCCAAATTTGACCACAGAAAGAGTTATCATGTGCATCTAATTTCAGCAAAAAACATACCAAATGGACGGATTGAAGGATAAGGCTGTGCAAATAGCTCATAACTATAAGGAATAATTTGATTTATGGTAATTTTAATGACCGTTGACTTT
>Ga0299912_10004267_pt1 | contig 11702 bp, 13 predicted proteins | sample RVTome_2_FD_207667 | JGI IMG/M metagenome (GOLD analysis project Ga0299912, IMG submission 207667) | Soil microbial communities from uranium-contaminated site in the Upper Colorado River Basin, Wyoming, United States - RVT95D214 (version 2) ... | reverse complement strand
GATTAATGTCTAATACTAAAAAATTTTTGTCAATTTTAGTGTTTTGATACTCTTTTTCTTTAATTAAATATATGATTTTTTTATATTTGTAACCTTCTGGAAGTAATTTATTAACTATATGATTAATTAAATCTTCGTTATATTTGAAGTTCTCATCTATTACGATATAAGTAGGATAATTAAAAATTAATGCGTGAATTATTGAGAAAAGACCATATGGTCCTGCCAACATCAAAAGCTTTCTCAAAGTTAAAATGCCCATTTTTTCCTTTTCAGTCTCTTCTGCTAAACTCATCTCTATGTCTATTTTTTCGTATCCCTGTATTTTACCCTTTGAATTTACAAACGCTATAAATTGATGTTCGCATATTACTTTTTGCGGTAATTGAATTCTAATAAATTATTCTTTTTTTGAGAAAATATATTTTCTGGAACACTTATAGATTTAGTTTTCTCACAAATTGGGCAAGTTATATCTAGTATTTTGTAGTTTTCTACCACTATTTTCTACCTATTTATAATTAACAATTAAAATGATCTCTTTAGATCATATTTATAATTGTGTAATTTATTATAGATTTATAGTAATATCTTAATCATAATTTTTGAAAATGTGAGGAATTATTGCTTGGAAAACGAAGAAAAACTAATTAGTATATCGTGTCCCATATGCAAAAAATCTAATAAAATAAAAGTACCATTGTCAATATTGTCTCAAAAATCTTTTGGGGCTATAAAAATTCAAGTCCCAATTGGAGCTTGCTGTCCAGATCATTATTTTATTGCTTATGTTGATTCCAATGGAAATGTGCGTGGATACGAAAAGATTGACATCTATATGACGACAAAAATAGACATTGACAAAGAGAAAGAAGATAAATTTACAATAAGAAAATTATTTGATATATTTGGAATGTACGGCGTATTAAATTTATTACACGCAAAAATCTTTAATTATCCTACTTATATCGTAATAGACGACGATTTTAATTATCCAGAATATTTATTTAATTCGTATTTCGATAGAGTAGTACCAGAACGATTTAGAGGTGATAAAAATATCCAAATTATTAAAAAAAGCGAATACGATAGTTTTAAGCTAAACGAAAAAGGATTAGTTATGGATAACCATCAGCATATTTTGCAAACTCCTTGGATTGAAAGATTAAGGTTCGAAGAATCTTTAATCAATAAAGTGATTGAAATAATTGATGGGGAAGAACAATTGTACGTAATTCAGCAAAATGTTTCTAAGTTCATAGACGAAGTAATACATGTGGTTAACGAAATTCTACCTAATGTTGAAGCGATTAACGAAAAAGATCTAATAAAAACGGTTACAAATGATCTGAAACTTTCTAAAAAAGATAAAAATCGCATAAAATTAATAAGAACGTTCATTAAAAGGCGAATATCACCAGAATTGGCCTCAAAGATTCAAAAATAATGATTTTATGAAAGAATTTACAGTCAATAAATATATCACGCTAAAATTAGAGGCCAATATTCCAAAAGATAACCTTATAGGATCTTTCATAGAATATATCGCTAAAAATTTTCTCAAAATTGAAAATAAAACTACTGTTATTTATGTTAACGGAATTAGGTTTGATCAATGTAAATTTTTATTGCTTGATGTTCCCAAAAATCAATTCGATTCTATGGAAAATGTTGATAACATTGACGAAGCAGCAGAAAAATTAGATCACTCCTTAGAAATCAATTTCAAAGTTAATAATGATGAATTTTCTCCTGAAACAGAATTCTGGGCGCATTGCTCTAATATACAAGCTTGGGCAGAGAATAATTACGATACTCGGTTGTTACATAGAAATCTAGCTTTTCCTTTGTTAAAAAAGTTAACTGAAGCAGGAGATCCGATAGCAAAAAATGTCTTCAAGGACGAGATTGCAAAACGGTTGTCTACCGGATATAACTCTGTAATTACTTATTTAATAAACGAAGGTTATTTAGATTATTTAAATCGAGAAGAATTAAAAGTAGTATTCGAAGAATTAGAAAAAAAGAGCGTTGAATATGTGATTTACAACGATAATAAAATCGCGCTCACTAAACATAACGAATTAGATTTAAGGTATTCTAATATCAGAACTATTAACGATATAAAAAACTTAGAAAAAATACAAAACCTAAAAAGATTAAATTTAAGTCATAATAAAATAAGTAAAATCGAAAATATTGACAAATTAATTGATTTAAAATTTTTAAATCTATCTTTTAATAGAATTGAAGAAATAAAAGGGCTGGAAAATCTTACGCAATTGGAAGAACTATTTTTACACGTAAATTATATCAAAGAAATCAAAGGTTTAGAAACTCTAATTAATCTAGATAAACTTACTCTATGGTTAAATCCAATCAAATTTAACGAGCTTTACTTGTTGTTTTTAAGCGGTAAAGACGTAGTTAAATTTTGCCAAAATAAAAAGAAAAAGTAAAATCAAAAAATTATCAATCTATTGGTTATTTATTTCTTGACTTTCTTTTTTCAGATCTACTTTTTCTTGCTCTTCTTCCCTTACAATCATGTAAATCGAAAAAATAATTATCAAAGCACCGATCAAATGATACACCGTAAGAATTTCGCTTAAAAATATATATGCAAAAAATGCAGTTAGTATAGGCATTGGTGAAACGATAATGCTTGCTTTACTCACTTTTATGTTCGAAATAGACTTATAAAAAAAAAATAAATCAAACGCGTAAAACACTCCAATTGCTACAAAAAAGAAAATATTTAACGAATTAAATAAAATACTGATGTTTGATATTGGAAAGAAGATAAAATATGTAAAAAATAAAATTAATCCACTTAAAGAATTTCTAATAAATACGAGCTGAGTTGAAGTTAATTCGCCTCTTTCTAAAATTGGCTTGGTCAAAGTATGCGCTAACATCCATAACATTGTAGTAATAAGCATTATCAGGACGCCGATATTAAATTCAATTAAATTAAAAGTTCCTTGCGTGATTGCAAGCATGAGGCCAAATAATAAAACGATTGAAAAAAGAATTTGAATCTTAGATATTTTTTCGTGATTTATAATAAATCCAAATAATAATGCGAAAATTATTGACGACTGTTGGGCGAGAGAACCGTTTATTGCACCAGCTAATTGGTATGCTAAAAAAAATAATACTTGTGCTATAGCAAAATTAATTCCTAAATATATCAAAAATTTAATGTTCTTTTTCCATCCACATAGAAGATTTGAAACTTTTTGTGAATCTGAAGGATCTGACTTTAGCTTTAACTTAAGATTCTTTCGCTCTATTAAAAATAAAGGTAAAAATATAAAAGCTTCGATCAAACAAGTCATTGCCGCGAAAATATACACGTCAATTACTTTTGGTCTCGCTATTGTTATAATTGGTTGCATGGAGACTAATAAAAGAGAAAGAATTGCAAAAAGTACTCCTTTACGTAGATTTTTATTTTGCAATATTAATTATCAACTTTCAACTTTTATTTCGCTTTTTTTGGGTTTTACAATCATCAAAATGGAAATAATTACTAAACCAGTTCCTATTAAATGAAAAATCGTAAAATTTTCTCCTAAGAGGAGGACAGCGAAAACGATTGTTATTAACGGAGTTCCTGAAACCATAGCTGTCCCTTTTGAAGTTCCCAAGTATGTTAAGACTTTATACCAACAATATAGTGAAATTCCATAGTCTATTCCCATAAGAATAAAAAATAAAATGTTAATTGGTTTAAGAAATAATTCCACGTTTTTAATTGGAAAAATTAAAAAGTAAATGGAAATCAAAATTATTCCACCTATCATATTTCGAATAAAAACCATTTGAATAGGCGTTGATTCCTTTCTGTCAAATACGGGTTTAGTAAAAGCGTGGGCTAACATCCATACCATTGTTGTAATAAGCATTAAGATTACGCCCAAATTAAGTTCTAATAAATCGAACGATCCCTGCGTCACAGCTATGATTAATCCAAGCAACAATAATCCTGAGAAAAATATTTGTGTTTTTGTGATTTTCTCGTGATTTATTAGAAAACCAAACATTAACGCCCAGATGATCGTTGTTTTCTGCGATAATGACCCATTAATTGCGCCGCTTAAAGTATAAGCAATAAAGAATAAGATTTGAGCTATACCAAATGTAATACCAATGTATAACAACAACAATCTATTATTTTTATAACCATATAAAAGAGATTCCATCTCTTCTGTAGAAATTACGTTTAATTGGTGTTTGGATTTAATTTTTTTCCTCTCAACAAGCATAATAGGGAAAAATAGAATCGCTTCAATAATTACCGTCATCGCGGCAAAAATAAAAGCGTCTAATTCAGAGGGTCTTGAGTTAGCTATAATTGGTTCTAAACCAACCAAAATTACGCAAATTATCCCAAACAATATTCCCTTTTTAAGATTATCCATTTTCAAGATATTAAAGAGAATTAAATTAAAAATAAAAAGTATTTGGATTAATCTAATCTATTTTTTACAAAAATTAATTTGAACGATTTCACTATTTTTTTTAAATGTCAAGTAATCGAAACAAATTTTCGCGGGACCCTATAAAAGGTATGGACGATTTTTATCCGTCCGATATGCGATTAGTCAATTTTATTTGCGATGTTTTAAGAGACGTAGCTGAACTGTATTGCTACGAAGAATACGAAACGCCCCTCCTTGAACCTATCGAAATTTTCGAAGCTAAATCTTCAACTGAATTAGTGAACGAACAATCATATATTGTAGAAAAAAAGGAGGGCGTGAGGTTAATCTTAAGACCAGAAATAACGCCTAGTTTAGCGAGAATGATAGCAAAAAAAAATCAGGAGCTTAAAAAACCTATTCGATGGTATTCTATACCAAAATGTTATCGTTACGAAGATACTCAAAAAGGAAGACGTAGAGAATTTCTGCAGTTCAATTTAGATATTTTAGGCGAAGATAATCTTTACGGAGAATTAGAAATCTTTAACATTATTATTGAACTCTTGACTAATTTTGGAGCAACCGCTGAACAATTTCAAATTTATTATAATAACCGTCGATTTATTGACGCCGTATGCCAATTCATTTTAAATGTTCCTAAAAGTCAAATTTCTTTAGTATATAAAATTTTGGATAAATCTGATAAACTGGAAGAGAAAGAATTTGAGAAGTTGTTAATTGATTCGTTTCAAAACGAAAATATTGTTCAAGGAATACTAAAAATAAAAGAATCCAAGAGTTTAGAAGAATTATTAAAGAAGTTTGAGGATATACCAGAAGATTTTTACAAGTCTAAAGGATATATTGAATTAATTAATTTAGACCGGATGATTAAAGATGCGGGAATTTCTGATTACTGTTCTTTTTCTTCTAAAATCGTTAGAGGATTAGATTATTATACGGGAACTGTTTTTGAAGTATTTGATACTGGAAAAGAAAATGTAAGAGCTATTTTCGGTGGTGGACGATACGACGATCTTTTATCGTTGTTTTCTGAAGAATCATTAACTGGGATTGGATTTGGAATGGGAATTCTTATGCTGAGTTTATTCTTAAAAACTTACGACCTTTTACCCGATTTTATTAACGAGCGAGAAAATACAGATACGGTCTATATCATATCAATTAACGAAAAAGTGGCGCCGTATGCTTTAAAAATAGCTAAAAAGATTCGGGAAGAAGATTTTCCTTGTATTATTGATTATAAATTTAAAAATTTGAAAAGCCAACTAAGCAAAGCGAGCGAATTAGGTGTTTTAATAGGTTTAATTGTAGGAGATAAAGAGGCAGAAGAAAATAAGGTAACAATAAAAAATCTAGCGACAAATCAACAAAAAACGGTTGATCTTGAAGAATTAATAGAAGAAATTTACTTAAATCTTGATAAGTATGAAGAAAATGATGATTCTGAAGAAAATTAATATGAGTTTTAAAAATTGATTTCTTTAAAAAGTTTTTAACTAAATTAGATTTTATTGTTGCACATTTGTAATAAAAGTTATAATAGAAATTAAAATCCAAACGATTATAAGAAAAATGATAATTCTACGATTTTCTTTTATTTTTTTTTCTTCAATCCATTTTGGAAAAAAAGTGATAAGTGTATAAATGCATACCGAAACTGGTATTGCAATTAACATAATTGGAAAAGTAAATAACAATTGATTTTGAAATAGGATGACTTCAGATATAATAATTTCGATAATTGTGCATAAGAATAATTGTTTATCATTGATTTTTAATTTATAAATTAAAAGTGAAAATGCTAACGGAAATAGAATATAAAATAACCAAATAGTCGGCCAAAAACTAATCCATCGTTGAAGATTTGGATTAAAAACTGTAGTAAAATCTACAATAACCCAACAAATAATACCATAAATAAAATAATGAAACCATTGTTTATTCTTGTTAATTTTTTTAGTTTCTTCACAAAAATTATCGTTAACTTCATCCATTATTCTCTTGAAAAGGATCTAATTTATTCTTAATAAGATTTATTATTTTAGAGAAAAAGCCATAAACCACTCGTATAATATAGGTATGTTTTGAACTATATTGCTTTTTATTTTTTTATGCAATATTGCTAAAAATATATCTTTTAATTTTCGAGCGTACCGATAAGTTTCCTCATTAATAATTTCTACTAGATTATATTTGTTTTCTATATCAATATAATAAATTTTATAATCGTCAATTCTTGAAAATTCTTTTCCCCAACTATATTCCATCTCCTCTCTTAATAAAGAAAGAAAATCGCTGAAAGATTCGTCAAGTGTAATCCAACCATATAAATTTGTTTCTTCATCCTTGTTTAAAACAAAATATTTTGCCGTAACTTCTGGAAATAGAAAATTATTAAGAATTTTCTTCTTATCGGGCATAGTTCTAAACTTACAATTCTTTTAATATTTTTTAAAAATTTAATGAACTCATTTAAGGATGAAAAGATAATTCTCTTACTTTTTTAGTTAAATTTTCGTTGTTCTTAGCGATTGTTTTCATTATCATAGATTTCATTTGTTCAATATCAGATTTAGAAGTTATGTCTCTTTTTTTTACTTCATCGATTAAATCCCATAAAGAAGTATTTGTTATTTTTGCTGCTTGTTCTAATGTATTGCCTTTTTGATAGAGTTCAATGGCAATGTCGATTTTTTTGGTCTCGAGACCTATTTTGATAACATCTCTTACGATAGTAGCACGATCTACACCAAGCAAATTTGCTAATTTATCTAATTCTTTTAAATTATCTTCTTTTAATCTAACAGAAAGATTGCTTGTCATTGTTTACTAATCATCTCTTTAATTTTTTTTATAATAAATATATCATCGTATGATGGACTTGCTATAATAATCCATTTTTGAAAAAAAACTTCAAACTTTATGTCGTCAATTATTTTTTTTTATATGCCTTTTGTAGAAAAATTAAAAACGCTCTGAATTATCTATTACGATAATTGCACAATGTGTACCTTTTTCATCCTTAAATTTCTTCGACAGATTCTATGACAGTTTCAGAAAGTAAAATACATTTTTCACATAAAGCTTTATTAATTTCTGTTTTGAGAATGTAATCCGCATTAACTCGATACGAAAATAAAGTTTCTAATTCAGTCGCTAAGAAATCATGATTTAGATCTTTTAAATAATCTCTTATTTCTTTATGTTGAGCTTCTTTTTTGAAGGATTTACCTTTTAGTTCTAATCTTGTTCTAATGATTAGAAATGCTGCATAATAAGCTCGATTAATTGAAGTCATAAATCTACCAATTTCGTTTAGTGCGGTGTTATCTCTAAGTTTCTTAGAAATTTCTAAAAAAATTTCAGGATTGAATTTGACTCTCTTCAAAATTTTCTTAGCTCAAATTTAATTTTATAAAGAATTTCTTTTTTAACGCTTCAAACTCGTTCTTTAATTTTTCAGAACTATTATCAATAAATATTTGAATCCGCTTAAAAATAGCATCATTTATTTCTTTCCAATCTTGTAATTCGTTTTCAAAAGAAATCCCTTCAAATTTAATCAAGAGAATAATTTTAAAATAATTCGGAATTTCCCAATCTTCTTCGAGCAGCAATTTACTTTCTATTTTTCCTTCCATTTTTTTCCTATATTCAAATAAACCTTTTTCAATCTGATAAATAAAAGCTTTAAATGCTTGATTATTTGAAATCTCGTTTTTCACATCTTCGCTAAGTTCTAATTGTTTACCAATGCTGGTTGTCATACATCCTCGCTTTTATTCGATTATAAATCTCAATTATTTTTTAATTAATAACATTAAAATACAAATTTAGACATCTAAATTTTTGTTCTTCAAAGTATTTAATTTCTATTTTTATAATTTCCTTATTTTTCAAAAATATTTATTATTACATTGTAATAAGATTATGAACTTTTTCACATTTAATTCTAAAATTTTAATTATTCATTATTAATAATTTTATCATATATTGTCAATAAATTTTAAAAAACACACAAAAGAAAAAGTATAAAATGAAGAAAACAATATCTTTTGTTGAAAAATTAATTGAATTAATAAAAGAAAAGCGCTCTGTAGTATCTATGGGATTAGATCCTAGAATGGGCTCTGAGGGAGAAATTCCTCAATATCTCGTTAAAGAGTTAGAAAATCCAAATAAAATTATTTTAGAATTTAATAAAATGTTAATAGATAAAACATTTGATTTAATACCGGTTGTGAAGCCTCAAATAGCATTTTACGAAAAATACGACGCCTTAAACGCATTAAAAGAAACTATAAAATACGCTCACAAGAAAGATTTGTTAGTTATTTTAGATTCTAAAAGAAACGATATTGGACCTACCTCAGAGGCTTACGCATATTCAAACTTTATGGTATATAACGCAGACGCTTGTACAATTAACGCGTATTTTGGAATCGATGGCGTTAAACCCTTTTTAGAATTCCAAGAAAAAGGAACATTTGTCCTTGTGAAAACGTCAAATCCTAGCAGTGGAGAATTTCAAAACTTATTTAGCGCTAGTATTGATAATGTACCTGAAACTCAAACTGAAATAAATGTAAAGGCATTAAAGTTAGAAAGAAATTATATACAAATGGCAAAATTGATAAATAAATGGGGCAATAATCTACAAAAATTTTCTAATTTTCATAATCTGGGCGTAGTAGTTGGAGCAACGTATCCAAACGAATTAAAATCAATTCGAGAGATAGTAAAAAATTCTTTTATTTTAATACCTGGCTATGGTATTCAAGGTGCTACGGCAAAAGATGTTAAATATGGATTTAACAAAGATGGCACGGGCGGTATTGTAAATTCTTCGCGAGGAATTATCTTTGCTTACGCTAAAAATAAAAAATACCCTCCAGAAAAATTTGGGGATGCTGCTAGAGACGAAATTATTAAAATGAATAACGAACTAAATCAAGAAATTGGAATCTAAAACTCTATAGAACTATCTAGTTATCAAGGCTATTATTGAAAACGATACGATTAAAAAAGGAACTGCCATCATTCCAAAAACTAATAGCGCTTTTTTTATACCTAACTTATGAAAAACATTTAATACGTGCAAATCGATAAACAACGCTAAAATCATAAAAATAATAATTAAAACCACCGCAGGACCTTGTTCACCAAAGGCACCGCTAATCCCCATTAAAATTAAAGGAGCCGCTACAAAAAAAAAAATTCCTACTTGAACGCCAAAACTTATCAATGTCCATCGGATGCCTGTTCTCGCCTCAGCCTTGGTAATATATAAACCTATTTTTAACATAATTAAACCAACAATGAAAAAAACTGTGATTGTAATATAAATTCCCATATCGCTTTGTCCGTTTTGAAACATCATAAATATCATAACAAATTCATAATTAATTTTTAATAAAGATTTAGATTTTATCTATAACATATGTTTGTTTGAAAACTTATAAAACTAATAAGAAAAATTTTTGATTTAAAGTTAATTTTTTAATTCAGAAATTTAAATTGTGATAGCGTATTTTCTTTCACATAAATAATTATTAAAAACAAAGGAGGAGTTAATTAAAAAGTTTAAAAAGGAATGATATGCAATGGTAGAAACTAACGAGAAAACTACTAATACTGAAGGAAATGTAAGAATATTCGTTGCTGTCTGTCAATGAGGTATAAACGTAGCAGAAATTATCGATTGTACTGCGTTGGCAAATTTTGCCAAAACTCTTCCTAAAGTAGTAGACGCTTCTGATTACATTAGCCTTTGTACGGAACCCGGTGCTGAATTTATCAAAAAGAAAATGACAGAATTTAACGCAAATAGATTAATTGTTGCCTCGTGTACACCTAAAACTCACGAACCCGTGTTTAAAAGCGTTCTCGAATCGATGAAAATAGATCCCTCTTATTTAGAGTTTGTTAACATAAGAGAGCATTCCAGTTTTGTTCACAGATTAGATAAACCTGGCGCTCAAAGAGTAGCTGAAGACGCAATACGCTCAGCAGTAGCAAGAGCGACGCTTTTAGAACCTATATTAGTGAAAGAAGTCGATATAACGAAAAAGGCTTTAATTATTGGTGGTGGCGTTGCTGGTTTAACCGCAGGTATTGATCTAGCTGAACAAGGCTTTGAAGTACATCTAGTTGAAAAATTGCCGACTATAGGTGGTAAAATGGCTATGTTAGATCGTACTTTTCCAACCGACGATTGTTCCATATGAATTTTGGGACCAGTAATGCTTCAATCCGCCAGAACACCTAAATTAAAGCTTTATACTTACAGTGAAATAGAAGATATTCAAGGATTTGTCGGAAATTTTACGGTTAAAATAAGAAAAAAAGCTCGTTTCGTCACAAAAGATTGTAATGGCTGCGGTGCGTGTATAGAGAGCTGTCCTGCGGTCGGATACAACGAATTTAACGAAAAAATGAACCATAGAAAAGCGATTTACGTGTCGTTTGCTCAAGCAGTTCCATCGCTTGCCCAAATAGATATGGACAGGTGCATAAAATGCGGACTATGTAAAAGTGCGTGCGAGCTTGATGCTATAGATTTTGATCAAGAAGACGAAATTGTGTCTCTAAATGTGGGATCGATCGTGGTAGCTACTGGTTGGGACGAGTACGAACCGAAAAGAGGAGAATTTGGCTTTAATCAATTTTCAAACGTAATCACGCAAATAAAACTGGAAAGAATACTTGCTCCTAATGGGCCAACGTTAGGACACCTTGTACGCCCATCCGATGGCAAACGACCTAAAAAGGTTTTATTTATTCAATGCGTTGGTTCTAGGGACTTACATAAACAAACATATTGCAGTGCTGGAGTATGCTGCATGATCACTATAAAGAACTCTAAACTAATTAAACAACATTATCCCGATACCGAAATAGTAGTCGCTTACATGGATATTCGAGCAGCAGGTAAGGATTACGAAGAATATTATCGTAGAACTCGCGACGAAGGAATCTTATTTGTAAAAGGACGCATTGGAAAAATAGAAGAAGATCCAGTAACCAAAAATCTGAAAGTACAATTTGAAGCTGTTGCTGCTGAAACTATGCTTTATATGGAATTTGATCTGATCGTATTGTCCTGTTCTATGGTTCCTGCAAAGGGTATAGAAAAAATTACAAAAATGCTTAAAATGGAAACGAGTCAAGATAAATTTTTCAAGGAATTTCACGCTCGATTAAATCCAATTGATACAAAAATACCTGGAATCGTTCTTGCGGGTGCAT
>Ga0299912_10004266_pt1 | contig 11702 bp, 9 predicted proteins | sample RVTome_2_FD_207667 | JGI IMG/M metagenome (GOLD analysis project Ga0299912, IMG submission 207667) | Soil microbial communities from uranium-contaminated site in the Upper Colorado River Basin, Wyoming, United States - RVT95D214 (version 2) ... | reverse complement strand
ATATAATGATATAAATTTCTGCAAATAGCTGTAATATACAAGAATACTGTGTTCTGGTTTAGTTTTGAGAAGGGCATAGAATTCCAGCCAAAATCATTTTTAAGTATATCAAACTGCTTTTCCATATTTCCACGGTGATTATAGAATTGAGCTATTTCAGCAGCACTCCACTGTGTATTATTTGTAAGTATAGCCCTGTATTCGTAATGATCTTGTGTAAAAAGGCTAAGTTGGCCGTCCTTTGTCGGTTTTCTTTTGACAATCAATCTATATTCCTGAGTAGCTATTTTATTTTCCCTTGCTTGTTGTTGAAAAGGAGTTATGGTTAATTCTCCTATTTCGATCGTCTCATTAGCAGTATCTGTTATAGACTCCCACTTACTGATCTGAGGATAGTATTTTTCAATATAACTATTCCTGCATCCAATGTAAAAATTCCTCACTTCTTCCGCTAAAAGATTTATAACATCAAATTGATAGGAAGCAGCGTCTGCTCTAAAATGATCAGCTTTTTTTATCCCTTTTGATTTGAGCAAAGTAAATATGCGTCCTAAAGTATCTATCTGAAAGGACTTTGCATCACTATTTCCATTCCTGTTTTCAATATATAATACCTGCTCTTCATTAAGTGTGCATACACCCGGCTGATACCCAGGATTCCTTTTATAAGTCATCTTACTGTCACTTTTCTCAGTAAAGAGGATAGTATTATCATAATCAATGGTAATCTCATCTTTAGAAAAAGCTCCAAGTTTTTTAAGTAACGCCACATTAAATTCCTCCAACCTTGAGTTCCGGTTGTAAGTATGCTCCACAGATCCTCTTTTGGTAAAGCATTGATTGTTGTCTTCAGATAACTCCTTAAGCCTTTTTAAAACAGTATCAGAACTTGGCAAATTAACAAATGGATTCCTTTGAAAATGTGCTTTCAGATGTAATTGCAAATCTTCAATACAATCACCACCACATAAATAAATGCTTAATATTGAATAAATTATATCTTTCCAGCTATAGGTACTTTGATGGGCTAATCTTGGAAGATACTTGTCGAATAAATTTCTGTAATTACCTTCTTCCAGGTATTTAAAAACAAAATTTACTCCTCCAAATGCGGATATTGTGTTACAATTTTGTACTTTCATCTTTGGTATTTTGGGCAACACCAATTTAGGTGAAAATACTATGGCTGTAAAATTTTAATTATTAACTTTTTACAGCCTTTTTTAACATTATCATGAGGATTCTAGGAGCTATCGGGGTGCCCGGATGCTTCCCCCGACGTTCACTTCGTTCAGTCGGGTCAGGATCGAGTAACTCTTACTAAATTATACCGCCGGGCTGTTATGGCTAATTGTTTTTGGACCTTGAGTTATTATCAAAATTTGTTGAAACTTACTCAAATGACTTTTTAATCTGAATTTCAGGATTATTATTGTAAATCTCTTTCAGTTCAGAAAGGCTTTCAGAATCGATTAACTTCATTAATTCACTTATTTTGTTTAGCGTTTCTATCTGTTTTGAGCTTAGCTGATTATTTTGAAAGATATCATCCAATATGGGTGCATATTGATCAATAGGATATTCGGTTCCTAAAATAGATGCCAAATCTGTACAAACTTTCCCTACTATCGAAACCAGACCGGTATATCTGCGGGGTATTCCATATAGGTTAGGATCTATTTCTTCATTTTGCAATTTTAACCATAATTCGTTACTGAAATCAAATTTCTCACGGCTGTAATCGACCATATCCATGCTCGGATCAACAAGCATCCAGCGTATTTCATTTTCATTCCAAACTTCACAAACGGTGTGGCTTATATGAAACCCGGGCATTATATAAGTTGCATGTCCGGTACGTACCCTGGCAGGTATTCCGCGAAATTTTAATATCGATGCCAATAAAATTGCATTCTGGTTGCAACCAAGTACCAGACGGTCTTCAGGCTTTCGGTTATTTATAAAGCCGGAGGAGTCATAAGATACAAGACCTTCCAAAATCGATTTAACACTTGGATAGCTGAATGCCTCATTCCATCTCTCTTGGGGGATGAGTTCACGGTATTTTGGCAAATCATTATAGGGATGAATTATTTGCGATTTTATTAAACGGCAAAGCTCTGGTAATGAATCAGAAAGTTTTTCATACAAATATTCATATTTTCCTGGATCGGTAAAAAAGCTGTATTGCCGATAGAAGTCCAATACTGATATACTGTCTTTGTTAAATCTATTTGTTAGCATCTGCCCATCTTTCATTTGCGGACTTTTTTGGGCATAACTGAATTGCATGAGAACGAAAACCGATAAAATTAAAACTGTCCTTTTCATAATCAATAAATTTAAGTAGTTAATAATATTAACATAATTGATAAAAAAATTACTTCTTCGGGTTAATGTATTTTTTAAGATTATTTACATAGGATTCAAATGCCTTTATTCCTTTTTCTGTGATTGATATCATAGTATTCGGGTAATTATTTTTAAACGTTTTTTCAACATTGATATATCCTGCTTCATGCAGTTTCTTAATCTGTAAACTAATATTACCTGCAGCAGCTTTTGTTTCTTCCTTTATATAGTTAAACTCAACTTTCTCTGAGGTCAACAGCATAGAAATAATAGCCAACCGCAATTGGGAGTGTAATAGAGGATCTAAATCGCTATACATATTATTATTCTTTTGCTGATTTTAAAAAATATCCGGGTATCAGATAACCGCAGATTATAGCCGCACCGGTTATTAATGCCATGTATTCATTTGATACAAATGTTGTGGCAATACTGAATATAAAAAATGTCATACCTCCAATTTTAAGAGGCCTAAACTTAATAAGTAACCCTGATGTAGTAGTTGCTATACCTGCTATTAACAACATTATTGGTGGCGGGGCTATTTCCAATTTAATACAAAGCAAAATTGTAATAAAAAATGAAGCAGCAGTTACTTGCCAAAGTTTAGTGAGATAATTGTCCAAATAGCTGTATACTTTCTTATTCTTATCTATTTTACGTTGCATAAAAAACTGGATTATAAATCCAATTAAACCAAACACGACCCAATTGCCAAGAATAAAAAGACCCGTAAGTTCCCAATTTCCAACCATTAGTTCATGTGCTTCCTTGCTCTGTAAAATCTTTAAGATGATGAAATTAGAAAAGCAAGCAAGAGTTAATATCCAACCCCAAAGGAGAAAGGTTTTTGCACTTTCCTTATAATTTATTTTAAAGTTTAAGATAGCTTTTGTAATTATATCAAAGCCTTCTTCCGGTGTTAAACTTTTTTTTTCCATATTTTTAATTGTTAATAGATATAATTTGGTACAAATATAAATTAATTAAATTAATTAACCAAATATATTTGCATTTTTTTTCAAATTAAAGCTATGTTACCCTTGATTTTGATGGAATAAATGATTGTGCTATCTCAAATTAACTGCCACTGTACCAGGACATTTGAACATTGGATATAAAGAAAAAGGTATATAATATCAACTAGCCATAACATGGACAATAAAATTTGTTCCCGGCCCTCCTTCGCCAAGGCTTCGGAGGGCAAAGACGGCAAAAACCACACCGTACTCTCCTTCGGACGCCGAAGCCTTGGCGAAGGCGTTCCTCGCACCCCATGACGCTCGCTTTCAGCTCGGTCAGAGCCTACAGCGTGACAGCTTTCACACCTTCGCGACTAAAGTCGCTATGGCGCACAAAGCCGGCTAAAGAACCGGGACTCTGCCCGGCGTCGGCGTCGGGTAACATAACCTCTCTTTATGTTTAAGCCTCCTGCGCCCAGACAAGACAAACATTTGAAAGTTGCAAACGGTTAAGAAATTTAATAGACGGAAGTAGATTTCAACACAGGACTACCAATGATAGAATGTCATTCGTCGGCCTGTTTCCGTAACCCACCGATATGTATTTTGTTTGCTGTCTGATGTAAGATTCCTTTAGTAGAAATTTTAAAACTGATTTCGACTATCTGAACTTAAAATTATAAAGCAAATGGCTAAAAAAATTGTAATTATTGGGGGTGGAGTTGCAGGACTTTCTGCAGGTATATATGCAAAGCTGAATGGCTTCGATACAGAAATTATTGAGATGCATTCTGTTACCGGTGGACAATGCACTGCCTGGGACAGAAAAGGATACAGATTTGATTACTGTCTTCATTGGCTTGTAGGTACAAGGAAGGGTCCTTTCAACGACCTTTGGAGAGAGACCAATGTGCTGAATGACAATGTGAAAATAATTGATCATGAAGTTCAGACAAAGGTTTTTACTGAGAATGGCAGGGAATTTATACTCTATGCTGATCTAAACAAATGGGAACAGTATCTATACAAACTAGCCCCTGAGGATACAAAAAGGATTAAAAAGATGTGCACCGATATGAAGAAATCTGCTGTTCTTCAACCCTTTTCAGACCCACCGGGATTAAGAAAATTCGGTCAAACTATCACTTCAATGTTCAGCATGATGCCTATTATGATCCTCTTTTTGAAATATGGTCGTATAAGCTGTGATGAATATTTCAGGAAGCTGGGATTTACCAGCAAGTTCCTGAGAGACACTTTCAATAGCATTTATGGATCTCGTGATTTCTCAGCCCTCGGATTCATTATGATGTTCGCATGGTTCAACCAGAAGAATGCAGGTTATCTCGTCGGAGGGTCTTTACCGCTGGCTATGCGAATGACAAACCGATATCAGGATTTTGGAGGTAAGCTTAGGACAAAATCAATGGTTACAAAAATTGTAGTGGAGAATAACATAACAAAAGGTGTAATTCTTTCCGATGGAACTGAAATAAAGGCTGATTATGTTATCAGTGCTGCAGATGGGCATTCAACCATCTACAATATGCTTGAAGGAAAATACTTGAATAAGAAAATATCAAATGCATATGAAAATTGGGAGCTATTTACCCCTATAGTACAGGTATCATTTGGCATTAATAAAACTATAGATTCAGAGGTACCGGCTGAGATGTGGATAATTAAAGATCAGATAATAGGAAAGACCAAAACAAGGAATGGTTATTCTATTATGAATTATAGTTTCGATCCCACTATGGCTCCTGAAGGAAAATCTGTCATTGTGATGCGGTTTGATTCACCATGGGAGTTATGGAAGGATATTGATACCGTTGATTATAAAAAAGAGAAAGAGAAGATTGAAGAAGATGCAAAAGCAATTTTGGAAAATCGTTATCCCGGAATTTCTGCAAATATTGAAGTCTGCGATGTCGCCACACCAGTAACTGACGTTAAATATACGGGAGTATGGAAAGGATCTTACGAAGGGTTTAATCCGTCAAGTAAAAATCTTTTGGACAATCTTAGTCCTATCATTCCAGGTCTTAAAAAATTCTATATGGCTGGACAATGGCTCTTCCCGGGTGGTGGATTGCCGCCAGCAGGACAATCAGGTAAATGGGCAATACAATACATATGTAAAGAGGAGAGAATCACGTTTAAGGCAAAGTAAAACTGCATTCATACCTTTCATTCTAACTGGACTAGTGTTAAAAAATGCCAGTGAGGTTTTGAGATGTTCTAAAAAAGATTCGCCATGACAACCAAGGCCTAAACATAACACGGACAATGGTGAGTTGCTTCCCGAGGTCTCGGGAACACAACCTCCCTTTATTGCAGGGCCGTTACAGGGCATTCCCCACACCGGGATTACTCAGTTAAATTGGCAGGCGAACGGCAAAAATTGATATACCCTGACAAATTTCTTACTAAAAGACAGCTTTGTAACACCCTGATTATTAATACCAATTTTTGCCGTTAGTTAAGATTCCTCCTACCAAGATGATTTTCAGCTATATCTGTAAGATAACTGTCAAAATTAAAAGCAAAATATTACTTGTGATAAATTGTAACAATTGTTACATTTCTTTGACCGTTAGTTATATCCGAAAGAGGTTTAGGGCATTAAGTATATATTATTGAATAGTAAAATAATAATTTTATACATTTTCTCAAATTAGATGACATGGATAATATTTTAAAAAAGCTAACCAGGATTAACATCTTAATGTTTTCATTGATTTTTGTTATTTCTATTGCTTTCTATTTTTTTAATATTGGGTTCAGCGACTTATGGAGTGATGAAACATACACCAAATCGATGTTGAATGGTACTTTTTCTGACTTTTACGCCAAATTTAAAAACGAGTTACACCCACCATTATATTATCTTGGATTAAGATTGTACACTGGTCTGTTCGGTTTATCAACAACATCCTTAAGGACATTTTCAGTTGTTGGAGTATTAGCGACTCTATTATTAGGGTATTTTGCCGGACAACGTGTCTTTGGTAAACAAGGTGCACTATATTTATGCTTGATGTTGATATCTGTTCCAATGCTGGCAGTATATTCGCATCAAGCCAGAATGTACAGCTGGGCTGCATTTTCAATAACAGGGGTATTTATATATTCCTGTTTATTCATAAGAACGGGGGCCACCCGGGATTTGATTCTTCTTCTTATTTTCACGGTGGCAGCGATGTATATCCACTATTATAGCATGATTGCTGCATTTATGGCAAACGTGTTTGTTTTTCTTCAACTTTTCCTTACTAAAAATAGAAAATGGCTTAATCACCTGATTTCATTACTAATAGCTGCCATACTGTTTCTCCCATGGCTTTCTATGTTTATTGTTCAGGTAAAAAGAGTTCAAAATGCTTTTTGGGCTCCTGAAGTAAGTCTCCCAACTATTCTTTCCTGTTTTACAATTCCATTCACGGAACAATTCTGGACAACCGGTTATTCCAGATCTTTGACTATTTTGATGTATACCCTGATTGTTTTAACCATAATATTAAGTTTTACAAAATCGTTTTCTGAGTATCGATTAGTTCTGTGGTTGTCATTGTTTATTTTTCTGGGCACTTTAATTATTGCAATGATTATTTCCTTTTTCTCACAACCAATCCTATATTCCAGGTATGTCGCGGTCATAGTCACTATGCTTATTATACCGATTACAATTCTTTTGACCCGGATGAAGATAAAATGGTTGAAAATAATTTTAATACCGGTTATCCTGTTTCTAGGTATACGGATTTCTATTTCAGCTTTCTATTTTTCATACGGACCTTATAAACAAACCATCGAATATATCACCCATACTTATCCTGAGATTAGTAAGATTTTACACATTACTGAAGTAACTGCCGGCCCCATGATAGAATACAATGGTAACTCGGGATTAAGTCATTACTGGCTTAAGGCAGAGATGTCGAACGTTGATGCCTTCTCCGGGATAAAACAATACCAAAAGCCTGGAGAATTTTTAGAATCCGGTGAGAAATTCTGTGTAGTCAGATTTCACAATCTGGAATTGAATCAAAAAAACCTGGACCTTGTTTTATCGGAATCGGACCTTATTAAAAAAGATACCGTATACGACAACAAGTTTGAAAACGGTATTTTCATGCAACTCTACCTTTTGAAGTACAAAGGCAGCCAAACTTATTGATATAATTCTTGTTTCCTGGATTTGAAAAAGCAAAATACCGGGCCGTTATGCTTAAGTTGAGCTCGCAATAATAAAACGCTTAAAGCCTAGTTTCATAATCATAACTACTCGTTCTAACAAATAATGAGACTGCCAGTTCATAGAATCATTCTTATCAGCTACCTATTATTACTCAGTGCATATGCCACCGCACAAAATGAGACAATAAAGAACTACTTTGAGGATGGAAGATTAAAATCGAAAGGACAAACTTATACGTATTCAATACCTTACGAAAGCAAAAGTATCCCAAAGAAGTATCCATTTGGAGAAGTTCAAAAGAAAATCAAAAAATGGGAATACTGGTACCAAAACGGACAATTACAGAGGATTGAACATTATAAACTGACTAAGGACAGGAACTTTAGTAGTCTCCCACATGGTAAATGGATTTATTTCAACGAAACTGGAACAAAATATAAGGAGGAGATTTATAACAATGGGGCGCTTAAAAACACTACGAAGGAAGTATTCCAAGATTCCCGGAACGCTGGTTTTATTTCACTTAATAATGGAGTTGCTGATACTGCCGTTTTCTTACCGATTACTGAAGGCAAGAATCTTGTTATAAATTCTGATTTTGATTTCTTTTATTATAAACCAGTCCTCATTACATATCACGGGGATACCAAGATTGAAGATTGGATTCCCTACTGGACAACTCCGGGCTTATACACACCGGATTATATAAGCAACCTGCGATATATTGATGTTTTTAGCTATAACTATATTTTTGACATGCCCCTGCCAAATACATTTAATTATGTAGGCATTGCACTTTATAAAGAGTCCGACAGTTATTCAGAATATATCCAGGGTAAATTGATTTCACCACTAATAAAAGGGAAGAAATATTGTTTACGAACCTCACTTAACTTTTGTTCCTACTCAAAGTACTCAGTGGACAGACTTGCATTCTATTTGTCATCATCTCCAGTTTCTGTAAATTACAAAAACGAAAGTATATTCTCACCCCAGATCAATTTTTCAAAACTGCCCGCTGAAAACAAACACTTTTCAACACTATGCGATTATTATATTGCAGATGGAGGAGAACAATTTGTTACAGCAGGAAGGTTTACCGGGCCAGAGAATGTGAAGGCCGTTGTAAGGGAAGAATATCCATATGGATTATTCGGACTTGAAAAGTCTTCCTATTACATACTTGATAATATTGAACTTTTTGAAATTAAAGATACTTCCGAGTGTGAATGTAGAATAGATATTCTTCCAATAAGTCCCAAAGAAAACATTCAAGAAGTACAATATGAAACTGACTTAAACAGGTTAAAACAAGGCATACCTGTAGTACTTGAAAATGTAAATTTCGAATTTGATAGTTATAATCTGCTGCCTGCCTCGGAGGACATCCTTGAAACACTTTTGACTTATCTGGAAAATAATCCAGAAATGAAGATTAGTATCGAAGGTCACACTGATGATATCGGCACAGAACAATATAATGATGAACTTTCAATTAACAGGGCCAGATCAGTAAATAATTGGCTAATTAATAAGGGTATCAACTCAGCCCGACTTAGTTTCACCGGATTTGGTAAAAATCGCCCAATTTTCAGCGAAAAGGATGAAGAACATAGGGCACTCAACAGAAGAGTTGAGGTAAGAATTATTAAAAACTAACTTCCAATAATAAGATTTAAAAATAAAACCTAAGCATAACACGGACGGTTGAAGCAGGTTCTCCTGGTGTTGCTTATGAAGTTATCGACATGAATAATGCTGTCAAAACAGGGCTTTCAGTAATTGATGCTTCTGCTGCAATGGAGGGAAATGGTCCAAGTGATGGCACACTGGTTGATATGGGATTAATTATAGCCGGTACATGCCCGCTTGCAGCTGACATGGTAGGTGCAGTTTTAATGGGATTTGAAACTGATGAAGTTCCTGCAATTGTATTAGCACATAAATCCGGTATGCTGCCTTTAACCTTTGATGAAATTGAAATACGTGGTTTAAGAATAGATCAATGCAAACGCCATTTTGTGAAACCTGAAATTATGAAAAGGACGGATATAAATAAGTTCTGGGGAGTAAAAGAATTGTGAAAGTTCAGCCCTTATGAAATCAGCTTTGCATGGGCTTCTTAATTAATAAAGAAGCCAGCACCCCGATTGTTAAGTTGTTAATCAGTATTTATTGTGCTAATTTCCAGAATAGGAAAGGCGATAGAGTGCTGGCCGGATTCAAAGATAAGGAATTAAACGAATGTTATACTAAAAGATAAGCCAATACCCCTGCTAACAAACAAAAGTGCGGCCAGCACCTATCTGATAACTTGATGGAGTATTGGCTCAATCAAAAGTAAAACTTATATAGCTATGCTAATATGTTAATTATCAGGTTTTTGACAAACACTCAAAACAAAGGTGCAAACAGCTTGAATTTGAATGTCAATGCAATTCCACATTGTCAGTCCCCGGAAATCAGCTTCGGGGACTTTATTATTCTAATAACCTGACCTTCATTTGACTTTGGTTTATCTGATTTACATTAATAAAAGCTGCGTATCAGCGACCTGTTTGCAGAATTCTGGCAGATCATTGATTTGGAACGTGGTTCAGAATGAAATTTTAAAACAACAGTGACAAGCATGTCAAACCACCATCCATTTTCCGGAATTCTGACATTTCAACCTCCATAATATCATATCCCGCTGCAATAAGGTTTCGTTTTGTTGCGGGAAATCCTCCAGGGATCAGTAAAATGTCATTTACCAGCAGACAGTTGGCTGAATATGATTCGTCCTTATCCACTCTGATCACACTTGAAAAGGGAAATCTTTCTGAAAATTCTTCAATTGAAAGGAATTTATCTTTACCTATATAGGCAGCACCTGATTTCAGGTGAGGCACAGTCGAAACCTTAATTTCTGATGCAGAATACCCGTATTTTGAAAGGATTTCCTTAAGTTGGCCTGCTCCTTCATGGTTGGTTCTCCCGGAAATGCCAATAAAGAAGTGATCGTCCTTTTTCAGGATATCTCCTCCGTCGACGGTACCAGGAGGTTGAATTGATTCAATCTTTTTCCAGGCTGACAGTATCTGTGATATATCAATCTCTTCTCCCTGCCGCGATGTTGCTCCGGGTCTTGTAATTATGGCCATTCCCCCTGCAACTACTGCTGTATCTTCAACAAAGCATCCGTCGGGGTATCTTTCATCAGGTTCGAGCGAAATTATTTCAACTCCGCATTTCATAAGTGCCTGGCAGTATTTTTCATGCTGCACAAGTGCTTTTTTGAAATCAGGTTTTCCGAGTCTGGCAGTCGTTATTCCCTGCGGGAAATTCTTACCCGGCTTTCTGACTATGGCTTTTGTGTACATCGATCAGAGTGATTATCTGGAACAACTATGTATGGATCGGGATACCGCATACCTGTATTCAATTACCAGTAAAGTTAATGTATGAACAAATCGAAATCAAGTAAATCTTATCTGATTTTGGCTGAAGGTTTCTGAATTTGTTATGACCCGGATTCCGGGGGCTAAAGCTGACGGCAAGATTATTTGACTTGCATCTCATTCTTTACTAACTTTAGCATATCTAACATCCCTTCACATGCCAATCTGGTCGGCCGAAATAAAAGAGCTTGAGAAGCTTTATGAATCATTCGAAGGTCAGTTACCTGATCTTGAGAAGGAATTGGAACAACTCATCAAATTTGATGATCCCAATGTCATATTGCTATATTCACGCAGATGACTTGAAGTGATAATAACCGATCTGTGTGAATGTGAACTCAGAAGATCCCGAAAGACCGAACCTCTGAAAGGCATAATAGACAAATTGCATAAGGAAGAAAAAGTCCCTGCACATATTATTTCTTCTATGTATAGCCTGAATGACCTGTCCACCTATGGTGCTCATCCGAAAGACTTTGATCCTGAACAGGTGAAGCCGGTACTTAATAATCTTGATATAATTATTAAGTGGTATCTTAAATATAAGGAAAGCGGGAAAGGTATTAAAGTGAAACCTGCTGAAGAGATTGCTCAGGACAATATGAGCAGGCCGGATGCAAAAAAGAGCATCATAATCCGGGGGAAGAGGATGTCTGGCTTGCTTTCCGGATCTATAGCAATTATTTTAGTTGTATTTGCAGTTCTGTTTTTCGCAAAGATCATTGGAGATAATAATAAAATAGAAGG
>Ga0299912_10004265_pt1 | contig 11703 bp, 9 predicted proteins | sample RVTome_2_FD_207667 | JGI IMG/M metagenome (GOLD analysis project Ga0299912, IMG submission 207667) | Soil microbial communities from uranium-contaminated site in the Upper Colorado River Basin, Wyoming, United States - RVT95D214 (version 2) ... | reverse complement strand
ACCCCGCCATAATGGCTGTGGAGCCGTTATCGGCTCTCATAGGCGCCCTTGTACGCACCGAGCGGTTTGCGGGAGGTGAATCAGAAGTTCGCAAGAGGTGAATCGCGACGGGCGCGGAGCGGTGGTAGGCCCGGCTGGACTCGAACCAGCAACCAGACCGTTATGAGCGGCCGGCTCTAACCAATTGAGCTACGGGCCCGCACGCTGGCGCCGACGGGACGCGCGCGGATGGGATTTGCGGGGTAACATGGGCCGCCCGGCCCTGAAAGCTCCGGTTCATCTTGGCTCGGGCACGCTGGAGCGGCCTGGTCCAAAACCGCGCGAGATACGCCTCAGACGCGCCGGACCCCTTGGAGACGCGACCATGAAGACCTCCTCCCCCGCCCGTATAGTCGCCGGAGCCCTCGCGGCGACGCTGCTGTGCGCCAGCGCCGGCGCCGCCCTGGCCCAGTCGGCTCCGGATTCCGCCGCCGACGCCATGTTCCGGGCGACCACGCTGAACATCTCCGCCTTCGGCGAGGTGCGCGCCGCGCCCGACCAGGCCTCGATCTCGCTGGGGGTGCAGACGCTTGAGCCCACCGCCGCCCAGGCCATGGCCCAGAACGCCGACCAGATGACCCGGGTGATCGCCGCCCTGAAGCGCGGGGGGATCGAGGCCAAGGACATCCAGACCTCGGGCCTGAGCCTTTCCGCCCAGTACGCCTACGCAGAGAACAAGCCGCCTCGCCTGACCGGCTATCAGGCCTCCAACCAGGTCGCGGTGACAGTGCGCGATCTGAAGCGGCTCGGCCCAGCCCTGGACGCGGTGGTGGCGTCGGGCGCGAACCAGATCAACGGCGTCAGCTTCGGCCTGTCCGACCCCAAGGCCGCCGAGGACGCGGCGCGGCTGAAGGCTGTCCAGGCCCTGCAGGCCAAGGCCCAGCTCTATACCGGGGCGACCGGCTACAGGCTGAGCCGGCTGGTCAATCTGAGCGAAGGCGGAGGCTATTCCCCGCCCCAGCCGCGGCCGTTGATGGCGATGGCGTTCAAGGCCGAGGCGTCCTCGACGCCCGTCGAGGCGGGCGAGATGAGTGTTCGGGTCGACGTCAGCGGGCTCTATGAGCTGACGCATTAGGTCGCGGCGGGCCACAGCCCCGCCCGGGCGAAGGCGGACTTGACGCGCTGCTCGACCTCGCGGCCTGGCAGGGCGTTGTCCGCGTCGGTCTCGATGGAGGCGGCGAAGACGTAGTCGGGCCGGCGGGCGCCCTGCGGCCCCGCAATCCGGCCGACCCACCAGCCCACCTGGCGCGAGCCGTCCGAATTGGTGGCGCACGAGCCGGTCTTGCCGCTCATCACCATGTCGCCGCGCGTCTCGTTGACCATGATGGATTGCACGAAGGCGAGCGTGGCGGGCTTCACCGGCAGCTTGCCGGCGTACAGGCGGTGGAGAAATTGGGCCTCCTCGCGGGTGGAGATCCCGAGGCCCCCGCCCGCGGCCGGGCCGATCCAGAACGCGGTCAGCGGCCCGTCCGGGGTCTCGCCGCCGTAGTGGAACGCCTTCAGCCGCTCCTCATAGGCCGGCTTGCCGACCTGCTGGGCCACGCGCTGATACCACCAGAGGATGGAGTCCCTGAACGCCGTCTTCATGTCGGCGTCTTTCTGCCAGTCGCTGACCCGCTGGGGCGTCCCGTCCCACTTGAGCACCGTCGTGGGCGTCACCACGCCGGCGTCGAGCGCGATCAGGCTGTTGGGGATCTTGAAGGTGGAGCACGGCGGCAGCCGCCGCATGCATACGCCGTTGGAATTGTAGCGATAGACCTCGGCGCCCGAGGCGGTGTCCAGGATCTCCACGCAGGTCCCGACGCCGCCGATACTGTTGTCGATGGCCGCTTCGAGCTTGGCCTTGTCGAAGGCCGCCGCGCCAGCGCCGGGCGCCTTCGGTCCGCCGCCTGGAGAACAGGCGCCCAGCAGAGCCGCGGCCAGGATCAGCGCCCCCGCGAAGGGTCCGCGCATGATCACGCCGCCCTCTTCACCTCGTTGCGGTCGTCCAACAGCACCACGGTGGGGGCGTAGTTGCGGGCCTCGGCCGCGTCGATCTGGCAGTAGCTGACGACGATCACCTTGTCGCCGCGCTGAACCAGCCGGGCGGCCGCCCCGTTGACGCCCACCGTGCGCGAGCCGCGCGGCGCCTCGATGGCGTAGGTGGTGAAGCGCTCGCCGGTGGTGATGTTGAGCACGTCCACCTGCTCGTGCGGAAGGATCCCGGAAGCCTCCAGCAAATCGCGGTCGATCGCGATGGAGCCTTCGTACTCCAAGTCCGCCTGGGTCACGGTGGCCCGGTGGAGCTTGGCCTTCATCATGGTGAGCAGCATCAGGTTGGGACCTCGACGCTCAATCGCCGCCGACCGACATAGCCGGCGCACGGTGCAGGGATATAGGGCTTCGGGTTAACGGATTCAATGCAGTGCAGCATGGGCAAATCGGGGGCCGCAACGCCGGGCCGCTGCCGGGCTCGCGCCTACTCATCCACCTGCTTTCGGAACATCAAGAGGATGGCCGCGACGGCGGCCACCCCCACCACCGGGAACATGGCCTGCAGCACCTGGGTGGCGCTTTGGCCGGCGCCGAGCAGCATCCCGGCCAGCATGGGCCCTACCGCCGAGCCCAGGCGGCCGGACGCCACCCCCGCTCCGGTTCCGGTGCCCCGGCTGGTGGTGGGGTAGTAGAACGGCGTCAGGCCATAGACGATGTACTGCGCGCCCAGCAGGAAGGCGCCTGTCACCGCCACGGCGATGGACGCCAGCGTCAGGTCCTTGACGATCGCCGTCAGCCCCACGAGCGAGACGGCCAGGCCCGCGTAGCAGAGGAACAGGACCATCCGCCCCCGATGATCGCGCGTCTCCGGCTTGCTCGCCATCAACCGCTCCATCAGCCAGCCCAGCGCGATGGAGCCGGCGGCCGCGCCAAGGTTGAACCAGATCTGGATGAACGACGCCTCGGGTTTGGTGAAGCCCTTGCCCACCATCAGCACCGGCAGCCAGTTCAGCAGCAGGTAGGTGATGAGGGTGGTGAACAGCATGGCGATCCAGATCAACAGGCTCGCGATCGCCCGGTTCTCGCCGAACAGCGCCGTGAAGGCGCTGACCTTGCGCGCCGCCGCGCCCGCGGCCGCCTCCGCCGCCTTGGCCGCCCGGAACATGCGCGACTCGGGCAGGGCGAGCGCGATCAGGGGCGCCAGCACCAGGGGCGCGATCCCGCCGATGTAGAACACCGTCCGCCAGTCCGCGCCGGCCCCGCCGAAGAACATGATGGCGCTGGCGAAGCCGCCGCCCACCGGCATGCCGGCGGCGGTGATCACCACGCTGACGATGCGGCTCTTGCCGCTGGCGGCCTCGGACGTGAGCGCGATCAGATTGGGCAACGCCCCGCCGAGCCCAAGTCCGCACAAGAGGCGGATCGCCCCCAGGATCTCGTAATTGGGCGCCCAGACGGTGCAGAGCTGGAATACGCCGAACACCAGCATCGAGCCGACCAGGGCGGCCTTGCGACCGAAGAAATCGGCCAGCCGTCCGCCTATGAAGGAGCCGAAGAACAGGCCGATGGGGCTGGCGGCCAGGATCCAGCCGAGCTGCTCGTTGCTGAGGCCGAACTCGGGCTTCAGGCTCGGCGCGGCGATGCCCATCGACTGCAGGTCGATGCCTTCGATGATCGCGGTCAGGAAGCAGAACACCAGCGTCACCGCCGCCGTCATCCCGCCGCCCGTTCGAGCCTTGTCCGTCGCCGCCATCGTCCCCTCCCAGCCGGTCGCGTTTGCCTGCCGTGGGAGAATGCACGTCCCGGAGGGAATTCAAAGCGGCGGCGAATGCCTCGCCCTGAGCGCGGCGAGAAGCTGGCGGATCTCGGTGGCGCGGCGCGCGGCGCGGCGGGCGGCGGCGCGGGCGCGGGCGCGAGCCTGGCGGAGGCTCTCGGGATTGCGGCGGACGGGAGGCGGCTGATCCATGGCGATGGCGTGCTGGCGGGCGCGAGGGCGCGCGCGGGCGCCTCCCCGCAAGGACTGCGGGGTGAGAGCGGGAGGCGGCGGAGCGCCGGGCCTTCGCCCGGTGACCGAATTGAAAGTGTGCGTTTCGACGAAGGTTCGTCGCTCCGCGCGGCCGTTTTCCCGGAGCGTGCGGCGCGCAGGCGTCTTCAGCCTTTCACCGCAAGGGACGCCCCGGACGGGCGGAACCTCCGCAGGTCCCGTCGGGCGGGTTTGCGTCACCCGCCCCGCTAATCCGCCACGGCCATTGGTCCTTACGCGGATGACGCACCGCGCCGGCGGTGGAAAAGGACCGACCATGACGGCCCCGCTCGGCCGCACCGCGCGGCGGCTCAGGTGCGGGCCCAGCCCCCTCCCTGCCGCGTGGTCGAGCAACAGTATGGGGCGGATGCGCGGGGAGCGGATAGATCTGGCGCTATCCCCGCATTCCGGCGCGAAGGCGGCCTCCAAGCGACACGGCCGGCCGCGCCCTGCTTGCGCCCGGCCGGGCGGCGCGCCTAAGACCCGGCATGGCCAAAGCCCCCGCCCTGTTCGTCGGCCACGGCTCGCCGTTCACCGCCCTGTCGCAGAACCGCTTCACGGCGGCCTGGACCGCCATCGGCCGGCGCATCCCCCGCCCCGAGGCGGTGCTGTGCGTCTCGGCCCACTGGGAGACGCCGCGCCTGACGGTCACAGCCGACGAGCGCCCGCCCACGGTTCACGACTTCTACGGCTTCCCGAAGCAATTCTACGAGCTGCGCTATCCCGCGCCCGGATCGCCCGCCCTGGCCGCCGAGATCGCCGGGCGGCTGGCAGCGTGGGACGCGACGGCCGAGGCCGGGGTCTGGGGCATGGACCACGGCTGCTGGACGGTGCTGCCCTGGATCCTGGGCGTGGCCGACGTGCCGGTGATGCAGCTGAGCCTGAACATCGAGCGGCCGCCCGCCGAGCACTACGCCATCGGCCAGGCGCTGGCCGGCCTGCGCGAGGAGGGGGTGATGATCCTCGGCTCGGGCGACATCGTGCATAATCTGCGCTTCTTCGAGCGGCAGGACGACGCCCCTACGCCCCCCTGGGCCGCCGCCTTCGACGCCGCGGCGGTGGAGCGCATCAAGGCCCGCGACCACGCCGCCCTGATCGACTGGCCGAGCCTGCCCGACGCCGCCCTCGCCGTGCCCCGACCCGAGCACTACCTGCCCCTGCTCTACATCCTGGCCGCCCAGGGCGAGGACGAGGAGGCCGAGGTGTTCGTCGAAGCGGTGGTGAGCTCGGTCTCGATGACCTCGGTGGCGATTGGGCTCGATGCGCCATAGTTCCTAATTTGTTCTTGCTGCGCTCGTGAGTCTTCGGCTTACATAGAGGGGTTCGGCCGGGGGCTTTCCTGGCCGCGCGTCTGTGAGCCTGGCCAAGAGAACGGCATGTCCGAACCCCACCGCTTCATCCGCGTGCGCGGCGCGCGCGAGCACAATCTGAAGAACGTCAACGTGGACATCCCGCGCGAGCAGCTGGTGGTGCTCACCGGGCTGTCCGGTTCGGGCAAGAGCTCGCTGGCCTTCGACACCATCTATGCGGAAGGCCAGCGGCGCTATGTGGAGAGCCTGTCGGCCTACGCCCGCCAGTTCCTGGAGCTGATGGGCAAGCCGGACGTGGACCTGATCGAGGGCCTCTCGCCGGCCATCTCCATCGAGCAGAAGACCACCTCCAAGAACCCCCGCTCCACCGTCGGCACGGTGACGGAGATCCACGACTACATGCGGCTGCTTTGGGCAAGAGTCGGTGTGCCCTATAGCCCGGCCACCGGCCTGCCGATCGAGAGCCAGACCGTCAGCCAGATGGTCGACAAGATCATGGCCCTGTCGGAGGGGACGCGGCTCTATCTGCTGGCCCCCGTGGTGCGCGCCCGCAAGGGCGAGTACCGCAAGGAGATCGCCGAGTGGCGCAAGGCCGGCTACCAGCGCCTGAAGATCGACGGCCAGTTCTACCCGATCGAGGACGCCCCTTCCCTCGACAAGCAGATCAAGCACGACATCGACGTGGTGGTTGACCGCATCGTCGCCAAGCCCGGGCTGGAGCAGCGGCTGGCGGACTCGCTGCAGACCTGCCTCAATCTGGCCGACGGCATCGCCGTGGGGGAATACGCCGACGCGGCAGAGGGCGAGGATGCGCCCCGGCGCCTGTTGTTCTCCGAGAAGTTCGCCTGCCCGGTCTCCGGCTTCACCATCGCCGAGATCGAACCGCGGCTATTCTCCTTCAACGCCCCGGCCGGCGCCTGCCCGGCCTGCGACGGCCTCGGCATGAAGCTGGCCTTCGACGCCGACCTCGTCATCCCGGATCGGGACAAGACGCTTCACAAGGGCGCCGTGGCGCCCTGGGCGCGGGGCCCCTCCCCCCTCTACACCCAGACCCTCCAGGCCCTGGCGCTGCACTACGGCTTCTCCATGGACAAGCCCTGGCGCGAGCTGCCGGAAGCGGCTCACCAGGCGGTGCTCTACGGCACGGGCTCGGACAAGATCCACTTCGTCTATGACGACAACGCCCGCCGCTATGAGGTCACCAAGCCATTCGAGGGGGTGATCCCCAATCTGGAGCGCCGCTGGCGCGAGACGGACTCAAGCTGGGTGCGCGAGGAGCTGGGCCGCTACCAGTCCGAAACGCCCTGCGAGGTCTGCGGGGGCCTGCGCCTGAAGCCGGAGTCCCTGGCGGTGAAGGTGGGGACGCTGAACATCGGCGAGGCCTCGCAGTTCTCCATCCGCCAGGCGCACGCCTGGTTCGAGGGGCTCCAGGGCCAGCTCACCGACAAGCAAGGCGAGATCGCCCACCGTATCCTGAAGGAGATCAAGGACCGGCTGCGGTTCCTGGTGGACGTGGGGCTAGACTACCTCACCCTGGCGCGCGGCTCGGGCTCCCTGTCGGGCGGGGAGAGCCAGCGCATCCGCCTGGCCAGCCAGATCGGCTCGGGCCTGACCGGCGTGCTCTATGTGCTCGACGAGCCGTCCATCGGCCTGCACCAGCGCGACAACGCCCGCCTGCTGGTCAGCCTGAAGGGCCTGCGCGACCTCGGCAACTCCGTGCTGGTGGTCGAGCACGACGAGGAAGCGATCCTCGCGGCCGACCACGTCATCGACATGGGCCCCGCGGCGGGCATCCACGGCGGCGAGATCATCGCGGAGGGCTCCCCGGCCGACATCATGGCCGAGCCGCGCAGCCTCACCGGCCAGTACCTGAAGGGCGTGCGCCAGATCGCCGTGCCCGAGCGCCGGCGGCCCGTCTCGGCCAAGAAGATGCTGCGGGTGATCGGCGCGCGCGGCAACAATCTGAAGTCCGTCACCGGCGAGATCCCGGCGGGGGTGTTCACCTGCATCACCGGCGTCTCGGGCGGGGGCAAGTCCACCTTCACGGTGGAGACGCTCTACAAGGCCGCCGCGCGGCGGCTGAACAACGCCTCGGACGCCCCCGCCCACCACGACCACATCGAGGGGCTCGAGCTGTTCGACAAGGTGATCGACATCGACCAGTCGCCGATCGGCCGCACCCCGCGCTCCAACCCGGCCACCTACATCGGCGCCTTCACCCCGATCCGCGACTGGTTCGCCGCCCTGCCGGACTCCAAGGCGCGCGGCTATGGCCCCGGGCGGTTCAGCTTCAACGTCAAGGGCGGCCGCTGCGAGGCGTGCCAGGGCGACGGGCTGATCAAGATCGAAATGCACTTCCTGCCCGATGTGTACGTCACCTGCGACGTCTGCCACGGCAAGCGCTACAATCGCGAGACGCTGGAAATCCTGTTTCGCGGCAAGAACATATCCGAGCTTCTTGACATGACGGTCGAGGAGGCCGCGACCTTCTTCAAGGCCGTGCCCTCGATCCGCGACAAGATGGAGACGCTCAAGCGCGTGGGCCTGGGCTATGTGAAGGTCGGCCAGCCGGCGACCACCCTCTCGGGCGGGGAGGCGCAGCGGGTGAAGCTCTCCAAGGAGCTGTCCAAGCGGGCCACCGGGCGCACCCTCTACATCCTCGACGAGCCCACCACGGGCCTGCATTTCGAGGACGTGAAGAAGCTGCTGGAAGTACTGCACGAGCTGGTGGAGCACGGCAACACCGTGGTGGTGATCGAGCACAATCTCGATGTCATCAAGACCGCCGACTGGATCCTCGACTTCGGGCCGGAGGGCGGCGACGGCGGCGGCCAGATCGTCGCCTTCGGAACCCCCGAGCAGGTGGCGCTGGAGCCCCAGAGCTGGACCGGGCGCTATCTGAAGGACCTCTTGGCGCGGTGGGCGACGCCGGCTTCGGCCCCGCGTAAGGCCCGATCCGCCGTCGCCTGAAGCTCAGTGCGTCGGCTTGTGGGGGTCTTCGGGCCCGTGGTCGTCCGGCACGGCATGGTCCTCGACCGCCTCGACCGCCCCGGCGTGATCCTCGGGCGCGGGCGCCGCGATCTCTTCGGCGTGAGACGCGGGTTCCCCCTGGGCCTCGTGAGGCGCTTCGGCTTCATCATGAGGAGCGGCCGCGGCCTCGGGCTCGTGGACGGGTTCCGGCTCGGCAGCAGCCTCGGGCGCGGGGGCTTGGGCCTCGGCGGTCTTCCACCACGGCTCGGCGTCGGCGGTCTCGGCGACCGGCGCGGGCTCCATGGCATAGGACGCGGGCTCGGCCGCCGGTTCGACGGCCCCTTCGCCCGCGCCGTTCTTCAGTCCTGAGAAGATCTTGTAGGCCTCGGCCGACGGACCGGCCGCCACCACCAGGGCCGCCGCCGAGACGGGCGCCTCCAGCAGCGCGGCGATCACCCGCACGGGGCTGAAATAGGCCTGCAGCGAGCTGTAGTCAGGGCTGAACATGCCGGACAGCGCGTCCAGCGACCCGCTCGTGGCCAGGGCCGCGCCCGCCGCGACGATGGCGATCAGGATCATCCCGACGATCACCAGGACGAACAGCATCACCACGCAGAGGAAATAGGCGCCCAGGAGCGGCCAGAACTTTCCGCGCGTCAGCCCCCAGGATTCGAATATCCTGATGCGCCCTTCCGCGACGGTCATGGGGGTGGACAGCGACAGCCTCACCGCCGGGTAGACGAAGGCGGCGATCAGGGCGGCCGTCCAGGCGACGTAATAGATCGGCTTCACCGCGGAGATCAGGTTCGCCGCCGGCGCCGCCGCCAGGGCGAACAGGAAGATCACCAGGAACGCGTAGCCGAAGCTCAGCGCCGCCCAGATCAGGACCAGGCCGGCCATGCGCGCTTCGGCCCGCCCGAGGCGCAGACTCGCGACGCCGCCGCGCTGGCCGAGCAGAGCCCGGATTGCGGCCGTGTTCATCACCGACCAGAACGCCAGGGCCAACGGCAGGGCGATCAGCAGGAGCAGCGCCACGCTCGGCAGCATGGCCAATGCCGCTTCGGGGTCGGTGCGGTTGGTCTCGGTGAGGGTCTGAAGCTGGATCAGCTTGTCGCCCATCAGCGTGACCAGAAGCCCGCCGAGCACCAGCTGGTAGAGCGCATAGACCGCCGCCCAGACCAGGACAGTCCCGGGTCGCCGCCCGATGAACCGGAAGCCGGAGAACGCCGCGTCGGTCGCCGAAAAACTCGTCATCGTCATCGCCTCAAGGGGCCTTCAAGCTCATGTAGTAATAAGCCAGCACGCCCGCACCCAGCGGCGCGGCCACGCCTCCGGACAGCACCCCCATGATGAGTCCGGCCGACAGGGCGCCGGCCGGGGCCATGGCCTCGGTTGCAAGGCCCGTGCCGCCCGAGGCGCCCGCGCGGGCCATGGCGGCGACCATCACGCCCACGAACAGCACCGGAAGCTGGATCAGCAGCATGGAGACCAGGATCCGCCAGACCTGCCCCTTGGTCACCTTCCAGGTGCTGAGAACGGCGATGCGGCCCCCGTCGGCGGTGGCGGCCAGGGTCAGGCTCAGGCGGATGGCCACATAGATCAGCGCCGCATAGGCTATCGCCGCCAGCACGGCGACGGCCGTCTCGCCCTGGGGGCCGAGGGCGGCGATCAGGGCCTGGGGCGTGGTCAGGGCCGCGATCTGGCCCTTGTTCATGGCGATGCCCATGGCCACGCCCGCCACGGCCACAAACGCCACGGCGATCAGGATCGCGTAGAATAGCAGCAGCAGCAGCGAGGCGCCCAACAGCCGCCACTCCATCGCCCGCCACTGGATTCCGACGGGGCCGGGCGCGAAGGCCGGATCGTCGCCGTGCCGGCTGGCGAAGGCGAGGCGGAACACCGCGCCGTTGGTCATCAGCACGACCAGCAGGTAGGCCGCCAGGCCCGCGACATAGACCTCGACCTTGTTCGCGAAATCGCCAGCCAGATAGACCGTCGCCGCCAGCGACGTCAGCGCCAGCACGCCCCAGATCGAGCGCCACCGGCTCACCCAGAGGCCCCAGGAAAAAGCCAGCGAGGCGCCGACCGACACACGACTTTCCGTCATCAAGTCCGCCGGCCGCGCCGACTCCCTCGCCCCATGGACTCGCAATCTATCGACTGGACGGGTGTGACGACAGGGCCTCGTCACAAACTCAGTGATGGCCGCCCGAATGATCGGGCTCGGAATGATCGTCGTGACCGTCATCGTCGCTCGCCGCCGCGTGGTCGTCATGGCCGCCGTGATCGTGCGGCGCCGGGGCGGCCGGGGCGGCCTGGAGCTCGCCGCCGCCGCTCAGGCTGCGATAGACCACCGCCCAGGGCGCCAGCATGATCGCCGCACCCGCCGCCACCAAGAAGCCAAACAACACCGCCCCACCCGCCGCCCAGGGCGCGATGAGGCTGAGCCAGTTCTGCGGAGGGTGCTCGAAAAAGTCCCTGACCGCCTCGTGGTTCAAGCTCGACAGCCCGAGCATCCCGAAACCGACGGCGAACAGGAGCGCTTGGACGATCATGGTCACGGCGATGACCAGCACCATCAGCACCAGGCCGAGGCCGAACAGCTTGAGCGTATGGCCCCTGGTGACGGACCAGGACTCGAACAGGCGGAATTCACCGTGGTCGAAGGTCATCGGCCCGGCCAGAGAGAAGCGCAGGCAGACGTGGATGAAAACGACCGCCGCCGCCACGATGCAAACGGCGACCGCGATACCGCTCCACACCGCCGCCGCATTGACCGCCTTCAGCGCCGCCACGATGGCGATGCACACGGCCGCGGTGACGCCGGCGAGCGCGATCATGAGCAGCACCAGGAGGATGCCCATGGCCAGGATCAGCAGGGCCAGCCACAGCTCGCGCTTGCCCAGACGCAGATAGGCGAAGCCGCGGTTCTGGGGTTCGAGCACGGCGCGGAAGATCGCGCCCGACAGCACCGCCCTGGCGGCCAGGCCGGCCAGGAACAACAGCGGCTGGAACATCAGGAAGCGGCTCTGGAACCGCCACATCCGCCCGAAGTCGAATTGCGGCCCTGACCCGTACTCTGGCCCGAACGCCCAACGGTCGGGGCCCGCATTGCCGGCGCCGTGGAACGCTCCGATCAAGTCCTGGCCCATCCAGGCGAACATGCCCACGACCGGCGCCACGCCCAGGATCAGGTAGGCCAGGCCCCAGGCCAAAACGCTCAGCGGCTTCTTGGCGATCAGGCCGAAGCCCGCTCCAACGGCTTCGCCCATCGAAAAGGTCGCCATAGTCTCCCCCCATAAGCGACTTCTGGTTAGCGCCAGCATACGCGAGACGCCGGGTTTCCAATAGTGAACCTTTGATAAGCTTCCGCGCGGTCGCCGGTGG
>Ga0299912_10004264_pt1 | contig 11703 bp, 6 predicted proteins | sample RVTome_2_FD_207667 | JGI IMG/M metagenome (GOLD analysis project Ga0299912, IMG submission 207667) | Soil microbial communities from uranium-contaminated site in the Upper Colorado River Basin, Wyoming, United States - RVT95D214 (version 2) ... | reverse complement strand
AGCAAAAAGTTCTTTTGCCAATCCTGAGGGTCTTATAAAATCATACTGGGGCGGCATGTCAATAAAAGAGGTTCCTATAAACTTCATTTCACGTGATAAAGGAAAGGCAAAGGGTACAAAAACAAAAGCGATCAAAAGCTCTGTCTCTGATATTTTCAAATTATGGTTTAAATGGATAATATTGGGAAATCGGGGACACATAATAAAAGGACAAATTCACAGGCTTAATCCAATGGAATGGGAATAAAGACATGAAAGTGCTACTGTTAATTCCGCCTACTGACTTAAGCAGGTCTTACGGCAAGTTAAAGAAATTCTCCAATCCTCAGCCCTCAATAGGCATTGCATATATTGCCGCAGTCTTAAGAGAAGATGGACATGCTGTAAAGGTCGTTGACGCTTATGTTAACGAATACAATCTGGAAGACATCCTGGAGATAATAAGGGAGTTTAGCCCTGATGTAATAGGCATCAGTGTATTAACCCCATCTGCCGAAGTGGTTTATGAAATCTCTCGAAACATCAGGAGTCACTTCCCAGATACAATCATAGTGATGGGCAATATGCACGCCTCTCTATTCTCGGATGAGATATTATCCGCCAATTATGCTGACTTTATTGCTCACCGCGAGGGCGAATTAACAATGACTGAACTGCTGAAAGCCCTTGCCAATAATGGAAATCTTGAAGAAATAAGAGGCATATCATTTAAGAGAAATGGGGCTATACGACACAACCCGATGAGACTGCATATAGAGGACCTCGACAGCCTTCCGTTCCCGGCATGGGATCTATTCAATCTTGATAAATACTCCACCGACCCAAGGACAGCGGTAAAGAGGGGGGTTGTTGAAAGGCAGATACTCGCCTCTCGTGGATGTCCAAACCAGTGTACCTTTTGTTCTTCACGGACGGAAAGGAGCCTCGGCACCAAATACAGGATGAGGAATCCTAAATTAGTTGTGGATGAGATGGTCTTTATGTATGAAAACTTTGGGAGCAAGGTCTTCAGCTTTATGGATCTGGCTTTCCCGCTTGTAAGAAGTCATGCCGCGTCGTTCTGCAACGAGATTATCAAAAGGGGACTAAACAAAAAATTTAAGTGGGTTACCGAATGCCGCGTGAAGCCCCTTGATCAGGATTTACTCCTCCTCATGAAAAAGGCAGGCTGTGTTCGTCTCAACTTCGGCATAGAATCGGGAAACGACGAGATACTCAAGATGCTCAAGAAAAACTTTACCACAAAGGCTGTCAGGAATGCCGTGAGAATGGCAAAAAAGGCTGGCATAGAGGTAGATGGGATGTTCATGATAGGGTTGCCCGGGGAAACAGATGAAACTATCAAGCAGACTATTGATTTTGCAGTAGAACTTAAAGTCAGATATGCCATATTCAATATCTTTGTGCCTTATCCTGGCTGCGAATTATGGGATACGCTTAACGGTCAGAACAAAATACATTTTAACAAGTGGAGTGACTTCACATCATATCCTACTTATTCGGGAGGGGTGCCGGTATATGTCCCTGATAGTCTCAGTAAAGAAAAGCTTATGGAATTGCAGACAAAGGCCATGAGGAAATTTTATTTGAGACCAAGATTTATATTGAATGAGCTTCGGAATTTTAAACCAGATAAAATGCCTATTTACCTCGAAGGCATTAAGGGCCTTTTTCATAACAGGCTGAAAGCCTCTAACTCTTAATTCCTTGGAAAGTATCGTGCATGAATCAAAGCGTAGGCAAATGGGATAAGATGTGTTTTTGTTTTGCTAGAACTTTCAGACTCTCTGAAATGACGAAGGAGAGCTAATATAGGTCTTTAGGGTAAAATTTATAGATTCGAATAGATTTTATACACCATTAAAAGGAGATTTTTTTATGATGCCTAAGGAAAGTTTAGTTTCTGTCATTATTACTACGCGCAATCGCAAGCGTGATATCCTTGAATGTCTTGATACTCTCTATAAGCAATCATATAAGAATTTGGAAATTATCTTGGCTGATAACAATTCTGAAGACAACACGTTACAATCCGTTAGTAAACGTTTTCCGGATGTGAATATTGTAGTGGCCAAGCGCAATCTCGGGATTGCAGGTGGAAGGAATCTTGCTCAGAGGGAAGCAAAGGGATATTACTATTTTTATTTAGATTCTGATACGATTCTACATGAAGATTGCATAAAAGAACTGGTCAATTTTCTTTCAGAACACAAGGATGTAGGGATGGTCGTTCCAAAAATGTATTATTTTGACTATCCCGATCACATCTGGTTTGCCGGCTCGACTATAGATCTTTTTACGTCAAGAACCATTAATTTCGGAACGAATGAAAAAGATGTCGGACAGTATGATGAACCCCGAGAATGCGCCCATGGTCCCACAGCTTTTATGGTAACGAAAGAGGTTGTAGACATAGTGCGAGGGCATGATGAAACATACTTTATGACGTATGCTGATGCAGATTTTGCTGTCAGAACAAAGAAGGCAGGATTCAAAATCTTTTGTGTTCCATCTGCGAAACTATGGCATCGCCTCAATATGGAAGAGAATAGAAGTGGAATTAGGGCACTTGGATATAATTTACCATTAAGGGCTTATTATTTTTCAAGAAACAGGGTTTTGTTCATGAAAAAGAACAGCAGCGCAGCAATTTTTGCATTCTTCCTATTATTTATCTTTCCACTTTTTACCATATATTACACTCTGAAGATTATTCAGTATAAAGGTAAGTTTATATACCTGAAAAACCACCTTATTGGTTCATGGGATGGCTTAAAATATGCTTTGTTTAACCATTTAGATAATACACGCTTTAATTAAAAGGTATTCGTGCATAAAAAAGAAGAAATGTCTTGTATAAATTGTGGGGGAAAAGAGAGTCGATTCCTATTTGATGCAAAGGATTACAGGCTTGCAACTACCGAAAAGAGCTTTTCAGTATACAAGTGTTCTGGATGCGGTTTGATGTTTTTGAACCCTATGCCGCAGGAGGATGAGCTTGGCATTTTTTATCCGGATGATTATTATCAACCAGGCATATCACTTATAGAAAAACTCTATTCACCTCTGATTGATAGGTGTTTCAAAAAAATAGTAAACGAAATAAAGAAATTTAAAAGTGGGGGAAGGAGTTTGGATGTCGGATGCGGAACCGGTATCTTCATGAGTTATTTTCATAGAGAGGGTTTCGATGCTTACGGAACGGATATTTCAAAAAAAGCAGGTAGTGTTTTGCCGAATACTCTAAAGTCTAAAGTTACAATAGGCCCATTTCTGAAAAATGAATTTCCAAGCGCATATTTTGATGTAATAACTCTCAAACAGGTACTGGAACATTTTATCGAGCCGGAGGCAGTCCTTAAGGAAGTTTACAGAATTCTGAAGCTGGATGGAGTCTTATATATTGAAGTGCCGAACACAAAGTGTTTGGAAGCAAGACTATTTAAGAAATACTGGTATAATCTTGAAGTCCCACGCCATCTTTACCATTTTAACCTCAACAATTTCCTGCTCTTTGTTGAAAAGAACGGATTTAAAAGGATACGCGTGCTGGGAAGTAGTGGTAGAATGATCTTCAGAACTCCTTTGGCACTTGTGAATAGTCTGCTTTTTTATTTGAAATACAAGAGACAACAGGGGATAGACCTGATGACAAAGGTAATGTACTCCCTATGTCTCTTCCCACTATTACTTCTATCTCTTTTATACAGATTATTTTCTGCCCCTGAGAAACAGACTGATTTAAGGATTATATTTAAAAAGGAGCGTCGGCTTTCGGATGAATAAGGATAAATATAGCCTTCTTATATTACTGGCAGTCTCATGCCTTCCTTTAACATGGTTTAATGGATATGGTTTTATTTCGGGCGGTGACTTTGCATTCCCTCTTTCCGGTAAACAATTCCTTGAGAATACCTTATATGTCTGGGATAGTGATATCGGGACCGGGACACCTGCCTTACGCCAGATAGCCTTTTTGATGCCATTTTCTCTTTTATCCTGGCTATTTGAAGTCATTGGACTCAATCAGCAGATATTAGAAAGAGTGCTTTTTTATCTTTGGTTCTCACTCTCCGGAATATCAACCTATTTTCTATGTAGATACCTCAAGATTACACCGCTTGGTTCTCTTGGAGCAGGTCTCTTCTACATGATGAACTTTTATTCAATGTCGGTTATATGGCATATCGGCGGTGCCGGCATGATACAGCCTGCGTATTCAGCCTTTCCTCTCATACTGCATCTGTATATGAGAATGCTCTCAGAAGGTATTAGAGCAAAAGACTTATGTTTATTATTGCTGGGTTGGTTTATGCTCGGGAGTTATATGTATGCTAATCCTGCCTTTTTAATTGTCCATTCTATGCCGTTATTCTTTTATACGGTATTCCACTTTATTGGTTCCTCTAAAGAAAAGAGGGGAAAAATGTCCTTATTGTTGGTGTTTTTTGTGATTTTGTTTGTGTGCTTGAATGCCTTCTGGATATTCCCATTAGTCTCAGACCTGAAAGGTGAAGCCAAGAGCACGCTGCATACTTCTCAAGGTTTTATCTCGGAATTAGAGACTTTAAAGTTGAACAGCGCACGGTTTTTTGATTTGCTGGGGACAAGAGGTGTGTGGGATGTTTTAGGCGAATATCGTGGTGTTTACTACCACAGTTGGGGCCAAACTTTCTCAAAACCGTTGTTCATAATATTAGGATATATAATTACCATCTTCGCTTTCATCCCATTCCTCAAGAAGGATATTTCGAAGGTTTTCTTATTTTTTGCAACCCTCTACATGTTTACCCTCTTCATTATAAAGGGTCCCAATAATCCCTTCGGTAATCTTAATATGTGGATATATGAGAATCTTCCTTTTATCAATATTGCCTTCAGGGCTAATATCCAGAAGTGGGGTATGTGTATGTTTGTTGCGATCGCTCCGCTTCTTGGCTATAGTATCTCTCTTATATGCCGATACTCAGAAGAGAAATTTCCAAAGGGCATAGTTTACGGGGGCATTGTTTCCTTTTTTATTATATTTTTTGCGATCAATGTTTATCCTTTTTGGACTGATGAGCTTGTACGTGTCGGAAATAAAAATTTTCCCGGTGCGAAGGTTACGATTCCAGATTTTTATTATCAAATGAAAAAATGGGATGAAAAGGATAAAGAGAATAATCGTATTCTCTCTATGCCGGTCACGCGTAATGGCAGTGTTACATATCAATGGAAAGGATTAAACGGTTTCAGCGGTGGAGATTTTATCCGGTGGTTTGTTGACCGACCTGTTATTTTTATCAACAGAAACAGCATTGATAATGCCATTGTTGATGGTATTGCATATACTGATGGGAACCAAGCAACTGATTATTTTAAATTGATGGGTATGGAGAATATTCGTTATATTCTGCTGCATAACGATTGGGATTGGGATTTTTGGAAAGGACATCCTTGGCAATTCGGTTTTGATACGCAAAAACTAATCAAATTCTTGAGGACACTAGGACTTAACGAGCCTTATATAAAATTCGGTGATTTAGATGTATATAAGATTCCTGAAGAAAAATTTATGCATAAAATTTATGCCGATAAAACAATATATCCAGCTATTATTGCAGGGAAAGTAAAAGACCTTTATCCTATTGCAAGTTCATCTTTTTTCTCAAAAAACTCCACGTTTGCTTTTATTGAACAACAAATTGAACAACAAGATAGTAAACGACTCTTTTCATTGATTGAAAACAACAGGCCAGTTGAGGCAAGAGATTGGAAGAAAGTGGCGGCGGAAAAAACAAAACATTTATCGATCCACAATCAAGTTTTATTTGCCAACAGTAATTTTAACGATCTGGTTATTGATATGGCTATGGTTGAAGGTCAGTCTGATAGTCAGCAGTCAGGAGCCAGCAGTCAGGAGCCAGCAGTCAGGAGCCAAAAACCGATATTAGTAAAACTGAATACAAAAGGAAAAATCAATTTTAATGTCAAGGGTGACAATCTATATGATTTATATATTGATAGTTCGAAATTAAAGGTTGAAAGTTTAGAGTTAAAAATACAAGTTGATGGGAAAGAATTAGAAAATGAGAAGTGGAAAGAAGGAAGGAATAATAGATGGATAAAGGTAGGTGAGGTAGGGTTAGATAAAGGGAAACACGAAATATCAGTCAGGAGTCAGGAATCAAAGTTCAGGAATCAGGACAAAGAAGAATTAAAGAAGTTGATTCAGGGCATGGAGATTGTTGTTGTATCTAAGGAAAGTTTTGAGAAATATAAAAATATCATCTCTCAGAAGCCCATTGGCTATCTCTTTTACGTAGACAGAGAGAAAATTGAAGATATGTTAAAGGATGAAGAAAAGCTTGAAGAGATTAAGCAAGAAGGTAATAATCCATTTAAAATTGGTAAGCAGCAATTTTATATCCCTGAAGATGGAAGTTATTCTTTTAGAGCTTTGATAAAAACGAAGAGAGATTTTTTGATGAGTGATTTTGTGAGCAGTAGTAGTAGTAGAAGAAGAAGAATTCCTTTAGATGCTGTTTCTGGTTGGAAAATTAATACTTTAAATACAACTTATAAACAGAGCGTTTCAGAGGATGGGATGCATATTGATGCATATTTTCAGAATAAAGGAGATGTAAAAAAAAGCATTATCCTTAACAAAAAGTTTTCTGGTGTAAACATTAAGGAAAAACCATATCTGGTGTTTTCATGCGAAATGGAAGACCCGGGAGTTCAGAAAGTAGAGATGGATATTCTGTTAACCGAGGTAAAAAGTCAGGAGTCAAAAGTCAGAAGTTGGTTATCAATTTTAAGTAAACCCAAAAAACTGATTTTGAAGGCAGATAATAAGCAATATGTTATTAATCTCCATAAGAAGGCTGAGGATGTTTTTGGCAGAGGTAAGGTAGATAACCTATACGTAAAAGAAGTTGTTCTAAAATTTAAGAAGAAAGACGGAGTAGATTTATCGGGTGAAAAGCATAAGCATATTTACTCATTTGTATTTAAAAATATTGCCTTTTTAAGAACCCAGCCAATACTCGCTGGTTTTGAGGATAGATTATCACAATATCTGCCTGATACTTACTATTATTTTGATAGAAATGGTGGACTGAAAAGTATAGATTTCATAGAGCAGATTCCACAGGATATAAAAGATGTTTATAAATTGCACACCCAGCGGTTTATTGATTTAAAGGAGACACCTGTACTGTCATTGACTTTTCAGAAGCCGGCAATAGTGAGCAGTGTTGATAATGAGAGAATGAGATTTTCTAATAAGTGGAAAGTGGTATCGGGTCTTGACTTTAATGGAGACGGAAAAGAGGATAGGAGGATTGAGAGTTTTGTGCCTTCTGCAGGTTTGGTTGAGGGGAAATTATTGTTGTCCGTCAGAGCATATGAGGAAGCTAAAAGGAGGTTCTCGAATAAGAAGAATTATCATCTTCTATCCATAGGAGTAAGTCATCCTGATGACAAGGAAATCTTTTATCAAAATGTTATGAGTAAAAAGCTAATTAGATATAGAGAACATATGTATAAGCCATCCGATTTAAAAGCTGGTGCGGATGTGCTACAGGTTAATAATAAAACTTATAAATTACCGTCCAATAATACAAAGGACAATACTGATAAATGGATTGACTTCAGTAATGTTTATTTTAAAAAGGGTGAGCATAATTTGAATGTTATGGGAAGTGATAAATTTAAGGTGGAGATGGTGGAGATAAAACCAGAAATCAAAAGTCAGAAATCAGAAGTCAGAAGTGAAAAACCTCCGAAGATAGGATTTAAGAAGATTAATCCTACGAGGTATATTGTAGATGTTAGAAGGGCAAAAGGGCCATTTGCATTGGTGTTTAGTGAAAGTTTTCACGAAGGGTGGAAGGCGTATGTAAGGCCGTTAGCCGTGAACCATGAACCGTTAACCGTAAATACTGAGCTGTGGTCAGCGTTGTGGAGTGCGTGGGAGGATAGAGGGAATAGAATAGAGATTAAAGACCATTTTGTGGTGAATGGGTACGCTAATGGATGGATAGTGCCAAAGCAGTTCAAAGTTCAAGATTCAAAGTTAAAAGTTGAAGGAAACAGAGAGGATTTTCAAATTGTGCTGGAGTTTAAACCACAGAGACTATTTGAAATAGGATTGATAGTTTCTGCAACTACTTTATTGGGATGCATTGGGTATTTGGGATATGATTGGTGCAGGAAGAAAAAGGGCAGAACTGGTGAGAATTAGAGAATCGGTAAAAAAGAAGTTATTATGGGGGGCTATTATCCATGCTATTCTTTTATGGGCTGCCCTTGCACTGGGCTACAATTCATATAAAGAGTTTATGCGAGAGTTTGAACCTCTCACAAGGGCAGTTAGAGATTCCATTAAGGCCACATTTCCCTGGGCTGTCCTGATATTTTCAAGTTTATATTTTATTTTCTCAATTAGAAGAAAAATAGGTGGCTTTTTTTTGACCACCTGGCAATATTTATACATTACCATTTTCTACGCAATATTGCTGAATCTAATCTTTTTTTCAAAGGGAAGAGATATCCTCATTCCAATCAATCTGTCCATAGTTTATTTTGTGATACTTTTACTTCCCGGCATAGTTCTAACCAGATATGTAAACAATATTGAAAATTTAATAAAGGAAAAACCCTCGGTACCATTTATCATTGCCTTTTCGGTACCATTTATCATTGCCTTTATGGCCTTATTGGTAATATGTGCGTTTCTCTTGGTATTCAAAGCTGAGAAGGTTGCGGAACAAATAGCAAATATTGCATATTTTTTATTGGTAACGGGGGTTGGGATAGAGGTATATCGCATAATTAAGTATGGCGAACACGATACAGGTGACGATGAACAGTGATAATATCGCTATCATGCGATATGTGATCATCCCCTCAGTAGGTTTTTTTATTGGCGCTTTTTTTTTCTTACTGATATATAGAAACTATTCCAGCGATTTTTCTGAGAGATTAGAAACTTACATAAAAGAACATTTAAATCGGATATTATTTTTTGCTATTGCAATATATTCTTTATTTTTTTTGTCAATTATTATCCTGAGATATTTTAGCTATCATGTAGGTTTTTTTGACTTTGGGATATATGATTGGCGAATCTGGCAGATTCATGTGATACCATGGACAGAATTTCCCGAAAAAATAAAATCTTCCTTAGCAGGACATTTCCAGCCTATTCTAGTCGTCTATTCTATCCTCTATGATTTTGGCGTAGAACCTTTGATATTAAATATTCTACAGGCAGTTGCTGTCCTATCAGGCATAATCCCCTTATACCTGATAGCAAAAACTAAATTTAAAAACCAACTTTTTACTCTATTAGTCTCTATTTTCTACCTTCTTTATCCCGCAACACAGTTTAATATTGCCATTGACTTTCACCCCGATCATCTTATTATTCCGCTTCTTCTGTGGTTTTACTATCTCTTAGAAAAGGGAATTTATATCTGGACAATCCCTCTGATTGTTATAGGATATATGATCAAAGAGCCTTTAATACTCGCTATTTCATTCATGGGGCTTTTCATAGCATGGGAAAAGAAAAAGTATGTTTTTGGTTTCATATTGTTCTTTGTGTCAATCGTAGTTTTTTACATAGCTACTTTTGTAATCATTCCAAACGTTAGCAACTTTCAGCCTTATGAAACCGTAATAGGTAGTAGTGCTTTTGGTTATATTTTAAAATCAAAAGGATTTTTGCCTATTATTAAAGAAATGTTGCACTTTGAGAAATGGCGATTCCCTTTCTTCCTGCTTTTTCCGTTACTATTTCTTCCTTTTTGGAAATTTAAAACTTTTCTTCCTGCAATTCCCCTTCTTGCCATCCCAATACTTTCTACGGTTATTCATCACCAGAATGTTGCCAGTCACTACACAGCAGGAATAATTCCACCTGCCTTTGTCTCATTTATATCTGCCATTGCATATTTGCATAATAGATTTGGGGAAAGGATAACCCTTGGTATTTTATCATGGATAGGCATTCTACTATTAGCATTTAACGTAGCCCATAGTCCCTCACCTGTTGCAATTGCCTTCTGGAATAAGGACTGGTCCAGAGGCAAATGGCATTACACAAGCTACACAAAAAGTTATGATAAAGATTTGAGTAAGGCAATCGAGCTAATCCCAAAAGAGCCGAAAGTAAGAGTAGTAACTCACAGTAAAATTTATGATAAGCGGTTAGCCCATAGGTATTTTTATAAGCCCTTTCCTGAAAAGTGGCAAAATGCTGATTATGTGCTACTTGATAATCGCAGAGGGGGGTACGTTATGGACAGCCTAAATGAGGAGTTATATTCCAGGGAACTGACAAAACTTAAAGAAGACAAAAACTTCAAATTAATTTATAGCAAAGGTGGAGTCCTTCTCTTTCGGAGGTATACTTAGGTGAATAAGACAAGAAGAGTTGCGAAAAATACAATTGTCAGGTCTGCTGCACAGGTGTTCAATATGATTCTTTCAGCAGGCTTTTTAATGTATGTCACACGAAAGCTTGGAAGCACAGACTTCGGTAAATATACCCTGGCCTTTTCCTTGTCGAGCTTACTTGTTGTAGTGTCAGAAATGGGTGTTCATACCTTGCTTATGAGAGAAATAGCCAAAAAAAAAGACAAAACAAATTTAATCTTCGGCAATATACTTATCATCAAGCTTTTTTTAACGGTACTTTTCTTTCTTCTTCTTGCTGTGGCTAACTATCTACTAAACTCTCCCAGAGAGGTTTCATATATAGTTTATGCCATGGGCATCTTTGTTTTGACAACCTCTTTTTTTGATGTCATAAATTCTGTATTCAGAGGATATGAAAAAATGGAATATGAAGCGGCTTTTATGCTTTTAAACAGAGTTATAGTGGTAGCTTCAGGAGCATTTGCTCTATACATAGGCTACGGGTTAAAAGGATTTGCTACAGCTCTCGTTATAAGTAATATTATGTCACTTTTCCCAGCAGTAGCTATTTCATTTAAAAAATTCATTGCACCGAAGATGAAAATAGATGCCGATCTTGTAAAGGTAATATTTAAAGAGGCATTTCCCATAGGACTTATGCTCCTGCTCACTACCGTAATTCTTAAATCAGGCGCTGTGCTGATTCCTTTATTTAAAGATTATACAGACACAGGTTTGTACGGAGCACCGCTGAGGCTTATGGAAAGTCTCATTGTATTTCCTCTCTTTTTTTCAAATGCCCTTTTACCTGTATTTACAGCCCTTTACACCTCCAGGTCAGAATCCCTAATTAGATGGTATGAGGGGAGTTTCAGATTTCTGATAATTATAGGATTACCTTTTGTTATTGTTGTCACCGTATTAGCCAATAATTTCGTTCGCTTGCTCTTTGGTAAGGGATTTGCCGACTCCGCAATAGTTTTACAACTTCTTATCTGGGCAACCTTTTTTATGTCTTTGAACACAATATTAAGCTATCTTTTAATAGCTACCGATAGGCAAAGGCTCAATGTTATAACATACGGCATAGGCGCTGTTTGCACTGTGATTTCTGGTTTGATACTCATCCCACCTTTAAGCTATACTGGAGCTGGAATTTCTTTACTAAGTGGGCAGATCTTACTGTTTGCTATGGCTTTTTATCTTATATATCGGACCCTCTTTAAAGTATCTTTGATACATCTAACTGTAAAACCTTTAATCAGTAGTTTTTTGATGGGCGGTTTAATTTTT
>Ga0299912_10004263_pt1 | contig 11703 bp, 10 predicted proteins | sample RVTome_2_FD_207667 | JGI IMG/M metagenome (GOLD analysis project Ga0299912, IMG submission 207667) | Soil microbial communities from uranium-contaminated site in the Upper Colorado River Basin, Wyoming, United States - RVT95D214 (version 2) ... | reverse complement strand
TTGCGGGATTACTTCCTGGTTCCACAAGGGGTTCTCTTTTTCACCTCCTCCCCTATTCTAATTTTATTAACTCACTTTTGTGATAAAATAATTAACTAATGGGATTTCAGGAAATTGCTAAAAACAGGCGCTCTATTCGCGCTTACCTGGCGAAAGAAGTCGAGGAAGAAAAGTTGAACCAGATTTTAGAGGCGGCGAGGACGGCTCCGTCAGCTGGAAATCTCCAAGCTTACAAAATTTTCATAATCAAAGACAAGCAGACTAAGGAGGAGATAGCCGCGGCGGCAAAACAGCAGGATTTTTTGGGGCAAGCGGCTGTGATTTTAATTTTCTGCCAAGATCCTTATCAATCAGCTAAAAAATATCGTAAGCGTGGTGAAGAACTCTTCTCCCTGCAAGATGCCACTATTGCTTGTGCATACGCACAAATTGCTGCTAGTGATCTGGGGCTTGGTACCTGTTGGGTCGGCGCTTTTGATGAAGAGAAGGTAAGGGAGATCGTTCATATTTCTCAGACTCTGCGGCCAGTTGCGCTGCTACCAGTAGGCTATCCAGCTGAGACTCCCCCACCACACGACCGCCGGCCATTGAGTGAATTGGTAGTGAAAAGATAAAAGTTAGCTCCAAGGTCGGATCTTAACGCACAACTTTTGATATTTTACTTCAAGGGTCTGACCCTCAGGCTCAACAAAGAAAGGGGTTGGAGGAGGCGGGCAATTGCCTCCTCAAAGTCTGAACCGTTTCTTCAGATAGTGAAGTGGAATCACGCTGAAGACGGCGAATGCCGATAGTCCGATTGCTAGATACCCTGCCCAGTCAGGAACCTCGCCTTCCATTCCAAACAAGATTGATATCACAATCAACACCGCGACAAACCAGAGAGCAACAATGTTGTCGAGAGTTGATCTACTCACGGCTCTACCTCCACCCTGCCATTAACCGAAGGTTACCGTCGATCAATTCCATAGCTTGTTAAGAGTATCCTTCCTAACCACCACACCACCAAGCAAGAGGTCTGAAAAACTGAGCGATCGTCCACCATCGGTGATCCTGAAAATAACCTCGATCTTCCCCATCCCTCGCTGCCTTGCCATTCTAATAGCAGCTTTCCTACTTTCATCAAAAACAAAGATGGACTCCGAGGAAAGTCCGATGAAGGTAAGGGTGCCCTTCGTCGTTACTAGACAGCAGTCGAAAACATCGTTCACAGTATACTTCCCTCAATAAGTGCCAAGGCTCTCAGTTCCTGGCGCCCTCTAAAGGTCAAGATGGTAAGTTATCAGTTAATTATTTCTTTGTCAATCAATGAAATTTCTAACCGCGGGCTTTTTCGATGCCGTAGAACCTTCGACGTTCCCCTTTGAATTTGAGATCAAGCTCGCCAAGCGGTCCGTTGCGGTGTTTGGCAATTGAAAGCTTAATCGACTCCAGATCCTCAGGGTCTTCCCGATAAATAAACATTACCACGTCAGCGTCTTGTTCGATTGCACCACTTTCTCGCAGATCTGCCAGTTGAGGAATTTTTGCTTGGCGAGATTCTACAGCTCGGGAAAGCTGAGAAATAGCTAGAACTGGAATATTTAGTTCGCGAGCTAAGTTTTTGAGGGCTTGGGATATTTCCGAAACCTCTTGAACCCTGTTTTCCAAATTCCTACCTTTAATAAGTTGTAAGTAATCGACGATGAGAAGCTGTAAACCCTGCTCGAGCTGAAGCCGACGCGCTTTGGTTCGTATTTCCATCACACTTATTCCCGGTGTGTCATCTACATAAATTGGCGCTTCGGCTAGCATACCCATTGAAGTAGAGATTGCTTCAAAATCGCTTTCGGTGAGATTCCCGGTTGTAATTTTCCAAGCATCGACATCGCTTTGTGAAGCCAGCATTAAATCAACCATCTGTCCTTTACCCATCTCCAGAGAAAAGATACCAACTGGGATTTTTTCATGTACGCCAACGTACTCAGCGATATTCATTGCCAAAGTTGTTTTTCCGACACTTGGCCGGGCGGCCAAAATAAGCAAGTTGGCTGGTTGCATACCCGAAAGCTTTTTGTCCAAATCGCCAAAACCAGTAGCGATACCTCGCAAGCCCGTTCCTTTGCGGTGAAGTTCGTCAAGTCGGTCAAAGCTTTCTGCCAAAGCTTCACGCAGCGTAATAAAATGTTGTTTTAGGTGTTGTTGACTTATACCAAAAAGTGTGGTTTCAGAAAATTCTAGTAGCTGCTTTGCATCGGCATCCGGATCAAATGCAGCCTCGCTTATTGCCCCAGCAGCAGAAATTAGTGCTCTTTTGGTAGCTGATTCCCGCACCAGAGCCGCATAATGCTCAATATGACCACTAGTAGGAACAGAATTTACCAAAGTAGTCAGATAGCTTGCCCCTCCAACCTCCTCAAACTTACCTGCCTTCTTTAATCCTTCGGTCAAAGTAACTAGATCTGGCGGCAATCTCTTCTCATAAAGAGCCAAAATCGCCCGGTAGATCTCGGCATGTCTGTCTTGATAAAAATAGTTTGGGGTAAGGCTTTCAGCTACTTTGACGATTGCATCTTTGTCGATGAGAAGCGAACCAAGCACTCCAACCTCAGCTTCAATACTTTGGGGAGGTACGCGCCCAGCTACGGTTTCTCTTTCAATTTTTCTTGATACTTTGGTCTCGGCCATTTATTTACTCTTGGCAAGTCTAACCAAGTCTGACCTGGTCTAATTTACCTTGTTCAAAAGAACAACTGTTAGCTCTTCTGGTAATCTTTCGCGTAAGATGGTTAATTTGGGTTGAGCTTCCACCTTTTCTGCGCCCATTTCCTTTAAAAATTTTTCCGCTGGTTCTAACTGCGAGTTACCCTCACTGTCTAAAAAGTGCATTGGGATAACCACGCTTGGTTCAAGTTCTGCCGCGATTTTTGATGCTACCACCGCATCAATAGTATAAACGCCCCCAACTGGCAGGAGCAATACATCTACTCGACCGATTCCTTCCATCTGGATGTTCGAAAGCTGATTCTGTCCCAAATCACCTAAGTGACAGATCCAAAGTCCGTTAATTTTAATATTGAAAATGGTGTTTTTACCCCTCTCCTTACCACCTTTTTCATCATGGTAGGAAGCAACGCCGATGATTTTTACTTCTTTTATTTCATATTCACCAGGGCCAGTAACCACAAAGGGTTCACCGACCACTAAATCGGCGGCGCTGTGACCGGCGTGATCATGGCTAATAGTAACGATATCGGCGGCAGTTTTAGGAAATTTTAAGCCTGTCGATGCATCATAAGGATCAGTAACGGCAATTGCTTTCTTCCCTTTTAATTTAAATGAGGATTGCCCAAGATATGTTATGTCCATATTCCTTAGATTTATGGTGTAAGATGTCAGATCTAAGTAGGAACGAAAGTGACGCAGAGCGCTTTAGCGATATATATCTTAAGTCTTAAATCCTAGATCTTAGATCCAACCCAAACGATACTATCATAGAAAAAACTTAGTGACAAGGAGATTTAAATTATTACCAAAGACTCTGCTTGACGCGTAGGCGGCGATTGGTTAAGATGTTTAATACTCATGGATATACAGCAGTCACGCCCTACCCCAAAACTTCTTGTTTTAATCTTCGGTATTATCATTGGTCTAATAATCGCAGGCGGTATCGTCCTAATGAAATTTGCGATCGACAATACGGGCAAAGAAACCAAAACGACAACCGAAACCGCCGGTATTCTTCTTTCTATTGACGCTCCAACAGCCGGGGACGTGACATCCGATGCAAAGCTAGCCGTATCTGGATCAACCGGCAAAGACACCACTGTAATTATCACCGGTGGCAAAGATGACGTAGCTACGCAGACGAAGAGTGGTAAATTTTCAGCGGATGTGGCTTTGGTGGAAGGAGAGAACCAACTGGCAGTTTACGCTTTTGACACAAATACTGGCGAGGCGGCTCAAGCCACTGTAAACATTCTTTATCTGAATGAAGAGCTAGCTCGCAGAAACGTGTTGGTCGCCGCTAGCAACACCGATGTAATTGAAACAACCAAAGAAAGGATTGAAGATTTAAGAGAGCAGCTTTCCACAAAGTCTGCTGATCTTGAGGAATCAACTGCAATTTACAAACGAGCCCATGTTTTTGGCACCATTATCTCAATTAATAAATCTGACCTCACCATAGAAACTAACAACGGTAGCATAAAAACTGTCTTTACCGACGAATTTACAAAGTTTTTCTCAATCGGGACAAAAGGAAAATCAACCGTCAAGTTGGAAGATTTGAAGGTAGGGACTAGCGTCTCGGCGGTCGGAATAGGAAAAGATGATCCGGGTGGCAAAGCTAAATTTGTAGTCGAACAAAAACGGCCAATGACAAAAAGGCATGCAGCAAGCGGAAAGGTGAAAAAAGTCTCTGGAACTACCTTTACACTAACCTATCTTTCTCAGACAGACTACACCTTTACAGTTAGCGTCGGAAAAGGAACAGTGGTCAAAATCAAAGACCAAAAAGATGCCGCCAGTGCTACCGATATAAAAGTAGGTGACGTAGTAGTTGCTGCCGGAGCCGTTGGGAAATATGGCACAATTAGCGCGACAATAGTCTTTATCATTCCGGCAAAAATTGAAACAGGACAGCCGAAAGAATCAACAAAATCCGCTACCCCTTCATCCACTCAATAACCAATCCAAAAAAGGGGCCGGAGCCCGACGAACTAGGTTCGTCAAACCCCAGCGACAATCGACTTTTTTTTGAAAGATGGGATTTATTTATTCCCATTTCCTCCAGTATCCTTCTTGTCTATGACTTTGATTCGTGCTTCCCTAAGCCGAGCCTTAATTTCAGCCAGAGGGCCGCCCCCGAACCTTTCTACAATCTCCGCCCTCAACTCTCTTTCCACCGGATTTAGCTGGCTGACATTGGTCACCTGCAGTATTGCTAAGAGGCTTGGGACGGACAGCTTCAAAAGAGGCTCGATAGCCCCAGCGGTAGGAACACCACCGCATCTTCGTGAAATCTCGTACCTATCGCCGATGACCGGTTCGGTCAATAGGGCTGCCCGCAGCACCTTCGCGTGATCTCCGTTTAGGTGGTGCCAGGCTGGCACCTTAGCTGCTTTTGGGCTTGGGCGTCCCTCCCTTAGTAACCTCTCCAGATCATCTGCTGTCTTGACCTCGTCGCGCAGTTCTTCTGGCAAGAGGCCCAAAGTCGCCTCAGGATTACCGCGAAACAGGCGCTTCAAGTTCCCTATCGCCCGATTTGCATGGGCACTTGCTAAGTTCATCCTTAGAGGTAGTTTACCGATGGCCGCTGCTGCTTTGTTGTAACAGCTTGCCAGGTCCGGCTTGCCTTCGCTAGCCATTACCTCCAGAGCGAATGCACGCTCTTGGACACTCGGCTCTCTGTCAAAAGCATCGCTTACGCGCCAACTTCTTCTTGGAGCTTTTTCTTCCTCTGCAACCACAACTGGGGCAGTAGAATCAGCGGCTTTGGGTGGTGCAGCAGCAGTCTTTCTCCAACGAGTTCTGTTGGCGTTCAACACTGATACGTATTTGGGAGTGACGCCAGGGACATCTCTGAGCCGCCGGACAACTTCGCTCGGTTCTACACCTTGATCCAGCAACCGGTTGACCTTTACCCGACGCCTATCCTTCTCCTCATCGATCAGCTCTCGCTCAACTTCTGCTGGAGCAGCCGCTGGCTCCTCTACTGGCTCTTCTGCTCGAGCCTCAGTGGGCTCTTCCAGCTGCGCTATCGCCTCGTCCGCTATCTGCCTCACGGCCCCAAGCAACCCTAAAGCTATGTCTCTCTTGCCGCTTCTCAACGCAGCGTCTACTTCGGCATCGACCTTTTGGTCAATACCCCTTACCAACTCCCAGTGGTCGGTGTCGACCCAGTTGAGAAAATTTTGCAGCTTGTCGAGAGTTGCCTTCAGCTTCAAGTTGGCCTCGGCAAGAACACCTCTCATCGTCATTTCCTGCAACCTCCCTCGTAATCTCTATCGGGTTTTGCGGGCCAAATATAGCAGAAATGAACGATTTGGTCAACTATAGGACGCTTTATCTCTTCAAAATTTTCTCGCTCTTCAAATAACTTTGAGATGTCTTGAAAAATTCAGAAAAAGTGCTACTATCTTGTTGAACAAGCGAGGGCTCCTTTACATTCTTCGATACCAAATCCCAACCAGGAAGGAGGTGAGCAGATCAATGCCTGAAACCAAAACTCGACGGGCTAAGTACTACATCCAAAGCTTCCTAGAGGTCGTAGATGGCAGGAGTCTTGTGGGGCTTTGGTTTGATGAGATCAAGCGCATGGACTCCCGCGTCCTAACCCGCGAGGAAGAGCAAAAGCTCGGCAGGCAAATCGAACAAGGCGACGAAGAAGCGTATGTGGAATTTGTACGCAGAAACTTCCGCCTTGTGATAGACATAGCTAAGACCTACATAATCCCTGGTCGGCAAGAATGTCTTGAATATGCTGACCTGATCCAAGAAGGTAACATCGGTCTGCTCAACGCTATTCGGAAGTGGGACTACAGTTATGGTCTAAAGTTTTCAACCTACGCCACCTATTGGATCCACCAACGGATAACTAGAGCGCTGGCTAACTCGGGGATTATCAGAATCCCTGTCCATATTCGAGAAAACATCAGAAAAGTCTCCCGAGCAATAACTGACATACTCGGGGAGACTGGGGAAACCCCAACGATTGGCGAGCTAGTTGAACGCACTGGCCTAGATCATGGAGAAACAGCGTTTGCCCTTGACGTTTTGGGCGCTAAGACCAACCTCTTTTCGCTAGAAAGCGAACTAAGTGGAACTAGCGATGATGCGCTGCACCTCATAGACCTTATCGCTGACCACTATTCTGAAGGTAAGTTTGAGGAAATCGAGAGACAAACACCGGCTCTCCGGCAAATGATGGCAGCGATTCTTAGACCGCGTGAACTTTTGGTGATCGAGCTTCGGTTTGGCTTTCGTGGACGAGCACTCACACTCGAAGAAGTCGGTCGGGAGTTCAATGTCACCAGGGAGAGAATAAGACAGATACAGAGCAAGGCGCTCAAGAAACTCTTTAGGCACAAGTTCTTTAGAGCTGTCTTCCGTGAGCGTTTTGGTAACGAACCGCCAGAGGAATATTCACCCCTATGGACTATTGATCCGGCTGGCCGCCGTGGTCGACAGTTCTTCTCAGACAACGGTCGGAGTCCTCTAGAGGAAAGTCGCCAACAGCTTCTCACTAAGTGGGGAGAGAACTTGGTAGAGATCCCAGAGAACGAGATCGAAGTAATTGCAGACTTATGACCGCTACCTTTTGGTAACCATTAGGTAGCGGTTAATCGTTTATACCCCCCCCCTACAATCAGCCGAGCGAATATGATAAAATTCCGTTTATCATGGCAACTAAGATACAAACTCCAAAAGGTTTTCGTGACTTTCTACCCCCGACTCTATCGGGACGGAAATTTGTATTGGAAAAAATTACTCGTGTCCTGGAAAAATATGGTTTTGAACCCCTGGAAACCCCTGCTTTAGAATTCGCCGATACTCTAAGAGGAAAATACGGCGAGGAAGAAAAATTAATTTTTGAATTTACCGATCGTGGCGGCCGTGAAGTAGCTTTGCGTTTCGATCAAACTGTGCCTCTAGCTCGCGTGGTCGCCACAAATCCCGATCTGCCAAAGCCTCTCAAACGCTACCAGATCCAACCGGTCTGGCGAGCCGAAAATCCCCAAAAAGGCCGCTACCGGGAGTTTCTCCAAGTGGATTTCGATACGGTTGGCAGCTCTTCTCTACTCTCAGATGCCGAAATAGTAGCCGCTACCATCGCAGCTACAAAAGAAGTTGGTTTTAAAGATTTCACGTTAAAAATCAATGATCGTGATACTTTCAAAGGTCTTTCACTGGAAGAAGTCCGAATAATCGACAAACTTGGCAAAATTGGCGAGGTGGGAGTAATCGAGCAACTTAAACGAACTGGCTACGGTACTTCTCAAGCAAAAGCCATCCTTAGAAAGATCAAAAACTCGCCTCCGACGAAAAACATAGAAAAGCTTTTTGGCTACTTGGAAGATTTCAAGATCGAATCTGACAAATACGCCTATGAGCCTACTCTAGCCCGCGGCCTTGATTACTACACCGGACTGATATTCGAACTCGAGGTTGAAGGCTATTCTGGTGGGTCGATTGGCGGTGGCGGCCGGTACGATGATCTCATTGGTCGCTTCACCGGAGCAAAAACACCAGCTACCGGCTTTTCATTTGGTTTTGACCGCCTAATCGAAGCTGCCGAAGAAGCAAAGCTGTTACCCGATTACAAACCAAGCACTCGCGTATTTGTCACCGTCTTTAAAGAAAGCCTGTTGAAAGAATCTCTGGGTCTTGTTTCCAAACTGCGCAGTCGTGGAATCGCTGCAGAAATCGCTCTTGACCCGAGCGAAAAACTAGAAAAACAACTTAAATACGCTGATAACAAGGGTGCTCCCTACGCTGCAATTATCGGACCAGAAGAAATTAAACAAGGCTTAATCACATTAAAAAACCTAAGCACCGGAGAGCAAACTAAACTGAAAGAAAGCGAACTAATCAAGAAGCTCCCTTCAAATACTAAATCCTAAGCACGAAATAGATCGCTTTGCGCCCTACGACCACTTCGTGGACTACCTAAACAATATCTAAATATCCCAATATTCAAACGTTTGTGATTTTGAATTTAAGAATTAGAATTTGTTTCGTGCTTAGTACTTCGAATTTCGAATTTGTACTCTATTGTAATTGACTGGTAGGTAAGCGTTTAGATATAATTTAGGTAATGTTTGACGAAACCGCCCATTCCCCCGAATCGGGAACCGAACTTGACAACGACCCCGAAGGTAGAGAATTTAGTGCGCAAAATGTTCACCCTGAAGACCAGGCTGCAGAACTGGGAGCAGAAGAAGAAAAAGGCGGAAGACAACCTCTCGCGGATGTTGGAAAAAAACAAGTAGAAGTCCCAAAGCATATTGCTAGTAAAGGCCCAGAAGCGATAAGGGAGTATTTAGAAGCGAAACAGCCGAAAGATGAGCCCTCTCCCTCCGAAACTCCTGAAGAGGAACCAAACGTCCCAATACCCAAGGATGAGACCACAGCTGCAGAAACTGAAGAAAAACCACAAGCACCCTCCCTCAAAGAAAAATCGGTTGATGAGCGTGTCCAAGAGCAAAAGCAAGCCATCATCGACACAAAGAAAGCTTCCAGAGAGCATTACGAGCTTGAGGACAAGGAGAACGACAGAACCTACAAAATATCCAAGATAACCGAAAAAGAAGTCCGTGGTAAAACAGTACACAAGTTTTACTATGAGAAGGACCGCTATCTTAGTGGCGCCAATATAGACGCAATTCTCCGCGGTAATATAAATGAGGAAGAAAAGAAAGCTGCGAAGGCAGCAAAAGAGGCGGGAAAAGCCGAAAAGAATGCCGCCAGAAAAGCGGCCGATACCAAAAGAACCGAGCAAAAAGAAAGGTACGAAGCGGGAAAAACCCGACTTGGAGAAGGTCTCGAAGAATCCGTTGAAAATCAGCGGGAGTTTCTCCGGGCTGGTCATGATATTGGATATGAACTTCGACGCGGAAAGGAAGCCTTAACATTTGAAAAGTATGATCCCGAGGTAAGTAATCCCTTTGTATTTAGGGACCCAAATGGTAACCGGCAATATCTTCATGAGAACGACGTCGATAGATTAATTAAACGAAGGTTTGAAAAAGAAAATAAAGAGATTGTCGCAGAACTCAAACCAGAGTCGAGGGCTAAAGAGATTACTGGAGAGGGGCTTGAAACTGCTGGCAAAGGTGCCAAAGCTCTTATCGAAACTGCCGAGAAAAACCCAGTCGGTAGATTTCTCATGGGGCGTGCTAAAGCATATTTGGAACACATAAACCCCAAGGACAAAGAACAGCCTTATTATTGGACTGGATTCGCGTTTGGCTTTGGGTCCAATATAGCTCTAAGCTTATTCGCACCGGTCCTTCCAATGCTTACAAAGCCACTTCGGTCTGCTATATTCTCAGGCGGTGTTTTTGCAATTTCTAGAGGAGTAAATCTGTTCTTAACGAGAAACTTAGAAAAAATTGGAAATATTATTGGAGCTGATAATAATTTTGTAAACGACTGGTTAAAAACACTAAACAAAGCTCGTCAGCTTGAAGCGGAAGGCAAAATTGAAGATAGCATTGAATTACGTAACCAACAATCCAAAGATTCTTTTTTGAAAGCTGGGTACAAAGAGAGAAGTGACTATTGGGCTTGGACCCAGGATATTGGAAGAGCTGCTATGATTGCGCGAATTGAACAAGAAGTAGCCAAATACACTGGATTTAAACAGAAACTAAACCATATTTCAGCAGGCTTTGCAGCAGGTAACCTAGGTGCTACTGGTTTCCTTGGTCTTGAAAATTTGTTTTCAGAAGCTTTTAAAAAAATGCCTCATCTCGGGCTTTTTGGTGGAGGTGATGAAGCCCAGATAGGGGCTCCTGAAGGTGCTGGGCCTGAGGTACCTCATCACGCCCCCACTCCAGGAGCACCTGAACATACACCCACCCCCGGCGTTCCAGAACACACGCCTACCCCAACACCAGGAGAAATTCCTGAAGGACCTGGGGTAGAACCAACTCCCGGTGTTGAACCTGGAGAAGTACCTACTGAACCAGGCGAGGTCCCTATTGAACCAGGGGGCGAACCAATTCCAGTGCCAATCCCTCCTGAGGCACCACCAATGGCCATAGAAGATATAATAACTAATCCTGAGTACAGCAGCGCCTTTGAAATACCCGACGGCGCCACGCCCGGTCAAGTTTTTCTTAATAACGGGTTTGAAGACGCGACTCTTTGGGAAGCAAACGAAGCAAATGCGCATCTTTTTGGTGCCCACGTAGAAGCCAACTATGATATGCTTGAGGAGATGAGCAGAAATGTTGCCGCTTCTGGAATCCCGGTCGAAGATTTTCCTGCTAGTGCGGAAATACCAGGCCTTATCGAAGCCGCCTCTGCTGGAGACGCCGAAGCCATGCACAGATTGACAGAAGCATTACATTATTGGCCAGCCGGCGACGACTTCAATCTCCTAACACCAGAAGGAGTCCAAGTTGTAAATAAAGCCCTAGCAGCAAGGATTTAATTTAATATGGCAGATCTTGAGAAAGTTATAAACATATTAAAAGAAAACAAAGTAGAAGATAAAGTAATTGCTACTTTTATTGAAGGCCTTAATAATCTCCTGGCTCAAAAAATCCAAGTAGAGCTAATTTCAGTTTTAGACAACGAAAAAGATATTGCGAGGTTAAACGAACTTCCGCAAGACCAGATGACTGAAGAACTAGCTAAGGTTTACAAAGCAAAAGCTGGAAAAGATATCGCCATTGTTAGCCAAGAAATTCTGGACGGCTTCGTCACCGGCTTCCTTACCCAGTACCACAAGCAAAAACTGGAAGAAAAAAAGTCTTGACCTCTCACAATAGATCGCTCCGTAATTCCCCCGATAATCGGAGTCAGTAATCCCGCGCTCTGCGACCACTTCGTGGGCTAGACAAGGAGACTCCATGTCAATCCCCCGTTTCTTTACTCGCTACGATGATTACTCTGTCTGGCGGCAGTGGTTTTCCTTCTGGAGTACGGGCGCTGGCAAGGCCTGAGGTCCTTGCTTCTTCGAAGTGATCAAGATCCACTTTTTCTAGTTTCATTTTT
>Ga0299912_10004262_pt1 | contig 11704 bp, 21 predicted proteins | sample RVTome_2_FD_207667 | JGI IMG/M metagenome (GOLD analysis project Ga0299912, IMG submission 207667) | Soil microbial communities from uranium-contaminated site in the Upper Colorado River Basin, Wyoming, United States - RVT95D214 (version 2) ... | reverse complement strand
GCTTGACCTCCTTGAGGCGCCGGACCGTGACGCCCTCGACCGTGTCGTAGGACCACTTCACGGCCCTGTAACCCATGGAGAGGCCCAGCTTGACGCCCTTCGACTGGAGGAGCTTCGCCTTTTTGTAGGCCTGCATCCCGTCCTCGATCTCGAGGAAGAAGCCGCCCTCGGCGAGGAGCCCCTTCGCGTCCTCCTTCCCAATGAGCGACCCGATGACGCCGTGGAAGGTCGAATCGTGGCTCCAGATGAAGCTGAAGGCTTTGTTCTCGCGGAGCGTCTTCTTGAACGCGCCGACCTCCACGACGTCCCCGCCGGCGTCGACGTTCCCGAACGTAGAAAGATAGCCGGAAAATTTACCTTCTTCTGTTAATTCTTTGATTTCAAACTCAAGCGTCTTCTTCTCCATCTCATTTCTCCCTTTGAATCATGGCAGCAAGCTTGGGCGGTATATCGACGGCCCATCCGCCCCCATGTTTTTCTAAATATTTAATGGCCGCCTCAAGAATGTCGGTACAATCTCTGGAAAATCCCAACACTGAATTGCAATTAGAACAAAGAATGCCTCTGGTCTTTCCTGTAAAATGATCATGGTCAATCACGGGACCGACTTTATTAAATTTATTGGTTCTACAAATAGCACACTGGCCGCCTTGACTATTGAGTAAGTCATCGACTTTGGTTTGTATTAATCCAAAGTTTATTTTTAAGCGATGATCTTTAATCTCTTTTTTATGGGTAACAAAATAATTTTTGTGGTAAGCATTCTTCTCTTCGCGATGAGCAGCATGATAAGCTCTGGCACGTGCTCTAATTTTTTCTTGATGGGCAACATAATAGGCTTTCTTCTTGGCGTTTAATTCTTCCCGATGAGCGGCATAATAGGCTTTATGATAAATTGCCGTCTCTGCCTTATGGGCAGCATCATAAACTTTATGCTCGGCTCTCAATTCTTCACGATGGGTGGCGTAGAAAATCTTGCGGCGCGCCAAATATTCTTCTCTGTGGACGGCATAATTGGCTCTTTTAAGTGCCTTTTCCCTGGCTCGCTTTTCTTCAGCGGTCATCATCTTCATCTCCTAACCTCGAACGAACAGGAACACCCGCAGGAAGAATGCAATGGGGGGGCCTCGACGCCGCCCGGGAAAACACCGTCCGCCGGGATGTCCACCCCATCCAATTCCTCACACTCCTCGCATACCCGCCCGCTCTGCCCGGTCGTGTTCCAAATCTTGTAGACATCGCCCACGAGCCAGCCGTCCTCCCTGGCCTGCCCGATCGCCTCGAGCTGGCCGGCGTTGTAGGCGAAGGAAAGCTCGGTCCTGGCGATATTCTCGGCGCGGACCTTGTGAAGGAACGTCGCGTATTCCTTGACCTGGCGAACGATGGTCTCTTCGGCCAACCCGGATGCGCGAAGTCCCTGTTCGAGGTTAAATACGGCTTTGGCATAACGCTCGCCAAGCCCCACCAAATTCCTGAGCCTTACTGCCAATTGATAAGGCGTCCTGGATTCAAACGAGATGAAGCTCCGGAGTGCGGTCTTTATGGCTGCGATCTGTGCATCGGTCAGTTGTTTTATAAGCTTCGCGCCGTGGTCCGTGATCCGTTTTTTGACCCGCAACTTCGTGACGCCGAAAACGAATTCCTTCCGGGGGAGCGCATTGACGCGCCTGGCGACTTCCCCGCCGACCTCCGAGAAGACGGCCGTCTCTATCCGCCCTAAGTCGCCCTTGACAAACTCGCCGATGGCCCGCCCCCATTCCTTCTCCCACTCGATCGGCACGCCCCCTACGCGGATCGCCCGCTTCGCCTCCTCGGGCGTGATAAATTCGGCCATGGCCCGCCAGAGAGAGAGGAGCGGCCGTGCAACCTTCTTTCGATTCCGGACAATGTACGAGGCCAGCCGGGCCGTGTTCGAGGCGTCTATAATCGTCACCCGCTGCGCCTTCGCGAACTCGGGCTCCGAGATGAGCGCCTGGATCTCGATCATCAGTCCTCTCCCCCCTCCCCGCCGGTGACCGCGCCCAGCGGCAGCACCGTGGCTGACACGGTCGGCACGTCCATGGCCGGGTCCTTCGACTTCTCTATCCCCATGATCTCGAGCGCCTGGTTGCGGGAGATGATCCCGCGGTCGACCGCCTCTCCCGCCCTCGTCCAGACCTCGCCTATGTCCGCGGCCAGGGCGTCGATGTCCGAGGCGTCGTAGTCGAAAAAGAGATCGCTGCCCTCCTCGAAGGCCGGCACGATCCATGAGTTGAGCTCGTCCCGGAGCTCGTCGAGATGCGGCAGCGTCGCCTCCTGGTAGAGAGCTTTCCGAGCCTCCTTGATGTTGCTATAGGTTTTATTCTCGGCGTCACCCAGGAGCTCAGGCGCTACGTGAAAGACCGAGCAGATCTTCCGGACGATGACGTTCTCCGAGCTCGCGAGCTCGAGCTCTTTCGGGGCGTAGGACATGAGTTTCAGGTCCCCGGGCCGGAGCGACCCCTCCCCGCTCTCGATGATGAGCAGGCCGCCGGCGTTCTCCGGGCTCTTGATCTCCTCGTCCCATTGCTTCTTGAGCTCGACCCGCTGCTCCTCGGTCAGGGAGCCCGGGATGAAGGCGACCGCACCTGGTCGGGCCTGGTTCTGGAGGAGCCGGAGCGACCACTCCGTCGCAAACGACGAGATGTCGATCTGGCTCGCGACCGATGCGATCGGCGAGAGCCCGTAGAGGTCGTCGCCCGGGTTGAACATCTTCGAGTGGAGGACCTGGTCGAGCGGGATCGGGACCCACCGCCCGCCCTGGAGGAACTCGTAGGAGGCTGGCTCACCGAGTAGATCGGCCTTTATCTGGACCCGGTGCGAGGGCAGGACCTCGAGCTCGCCATACTGCCGGAAGCTGCCGACGTATTTCCGGAGGTAGCGGTTGCCGGAGATGAGGTAGAAGCCGAGCGCCCGCTCGAGGAACTTCGGCCACGAATAGGCCTTCGACGGCCAGCGCAGGAGGTTTAGGAGCGGGTGCTTGTCGACGACTTCCCGCTCCGTTCCTATCCGCCGGTAGATGTTCCAGGGGATCCCCTTGGCTGCGAGGTTTATCTTGTCGACGCAGGCCCTGACGACCTCGCTTATCCTGTAGGCCTCGATGTAGTTCCGGAGCCTGGCCGGCGAGACCGACGAGAGGCTCAGGAAACAGGAGCCCGTCTCGAACGACCCGCGGCCGGACTTCTTCTCCCTCTTCCCGCCGACCTCGAACTCCACCTTGAACCTCATGCCAGCCTCCAGGCGTGGACCTCCCGCGGTCTGACGTCGGCCAGGGCGTAGATCACGGCCTCGGCCCGGTCCGGGCTTCCGCCGCTCTCCTCGCCTTTCCCGAGCCGCTTCTTGATGTCCTCTTTCGGCTCGATCTCGACCTGGCCGGCGGAGTTGATCCGGTACTTGATCGACAAGAGCTGGGCCCGGAGCTCGGGATCCCGCGGCAGCGCGACCGAGTCAAGCACCTCACGGAGCGCCCAGTGGACCTCGGCGCGCAGGTTCTTGAACTTGGCCGGCTGCCGGGGCTTGCCGGCTCCGTGGATCTCGACAATCTCGAGCTTCACCTTATAACCCCCGTCCCGGAGCTCCTGCGCCCGCGGCCGCGGCAGGGCCTCGAGGATCTGGGCGGTGAGCTCTTCCTCCTTCTCCTTCCGCTGCTCCTTGAGCCTGTCGAAGACGCCGGCACCCAGGCCGTCCGCGTCGACCTTTATCCGGAGCTTCTTGAGCCTCTCCCCCCAGCGCGGGAGGATCTCCTCGCGGACGATCCGCCAGTTCTCGCCGGCCGTCTTCATCGTGTCGTGCCCCTTGGCAATATGGACGATCGAGACCCTCATCCCCTCCCGGAGGGCGATCACGGTCTCGTCGTCCCCGCCCCTCGCGACGTCGTTCCCGAGCTCGACCGGATCCGAGGGCTCTGCCTCCCTGGCCATGGCTGCCTGCACCTTTTCGTAGGCGTAGACGTTGTCGGGGTCGCCGACCGCGTCCCAGTTTCCCTCGAGGAGCGCCTGGATGACCCTCTTGTCCCCGAGGATCTCCCTCATCCGCGGCACGTAGTCCGCCGGCAGGTTCCGCGCGTTGTCCGTCGGGAGCGAGGGGATGAAGACATGGTTAGGATGCCGCCGCTCGATGAACCGCTCCTTGATCCATCCCTGGGTCGGGTTGCAGCTCAGGAGGAAAGAATACCGGATCCCGGCCAGCATCAGCCGGAGGCGCGTCGAGAGCATCTTGAACTCATGCTCCGTGAACTCCTCAGCCTGGTCGAGGGCGATCCAGCCGTACTCCCCGGACATGAACTTCTGCCAGTCGTCCGGGGCGTCGCCGATCCCGCCGTACCGGACCCGCGAGCCGTTCCGGAAGAGGATGAGCTTCTCCGAGAGGTTCCAGGAGGCGACGAGCCGGCGGTCGAGGAACCGCTCGAGCTGCGGGAGGACGGTGTCCCGGAACGACGGCCAGGTCTTCCGCATGAGCAGACCGAAGTTTCCCGGGTAATCCAAGTTGAGCTGGTTCCCCTCGTTGATGAGGGCGGCCGTCTTCCCCCCGCCCATGGCCCCGCCGAAGAGCTTGTAGGTCTCCGGGGCCCGGTGGAAGAGGAGTTGCTTCTCGTTCCTCCGCGGGTCGTAGGCCTGGGAGAGGTCGACCGTGATCTCCTGTGTTTCGATCATTCCTTTTTCTCCGGTCTCGGGACGGCAGAGATCAAGTTGATTATGGTCACTGGGTTGCCACGGTCGTCCTTATCTATGAACATTCCGATATGCTTCCCGAGAAGCTCCAGCGCCCGGAGCTTGTCGTGGAGCTCGAAACGAACTTTGTCGAAGACGGTGACTTTGTGCCCGTCGGCATCCTCTTTGATGACCCGATCTTCCTTGATCGCCTTAAGGGCTCGGCTGGTCTCTCCCGGCATATCCTCAAAGCCCTTGGCCCGAATCGCTCCGGTATCGAGATCAATGTCGAGATGATGCTTGAGATCGGAATAGGCCACGATAGCCAATTCCTTAAGGATTCGCTCCTCGGAAATATCGTACTGGATGGCTTTTTTATCCATGCCTTTCAGTATGGCCTTCTTCACTTCAACTTTTTTCAACAGCCGATGGCCGATTTCGCCGGCCGTCTTTCTACTGTAGCCAGAGCGGATAGCGGCCTGGGTGGCGTTCAGGTCCAGGAGATACTCCCGGACGAACTTCCGCTGCTTTGTGTTGAGGCTCACTTCTTCCCCCCGATCCACTTCTTGAGCCTCTTCCACCGCCCCCCGAGCGTCCGGGCCATCATCTCCTCGCGGATCGCTTTCAGGGAGCTGTTCGCCATAGTGATGTCCCGCCCAAGGTGGACGAGGTTGTCGTTAATGGCCTTCTCAATACGGAGCATCATACCCTCCGCCGCCTCTGCCCGGCGCTGGTTCTCCTTGATGTGGATACTCTTCATTTATTCCCTCGCCGGTATCCTCTGGAGAAGCGTTTTAACGTCGCCCTCAATTGTGGTGATGTGGCCCTTCATCTCCGAAATTGCCTTATCCGTTCCTTCCTGCTTTGTTTTGAGTTCGATCAACTCTCCCCCATGTTTCTGACAAATCTCCCCTTTCCCAGGCTGGACGCCGTTGCCATTCTTCTTGCCCTTTTTCGCCGCAAAATATTCACGAATCCAAATCGAGCCAAGCGTAAATAATGAGCCGGTCGCTGCGCTGCCGATATAAATGACAATGCCCGGTGTGCTCTTTGCCGCCTCTGTCGCCGCTTGCAGGATCATGTTCACTCAATCTCTCCGTATTTCGCCTTATATTTTTTTATCTTCTCTCCCCGCTTATAAAACTCATGGAGAAAACCCTGACTCACGACCCCGACATTGAGCTTCGCAATCTTCGCCTCAAGCCCCTGCTCCGGCACACCCTGCTTTATGAAACCGTAGAGGTCAACGATCCCAAGCTCCGACTCTACAAGGTAGACCTTGCGGACGACGCAGCTATAGCTCGCCAAGAATAAGCTTGCGAATAGCGTCAGTATCAAGATTGCGAATCTTTTCCTTGACCTTCTCATCTTCTCCTGTCTCCCTTGCCTTTTTGATATCCTTCAGAAGGCCCTGCGCCACAGGCAATAGCGCCAAGATGACCTTCAGAACATCGCCAAGCATTGCGTCCTCCTAAAGCTCGAAGTGATTCATGTCGCATAGGCCCTTAAAGTCTCCCCCGTGTTTCCCGCCCAGGTCTTTCCACATCTGGCCAAGAAGCTCGTATCGGGCCGAGGCGTCCCAGATCAGCCCGCCGTCCTCTCCGACAATAACCAGGTCGGCGGCCCGCCAGCGTTGGTGAGGGGAGATTTTCTGGTAGCCGTCGCAGTTGGTGACGATCCTGCCGGGCTCGGTCCGGCCTTGCTGGTAAAGCGTGAATTGCTGTTCGGCTGACCTTTCGATCCAGTAGGCCATAAGATTGATCCCTCCGGATGAAGCCCGGAGGATGAGTTGGGCGAGGAGTCGGAGAAACCGGCACCTTATCGCGGTGTTCGTCACAAGCATGCCCCGCCCAAATAGACGTTGGCCATAAAAAGATCATAAGCCTTGATTTTTGGTGAAATGCGAAAACCGTCCTAAATGGACGGGTAAGCCGTCCTGCAGGACGGGGAGGGCGGGGGTATTACCCCATTGACAATGATTTCAGATTTCCCGGATTTCAAACCGTGATCCACGCCGACACCAAATTTCTTTCTGGCAAACATCATGATGAGTCTTGAGGTTTTTTATGATGCGGATATCCTCATCCGTAATCTTGTCAAGCACTACACGGATAAGGCGCGTCTCCGTCCGACGCAAACCAATGAGACACGCTTTCTTGTTATCGGAGAGAATGATGTCATAGCCGGCTGTTTCGAGAATTTTGACGGCAGAGGACTTTGCCCTCTCCAGCCGTTTCTTTATCGCTTCTTCTGCCATTTCTTTTTGTACCCGCCCGGCAAAATGCGCCGCCTGCCCCTAAGTCCTTCCCCGTCTCCTTCATCGTCTTCCACCATGCCCGGCGACATCAGCCGCTTCTGCGCCCTGAGCAGCTCTCCCAAAACCATGACGGCAGTTGAGAAGTCACCCGGATAGAACTTCGTTCGGGAGAAAAACTCGGCATTGTCAATGAGTGTGGAGATGAGGGCCTCGTTGAAAAACAGGCCCAGCTCCTGGTTCATCTTCGGCTTGAGCTTGGAGAAAAATTCATCACGGGTCAAGACTTCGCCGGAGAAAATCGGGGACGGCTCCTTTGGGGGCGCCGGCGCCGGGGGTTCGCTGGGCATCATGATCTTAATCTCGCGTGCTTGCCTCTCGTCCAAGGCCAGGGAAAGCGCGCTCAGCAAGCTCCGCCAAGTCAACTCCCTCGGCCTCGATCTTCCTTTCTCGGTGAGCCAGATAGTAACATTGCTGATCCCGCTCCGCTTGGCGAGCTCCACCTGCGTCAGCCCGGCCCGGAGCCTCAGCTCACGCAGGCTACCCGCCGTGTATTCGCTCATCCTCTCCTTCCTCTCCTATCGGAATTTTACCCTGCCGTGCCTTACCAAGCCCTGCCTTGCCACGCCATGCCATGCCAGGCCGAACCCCGCCAGGCCATGCCATTCCCCGCCCTGTTATTTCATTCAATACTTTTTTCCTCTCCTTCCTCTCCTTGCGGGGGACGAGCAGCTCGAGCCGCCCGCCCCCCTCGCTCACGATCAGCCCGTGGCCGTGCGTCTGGCGGAAATCGCTGGATGCTTTTTGGCTTCCGCTGATTTCTTAAACGCCCAACCGAAGAGCACTGCCAGGATGACCCCGAGGACGGCGTTGATCGTCTCGATTGGCAGGCTCCATCCAAACGCCCCGTTGAGGGCCGTAAGGATGGCGGCAATGAAAGTGACCCAAAATTTCGGGTCCTTCCACTTGTCCAGCTGCATGCCGATCTTGGCAATGTCCAGCTTTGCCTCAAAGAGAACGTAGGTCAGGATGACGCCCAGGGCGGTCGTGATCGCCGCCGCGTCCAAGTCCAGGCCGAACGTCCCCTTCAGGAAAACCAGAATGGCGCCGATGATCCCGAGGGCAGCCGTTAAAGTTTTACGGCTCATTTGTACCTCCTTCATATTTCATGTTCCGCCTTGCCTTAGCGGTCACATTTCCACCGGTTAACGGTCAAATTTCAACTCCTGCTCCGAATCTGGCAAATCCGGCCATTTGCGTAGGTGATCCACCTTTAGGAGTTCTGGCCGGAAAGGCCCCTCCTCCATCTTGCCCCGCTTCCCCGCCGCGCAGAACAGGGCCGCAATGAGGACGCCGAGGCAGAAGCCCACAAAGACCAGGCCGAAGCCGATCAGATAAATTTTCACGTTTCCTCCTTTTTCAGAATCGCCTTAAAATCTTTGTATAAAAATCCACATATCCAACTACCCCCAAGTTCTCTTATCCATATTTCTTTGGTGGACATTGGGGATGACCCAATCTGATCCATTGCTCCAATATCATGTGCGTAATTTTGCCAACCCCAAGTTTTCTTATTGGTAGACTTTATCTGAATCAGCCGTGTTCCTTCATTATCAATGGCCACCAAATCAAAGGCCCCAAGACTACCGGCTGATCGAACGACATAAAAGCCATCCGATTCCAAAAGCCTCCGCGCTTCTCGTTCATAACACTTGCTGGATTTTATTCTTCTGGAATTCATGCCCGCACATTGGCGAGAACAATAAATACTATCTCTACTTCTCGGCCAAACCCTATATTCTTTTCCACATAGTTTGCAGATGTGCGATAATTTTCCGCCTTTCCAATTTGGATTGCTTGATCCATATTTCGTTTTATTCTTGTTTTTCAATATAATAAGCAGGCATTCCCTGGATGCCAGATAGCATTTCCTGTGGCGAAATTTGGAAGATACACCCTCATATAGTTCTTGGCATATTGGACATATTCCCCGATAATTTTTAGGCATTGTTTTTATTTTCGCGCCGACCGTCCAGATCCTTGGCGATGAAGCGCTCCAGGTCCTTCCCGCGCCGCCTGTTGCGATTGCTCATACACCCCGCCCCCTTTGCCTTAGCTTTTCTATCTCCCTATCCTCCCGGTCGAGGTCAAGCACCTTCTCCGGCTCGACCCATGTCTGACAGCGCTCGCAGTACGCGAGGCCAGTACCGTCCGGCGGCCCTACCTGTTCCCGGCAATCTTTGAATGGGCAGACATAGTAGGGGATGGAGATCATTTGGGCTCCTTGCCGAGGCATGGCGCAGGTCGTCCGCGATCATCATGGCGAAGTTCGCGACATCCGCGCACTCGCGGATCATCTTTTCCTTGTCCTTGTGGCCCAGGAGCGCGGCGCTTAACTCCCCCATCTCCTCGACCAGCCTCTTGAAGAGATAGTCGAGCGGCTCGTCCCGCCATCCGCCACGGTCCTCATGCTCCTGAAGCCGGCCCTCCATAATCATGGCGAAATGATAAACCTCTTCTCTCAGCGGATGCTCGACTTCACTCGGCTTGCTCATCGGTGGCCTCCTTCATGTCGACCTCGTCAGCCGGGACCCGGCCGCGGCCCTTGCAGACCACGCACTCGATCCTCCGGACATTCCCGCCGCCGGCGTCGCCCTGGACCCATCCATGGCCTTCGCACTCCTCACAGTCCTTCTCCCTCATCTCCCCTCCTTCAGGATCTCCGCCGGCACGCGGCCGACGAGATCCACGCCCGACTTGAGGACCAGTTCCACGAGCTCGCCCTTCTTGAGCTTCCCGACGTCGCGACCCTTGAATGTTTTCTGGATATACATCCGGAAATTGCCGTCCCGATGGAGGTTGAATTTCTTGATGAAGGCGAGGCACTCCGCCTTCGTCTTCTTCTGCAGATACTCCTCGGTCACCGCCCATTCTTTCGAGAGGTCGACGCCCAGGAACCGGCCGGCCAAATACCTGCTCGCTGTGCCGAACCCGCTCGCCCCTCCGATCTGGCCCTCCAAGATGATCGCTTTGACTGCTTCATGGATCAGTGGCTTGACCTTAGCCCAGGGCAACTCCAGAATCCGCGCATCGAGCTTCGCCTGGGAATACCAGGAGTACCGGGGATCCTTGATTCCGAGGAGCTTCTGGACGCTCTCCTTCGCCTCTCCATTCCCGTGAGTCGCGGCGACCAGAAGCAGCGCCTTGATTTTCTCGTCGTCCGGATCGAATGTCGGAATGAGGTCCGGCAATCGTTTCATCAGAAAAGCGTCCCGGAAATATTCCCCGTGCCAGGAGACCTGCGGCTCGCCGGGCTTCCGCTCCTCCTTCCCCTTCGCCGTCGTCTCTCCCCGCGCCTTCGGATCCGCGACCGGAGGCAGGCCTTGTTGAAACACTCCTGCTCGTCGCCTTGGCAGACTTCCCCGGTCATGTCGATGATCGTCAGGAAGTGCGGGCAGGCCTTGCATTTCTCGTCCGGCGGGAAGTTGTGGCGGACCGTCTCATGATCGCCGTATTGGACCTTGTCCCGGAACCTGAAGCCGCTTGTCCCATACTTTTTCCCGGGCGGCGACTCCTTCCAGTGCGCGAGGAGCCAGTCGTTCTGCTTCTTCTTGAAGCAGGCCGGGTCGAGGCAGCGCGACTTCCCCGCGTCGTCGATCCCGAAGAGATCCCGCTGGACCATGGAGTTCTTCGGACAAGTCTCGCAGCCCTCTGGCGTGATCGGGAAATAGGCCAGCCCGAGCCCGGGCGAGTCCCGGAGGAGCTGCTCGAGGTGCCCGTACTTGAGCTTGCCCTTCCTCCAGCCCTCGAGAGCATACTCCGGGAGGTGAAGCACCGCCATCCGCCGGCGGATGTACCGCGGCGAGATCCCGGTCCTCCCGGCCAGCTCCTTGACCCCCTGCTCCCCATGTCTCCCGACATAGGCCTGGAAGCTCTGCGCCTCCTCGAACTCCGTCAGGTCCTCGCGCTGCAGGTTCTCGATCAGCATGAAATCGAAAGCCTGGTCGTCGGTTAGCTCCCGGACGACCGCCGGGATGGTCGCATGGCTGCACGAAATCGCGGCCCGGCGGCGCCTCTCCCCGGCGACGATCTCGTAGCCGCCGGCCTCCCTTGGCCGGACGATGATCGGCTCGATGACGCCCTTCTCCTTGACCGAGGCCACGAGCTCGTCGAACCTCTCGCCCCCGAAGTCCTTCCTTGGGTTCCTCGGGTTGCTCGAGAGCCTGTCGAGCGGGATCTCCAGAAGTACACAGTCTTTTTTCGCCATCTTTTCCCTCCTTGTCAATCCGCCTTGCTTGGCCGCGGCCTCAGCTCGCCTATCGCCACAGTCCTATCCTCGCCATAGATTTTGACGTGGACGTCGAGCGGGCCGACCGCCTTCTCGATCTCCGCGATCGCGGCGTTCAACTTGTCCAGCAGCGCGTCCTCCCGGCCGACCCTCTCGGACATCTCCACCCGGAAGTACTGCGCCTCCCTGGCCGCCAGTCGGTCCGGCTCGCCCATCCTCCAAGCCGCCCCGAAGCCGATCGCTATGCCGGTCAGCGTGGCCACAATGAACGTGACTCCGTGCGAAGCAAATCTTCTCATCTCTCCTCCTTTTTTCTGGCGCTCTCCCGGCCCGCGTAGAAGCCGGTTATGAGAGCCAGAAAGACATTGAGCAGAATGGATATTGCGAACGCGATTTTTAAGACCATTTCTTATCTTCCTTTTTTTGCCATGCCTCCATCATCTCGTGGATTATCTCTTTGGGGGCTGGAAGACCCGGATCATCATCCCCCGGATC
>Ga0299912_10004260_pt1 | contig 11705 bp, 9 predicted proteins | sample RVTome_2_FD_207667 | JGI IMG/M metagenome (GOLD analysis project Ga0299912, IMG submission 207667) | Soil microbial communities from uranium-contaminated site in the Upper Colorado River Basin, Wyoming, United States - RVT95D214 (version 2) ... | reverse complement strand
AGATGGTTACGGCAGCTATCTTTATCCCCTCCCGGCATGGAAAGTGGCGCCTGCCACCCCGGCCACAAGGGCGCGGGCGGCTCGCACTTTTCCAGGTGCACTCGAACCTGCACTAAATCAAACTTGATGTCCACCCATCCCCGAGCGTGTAGGTTATTCCAGCGCCGGATCTCGATCGATCACCAGCACGGGTGCTGAGAGTTTATGATCTCAGCGGGCTGACCCCATGGATCCATCTCATTGAAGGCAAACCAGGGACCGTGCTTTCGAGGTGAGGTCGGCCATGCTTGCCGGGCTTTCGTTCCGGCGCCGGGCGATAGAGCACTCGATCTTTCCTCAGGCGAAGGATCTTTCCACAGGGTTGAGCGTTGAGCGCTTCTCTGATCTTTCAGCTAGACTGCATCCAGAAGCTCGGACTGTGCATCCCTCCGGAGCGAGAATCCGCCCTCGCAGATGGCTTGACGGATGTCGGTTGGTCTGCTGGTCTGCTTTTCGGTGTTGCGTTTGTCTTTCATGATAGAAGAGGCCTTCACCGATGGGGGGATTAACGCGAATCGTTATCCACCCACCTTGTTGTCGAAACTCAAGTTCTTTCCTTATCCAACCTATGAGGAGAAGGCAGTGCACCTGCTTGGGTACATCGTCCGCCGGTTGTTACAAATGATTCCGGTACTCATCGGCATCACGCTGCTGGCCTTTCTGTTTGTCAAGCTCTTACCAGGCGACCCTATCATGATACTGACGGGGGGCAAGGCCAGCCCGGAGACCGTGGCAGCCCTGCACGCCAAGTTCGGCCTGGACAAGCCGTTGCACGTCCAGTATCTGCTCTTCCTGAGCAACGCCGTGCGCGGCGACCTGGGGACATCCATCCTCCAGCGGGACCCGGTCACCGACATCGTGGTCGAGCGCATTGGCCCCTCGGCGTTCTTGCTGGCCTACGGCACGCTCATCGCGATAGTGCTCACCCTCCCACTGGCTATCATCTCGACGATGCGCGCCGACCAGCCCGTCGACCATGCTATCCGCACGGGGGGCATGGTTACTTTCGCCATGCCGTCGTTCTGGCTGGGCCTGTTGCTGATGCTCCTTTTCGGCCTGAAGCTGAAATGGTTCCCCATCTCCGGCTGGGGCGAAGGCTTCTTTGGTCACCTGAAGTACCTGTTCATGCCTGCACTGGTTATTGGCGTGTATCTGGCCCCCATGCTCATCCAGTCGCTGCGTGCTTCGCTGCTCGAGATTATGCAGGCCGAGTACATCGAGGTGGCGCGGGCCAAGGGTCTTAGTCCGCTGCGCGTGATGCTCAAGCACGTGTTGCGCAACGCGCTCATCCCGACCGTGACCATTTTGGCCGTCAACATCGGCTGGCTCATCGGCGGCTCGGTAATCATCGAGGCAGTGTTCTCCATCCCCGGACTCGGCCTGCTGCTGGTCCGCTCGGTCAACTACAGGGATTACCCGACGATACAAGGCCTGACGCTGGTGTTCGGCGTGCTGGTCATGATGGTCAACCTGCTGGCCGACCTGAGCTATGCTGTCATAGACCCGCGCGTGGTGTACGAATGAGTGTCCAAGCAGAAGGTCTGACTTTTGCACCCGGCATGCCGCGCGCCGGCATATTGCGCACGGTGCGAAGCTGGCCGCTTGGCTTGAGGCTGGGCATTGTTGTCGTCGCCACAGTGGCAGCCGCGGGCCTCTTCGCCCCGCTGCTCACCCCCTACGACCCAATCGCGCAAGACTACCGCAGCACCCTGCTGCCCCCCAGCGCAGAGCATCTGCTTGGGACCGACAATCTGGGGCGCGATCTCTTCGCGCGGGTGCTGTATGGCGCGCGCATCGACCTGCAAATCGGGCTTATCGCCACCTACGTCCCGCTTATCTACGGCCTGGCGCTGGGCGCTATCGCCGGCTACGTGGGCGGTTGGTTTGACACCGTACTGATGCGCTTGGTAGACGTGGCGATAGCCTTTCCATTCTTGGTTCTGATCATCGTCATCCTGGCAATCCTCGGTCCCGGGATCCAGAACATGTACATCGCCGTTTTCGCGGTGGCCTGGACCATGTACGCACGGCTGGCGCGCGCCGATATGTTGGTCGTCCGCGAACAGGAATACATTCTGGCCGCGCGGGCGCTGGGCTATGGTCCGTTGCGCATCATCTTCCGGCACGCGTTGCCCAATCTGCTCGCGCCTTCGCTTGTTTTCTCGATGTCAGACATCGTACTGAATATCCTGCTAGCTTCGTCTCTCAGCTTCCTGGGCATGGGCGTGCAACCGCCCGCGCCGGAGTGGGGTGCGATTGTGGCTGACGGGCGCGACTTTCTCCTCCAGGCGTGGTGGATTACCACACTGCCGGGCATCGCCATCGTGATTACCGGCCTGGGCTTCAGCCTCATCGGCGATGGTCTCTCACGGTTGCTGGGACAACGTTACATTCAGATCGTTTAGTCGCGCGGATAGCGTGTTTCAAAGCAGCGAAGGACGGAGATTGTGAAGGTCTTCATCTCGGGTGACGTGGAAGGTGTCTCCTGGATAACAGACAGCGACGAGATGATTACGGAAAGGCCCGCGAACGGTCGAGTTCGAGTTTGACGACTGGGTCGAAGGCATAGGTCTGCTGTTTGCCTTGATGTGGTTGGCCCTGCATGTCGCCGACCCAATGTACTGGACGCCTGACGCGTGATTGGCTTTCCGCCGGCTGCGGCTGACCGGACAAGCGTTGGGTCCCAGCTTGCGCTTGAGCGTCTGCCACTTTGATAGGATTTGGCTTGACGAGGACTTTCGCTTGATGAGTGAAGGAGCATCCGTGCACAAGGCCGGGGAAAGTGGGGCCGGGCCCGCGGGCTGGGCGAGTTCCTCCATGCTGCTGGAAGTCATCGGTTTGACCACCGAGTTCCGCATGCCGGGCGGCACGATTGTCGCCAACAGGAATGTCTCGTTGTCAGTGGAACGCGGAAAAACGCTGGGCATCGTCGGCGAGTCGGGCAGCGGCAAATCGGTCTTCTGCCGCTCGATTTTGCAGCTCATCACCTCACCGCCGGGCTACATCGTCGGCGGTGAGGTGTGGTTCGACGGCCAAGACTTGTTGAAGTTATCCGAAGCCGAGATGCAGAGAATCCGGGGGACGGAAATCGCGATGGTTTTCCAAGACCCCATGACCAGCCTGAACCCTGTCTGGCGCATCGGCGACCAGGTCACGGAGGGCCCTCGTGTGCACGAGGGCCTCAACGGCAAGCAGGCACGCGAGAGAGCCGTCCAGCTGCTCCGCCAGGTGGGAATTCCCAGCCCGGAGCAACGAATTCAGGAGTACCCGCACCGCCTGTCGGGTGGCATGCGCCAGCGCGTCATGATTGCCATGGCCATCGCCGCCAGAACTAAGCTGCTGCTGGCGGACGAACCCACCACCGCGCTGGATGTCACTATCCAGGACCAGATTCTGGCCCTGATGCTGCAGCTTCAAGAACAGGTCGGCATGTCCATCATCCTCGTCTCGCACGACATGGGCATTGTGGCCGAAACAAGCGACCGGGTCGCCGTCATGTATGCCGGTGAGGTGATGGAGCAGGCACCTACCGAGGACGTGTTCCGCCGCCCGCTGCACCCTTACACACTCGGTTTGCTGCACTCGATTCCGCGTATGGAGGGCAAGACCGAGCGATTGATTCCCATCGAAGGGCAGCCGCCCAACCCATTGAGGCTACCTAAGGGCTGTCCCTTTGCCGAACGGTGTCCGGTCGCCACGCCGGACTGTGCCGAAACACCCATCAGGTTGCGCGAAGTGGAACCCGACCACTACACTGCCTGCCTATATCCTGAGAGAGTGAGCGCGTGACTGAGACCGTCCTGGAAGTCCACAACCTGAGCAAGGTCTTCGACCTGCCGCGCCCGTTCTTGGAGGCCGTTCGAATGCGGCCCGCTCAAAAACTGGCTGCCGTGGACGGCGTGTCGCTCAAAATTGAGCGCCGCGAGACGTTGGGCCTGGTGGGCGAGAGCGGTTGTGGCAAGACCACACTCGGACGCTGCATCATACGCCTGTACAGGCCAACCGAAGGCCGCATCGTGTTCGAGGGCGAGGATATCACGCACAAAAGCCCGGTAGAGATGCAGCCCATCCGGCGGCGGATGCAGGTCGTCTTTCAAGACCCCTATTCCTCGCTCAACCCCAGGATGACCGTCCGCCAGACCATCATAGAGGTCTTGCGCTTCCACAAGATCTGTTCGCCCGAAGAAAGGGAGGCCCACCTCAAAAACCTGCTGGACATGGTTGGTCTCAGCTACGAGGCAGCCAACAAGTTCCCGCGTTCCTTCAGCGGTGGGCAGCGGCAGCGCATCGGGCTAGCCCGGTCACTGGCTGTAAGGCCAACCTTCCTGGTCGCCGACGAGCCTGTTTCGGCGCTGGACGTGTCCATCCAGGCGCAGATTCTCAATCTGCTGGCCGACCTGCGCGCGGAACTGGGCCTGACAATGCTGTTCATCGCGCACGAGCTATCAGTCGTCAAGCACGTCTCGACGCGCGTTGCGGTGATGTACCTGGGCGAAATCGTGGAGACGGGCACCACCGAGGAGGTCTTCGAAGAGAGCCAGCACCCCTACACGCAGGGTTTGCTGTCAGCCTTGCCACGCCCGGTACCGGTCCGGCGGCACCGCCAGGCCGCCCTTGAGGGCGACATCCCCAGCCCGCTCAACATGCCCAGTGGGTGCCGCTTCCACCCGCGCTGCCCGATTGCGCAGGACATCTGCCGCACCCAGACGCCCCCGCGTCGCCAGTTGAGCCAGACGCACCAGTTGCTGTGCCACCTGCGACCCATACCTGACTGGAGTGGGCCGACCGTCTAATCCTGCATCGCATCCAATCTCGCAGCCGGGAGATTGCTCCTCTACCACCAGGAAGGCAAGAACGTGCCAGACACAGTCACCCTTCAAGATGTGAAATCGGCTCACGCCCTAGTTCAGAAGTACCTTGTCAAGACCCCCCTTGTATACAGTCCAGAATTCAGCGAAGCGACGGGCAGCAATGTGCACCTCAAACTGGAGACCTTCCAGCGCACTCACGCTTTCAAGGCGCGGGGCGCGCTCAACAAAGTCTCCAGCCTGAGCCCGGCCGAGCGAGATAGAGGCGTCATCGCGGCCTCAAGCGGTAACCACGCCCTCGGGGTGGCTTTTGCGTCGGCCCTGCTGGGCGTCCGGGCGACAGTCGTCATGCCGACCCGCGCGCCAGCTATCAAGATTGAACTGGCGAAGCATTATGGGGCACAAGTGCTGCTGCACGGGGAGACCTACGACGATGCGCTGGCGTATGCTAGGACCCTGGCTATCGAGCAGGGCAAAGCGTTACTGCCCAGTTTCGACGACCTCAAGGTCATTGCCGGGCAAGGCACCATCGCGCTTGAAGTGTTGGACGATCTGCCAGACGTAGACCTGTTCGTCGCGCCCATCGGCGGCGGCGGGCTTGTGTCCGGCCTGACGGTCACCCTGTCCGAGCTTGGGCACCCTGCGCGCGTGATAGGCGTCGAGGCCGAAGGCGCACCTAAAATGCTGGAGTCGATGCGGGCCGGACAGCGCCTCAAACTGCCACACATCCAGACCATCGCCGACGGGATTGCCGTTCAGGAGCCTGGAAAGCTCAACTTCGAATTCGTGCAGCGCTTCGGGAACGAAATTCTCACCGTCGACGACGCGCAAATCTTCGAGGCCATGAGTCGCATGCTGCACGACGTGCGGGTGGTCGTCGAGCCCGCGGCGGCGGCCCCAGTGGCGGCGTTGCTCTTCGACGAGAGCCTGCAGAACCTGGGCCAGACCATTTGCTGCGTGATAACCGGGGGCAACATCTCCCAGGAGCTTCTCAAACAGGTTGTCCAGGGGCAGCTCTCGAAGGAGGGCGCCAGCATCGTCTGACCAGTCTACCTCCCTCATCCCAACAGGCGAGAGTCTTCTCAAGGGAGCAACCATGGCGAACGAGAACATCCTGGTGACCGGCGCCAAAGGCGAAATCGGGCACGGTTTGATAACCCATCTGGCCGGGCAGGGCGAGGCGCGCATCGTGGCCCTGGACCTGCAACCGCTCGACGAGACCCTGAGGGCGATGTGCCACCGGGTCGTAACGGGCAGCATCCTGGACAGCGCGCTGCTGGAGGGCCTGTCGGAGGAGCATGAGTTCCGGAGTATCTACCACCTGGCCGCGCTCCTGTCTACAAGCGCCGAGCGCAAGCCAGTGCTGGCCCACCAAGTCAACGTGGACGGCACGCTGAACGTACTCGAAATGGCCATCACTCAGGCGCGACGCCGCGGTGAAGTGGTAAAGGTCCTCTACCCCAGCTCGGTGGCCGTGTACGGCCTGCCCGACCTGGGGGTCAAGGCCGGGGCCGGGGCGGTCAGGGAGGGCGAGTGGTGCGCCCCAATCACTATGTACGGCATCAACAAGCTGTATTGCGAGCAATTGGGCCGCTATTATTCCGCCCACTACCGCCAGTTGGACGAAGAGGCAGTGTCCGGCGGCATCGACTTCCGGGCGATCCGATTCCCGGGGCTGATTAGCGCTGTCACCGTGCCCACTGGCGGTACCAGCGACTTCGTGCCGGAGATGCTGCACCACGCAGCCGAGGGGGTGCCTTACGCCTGCTTCGTACGGGAAGACACGCGCATCCCCTTCATGGCGATGCCGGATGCCGTGAAGGCCCTGCTGAACCTGGAGGGCGCGCCGCGCGAGAAGCTCTTGCAGGTTGTCTACAACGTCACCGCCTTTACCCCATCCGCGGGGGAGTTCTGCGAACGGGTCAGGGCTGCCTTCCCCGCTGTCCGGGTCAGCTTCGAGCCCCACCTCAAGCGGCAAGTCATCGTCGACAGTTGGCCCGAGGATATGGACGACTCAGCCGCCCGCGCGGACTGGGGCTGGGCACCGGATTACGACCTTGGCCGCGCCCTGCAAGAGTATCTCATCCCCACTATCTCAAGACGCTATCAGACCGTAGCCTGAACCAGGAGCTTTCTCCGGACCAGGCTCTGGACCATACAGACGGAGCAGGCAATGCCACCGAGAGCACAAATACCGGACAAGCTGGCCTTTGTCGACAAGGAACTGGCGTCTCTCAAAGAGAGCGGCCTGTTCATCAACATCCACACCATCGGGTCGGCGCAGGGTGCCTGGCTGGTGGTGAACGGGCAAAAAGTGCTCAACTTCTGCTCGAACAACTACCTGGGCCTGGCCAACCACCCCAGGCTGCGCGAGGCGGCCAAGAAGGCCATCGACGAGTATGGCGTCGGGCCGGGGGCGGTTCGCACCATCGCGGGCAACACGAGCCTGCATAACCAGTTAGAGACCAGGCTGGCCGCTTTCAAAGACGTCGAGGCCGTCATCGCGGTGCAATCGGGCTTCAACGCCAACCAGGCCGTGATTCCGGTCCTGATGGGGGAGGGCGACCTGATTGTAAGCGACGAACTAAACCACGCCTCCATCATCGACGCCGTGCGCCTGACCAAAGCCGGTCGCGCCATCTTCAAGCACCGCGACGCCGACGACCTGCGCCGCGTGCTCGGAGAGGCGAAGGGCAAGTACAACAGAATCCTGGTGGTGACGGACGGCGTGTTCTCGATGGACGGCGACATCGCCCCGCTGGACGAAATCACCGACGCCGCCGATGAAGCCGGGGCCATCACGATGGTGGACGACGCACACGGCGAGGGTGTGCTGGGCCGCGGCGGGCGCGGGATCGTGGACCACTTCGGATTGCATGGCCGCTTCGACATCGAAGTGGGCACCCTGTCGAAAGCCTTCGGCGTGATGGGAGGTTACATCGCGGGCAAGGCCAAGCTGGTGGACTACCTGCGCCAGCGGGCCCGGCCCTTCCTCTTCTCCAGCGCCACGACCGTGCCCGACACTGCTGCCTGCATCGCCGCCGTGGACATGCTTGAGGAATCGACGGAGTTGGTGGACCGCCTATGGGCCAACACCGAGGTCTTCAAGAAGGGGATGGCCGAAATGGGCTTCGACACCGGCCAGAGCGAGACGCCCATCGTGCCGGTGATGTTGGGCGAGGCCAGACTGGCCCAGAATTTCAGCCAACGCCTGTTCGTGGAAGGCGTGTTTGCGATGGCGATCGGCTTCCCGACGGTGCCGAAAGGAAAGGCGCGCATCCGCGTCATGATGAGCGCCAGCCACAGCCCCGACGACCTGGAGCAGGGTATCTCCGCTTTTGGCAAGGTTGGCAAGGAACTGGGCGTTGTCGGATAGACATTGAGGCGGCTATCGCCAGGTCCGTGTTGGAGGGGGGCTGCCACTTCTTGCCCTTGCCAGTGCGCTTGGCGCGACCTACAAGAACAAATTCGCGACCTGCGTATTCTCTTCCGCTGAACACTCGCCTGGATTGGTACTGGCCTGGGCGGGCAGGTCATTCTCCTCCTGAGCAGCGTCACCCTTTCAAACGCCAGGCGGCGAAACGACTCCTTCGCCCGCAAGGGACCGTGCGTTCGCGGCATCATGAGGATTCTGAGGAGGGCTCCGTCGACGCAGAGTCCCGCTCAATGTCTCGTTTTTGGTTCGTCACAGGGCTCAGTTCTGCAGATGCGGCTCGATGGCGTTCTGAATGCGCCCTTTGGGCTGGAAGCCGACCAGGCGTTCCTTGACCTCACCGCCGACGAAGAGGATCAAACTTGGAACGCTCATCACCCCGAAGCGCATAGCGGACTGCGCGCTCTCATCGACGTCCAGTCTGAGGACATCCAGGCGACCGGCCCACTCCGTGGCCAGCTCCTCGACCAGCGGGTCGAGCTTGCGGCACGGGTGGCACCATTCGGCGCCGAAATCGACGAGGACCGGCTTGCCGGCCCGAAGCACGCGCGCGTCGAAATCCGAGTCATACACCTGGGGCAGATCGGCCATGCAAAACTCCTGGGGGGTTGTCCGGCCCGGTCAAGGATCGCCCAAATCTCGGTCTTGCGCAGGTGGCGAACCAATGCAGCGTCCAACTCGGGACCCAGCATCCCAGGGATGTCCCCTTCGTCAACGCATATGGAACCGAATGCCTCGACGAAGTGGTCCCGCCCGATACCCTATGGCGTAATGCTCCTGAGGTGAAGTTTGGGTTGATAGCTTCAGGGGGCCAGGATGCCAGGCACGGGGAAAGCCTCGGCGAGGGCTTGCACCTCGTCGCGAACTGCGCCTAGTTCCACCTCGTTGTCGGGCGCGCGCAACACGCGTCCAATAAAGGCCCCGACGCACGCCATCTCGTCTGGGCCAAAGCCGCGGCTGGTCAGCGCGGGGGTGCCAACCCGGATGCCGCTGGTTATCTTAGCCGGTTGCGGGTCATATGGGATCAGATTCTTGTTGACTGTGACGCCGGCGCGGTTGAGTGCTTCCTCGGCCACGTCGCCGGTCACGCCCAACGGCTGTAAATCGACCAGTAGCAGATGGTTATCGGTTCCACCTGCCACTAGGCGCAGCCCTTCTTGCTGGAGCGCCGCGCCCAGGGCACGAGCATTGTCCACGATGGCCTGTTGGTACGCGGCGAACTCGGGACGCAGCGCCTCGCCGAAACAGACCGCTTTCGCCGCGATGACGTGCATCAGGGGGCCGCCTTGCAAACCAGGGAAGACAGCTCTGTCTATTGCTCTGGCGTGTTCCTGCTTGCACAGAATCATGCCGCCGCGTGGGCCACGCAACGTCTTGTGCGTGGTCGAGGTCACTACATTGGCGTAGGCCACCGGGTCGGGGTGGAGCCCGGCAGCGATTAGCCCAGCGATGTGGGCCATGTCTACCATGAACAGCGCGCCGACCTCGTCGGCGATTTCCTTGAAGCACGCAAAGTCGATAGCGCGCGGATAAGCGGTGTACCCGGCCATGATGAGTTTTGGGTGGTGTCCATGCGCCAGGGTACGAACTTGGTCGAAGTCGATGCACTCGCTTTCGCGCTCGACCCCATATCCGACAAAGTTGTACAACTGGCCAGAGAAGTTGACCTTGCTGCCGTGTGTCAGGTGACCGCCTTGAGCTAGTGACATCGCGAGCACCGTATCGCCGGGCCGGATGAGTGCGGCGTAGGCGGCCATATTGGCCTGACTGCCAGCATGAGGCTGCACGTTGGCATAGTCTGCGCCGAACAACTGTTTGGCCCGCGAGCGGGCCAGTTCCTCGACCGTGTCCACATACTCGCAGCCACCGTAGTAGCGTCGGCCAGGGTAGCCCTCGGCATACTTGTTCGTCAGCACCGAGCCTACGGCCTCCAATACGGCACGGCTGGTGTAGTTCTCGGAGGCGATCATCTCCAGCTTGTTGCGCTGGCGCTCTATTTCCTGCCCGATAGCTTCGAAGACTTCCTGGTCTTCCTCTTCCAATCCGACCCACCCCACTCGACGGAAATCTGTCTTTTTCAGCATTTCTGCGATCCCTTTTTGCCACCGCCAACGGGGCACAGTTGCGCTCGTGGATGGTATATCTGAGGATACGCCTGCGTGGTCATGTGCCCAGTGCCGTCATGGTAGCGAGAGGCCAGGGCAGCTTCTGGCTTGTTTCAGTCAGCATCGGGCCCTGGCCCCAGATATGTGTGGCTTCTGTGTCGGCGTGCCTCACTGGTACGCGCGACAAGCTCGGGTTGACAAGAGTCGTCTCTAGGCTGGCATCCCGACGAGACCCGCCTGGGCATTGAAGGCCCGCCACATCTCGTGATAGGCGGGATCCTCGAACTTCAAACCGGTGCGAGCGGACAGCCTGTCAATCCGTTTCTGGGTGGCCTCCTCGGCCTTGTGGAAGCAGTACACCACGAACTCCCTTTTTTGCGCAGCCGTGCCCGTCAGGACCGATGGCGCCTCGGCAAGGAACTCGGCCTCCAGGGCGTCGAAGTCCTCCCGGATTTCTGGCACCAGATTGTCAAAGTCGGCCATGGCGCGGCGGTGGAGGAGTTCGTGCTTCCACCACAACGAGTCGCGATCAAAATGCTCGGTGGGATATTGCCCAACGTCGGGCAGTTCGACGCCTGGGAAGACCGGCTTGAAGATAGAGACGCATGTCCCGGAAGTGGCCGTGAACCAGGCCATCACACCCTTTGGCCCAACCTCAGAGACCATAGCGCCGGTGGCCTGCCACTGCCGGTGCTCTGGCGGCCCTGCGTGAACGCAGATATTTGTTTGGACGTCCCCGACGGCGGGATGATAACCCTCAGGATGATGGCGCAGAGTGTCGAAGAAGGTCTTGACGGTGATGTTCCCCTTTTCGGCTGCGAGGCAATTGTAGGAACTGGCTTTCCGCACACGGGATCCAATCAGGGGCACAATCTCGGGTTCGCCGTAGGTGCTGGCCCAGTCCACTTTCATGCTGAGGGAGGACATATCCCAGTCGTCGCCAATCGAGAGGACATTTGAAATGGAGCCAATCGGCTCCTCTAGCTTCTTGGCTACCCATTCCCTGCCAGCCGTTTCGATGATCCAGGCTTCGGAGGGGTCGGCGATCAGGTGGCTGCCGTCGAAGTGCGAGTTGCCTGAGAGTTCGCAGTTGCCGCCCTGGCCGAACTGTTCAAGCACGGACCCGATAGCCTCGACGGCCTCTCTGGCTGTCCGGCCTCGCTCCAGGCCAAGCCGCAGCATGTCTGTGACGACAATGCCGTCCGCCTTCTCCTCTCCTTGGAGGGTCGTGAACACGGCTTCGTTGCCTATGGCGACGCCGTACTCATTGATGCCGATCTCTCCACCCCAGGTCCAGAATGATTTGCCAATGATGACCTC
>Ga0299912_10004259_pt1 | contig 11707 bp, 9 predicted proteins | sample RVTome_2_FD_207667 | JGI IMG/M metagenome (GOLD analysis project Ga0299912, IMG submission 207667) | Soil microbial communities from uranium-contaminated site in the Upper Colorado River Basin, Wyoming, United States - RVT95D214 (version 2) ... | reverse complement strand
GTACTCAACCTCAAGCCGACCATGTCACAGGCCTGGTAGATGTCCTTCAGAGATACAAGGTGAAGCAGGTGCTTGAGTCTGGAGTATCTTACAATTCCTCCATCTACCAGGAATGGTGCAATCTTGTTGAAGAGAAGCAAATAAAGCGGGATACAGCCCAAGCCGGACAGGAGATTAATTTGGGCAACGGAACTAAGATAGAAGTGCTAAATCCGCCAACAAGCTTGTGGGAGGGGACCGACGATGTTGATAACAACGGAGTGGTGCTGAGGCTGAGCTGGAACAAAGTTAGCTTCCTGTTTACTGCCGACATCAGAGAAGAAGCTGAATTCGAGCTTATCGAGCAGCGAGCCAATTTGAAAAGCACTGTGCTCAAGGTAGCTCATCATGGCAGCGAGACATCCACTTCTCAGCAGTTTCTGGCAGCGGTTGACCCTGAAGTGGCGGTGATTTCCGTGGGAAAAGACAACCTCTTTGGGCATCCCAGCCCTGAGGTGTTGGAGAGACTGATTGGCAGGCTGGGTGAGGGCAATGTTTATCGCACAGATGAGGATGGCACCATCGAGTTCATTACCGATGGGGAGACGCTGTGGGTGAAAGCAGACAGCTAGGAAATTTATTCGGTAGCTAGGCGCTTACAATGGGAGGCTTCCTGTCGTAGCAAGATACCATGCAGGGTTGCGCCTGGCCCTCGTCCTACCGAGATGTACCTTTCTGCTTTGCCCCGTGAAGCGACAATCAAACCATCGGGACAGGCCACCACAGAAACTGTGACGAAGCCCTGCCTTAGACCAGGATCTTGCCGTCCTTGAGGAAGAGAGTCCCATCTACACGCACTTCTCCGCCATCGCGGAGGTCGCAGACCATATCCCAATGGATGGCTGACTTGTTCTTGCTCCCCGTCTCGAGATAACCCTTCCCAAGGGCAAGGTGAATAGTCCCACCGATCTTCTCATCGAATAGGATATTCTTGGTAAACCGCTGGATCCCGGGATTGGTGCCGAAGGCGAACTCCCCCACATAGCGTGCCCCTTTGTCGGTCTCCAGCATCTTCAACAGGAACTGCTCATTCTTAGCGGCCGTGGCCTTGATGACTTTCCCGTCCTTGAACTTGAGTCGGACATCCTCCACCTCACGACCATAAGCGCAGGCAGGATAAGTGTATCTGATATGCCCGTTAACGCTCTCCTCGATGGGGCCGGTGAATATCTCCCCATCGGGAAAGTTCTCATGCCCGTCGCAGTTCTCCCACTTCCGGCCAGTGACCTCGAGCTTAAGATCGGTATCCGGGCCAACGACATGGATTTCCCTGGCCTTGTTTAACCAATCAACCAGGCGCTGCTGCTTTTTAGAGACCGTCCTCCAGGCCTTGATTGGGTCAGGCTCATGGACCAGGCAAGCCTGATAGACGAAATCTTCGAACTCGCGGAGCGACATCTCCGCATCCTGAGCGAAAGCTTGGGTCGGGTAGAGGGTCCCGGTCCAGCGCAGCTCCTTCTTAGCCGCCCGCTCAAGCAATCGATCGGAGAGGGGACGCATCGCCACCGCCCGGCGGGTTTGCTTGGCAGGATCAGCATTGGTGAACCGCTTAGTGTTCGCATCCGTCCAGATTCCGATGTTTGCGTCGATTTTTTCAATGACATCCTTCATAAACGAAGGAACGTAATCAAGCTGGGCATCGCCGGCATAGGTGTACAAAAGCTCCTCTGCCTCTTCCAGCCCGACTTGCAGAAAAGGGTGAGCACCGCGCTCCAGCACTTGTTGATAGACAGCCAAAATCAATGGCGCGCTCTCGGGGGCACCAGTAATCCGCACCAGCTGATTCGGTCGCACTTTTACAGAATAATCGACCAAGATTTTCGCTACAGTTTCAACTCGTGGATCTGCCATTTCACCTCCTTTGACGTGCTCATACTAGAATGTGTCGGCAGTCTAGCAGGTGCTGTCGAGGGTAGTCAAATAGCCAACGTCCTGGCGATAGTCAATGCACATCGCACAGATGAGGATGGCGCCATCGAGTTCATTACCGATGGGGAGAAATTGTGACTAAGATTTACCAGGAGTGAAGAGTTGTACCCCTCCCTGTCCGCGTCCGCTACTCACTTCAGGTGAGCTGTATTGCGATGGTAAAAGTAGGCAGGGATCCAACCACGAACGGCACCTAGCTTTCTCGTAAATTCTGTTGGCAGCCCAAGATATGAGATAAATACCCATAGATAATAGACGCGCCGCAGCAGCGCGGCAGCGAAACCATCGAAGACGCGATCCCCTAACTGAGCCAACGCCAGATTCCTGCCCATATATATTAGCTGCCCCTTAAATTTGTAACGGAAGGGACGCTGGTCCTGACCTCGCATGGCGCGGACGATGTTTCTGGCACAGGCCGGGCCCTGTCGCCCGGCTACTTGCTGGGTTGGGGGATAGGGTACCGAGCCATGCTCCTGTAATAAATAAGCGCAATCCCCGAGTATGTAGACCCCGGGTGACTCCGGGACTTCCAGGTACTGATTCACCATGATGCGCCCACCCTTCGCCTTATTGAAAGGCAGCGATTCCACGACAGCAACCGGCTTCACCCCCGCTACCCAAATAACAGTGCGAGTCGGTATAGTCTGCCCATCAGCAGTCTGGATGCCACCTGACCAGACCTTGGTAATACGAGTTTTCAATAAAACCTCAATTCCTCGAGAGCGCAGTCGGCTGATAGCCAGTTCCGACATTTTAGCCTTCATGCCAGATAAGAGAGCATCTTGTGCCTCGACCAAGAGCACCCGAGTCTGGGACATCAAGGAAGGGTAATCCCGTATTAGCGCCTTGCGCACGAAGTCCTGAATAGCCGCCACCAGTTCTACACCGGTGGGCCCGCCTCCCACCACCACAAAGGTGAGTAGTTCACGTTGGAGTTGTTCATCTTCTTCCTGCAATGCCGCCGCGTAGTTGTCCAAAATGTGATTGTGGATGCTGACAGCATCGCTCAGAGATTTCAAGATTAGCGAATTTCCCTCGACATCGGCCATTCCAAAGAAATTGGTAGTGCTGCCCAAAGCCACCACCAAATAGTCCCACCCCAGTTCTCCATCATCGGTGCTGATTACCTTCCTCTCCACATCTATGCCCTGTACCCGGCTCTGCCTGAACTTAACCAGCCCCCCAGCACCTCTTTGTCTCAGCAGGGCATGCAAGGGGAAAGAAATATGACTGGGTTCAACGCTCCCGCTAACTACATGCCATATAAAGGGCAAGGGGTGATGATAATCCCGCTGATCCACCAGTGTTACCTCCAGCCCCGGTGTACCAACGGAGGCCTTCTTCAACTCCAGTGCAACACTAATCCCCGCCGCGCCCGCGCCCAGGATAAGCACCCTCTTCTTGTCTCCACCCATAACCGTCTCACTAAAGGAACTTTTGCTCGTTTTAATAAGGTTAACGCCAGTTTATCCAAATGTCAATGATAATATTAGGAGACTGTTTACTAGTTACCGCGTGTCATTGCGAGGCGTCCCGAGCGCAAGCGAGGGAGCTCGCCAAAGCAACCGTGGAACATTAACGTATGTATTTCATGCAGGTTGCCTGAATCGCTTAATTGGAGTATTCTACTAAACTGGAACCATAGCTCAGCCGATTAAGGCACAGGTAGCAAGAATATGAGACTAGAAACGGAAATTCGGTATCTGGATGATATGAAGATGGTCCTTTATGATAAGGCATGGGCAAAAACTGCCCCCAACTTCGAGGTTTATTATATGCAGCGAGGGATCAAGGAAAAAAATGGCCTAAGATATGATATTACGACAATTCCACCCAAGATGCTGGGCCAAGAATTTGTAAAGACAAAGGGACATTACCACATTGGGGAATGTCAAGAGCTATATATTGTGTTGGAAGGAGAAGGAATTTTTTTGATGCAAAAGACTGGAGAAGGGAAAATCCAGGATGTTTACTATGTAAAAGCAACGAAGGGAGATCGTGTCTTAGTTCCTTCTTTTTATGGACATGTAACAATCAATCCCACTCCAAGAACATTGAAAATGGGAAATTGGATATCAAAAGAATACATGGCTGATTATGAAAGTATTCAAACAAAAGGAGGATTGTCGTATTACTACACGCAAGCCGGGTGGATCAAAAATAAAAATTATGAAGAAGTTCCCACACTTCGTTCTGAAATGCCCCTGGAATCAATGCCCAGAAATTTAGATTTTCTGAAATGGTCTAAAACAAAACGAAAAAGACCTTAGCCTTGGTAGTCGGCATGACAACGAGGGCTTTGCTACGAGGCTACCGCTAAATTGCTAGCCAAAGCGGGAATCGCTTACGAATTTGCGGAAGCCAGAGGGGAAAGCGCCTTGGCTCAGATGATGACTTTAGTCCTCCTGGGCGATTATGCCAGCTTCTATCTGGCAATGCTAAACGAGGTTGACCCGACATCTACGGATGCCATAAATTTTGTGAAACAGTACCTCGCCCAATCCTCTATTTCAAGTGACTAGGATATAGCGAAAGGGCATAGCTGGCAGGAAGATGGGTGGGCAAGTCAACTTGCTGAACTCAGCAATATAGATAGCTTTCAGGTGGGTTCAGGCGCAATTAGACCTTAGTATCTCTTCCAGAACGATTTTCCATCTGTCTCCCAGGAGCCTGGTGTCTAACTTGATTTGCGTGGCACCTATTTTAACTGCGGAATCGTAGCTTTTGCCTGGAGATTGCTTCGCTTCCTGCCACGCCTTTGGCTCGCAGCTTCGGCTCGCAATGACAGTTTCCTGGGGCTTTATTACAATTTGCCTTCCCTGTATGGAAATAGAGCTTACCTTAGCCCGCGTAGCCAGAACCTTGATTTTCACTATATACAGAAGATTTTCCACAGGCTCGGGCAAAGGACCAAATCTATCTTGGAATTCTCGAGCCACGTCCTCTACTTCCTCAACATGCTCCACCTTGGCCAGTCTGTGGTAAAGGCTTAATCGAGTATTTAGATTAGAAACATATTCGTCCGGTATGTGGGCGGCTAAGGGCAGGGATATGCCGGGCAATTCCTTCGCCTCCCCGACAATGACCTTCTCCCTCACTTCACCGGCTTGCTTTGCTTTTATCTCCTCTACTGTCTCAGCCAGCAACTGGCAATAAAGGTCAAAGCCCAGGGCGGCGATATGCCCGCTTTGCTTAACCCCTAAAAGATTGCCCGCTCCCCGAATTTCCAGGTCCTTCATAGCGATACCAAACCCCGAACCCAGTTCGGTAGCCTCGAAGATAGTCCTGAGCCTCTTATAAGCCTGGGGAGTTAGCTGCTTCCCCTCGTCAAAGAAGAAATAAGCATAAGCCTGGTTGATGCCGCGACCCACCCTACCCTTCAATTGATAAAGCTGAGCCAGTCCAAACCTGTCAGCCTGGTCAATAATCAGTGTATTAACATTAGGCATATCCAGACCTAATTGGATAATAGTGGTAGTCACCAAAATGTCATACTTGCCCGCGATAAAATCCGTCATCACCTTTTCCAATTGCTCTTCAGGCATCCGCCCATGAGCTATTGCTATTCGAGCTTCGGGCACTAAATCCTGTAATTTGCTGGCAGCCCACGCAATGCTCTGAACGCGGTTATGGACAAAGAAGACCTGACCATTCCTCTCCAGTTCACGCAATACCACCTGCCTGATCAGGGTAGCATCGTAAGCCCCGACGTAGGTCTTGACAGACAGGCGTTCTTCAGGAGGCGTCCCCACGATGCTCATATCCCTGATTCCGGTTAAAGACATGTGAAGGGTGCGCGGGATGGGAGTAGCGCTGAGAGCCAGGGTGTCCACTTCCTTCCTTATCTGCTTGAGTTTTTCCTTCTGCACCACGCCAAACTGTTGTTCCTCATCGATTATCGCCAGTCCCAGGTCTTTGAACATGACGTCTTTTTGCAACAGGCGATGAGTGCCAATGCATATATCTACAGTGCCATGGGCTAAGCCTTCCAAGATTTCCCTTTCTTTTTCCGGCGGACAGAAGCGGCTCAGCATTTCTACCCTTAAAGGAAAAGTTTGCAACCTCTCGGTAAAGGTAATGAAATGCTGCTGGGCCAGCACGGTGGTCGGGACCAAAATAGCGACTTGTTTATTATTCATAACCGCCTTAAAGGCAGCACGCAATGCTATCTCGGTTTTGCCATAGCCCACGTCTCCACAGATGAGCCGGTCCATGGGCTCAGCTTTTTCCATGTCCTCTTTAACCGTCAGGATTGCCTCAATCTGGTCTGGTGTTTCCATATAGGGAAATGATGCCTCTAGCTCCTGTTGCCATAGTGAATCTGCAGAGAAAGCGAAGCCAGGAGCTACCTCCCGAGCAGCATAAAGGTCGAGTAGCTCCTGAGCAATTTCCGCCACCGATTCTTTCACTCTGTTCTTTGTCCTTTGCCATTCCGGGGTTCTCAAGCGGCTCAAGTGTGGTGCCTGGTCGCCAGCACCGATATAGCGGCTGACGCGGTCTATCCGTTCAGTAGGCACATAGAGCCTGTCACCAGCGGCATACTCTAAAACAAGGTATTCTCTCTCCACTCCATCGGAGGACATCCTGGCCAGACCATGGAACCTGGCAATGCCATGGTCAACATGGACGACATAATCGCCGGGAGCTAACTGAGGAAGAAACCATTGGCGAGGTATTGACCTCCTCTTGCCTGCTCGCGGCTGCTTCACAAAGCCAAAGAGTTCAGCATCAGTAATAAAGGCCAGCCTGTCATCCATCGCCCAGCCTCCGTCCAGTGAACCCTGGAGCACGGTGATTGAACCAGGCGGAGGGATTTGTTCTATCTGTGATGCCGGCGAAGTATGGATGTCCTCTTTCTGGAGAAGTTCAGCCAAACGATTTGCCTGATGGCTAACTACGAACACGCGCTGTTTTTGTTCTACCATTTGCTTAGCTGTTTTGAGGAACCTTTCCAGTTGGCTTCCATAACTCTGAGCTCTGCTGAAGGGCAAAGCCTGTCCAGAGCCCTGGGCAGCATCCCATGTTGCCAGCGCCAAGCGATGCCTTTCTTTCATCTGCGACTCTAATTCTTCCCAAGTGAGGTAAGGAGAGGGCAAGTCCTCAGGCAGCTCACCGCTTTCCATCTTTGTGGCTCTTAATTCTTGAGTTTCCTCGCTTAGCCTGGTGACGGCAAGCTCAATTCCTTCAGGGTCATCGAGAACAAGCAGGACATCACCACCAAGGTAATCAAATACGCTTCCAGCCACTACCTCAGAGCTATCAGCCATTGATATAAACTCTTTGGCCGGGGTGACAATCAACGAGGATACGGGGCTGGTTGAGCGCTGGCTTTCCGGGTCGAAGCCCCTCATGCCCTCTATCTGGTTGCCAAAGAACTCTATGCGAACTGGCAACTGGCTGCAAGGGGGAAAGACATCAATAATGCCACCCCGTTTGCTCATCTGCCCGGGCACCTCGACAACGTCCTCCATTTCGTAGCCCATGCTTTGCCATCGGCGCAGTAGCTCCATGGGCTCAGCAGCCATGCCCGGCTTTAAAATATGGCAAGCAGCCACAAAATCCCTTCGCGGGACGGTTTTACTCATGATTGCCAGGGCCGAGGTCACTATCAAGGGAGGTTTTGTCGCCCTTTCTTTTCCATCATTGCAAGACTCGCCTCCCTCTCTGTCATTGCGAGGCACCGGTTCCCCTGTCATTGCGAGTCCCAATTTATCGGGACGAAGCAATCCCAGTGGGGAATGGAGGGGCTGGTAAAGCGCTAAGGTGACTAATGTCCTCAACCTCTCCATCATCTGATAGCTAACAGCCGATAGCTGCGAACTATCATAAGGCAGAAAGTCGAGCTCAGGGAGACGCTGTAACTCGGCCGAAGGGGAACACCAGACCCGAAGCTGCTCATGAAGCTTTCTGGCACTCTCAGGCTGACCAGTCACCACCATGAAGGGCAAATTAAGCTCTTCGTAAAGAGCGGCAATCAGGTAGGGCTTGGCAGCATCAAGTATGATTGCCTTATGCTCACCTTTTACTGTGGACAGCTCCCCCACCAATTGCCTGTAGGCAGGCACTTCTTTGAGCAAAGAAAGCAAACAAGAGAGATTCATACGAAAAATACCCATGCCCTCGTTAAGCTGATACTATAACTTCTTCCTGAGCGAATCCACCTTCTCCCTCATGCCCTGGGCCTTGTCTCGCCGGTCGTCAATTTTAACCGTGGTCAATACTCTCGCAACCCCCTCCCCAAAGGTCCCTTCGTGCATCTTCTTTACCACTGCTAGAATCCTGTCTAAGTCACCTTCTATAATTGTCCCCATTGCAGTCATCTCGTACTTTATGTCCTTTTCCCGTTCCAGGACCTTAACCGCCCGTGCCACGTATTGGCTGACTGAAGGAGTCTTCGTTCCTAACGGGACAACGCTTATCTCGGCTATTGCCATTCGCTCACCTCCTGACACATCCAGATTTTTATGTCAACTAAACAGGCACCCTTTCGTCCCACTCGTCGGAGAACCTTTGTGTTTAGTGCTATTTTAGCAGCAATGATAAAATAACTAGAAACATATGAAGGAATTAATTGAGAGCCTGGCCAGAAAGGCTGGCGATACCCTGATGAAGCATTTTCGCCAGGACTGGGCTTTGCTTAAAGAGCGAAGCACGGCTAAGGAAGCAGCCACCAAATATGATAAAGAAGTGGACAGGTTAATTGTTGAAGAAATTAAGAGACATTATCCTCACCACAGCCTGCTCACTGAAGAAGGCAGTTTTCTCGAGGGTGACCCTGACTGGCTCTGGATTGTAGATTCTCTGGATGGCACAGGTGATTTTGCCAATTTCAACCCTTTCTTTTCCGTGTGCATAGCCCTGATGCACCAAAGCGAACTTCTCCTAGGGGTAATTTATGCCCCGGCGATTGATGAGTTTTACTTTGCCGAAAAGGGCAAAGGTGCTTACTTAAACGGGGTCAAGATTCAAGTATCCGATGTATCAGACCTCAGCCAGAGCTACATTTTCTACTGTGAAGGTGGAGAGAGAAACCGGGAAAGAACAGGCAAGCTTCTGCATAAGGTCTACCCCCGGGTTATCGACATACGCAAGCTAGGTTCGGCTGGGCTGGAAACAGCCTGGGTTGCCGCCGGCAAAGGAGAGGCGTACTTCACCACCAGGATTGAGCCCTGGGATGTCGCCCCCGGGGTCTTATTAGTCCAAGAGGCTGGTGGAAAGGTCAGCGATTTTCAAGGCAATCCCTGGAAGCCCCAGACAAGCGACCTTTTATTCTCCAACAAAAAGCTTCACGAGAAGATATTGGGTTTGATTTCTTCTCAATGATGTAAAGGAGGGGGAATGAGCGAGGCGAGAGTTTTCATCGTTGCCCAGTCCCAAGGAAAGGGCCATACTAAGCTGGTATTCAAGGCCGGAATCACGCCTGACGAGCTTGAGCTAGAGGGGGCAAGGTTCGGACAGTGGCTATTGGATAACAGCTCGACTTCCTTCCTCAAAGGTCTGCACCACTTATTCGACGAAGCCGAGATAACCAAGAAGATAGGCCTGGGCTATTAGCGGACTCTTATTATGTCAATAGAGAAAGCAATTATAAAGACAATAGAAGGAAAAGAAATTACCATAACGGAACAAACTCCCATCCTCTGTTTTCGCTGTGGCATCTGCTGCACCTGCTACCAACCTCCGCTTACTGCCGAAGACATAGAGAACATCGCCTCAGCCCTGGGAATATCACGCTCAAAGTGCATCTCTAGATATGCTGTGAAGGTGCCAATAAAGGAAGGTTACCTTCTCAAGCACACAAAGAAAGGCTGCATCTTCCTGGCCTGGGATGCGGATGGGAAAGCCCGCTGCACCATATATCCCTCACGTCCTAAAGCTTGTCGGGAATGGACCCCCAGCCTGTCCAAGCCCGAATGCCTCGAAGGATTAGCTAAACTCAAGTCCGAAGGGCAAATAATGCTGCTGGAGGAACTCTTCCCATCCCATGAGGAGAAAAAAGAGCTGTACCTGTCTCTGGAGAAAATTCCTCCTCAGTCCTGACCTCCTGGTCTAGTTCAGATAGATAGGTGACACTTTGCTCAGGCGCCGCCATATTGCGGTTGTGCGCTCGCCGGTGATAAAGTTGTCTAAAATCCACACTAAGATGGAACGGAGTCTGACATTAATTTAGTAAGCAAAAAGGAGGCCAAAGATGAACACATTTGCGGGAAAAGTAGTACTGGTAACCGGCGGGAGTTCCGGCATCGGCCGCGCCACGGCAATCAAATTTGGAGAACGGGGCGCCAGGGTAGTGGTGGCTGCCCGTAGGGAAAAGGAAGGGAAAGAAACGGTGGAGATGATAAAAAAGGCCGGCGGTGAAGCGATGTTTATCCAAACTGATGTGCGGATTTCCTCACAGATCGAAAACATGGTGAACCAAACCGTAAAAAAATACGGCCACCTGGATATCGCCTTTAATAACGCCGGGGTAGGCGGCATAATGGCCCGGCTGATACGGATGACCGAGGAAACCTTTGACGAACTGGTGGATACCAACTTTAAGGGCGTCTGGTTGTCCATGAAATACGAAATACCGGTGATGCTGGAACAAGGTGGTGGAGTCATTATAAATAATGCCTCCATCGCCGGAGTGTCCACCGCGGAAAGATTGTCCGTCTACAGCGGAAGTAAACACGCTGTCGTGGCCATTTCCAACGCAGCGGCTAGCGAGTATGGCAGGGACAACATCCGGGTAGTCTCCATCTGCCCCGGGTGGATCAAAACCCACATGACTGAAGACCTGCGTTCCCGAAAAGACGCCGATACCATGATTCAGGGCAACGTACCTTTGAAGAGAATGGGCGAACCTGAAGAAGTGGCGGAAATGGTAATCTGGCTGGCCTCGGACGCTGCCTCTTACGTTAGCGGCGGCGCCTTCGTCATCAGCGGAGGGATGAACGTCTAGCGCCTGCCAAAACTATTCTGGCAAATGTTATTCCCGCTGATACTTTCCCAATAAGGTCAGACTGTCCAACAAAACTCGAATTACCTTGCTAGATGAGAAGGATTGAGAACTCACGCCTCCGCTTATTCTGTTAGTCCTAAGATTCTAGCGGCGTTGCCGCCCATTATTCCTGCGATTTCCTCGTCTTTAAACTCGATTCCTTGCTCCTTCACCGAGTCGGGAATTTCGGTAAAGGCTTTGACCCACCTTTCTTGATTAATTAGCAGTTTCAGAAAGGGGTAGTCACTGCCAAACAGCACTCTCTGCCATGAGACCGAGTCTAACAATGTCCTCAGAGCTCTGTAAAATTCCAGAGGGCGGAGAAGCCGTGGCTGCCATACAGATAAATCGAGGTAAACATTCGTTGCGTTGTTACAGATTGCCACTGCTTCCGAGTACCAGCATCCACCAGTGTGTGCCAAAATGATGGGCAGGTCAGGAAAGTCCATGGCTACCTCCTGCACATAAATGGGTTGGCAATATTTAAAATAAAGTGGTTTCAGCGCCTCCCCTGTATGGAGCAGAACAGGAACTCCATATTCCAATGCCTTCTCATAAATGGGATAACATGCCTTATCGTTGGGATAGAAACCGGCAGCTGAATGGAATTTAATCCCCTTCATACCCCATTCCTTGAGAAATCTTCCAACCAATTCGGCAGCTTTATTTCTTCTAGGGTCTATGCCGGCAAAAGCAATTAATCGCTGGGGATATTTTTCCGCCGCATCAGCATAAACCTTGTTTATCTCCTCAATA
>Ga0299912_10004258_pt1 | contig 11707 bp, 11 predicted proteins | sample RVTome_2_FD_207667 | JGI IMG/M metagenome (GOLD analysis project Ga0299912, IMG submission 207667) | Soil microbial communities from uranium-contaminated site in the Upper Colorado River Basin, Wyoming, United States - RVT95D214 (version 2) ... | reverse complement strand
TGTCGCACCTGCATTCGGTGATGGATTCGCCCGAATTGCGCGAGGTCTACAACGAAAACCTGCCGAAGATCACCGTCTTCTACGCCGAACTGGGACAGAACGAAGCGCTGTTCGCCAAGTTCAAGGCGCTGAAAGTCCGCCCCGATTACGCCGCGTTGTCCGCCCCGCGCAAGAAGATCGTGGAGAACGAACTGCGCGACTTCCGCCTCGGCGGCGCCGAACTGCCGGCCGACAAGAAGGCCCGCTTCATGCAGCTGCAGGAAGAACTGGCGCAACGCTCGGCCAAGTTCGAGGAAAACCTGCTCGACGCCACCAACGAATTCGGGCTCTTCATCGACGATGCCGCACAACTCGCCGGCCTGCCGGAAGACGTGCAGGCGATGATGAAAGCCGCCGCCGAAGCCGACGGCAAGACCGGCTGGAAGATCACCCTGCAGATGCCGTCCTACCTGCCGGTGATGCAGTACGCCGACAAACGCGAACTGCGCGAGCAGATCTACCGCGCCTATGTCACCCGCGCCTCGGAATTCCCCCCGGCCACGGCATCCGGGGACAAGGGCGAAGCAAAATGGGACAACACGCCGCTGATCGGCAGCATCCTCAGGCTGCGCCGCGAAGCCGCCGAGCTGCTCGGGTTCAAAAGCTACGCCGAAGTGTCACTGGCGGCCAAGATGGCCGACACCCCGGCCGAGGTACTGAAGTTCCTCGATGAACTCGGTGCACGCGCCCGCCCCTACGCCGAGAAGGACTACGAAGAACTCAAGGCTTTCGCCCGCGACGAACTGGGCCTCGCAGACCCGCAGGCCTGGGACAACACCTACGTGTCGGAAAAACTCAGCGTCGCCCGCTACAGCTTCTCCGACCAGGAAGTGAAGCAGTACTTCCCCGAGCCGCGCGTGCTGGCCGGCCTGTTCAAGCTGATCGGAACGCTGTACGGCCTGCACGTGCGCGAGGACCGCGCACCGGTGTGGCATCCGGACGTGAAGTTCTACACGCTCTCCGACCACGGCGGCCAGCGCGTCGGCCAGTTCTACCTCGACCTGTACGCCCGCGCCTCCAAGCGCGGCGGCGCCTGGATGGATGACGTCATCACCCGCCGCAAGAAGGAAGGCGGCATCCAGACCCCGGTCGCCTATCTGAACTGCAATTTCTCCGGGCCGGTGGGCGACAAGCCTGCGCTGTTCACCCACGACGAGGTCATCACCCTGTTCCACGAGGCCGGCCACGGCCTGCACCACCTGCTCACTCAGATCGAGGAACTCGGCGTGTCCGGCATCAACGGCGTCGAGTGGGACGCGGTCGAGCTGCCGAGCCAGTTCATGGAAAACTTCTGCTGGGAATGGGACGTGCTGAAGCACATGACCGCGCACGTGGAGACCGGCGAGCCGCTGCCGCGCGCGCTGTTCGACAAGATGCTGGCGGCGAAGAACTTCCAGTCCGGCCTGCAGACGCTGCGCCAGATCGAATTCGCCAGCTTCGACATGCACCTGCACGACGACTTCGACCCCAGCGGCAGCCGCACCGCGCAGGACCTGATCGACGACATCCGCCGCCAGGTCGCGGTCATCATCCCGCCCGCCTACAACCGCTTCCCCAACAACTTCTCGCATATCTTCGCCGGCGGCTACGCGGCCGGTTATTACAGCTACAAGTGGGCGGAAGTGCTGTCGGCCGACGCCTATGCGCTGTTCGAGGACGAGGCCGAAGGCTACGGCGGCGTGCTCAACCCCGAGGTCGGCCACCGCTTCTGGAGCGAGATCCTGGCCCAGGGCGGCGCCCGCCCGGCGCTCGAATCGTTCAAGGCCTTCCGCGGCCGCGAGCCGACGATCGACGCCCTGTTGCGCCACAACGGCATGGCTTGAGGAAAGTGTCGTTGCGAGGAGCGCAGCGACGCGGCATACGATTCCACACGTGCTTTAGCACATAGTGGATCGGAGTCCTTTAGGGCAATCCAGAATGCCCGCGAAATCGACGAACTCTGGATCGCCATGGCCCTGCGGGCCTCGCGATGACGGAATAAAACAGCATGCCTTAAGCCGTGTCCGGGTATGGCCGTTACAGCAGAGGATCACGTCTTTCGGGAGCACGGAATGAAAACAGGACTCATCTTGGCGACACTCTGCATGGCCATTGCAAGCGCGCCGCTTGCCGCGGCCCAGCTGTATCAGTGGAAGGATGCCCAGGGTCGCACGCAATACAGCGACCAGCCGCCGCCGCCCAACGTCCGCAATGCCCAGCAGAAATCGTTCAAGGGCAACGTCATCGAGGTGGGCGAATCCTATTCCGCCAAGACTGCGCGCGAGAAGTTTCCGGTCACGCTCTACATCACTCCGTGCGGTGGGCCTTGCGACCAGGCACGCCAACTGCTCGCCGAACGCGGCGTGCCCTACAGCACCAAGGATCCGCAGAACAATCCCGAAGCGCAGGCCGAACTGAAAAAGCTCACCGGGCGTTTAAGTGTGCCGGTGCTGGTGGTCGGCAGCGACAAGGTCGACGGCTTCGAAACCGGACAATGGCATGCCGCGCTCGACAAGGCGGGCTATCCCAAGACACCGCTCCCAGGCACCCGGCCTGCGCCTGCAGCACAACCGGCCGCACCGGCCGCGGCCCCTGCACCCGCCCCCTAAGACAGCTGAGTCGCGCCGGCCGGTGCGGCTGCCCTAAAGGATTCTTTTCAATACCCCCTTGCGGGGGACTCCGATCCACTATGGGCTGAAGCCCATGTGGAGTCGTATGCCCTAAAGGACTCCGATCCACTATGGGCTGAAGCCCATGTGGAGTCGTATGCGCTACACTCGGCGGCATGAAAATCGCCGCCTGGAATGTCAACTCCCTCAAGGTCCGCCTGCCCCAACTGCTGGACTTTCTCGCCACCCGCCAGCCCGACGCGGTGTGCCTGCAGGAAACCAAACTCACCGACGACAACTTCCCGGCCGCCGAACTGGAAGCGGCCGGCTATCGCGTCGTCTTCGCCGGCCAGAAAACCTACAACGGCGTCGCCATCGTCAGCCGCGCCGAACCGCTCGACGTGCAGATCGGCATTCCGGGACTGGAGGACGAACAGAAGCGAGTCATCGCCGCCACCGTCGACGGCGTGCGGCTGGTGTGCGTGTACTGCCCCAACGGCCAGAGCCTCGATTCCGACAAGTATCCCTACAAGCTCGCCTGGTTCGACGCGCTGGCCAAGTGGCTGAAGGACGAACTGACGCGCCACCCCAAACTCGCCGTGCTCGGCGACTACAACGTCGCCCCGGAAGACCGCGACGTCCACGACCCCGAGGCGTGGAAGGACAGCGTGCTGGTGTCTGAACCCGAACGCGAACGCTTCCGCAACCTGTTGGCGCTGGGCCTGAAGGACAGCTTCCGCCTGTTCGAGCAGCCCGACAAAACCTTCAGCTGGTGGGATTACCGCATGATGGGTTTCCGCCGCAACCACGGCCTCAGGATCGACCACATCCTGCTGTCCGAACCGCTCGCCGCCGCCTGCACGTCATCCACCATCGACCGCGACATGCGCAAGCTGGAGCGGCCGTCGGATCATGCGCCGGTCGTCGCCGAAATCGCCTCCTAGTACTGCACCACTACCGGATCCAGGCTGCGCCACAGGTACCAGGTGGCGACAGTGCGCCAGGGCGCGTGCCGCTCGCCGTGCAGGCGCAGGATTTTTGGGGTGGGGCGCTCGCCTTCCAGATAATGCAGGGCGACGGCCTTTTGCAGGCCGATGTCGTCGACCGGCCAGACGTCGGGACGGCGCAGGCTGAAGATGAGGAACATCTCGGCGGTCCAGCGGCCGATGCCGCGCACGTCGACGAGTTCGGCGATGACGGCTTCGTCTTCCATTTTTTTCCAGCGCGCGGGTTCGACGCGACCGTCGACAAAATGACCGGCGAGGTCGACGAGGTATTCGGCCTTGCGGCGCGACAGGCCGCAGGCGGCGAGCGCGTCGAGTTCCAGCGTGGCGATGTGCTCGGGGCTGACGGTTTGCGCGTAGCCTGCGAAGCGCGCCCACACGCTGTCGGCCGCCTTGACCGAAATCTGCTGGCCGACGATGGCGCGCGCCAGGGTCTGGAACGGGTCGCCGCGATTGGCGAGGATGGCATCGGGATAGCGTGCGATGAGCGCGGCCATCACCGGGTCGGCGGCGGCAAGTTGGTCACAGGCGGTGTGCCAGTAGGCGGGCGGGCGAGTTTTCATGAAAGACCTTTTATCCGCGAAGTACGCGAAGAGGCGCGAAGAAAACCAAAACCAATTCGGGTTTTCTCCTTCGCGTCCCTTCGCGTACTTCGCGGACCAGGTTTTCCCCCATCACAACAAGATAATGTCGTACTGCTCCTGCGGATAGGTGGTCTCGACCTGCAGCGACACCGGCTTGCCGATGAAGTCGATGAGTTGGGCGAGGCTGCCGGATTCCTCGTCGAGGAAGAGATCGATCACGCTTTGCGCGGCAACGATGCGGTATTCGCGCGCGGTGAACTGGCGCACCTCGCGCAGGATTTCGCGCAGCACGTCGTAGCACACGGTCTGCGCGGTCTTGATTTCACCGCGCCCGGCGCAGGTGGGGCAGGATTCGCACAGGATGTGTGCCAGCGATTCGCGGGTCCGCTTGCGCGTCATTTCCACCAGTCCCAGCGCTGAGAATCCGCTGACGGTTGAGCGGGTGGGGTCGCGCGCCAGGGCCTTCTTCAGTTCGGTCAGCACCGCTTCCTGGTGCTCGGTGTTGTCCATGTCGATGAAGTCGATGATGATGATGCCGCCGAGATTCCGCAGGCGCAGCTGGCGCGCGATGGCCTGCGCGGCTTCGAGGTTGGTCTTGAAGATGGTGTCGTCGAAGTTGCGCGCGCCGACAAAGCCGCCGGTGTTCACATCCACTGTCGTCAGCGCCTCGGTCTGGTCGATGATGGCGTAGCCGCCCGATTTCAGGTCGACGCGGCGTCCCAGCGCCTTGGCGATTTCATCCTCGATGGAATGCAGGTCGAACAGCGGCCGGTCGGCACTGAAGTGCTGCAGCTTGTCGAGCACGGCATGGGTGTAGTTATGCGCGAACTCGGCCATGCGCTGATAGGTCTCGCGCGAGTCGATGAGGATGCGCGTGGTGTCGCGGTTGACGAAGTCGCGCAGCACGCGCAGCGACAGGTCGAGGTCCTGGTACAGGATGCACGGCACGACGCAGTTGCCGCGCGCCTGGATGCTGCTCCACAGCCGCCGCAGGTAGTCGATGTCGGCCTGCATTTCGGCGTCTTCGGCGGTTTCCGCCATGGTGCGCACGATGAAGCCGCCGGTCGCATCTTCCGGCATCAGACGGTGCAGTTTCTGGCGCAGCTGTTCGCGCTCTTCCTCGCCCTCGATTTTCTGCGAAATGCCGATGTGGCTTTCCTGCGGCAGGTACACCAGGTAACGTCCGGCGAAGCTGATCTGGGTGGACAGCCGCGCGCCCTTGGTGCCGATCGGGTCCTTGATCACCTGCACCATCAGGCTCTGGCCTTCGTGCAGGATCTGCTCGATCGGACGTTCCGGCTCGCTGCCGTGACGCTCTTCCCAGATGTCGGCCACGTGCAGGAAGGCGGCGCGCTCGAGGCCAATATCGATGAAGGCCGACTGCATGCCCGGCAGCACGCGCACCACGCGCCCCATGTAGATGTTGCTGACCAGCCCGCGGCACTGCGCGCGCTCGATGTGGAGTTCCTGCACCGAGCCCAGGTGCAGGACGGCGACACGCGTTTCCTGCGGGGTGACGTTGACGAGGATTTCTTCGCTCATGGTGGGGTGGCCGGCAGCACTCAGACTGCCAGGCCAAAGGCTCTCAATAAAACAGCGGTTTCATATAACGGCAGGCCCATGATCCCGCTGTAGCTGCCGTCGATATGTTCGACAAATGCGCCGGCGCGCCCCTGGATGGCGTAGGCGCCGGCCTTGCCGAGGTATTCGCCGCTTTCCAGGTAGTGCGCAATGGCTGCGGCGTCGAGCGCGGCAAACCGGACCTGGCTGGACGACTGGCGCCTTTCCAGCCGGTCCTCATGCTGCACGGCCACCGCGGTGTGTACCTGATGCGTGCGCCCGGACAGGCGCGTGAGCATGGCTGCGGCGGCCTGACGGTCGGCCGGCTTGCCGAGGATGTCGCCGTCCAGTTCGACCACGGTATCCGCGCCCAGCACCGGAAAGCGCAACAGGTGGCGCTGATCGACCGCGCGCCAGCCGCAGGCCGCTTTTCCGGTTGCCATGCGTTGCGCAAAATCGGGGGCAGACTCGCCGGCACGGGGCACTTCGATCACGTCCATGCGGCCCGCCACGGCACGCAGCGGCAGCACGTCGAAGGCGACGCCAATCTGCTTTAGCAGTTCGCGCCGCCGCGGCGACTGCGAAGCCAGGTAGATGCGTTTATCAACCAGCATGGTTTGTGATGCCCCTCAGTCCCGATGGTAGGGATGCCCCTTGATGATACAGACGGAACGATACAACTGCTCGGCCAGCATGACGCGCGCCAGGGCGTGCGGCAGGGTCAGTTTCGACAAGCCCAGCAGCTTGCCGGCACGCGCCTTGACGCCGTCGTCGAGGCCGTCCGCCCCGCCGATGACGAAGGCCGGCGACACGCCCTCATCCATCCAGCCCTGCAGCCATGACGCCAGTTCGCGCGTGGTCGCCTGCGTGCCGCGCTCGTCGAGCACCACCGGCACGCAGCCGGCGGGCAGTGCGGCGAGGATGCGTTCGGCTTCCAGTTGCCGCGCCCGCGCACCGTCTTCCCCCGCCACCCGATGACCCGGCTTGATTCCGGTCAGAAGCAGCGGCAGGTCGGGCGGCATGCGGCGCGCATAGTCGGCGTAGCCCGCATCGATCCAGCCGGGCATCTTGTGGCCGACGGCGATCAGGTGCAGTTTCAATCAGTGATCAGCCTGGATGTGACGGGCGCGCGCCGCTTCGGCCGCGCCCCACAACTCTTCCAGGTTGTAATGCGTGCGCACGGCGGGCAGCATCACATGGACGATCGCGTCGCCAAGGTCGAGCAGCACCCAGTCGCCGGTTTCTTCGCCTTCGGTGTTGCCCACATATTCGTCCGCTTCCTTCATCTTGACCCGCACATTGTCGGCAATTGCGCGGGTCTGGCGGTTGGACGTGCCGGTGGCGATCACCATGCGCTCGAACAGCGAGGTGAGCTTGCCGGTATCGATCACGGTGATGTCCTGCGCCTTGATGTCTTCGAGGGCGTCGACGATCAGTTTGATTTTGTCTTCAATGTTCATGGCTGTGTATAGAGTTGATGTTCGTGAATATAGTCGAGCACGGCGTCGGGCAGCAGATAACGTGCGCTGCCGTGCCGTGCCAGGGTGTCGCGGAGGGCGGTGGCCGAAATGTCCAGCGGCGTCATCTGGCGCAGCTGCACCGATCCCGCCGGGCTGGCGACCGGACTGCCGGCCACCTGTCGTTTCAATACTTCGCTTTTCAGCGGCTCCGTCAAGTCATTGGGCTGCAGCGGACGCGCACCGGGCCGCGCGGCCACTGCAATGTTCGCCAGTTCGAACAGCTGCCGCCATTCGTGCCAGGTCGGCAGTTCCAGAAACGCATCCGCGCCCAGCAGCAGCCACAGCGGCGGTTCCTTGCCCCGTTCGGCTCTCAGCGCGGTCAGCGTGTCGACCGTGTAGCTCGGGCTCGGGCGCGTCACTTCGCGCGCGTCCACGGCAAAGCGCGGATTGCCGGCAATCGCGCGGCGCACCATTTCCAGCCGGTGGGCCGCCTCAGTGCGTGGTGCCCCGCGGTGCGGCGGCTGCCCGGCGGGGATGAACAGCACCCGCTCCAGACCGATTGCCTCGGCCATCTCCTCGGCCAGCCGCAGATGGCCGTAGTGGATGGGGTCGAAGGTGCCGCCGAAGATGCCGATGGCTTGCATCGATTAGCCGCGCACGTGGCCATCTCCCAGCACCACCCACTTCTGGCTGGTCAGGCCTTCCAGCCCGACCGGGCCGCGCGCATGGATCTTGTCGGTGGAAATGCCGATCTCGGCGCCCAGGCCGTATTCGAAGCCGTCGGCAAAGCGGGTCGAGGCGTTGACCACGACGCTGGCCGAATCGACCTCGCGCAGGAAGCGGCGCGCGCGGCCGTAGTCCTCGGTGACGATGGCGTCGGTGTGCTGCGAACCGTGGGTGTTGATGTGGAGCATCGCGGCGTCGATATCGTCGACCACCTTGACCGCGATGATGGGGCCGAGGTATTCCTCGGTCCAGTCGGCTTCCACCGCGGCCTTCAGCTTGTCCGCCGCGATGCCGGCGCCCTTGAGGATCGCCAGCGCTTCCGGGCAGCAGCGCATTTCCACGCCCTTGCCGGCCAGCATTTTCCCGATCTCCGGCAGTGCAGTTTTGGCGATGCCGCGCGCCACCAGCAGCGACTCGGTGGTGTTGCAGGTGCCGTAGCGCTGGGTCTTGGCGTTCTCGACGATCTTCACCGCCTTGGCGAGGTCGGCGCGGTCGTCCACATACACATGGCAGTTGCCATGCAGGTGCTTGATCACCGGCACCCGCGCCTCGCCGGTAATGCGCTCGATCAGGCCCTTGCCGCCGCGCGGCACGATCACATCCACGTAGTCCTTCATGGTGATGAGCTCGCCCACCGCGGCGCGGTCGGTGGTCTCGATCACCTGTACCACGGTTGCCGGCAACCCCGCGACTTCCAGCCCTTCGCGCACGCAGGCGGCGATGGCCTGGTTGGAATGCAGCGCCTCGGAGCCGCCGCGCAGGATCGCGGCGTTGCCGGATTTCAGGCACAGGCCGGCGGCGTCCGCGGTCACGTTGGGACGCGCCTCGTAGATGATGCCGATGACGCCGAGCGGCACCCGCATCTTGCCGACCTGGATGCCGGAGGGGCGGTACTTGAGGCCGTCGATCTCGCCGACCGGGTCCGGCAGCGCGGCGATCTGCTCCAGGCCTTCGGCCATGCCGGCCACCGTCTTGTCATTGAGCTGCAGCCGGTCGAGCAGCGCGGCATCGAGCCCGCTGGCACGCGCGTGTTCCATGTCGCGTGCATTGGCTTCCAGCAGCTTGGCGGCGTCGCGCCGGATCGCCGCCGCCATCGCCGTAAGCGCACGGTTCTTCTGGTTGGTGTCGGCGCGGGCAATCGCACGCGAGGCTTCGCGCGCCTGTTTGCCCACCGTCTGCATGTAGCTTTTAACGTCCATCATCGTTTTCCATTGCCTACCGGTTCTGCCAGCGTCATGCCCATGCGCAGCAGCGTGTCCCAGGGATCACCCACCCGCTCCAGCCCCTTGGCCTGGCGGTCGATCAGGGCCAGGTCGGCCAGCGCGCTTTCGATTTTTTCCAGGCCCAGCCGCTTGAGCGCCCGCTCGATCTGCGGCGCGCGCTGCTTGTCGCGTCCCCACAGCGTCCGCATCACGCCGGGCAGGCTTTCACCCTGCGCCACGGCCAATTTTAGCCTGAGCAGCAGGCCCACCGCCGAGCTCACCTGCCACAGGATGGCCGGCACCGCTTCGCCCGCATCCCTGAGATCGGTCACGATGTGCGCAAAGCGTGCGCCATCGCCCGCATACAGCGCGTCCTGCAGCGCATCGGCCTCCAGCCGGCTGACGTCGACCACGGCGTGCTCGACGTCGGCCAGCGTGACCGTTCCCGGCGGCAGCAGCAGCGCGAGCTTGTCGATCTCCTGCTGCGCCGCCAGCAGGTTGCCCTCGACCTGGTCGGCCAGAAACTGCAGCGCGGCGCGGTCGGCGCGCAGGCCCTGCCGGGCCAGCCGCCGCTCGATCCAGCCTGGCAGCGCGGCGCGGTCGATGGGCTTGGCCTCGACCACCACGCCGCTTTTGGCCAGCGCGGCAAACCAGCGGCTTTGCTGGGTTTTCCATTCCAGCCCCGGCAGGCTGATGAGGGTGAGCGTGTCTTCGGGCAGCCTGGCAGCATAGGCCTCCAGCGCCTTGGCGCCGTCGACGCCGGGTTTGCCGGACGGAATGCGGATTTCGGTCAGGCGGCGCTCGGAAAACAGCGAGAAGTTGTCGCCGCTGGCGAAAATGCCCTGCCAGTTGTAGCGCCCCTGCACGGTATGGACGGTGCGCTCGCTGTGGCCGGCCGCACGCGCCGCCGCGCGGATGGCGTCGGCCGCCTCCTGCGCCGCCAGCGGTTCGTCGCCCACCACCACATAGAGCGCGGCGAGGCCACGCGCAAGCTCGGTGGGCAGACGTTCAGCCGGGATGTTCAAGAAGTGCCGTTTCCGGGTTTAAGGCTTTGCAGACGGCGCATGATCCGCAGCACGGCTGCGTCTTCCATGTCGCGATGCAGCAATTGCTCTTCCGCGCCCTTGGCCAGCAGCAGCGCATCGTCATAGGTTATGTCACGGTTCAGCTCGATCGTCTCCGGCTCCGCCAGAATGCGCCCATCCTTGCCGATGACGCTATAGGTCAGACGCAAGCCGAGCCGGTATTCGGTGACGCGGCCGGCGCCGGACAGCGAGAGAATGGCCTTGCTGCGTTCTTCCTGACCGAGTTTCAGCACCGCCTCGGCCTGATCAGCGCTCGCGGCCAGACGGGTCTTCTTGTTCGAGATCAGCGCGTTGCGGATACGCTGTGCCACCACGCTGCCGGGCGGCGCGTCGAGATACAGGCTGGCGAACGGCATGCCATCCAGCCGGCGCAGCTGGAAGCCGCACCCGGAAACGAGTGCGGCCGGAATCACGGCAAGGAAAAGTCGACGGTTCATACGACGATATTAACCAAACGCCCCGGCACCACCACCACTTTTTTCGGCGGCTGGCCTTCGAGGTATTTCTGTGCGGCTTCGCTCGCCAGCGCGGCCGCCTCGATCGCTGCCTTGTCGGCCGTCGCCGCCACGCGGATCTGCCCGCGCAGCTTGCCGTTGACCTGCAGCATCAGCTCGATCTCGTCCTGCACCAGTGCGGATTCGTCCACCTCCGGCCAGGCCATCACGGCGCCCGGCTTGAGTTCGGCGTACAGCGCCTCGCTGATGTGTGGCACGATGGGCGCGAGCAAGGCCACTGCGGCTTCAAGCACTTCCTGCCGCACGCTGCGGATGACGGCATCGCCTCCTTCAAGCTTCGCCAGCGCATTCATCAGTTCCATCACTGCCGCGATCGCGGTGTTGAACTGCTTGCGGCGCTCGATGTCGTCACTGACCTTCAGGATGGTCTGGTGCAGCAGGCGGCGCAAAGTTTTGGCGGCTTCCTGCAGTTCGCCGCCGGAAAATGCCGCAATCGCGCCGCCCTGCACGTGCTCGTAGGCCAGCTTCCACAGCCGCTTGAGGAAGCGGTGCGCCCCCTCGACGCCGGCGTCCGACCATTCCAGGCTCTGCTCAGGCGGCGCGGCAAACATGGTGAACAGACGCGCGGTGTCGGCGCCGTACTGGTCGATCAGCGCCTGCGGGTCGACGCCGTTGTTCTTCGACTTCGCCATCTTCTCGGTGCCGCCGACGATCACCGGCTGGCCGTCGGATTTCAGGAACGCGTTGCCGTCGCGCATTTCGACGTCGGCCGGATTGAACCAGGTCTTCTTGCCGTCCGTCGCTTCGCGGTAATAGGTGTCGGCGATCACCATGCCCTGCGTCAGCAGGTTGACGAAGGGCTCGTCGCTCGCCACCAGCCCCTCGTCGCGCATCAGCTTGTGGAAGAAGCGCGCGTACAGCAGATGCAGGATGGCGTGCTCGATGCCGCCGATGTACTGGTCGACCGGCAGCCATTGGTTCGCCCGCGCGTCCAGCATGCCGCC
>Ga0299912_10004257_pt1 | contig 11707 bp, 9 predicted proteins | sample RVTome_2_FD_207667 | JGI IMG/M metagenome (GOLD analysis project Ga0299912, IMG submission 207667) | Soil microbial communities from uranium-contaminated site in the Upper Colorado River Basin, Wyoming, United States - RVT95D214 (version 2) ... | reverse complement strand
GAGCGCATAGACGCGGACTACCGCAGGAGACGGGAGGACTTGACGGGATAACAGTTTCGAACTGACTCCTGGCTCCTGACTACTGACCCCTGACCACTGTTTTTGACAGGAGCATCTGCTTGAAGCCCGAGGACACCGCGCCTGTCTCTTTGATTGTTGTATAATGCGATAAAGGATGCTCTTTGTTGCGTGATGGAGCAGGAGGCAGATGCAACTAAGCGAAGCCGATACAAAAGCAAAGCTTATTGACCCAGTCCTCCATTCCTGCCGCTGGACTGAAGACCTTATCCGTCGTGAAGAGACGGCACCAGGTATAGACATAGTAGAGGGTAAACCTAGGAGAAGGCAGAGGGGGCGAACGGATTATTTACTACGCATCAGGGTGAATGCCAATTCTCAGCCGATAGCAGTGGCATTATTGGAAGCAAAGCGAAGCGATGAGCCGCCGGATAAAGGATTAGAACAAGCCAAGAAATATGCCCGATTGAATCACGTTCCCTTCGTATATTCCTCCAACGGGCACTTGTTTATTGAATATAGCCACTTTACAGGCAAAACTACCGAACCATGTCCGTTAAAAGACTTTCCGAACCCTGAACAATTGCGGCTTCGTTATCAGAAAGGAGTCGGCTTCTCATTAGATGCAACAAGCGCCAAGCCCTTCTTGGTCCCTTATCCAGGCGGCGAGGCTAGCCGGCGTTACTACCAGGATGCTGCCATTCGAGCTGCCTTAGAGAAGATAGCACAGGGTAAAAATCGCATTTTGCTATTTCTGGCGACGGGCACTGGTAAGACACTCATCGCGGTGCACCTTTTGAAGAAGATTGGTGACGCTGGGCAGCTCCGCCGTGCTCTATTTGTTTGCGACCGCGACGAACTCCGTTCCCAGGGTCTCAACCATTTTCAGAATGTCTTTGGTGCCGATGCTGCCGAAGTAACTGGTGCTAACCCTCAGAAGAACGCTCGAATTCTTATTGCCACATACCAAACCCTTAATGTAAGTGCTGAGGAGGAGGATGCCCGTTTTCTTACCGAGCACTATCCAGAGAACTACTTCAGCCATATCATTATTGATGAATGCCACCGCAGTGCCTGGGGAAAATGGAGCGCTATACTCCGTCGCAATCCAAAAGCAGTGCAGGTAGGTCTTACAGCAACTCCACGCTCCTTCGAGGGGGGCAGCAAAGAGGAACGCCGCGAGGATGAAGAAATCACGGCAAATAACCTTGAGTACTTCGGCGAACCAGTTTACGAGTATGATATGGCACAGGGGATAGAAGATGGCTATATCGCCGCCTGTGAAATTATCCGCCGAGATATAGATATCGATTCACGTGGTGTAACTCGTGGAGACATTGAGCGCCTTGGAGCTATAGATGCCACCACAGGTCAGCCTATCCCGGTTACTGATACTCAAGCTTACTATGGGCCCACTTCTTTTGAAGACATCGTTCAGCTACCTGACCGGGTGAAAATGATGTGCCGTGACCTGTTTGATATGCTTCTTCAAACTGGTGACCCCCTGCAAAAGACAATTATCTTCTGCACCCGTGACACCCATGCCGATGCGGTTGCTGCTGAGATGAATAATCTCTACGCTGACTGGTGTGCCAAGAATGGAGAGCAAAGGCTTGAACCCTATGCCTTCAAGTGCACGGCTGCCGTTGGCGGCAGCCAGTACATCGCCGACTTGCGAGGTTTGATGCGGAGCCACTTTATCGCCACCACCGTAGACTTGATTACCACCGGTGTGGACGTGCCCTGCGTCCGCAATGTAGTCTTTTTCAAGTACGTGCGTTCCCCTATTGCCTTCCATCAGATGATGGGAAGAGGGACAAGACTTCACCCACCGACGAATAAGTTGATGTTCCGCGTATATGACTACACCAATGCCTCACGTCTACTGGGGATGGGGTTTGTAACCCGTCCCACCCCAACCCGAGAGCCTAGAGAACCTGAGGCGGAAGAAAAGGAAAAGGTCATCCGTGTCGAAGGTTTTGATGTCCACATCAATCCTGCCGGCGCGTATATTGTGACTCAAAAAGAGGGCAGGCTGAGCATGGTCACCGTTGAGGAATACCGCGAGATGTTGGCGACAAGGCTTGCTGAAGAAGTCAAAACCCTGGATGACTTTCGCAGCATCTGGATTGAGCCGGCGGAGAGAAAAGGTTTAATAGATAAACTCCCGGATGACGGTCGCGGCGTGCGCCTGCTCCGCGAGATTCTCAACTGGCGCGAGTATGACCTCTATGATGTCTTATGCCATATCGGGTATGGAACAGCTCCCAAGACCCGAAAAGAGCGTGTTGAAGCTCTGCAATATAAACATGCTGATTGGTTCAAGGGCTTACCGCCTAAAACCGGGAATACCCTGCTTGCCCTTGCCCGGCAATTTGCCAAGGGCGGGACTGAGGAGCTGGAGAACCCTTACGTTTTGAGTGCTCCTGAGGTCAAGAGGGCCGGAGGGCTTGAGGCTCTCAAAGTGCTGGGTGAACCTAAGGACATTATCCGTGAAACTAAGAAAAGGCTGTTTGCGGTATGAACGAGAGTACTGTCCAGTTGAAGGAAGGGAAGACACTGCCAGATGGGTGGGGGTGGGTGAGGCTGGGGGATGTGTGTATGATAAATCCTTCTCGCCCGAACGGTTTTACACGTCTTCCTGATGCGCCTACTACGTTTGCCCCTATGGCAGCGGTGGACGGCAATCTCGGCGTAATATCAAAACCTGAAAGTCGGTCATATTCAGAGGTGTCCAAAGGCTATACCTATTTTGGAGAAGCGGATGTCCTTTTCGCCAAGATTACACCCTGTATGCAAAATGGGAAACACGCTATAGCAAGAAACCTTCTTGATGGCGTAGGATTCGGTTCGACAGAGTTTCATGTCATTCGCCCGAGTGCTTTGATTTTGCCAGAGTGGATTCACTTTTTCATTAGACAGCCCTTCTTCCTCCAAGAGGCAGCTTCATATTTTGTTGGTGCTGTTGGGCAACAGAGGGTTCCTGAGAGCTTCCTTGCCAATTATGGAATTCCCCTCCCACCGCTGCCCGAGCAAAAGCGCATTGCGACTAAGGTGCAGGAGCTAACGAAGGATGTGCAGCGCGCCCGCCTTGCCTGCGAAGCCCAGCTTGAAGCCGCCAGAGCTTTGCCTCAAGCCTACCTCCGCCAGGTCTTTGAAAGTGAAGAGGCAAAGAAATGGGAGAGGGGGAGGCTGGGGCAGGTGTGCGATGGGGACTCAGGTGTATGGGGAGACATCCCCGATAACTCACAAAACTGCTACGTTGTTCTGCGCTCGAATAATATTCAAGAAGGGTTAATAGTCTTAGACGATTTATCTATTCGAAAGGTCATTGACCCGAATGTGGTAGAAGCCAAGTCTCTAAGAACGGGAGACATTCTGGTCACAACGTCAAGCGGGAGTAAGAATTTACTCGGCAAAAGTGCTTTGTTTGTTCAACCTCTGGACGGAAAGAAATATCTTTTCTCAAACTTTACGATGCGCCTTCGACCTAATACGCAAGCTATCGAACCAACCTTTCTTTATTTCTACTTACGGTCGCCACAAGCTAAGCAAGTTCTTATGCTTCTCCAAGATACGACTACAGGGTTGAGGAATCTCGACCGTAAAGAATTCATCGCTCAAACAATTCCTGTTCCTACCCTTGCTAAGCAAGAACAGATTGCCGCTGAACTTAGAGGCAAAATAGCCAGTGCTGAAAAGCTCAAAGAGTCTATTGAAAAGCAACTTGAGTCCATCAAGGCATTGCCCCAGGCGATTTTGCGAAAGGCATTTCGAGGCGAGCTATGACTAATAAATCAGAACTCAGGGAAAGTATAATTAAAGGTGCACAGCTTCGTAAAGCAAGAGAATTGCTCGAATTGGCTTCGGAGCAAGTAGCGCTTAAACTCGATATTACCCGTCAAGACATATTAGATTGGGAGGAAGACCGCTCCCAACCCCGTCTTAAGCAACTTGAAAAGTTAGCCGAGCTTTACGGCAGAGGAATTGACTACTTCTTAAAAGAGACTCCACCGCCACCACGGAAAATAGAATTTCGGGGAATGCTGGGGCAATCCGTGAAAGATTTGCCCCAACAAGCCAAGGCTGTTCTTGCTAGATTTGACGAGTTATGCCGAAACGCTCTTGAAGTTGAAAGCCTCCTTAATAAAAAGCGAAAAGTCACGCTTACTCGATTCGAGGAATCTGTCCCCCCAAAGACAGTCGCTGAAGGTTTAAGGAAGAGATTCGGTGTAGATAACAAGCCTTTAGCTAACCTAAGAGAACGATTGGAGGACGAAGGATTCCGCATATTTGAACTCCTCATCCCGGATGATGCCTTTTCCGGTTTTTCATTTTGGCACTCGGAATATGGTCCCTGTATTCTACTCAATGCTGGTGACCTCAAAGGGAGGAGGAATTTTACATTGGCTCATGAACTGGCCCACCTTCTTTATGGGCACGAATCTACCCTTTGTTATATCCCATTGAAACTCAGCGAGGTTCGTGAAGATATAGAATTTAAAACAAATCAATTTGCAGTTGAATTGCTATTGTCTGAAACAGGTGTGAAGGAAGATTTCCGAAGAAGGCAGCTCTCAATAACGCCCTCAGTAAAAGAATTGGGTCAAATGGCTGGGAAATGGGGCGCAAGTATTCAAGCCCTAGGTTATAGATTAGAAAATCTAGACCTAATACAAAGAGGGTATACCGATACACTTTTTGAAACCAGACCGAAGTTCTTGAGGCGCTCACGAACCCCGAAATGGAAAAGACAACTCGGCAAGGAATTTGTAGAGACGACATTTGAGGCTTACGAGAAGGGGCTAATTTCCGCCGGCAAGGTTGCGAACGGCTTGGGCATCACAGTTAGGGAAGCCATGAAGGAAATTGAACAGCGGGGCCACGGCCAGGGCTAGTGCACCATGAAAAAGGGAAAGTTAGCTCGAGAATTATGGCAATATGTAATTGATTCAAGTGCCCTTATAAATATTGAGCAGAACAAAGGGGTTAAGACTCTGTCGCAGCGGAAGGGAGCGCTTCTGATATCGGAAAGGATTGCTTTCGAGGTAGCATACCATCCTGCAGTTAGAAAGACAGACCCTTTGCGGCAATTTGTTGCGGAGAATCCTCAAATAGTAACACCTTTTCAAAATAACGAAGAAGACGAGTATCTGCGAATCCTGCTACAGCCCGGTATTGACCAAGGAGAAGCGTCGGTGATTGCCATCGCTTCAAAACGACACCTTCCCCTCGTTATCGATGAGAGAGACACAAAAGCCACAGGCAAGGCTAAGAATCACGGTGTTAGTACCTTGAGTTGGCAGAAATTTTTGGAAACCAGTTGATAGGCCTTGTGGTTCCCAACCAGAGCCAGTCGGTGGTATTATTAAACAAGAGAGGCACTTTGCTTAACAAGATGAAAGCTTATGAAATTTATGTTTAGTAACGGTGGTTCATAACCACAAGAAGCAAACGTGGCAGCAAGCAGGAATAACAATCGCCGAATCACTACTCCGCAGAGCCTGAACATCTATGTTAAGGGTATCTGTGATATCATGCGCCGCTCTAATTGCGCCGGCGCCCTGCAATACGTTCCCGAACTAACCTGGATGCTTTTCCTGCGTATTCTTGATGAGAAAGAAGCCAGGGAAGCGGAACATGCTCGGGCGGTAAGTGCTCAATTCCAGCCATCTCTTCAATACCCCTACCGCTGGCAAGACTGGGGAGCCCAGGAGGGGAAGAAGAGGCAGGAACTATGGAAAGGCACCATGGGTGACTTCATGAGTTTCGTTAATAGTGAGCTTATTCAGGCTCTTCGCGATCTCAAAGACCGCCCGGGAGCCACTAACCGCCAGAAGGTCATCAGCCAGGTCTTTTCTTCCGTAGAGAGAACGAAGATTGATACCGAGCGTAACCTGCTGGACATCTTGGACAAGGTTCATGAGCTAAAAATTGAGCACGTTAACCAAACGCATATGTTTACTCTCTCGCAGGTCTATGAAGGGCTGCTTCAGAAGATGGGTGAGAAGAACAACGATGGTGGGCAATTCTTCACACCCAGACAGATTATTAAGGTAATGGTGGAGGCAATAGGCCCCAAGGTAGGTGAAACTATCTATGACCCCTGTTGTGGCACCGGCGGATTTCTAGCCCAAGCCTACGGATATATGAGCTCTCAGGCGCAGAGTGCAGAGGATATTGAAATTCTGAAAACGAGCACTTTTTATGGCCGTGAAAAAGAAGACCTTGTATATCCCATTGTCCTGGCTAACCTGATACTACACGGAATAGATGAGCCTCATATCTGGCACGGCAACACTCTAACCGGGCACGAGGTCTATGGTGGGCTTTTCACTGGCGCGTCTGCGCTATTCGATGTAGTTCTGACCAATCCGCCTTTTGGGGGTAAAGAGGGCAAAGATGCCCAAACTCACTTTGCGTATAAGACCAGAGCCACACAGGTGCTTTTCCTCCAGCATGTCATTGATAGTCTCAAGCCCGGTGGTCGTTGTGGCATAGTTATGGATGAAGGGACGCTCTTTCGCACCACGGAGACTGCCTTTATTCAGACCAAACGCAAGCTGCTTAATGAATGTAACCTGTGGTGCATTGTCAGTCTTCCCGCCGGTGTCTTCATAAATGCTGGCGCAGCAAGCAAGACCAACCTACTGTTCTTCACCAAAGGGCAAGAGACAAAGGAAGTTTGGTATTACGACCTTTCTGACTTGAATGTGACCAAGAAGCAGCCGCTTACTGCTGAGCGCCTCGAGGAATTTTTCAAGTTACTCCCTGAGCGGGCTTCAAGCGAGCGCTCTTGGTCTGTCTCAGTGGAGGAGCTGAAAGCCAAGAATTATGACCTCAAAGCAATCAACCCGAACCGAAAACGGGAAGAAGACACCCGAACGCCTGAGGAACTCCTTTCAGTCATAGAAGCACAGGGGAAAGAGATATCAAGTGCTCTTGCAGCCTTGCGAAATAAGGAAGCTGACCCCTAGGATTGACTAGCAAGCTAAACAATCCTAATTCCAGGGACACCATACCAATCAGGCCTGCTACAAATCAGGTATTATGTCCCCGAATATTAAAGGCTATCCGCATCTCTGCACCATGAATCGCTGTGCTGTTCCTATCTGTAGCATAGTAACCCGTGAAGGTGACTTCAATCATGAAGCCAATATTGTAGTCTGGAAACCGTTGCATGTGATTTGACTTCAGGATACGGTGCAGTATAATATACTGCGATAGCAGTAAATAATACTGCAACTGAATGCGATGTTAGAAGCGCTGTTAGGGTCAAAGCTCCGGGCAAAAGTGCTGGGATGGCTGTTCAGCCATCCTGATGAGCGCTATTTTGTCCGCCAGCTCACGGCATTGCTGAAGGAAGATTCGACCAATGTAAGCCGTGAGCTGGCCCGTCTGGAGAAGACCGGTATTCTTGTTTCGACTACAGAGGGGAGACAAAAGTATTATCAGGCGAACCGCCAAAGCCCCCTTTTTAATGAGTTGCATGGATTGATGCTCAAGACTGTAGGTGTAGCCGATATCATCAAGAAGGCTCTGGAACCACGGATGGCAGACATTAAACTGGCGTTTATCTTCGGCTCAGTAGCCAGGAAAGCCGAGAATAGGTTCAGCGACATAGACCTGCTCGTGGTGGGCGATATCACCTTTGGCGACCTAATCGACCTTATTTCAACTGCGGAAGAGTCTTTGAGCCGTGAATTGAACCCGGTAGTCTATACATTGACAGAGTTCAATAAGAGATTATCGGAGAATCATTACTTTATCAGAGACGTATTATCAGGGGATAAAATATTTGTAATTGGGGACGAGAATGAGCTTAAAGCTCTGGTTGGAAAACGGCTGGCTAAAGGAGTATAAGCCGACATCACGTGAGATTGCTGAGCTACTGGCAGTAGCTGACCGCGCTCTAAAAGACTGTCAGATCCCCGAGCTAAGCAACGAAGGCAAACTGGATATGGCGCATAATGCTGCACTGCAGTCTTCCGCCGCAGCGCTAGCTGCCGCCGGGTACAGAGCCAGTCGAGAAGCTTACCACTATTACGTAATCCAGTCTCTTTCTTTTACTCTGCAACTGGAAGAACGTATCATTCGCAGGCTTCATAAGCTCCGTCGCAAACGGAATATCAGCGATTACGAGCGCCCGGGTACGGTTACTGAGCAGGAAGCTCAGGAGATGGTTGATCTGGCAAAACTGATACGCCAGCAGGTTGAAGAGTGGATACGAAATAACCACAAGGAACTCGCCAGAGAGATTTAGATGCCGGTGCATGCGCATTCCAGGAACACCATCCTTCACGGGGTGAAGGACTAGGCCTGCTACAAATCAGGTATTATCATCCCCCAGCACACCTCCATAGTGGAATTGAAAGCACTTCAGGGGCTTGAAGCGGAGGGAAGGCGGAGGGCTAGCGAAGGGACCGCGAATACGCAGCAATCGATTCCCTTGACGTAGGTATTCAGGCCCTACAGCGTGGTAATCTGTCGATTGTCATCTCTTTCCACTGCCACGGCCTCCCTCCATCGGGGATGGAGTTTCCTCCAGGATCTCGAGGATCCTTTTCGCCGCGTAGGCCTTATTCCGCTTGCCACCGGTAATCTCCGCCAGGATTCCCTGCTCCACAAGAGCATTTATCGCCTTCTGTGCGCCCGGATATGTCACTTTAAGAGCTTCTTGAGCAACCCTGGCGTTTAATACTGGCTTCACGAAGATGAGTTCCACAAGCGCTACTGCCGTGGGCGGTAGACGTTTTCTCAGGCTGGTTTGATAATAAGTGCTGTGAAGGTCCAGGATACGGCGAGCTCGCCCGACAGCATCGTCCGATTGCTTAGCTACTGCCTGCAGGAAGAACTCCAACCACTGCCGCCACGCACCTCGCTGACTGACTTCCAAAAGACGGTCATAATATTCCTGGCGATAGCGCTCAAAGAAGGCGCTGAGATAGAGCAAGGGCTTGTTGAGAATGCTGCGCTGGCAAAGAAAAAGGGTAATGAGAAGCCGCCCGATACGCCCATTACCATCGAGGAAAGGATGAATAGTCTCAAACTGGTAATGGATTAGAGCCAGTTCGACTAGTGGCGGTAACTGTGTATCGGCATGCAGGAATTTTTCCAATTGGTCAAGGGATTCCTTCATTTCTGCCACGGGCGGAGGCACAAAAGTAGCGTCATTTAAGGTACACCCCGGGGGACCAATCCAGTTCTGGGATTGTCTGAACTCACCGGGAGTAGCCCGCTCACCGCGCACTCCCTCCAAGAGAATAGCATGTAATTCACGGATGAGCCTCAGACTCAGAGGCAGCTCCGCCAGGCGTTTCAGCCCGTACTCCATGGCGCGGACATAGTTCTGTACTTCCCTTACATCCCTTTGTTTCTCAGCCTTGGTGGCTTCAAACAACAGCAGGTCAGAAAGTGATGACTGTGTGCCCTCAATGCGCGAGGAAAGGACTGCTTCTTTCCTGACAAAGGGGTAGATAAGAAGATGGGGGTTAGGCAGAGTCTCCCCAAGACCAGAGAGTGTCCCCAGAGCCAGGTCAGCCCTGGATGTCAGTGATACCAGAGCGTCACTCCAGTCAAGCTTCGGAGGCAGCGGGTTGGGCACGAAAGCCCAGTACCCGTCTATAGCACGTACCAACCTGCCGGAAGGGCTGTTTCTAAACAGAGCAGTATCCATATTAAACGCCAGTTTAGTAAGTTTTCTCCTTATTAAACAAAATGCCTGTTTTGTTTAATAATAGCACCGGAAGGAATAGGTGGCAAGCCTTTGCGGTTCCCCGGAGATTGCTTCGTCGCCTTTGGCTCCTCGCAATGACAAAAAGAGGTGTCACTAATCAACTGAGCGAGTGAGCAGTCTTCCCAAACTGCGGACGTTGTGCTACAATAAGAGTGACTGAGAGGCGGTCTGGCAAGGCAAGGACTGAGTTTCCCCCAACAAATTGGCACAACCACAAGTTCCGGGCAACAACTTCACGAGGTCTTCCTCGAAAAACAGAAAGAACAATGACTAAAGGAAGAAGCATCAACGTGGATAGTGACGAGATATTGACTGAAGGCTTACTCAGCGATGAAGCCGGAGTTGAAGATGTCGGCGCCATGGTTGAGGAAGTTGACGAGAAAGAAGAAGGCGAAGAATTTCTTCCCGAGGAAGCTGAAGAGAGCAAACCTCCGGCATCACCAGGGGAATACGAGATAATTGACGACTCAATTCGTATGTATCTTCAGGAAGTCGGCAGAGTGGCACTGCTTACAGCTCACGAAGAGAAAGTACTATCCCGGAAGATAGAGCTGGGTAGATACGTAGAAAGGATCGAGTATAACCACTTCAGGAAACACCAGAAATTCCCTTCACCCGTTGACATAGTTACTCACGTAATTTTCCAATTATCCAAGGGATATCCCGTTGCTCAGATTATTGGGGAGCGTATTGGTATCGAACCCTCCAGCAATGTGGTAGAGACGATCAAGAATCCTGAATTTCGCTCCGCCATCGACATTGTTATAGATCCATCCCTAATAGCTGCAATCGCTGAGGGGATAGATATAGGGACCCCTGCGGACGAAGAAGCCATAGTAAATCTTTCCATAAACAGTCAGCTTTTGCCCCAGCAATTGCTAGAGCTCCTGGCTAGAGATAAAACTTCATGGCGAAAACTAAAGACTCTCCTGAGTAGCAACAGGTTCCTGCGTCAACTCGATTCTCATAGCAGTGAGTTCAAAACTTACTTTGAAAAGGTGGGGACCGAAGCAGAAGCATCAGAAAGGCACCTCACTGAAGCAAACCTGCGCCTGGTGGTTAGCATAGCTAAGAAGCATATCGCGCGTGGCATGCCCTTCCTTGATCTTATCCAGGAGGGGAATATTGGCCTCATGCGAGCTATAGAGAAGTTTCAGTATAGAAGAGGCTACAAGTTCAGTACCTATGCCACCTGGTGGATCAGGCAAGGTATCACTCGATCTATAGCTGACCAATCCCGTGTCATTCGCGTTCCGGTACACATGGTAGAAGCAATTAACAAGCTATTACGCGCAATGCGGCAGTTAGTTCAAGAACTTGGACGCCAACCAAGTTACGAGGAAATTGGCGGCCGTCTAGATATGACGCCAGAAAGAGTAGAAGAAGTCATGGCTGTGTTTTTCCGTCAGCCAATGTCGCTAGACATGCCCATTGGCGAAGATGGTGATAGCCTGTTAGGCGACTTTGTTGAAGATCGCGGCAGTTTAGCACCAACTGAAGCGGCTTCACAGCAGCTACTCAAAGAACAAATAGATAAAGTGCTCGATGACCTTACCGAACGGGAAAAAAAGGTGCTCCAGCTGAGGTTTGGCCTTGAAGACGGACGTGCTCGAACACTGGAAGAGGTGGGCAAAGAATTCAGTGTAACTCGAGAAAGAATACGGCAGATTGAAGGCAAGGCTATACGCAAGTTACGTCATCCCTCCCGCAGTCGAAAGCTCAAGGGCTATCTAGAGTGATTTACCTGAATGGCATGTCAAGCATAGTACCCGTCTTTTCAGGCAACTTGCCTTTTTATCCATAATAAGAGACTACGCGGCGAATTCCAGGGACACCATACCAGTTGGGGCTACTACAAATCGGGTATTATGTCCCCGGAATCCCACTTGTCCTGTGCTTTGTTACCGGACGTCTTATTTGTCAGCGCAGCAGGAAAGTTCTTATTTCTTCACC
>Ga0299912_10004256_pt1 | contig 11709 bp, 5 predicted proteins | sample RVTome_2_FD_207667 | JGI IMG/M metagenome (GOLD analysis project Ga0299912, IMG submission 207667) | Soil microbial communities from uranium-contaminated site in the Upper Colorado River Basin, Wyoming, United States - RVT95D214 (version 2) ... | reverse complement strand
TACATGGTAATGGTGGTGTTTGCATTGTAGGCGAGCGTGGGGATTTTGACCCACGCGACTAGGGTGCCCGTCGCGCCGTCGTACTTCTCGATCTCGTGGTCGAGCTTCAGATCGCTGGTGTCCCGGAAGATGATGTCGTAGCCGTTGGAATTCTCGACATTGCCGCCGTTGGCGACCATCTTCAGGGAGTCCTTGTCCGCCGCAGCCCAGTTCGTCGTGTCGATCAGGATCGGGAAGTTCGTGAGATTGCTCGTGCAGGCCGGCGATGGCGTCATCGCATCCCTGATCGTGATCGTTCGCTGCGACGTGTACACAGCTGGCTCGGTCTGCTCACCGGCCGGGGTCACATAGGTGTCGGGGGCGCTCTGGTTGTTGTACTCGGTGCCGACCCAACAGGCGTCCCGAGCGACACTCGAGACTCTTACCTCATCGATGAGGCCATCGGGGTTCCCCGTTCCACCGACTATGCCAATCGTGAAATTATCAGCATTACTTACGCTGCCAGCACAAAGACTAATGTCACCTCCGGCTCCTTGCTCAACACCATTCTTATAGATACGAATTCTGGTATTAGTTCGGTCAACAACACCAACAATATACGTCCAAGTGTCTTCTGAAAACGATGCAGCGGGACTAGGGCAGCCATACTGAGGATTTCCATCTTCAATAACAAAATAAAAGTTATTAGTATCGTCATCATATTCTAAAACATAGCCCGTCCCCCATGATGCATTCCCTTTCCAAATAACTTGTGGCCATGCCCCTGCGCCTACGGGTGCATCTATATTTAGCCAAGCGCTAACTGTAAAGCTGTCTGCTCCAAAATCAAGATGTCCGTCAGCAGGATCTCCCATGTTCACGTAATCATTGGTATCGGAATTGAATGCACCATCTATTTGACCCGTTGCTCCTCGTGTAATTCCGGACACAACCCCATTTGTATCATAGGATGTCGAATCCCTTGTGTCCCCACTTGTATCAGCCAAGTGCCAAACACCTCGCCACCCGTAACTCGTGTTCCACACTCCCGTCGGTCTGGCGGTTGGCGCGGTGATCGCCGAGTTGCCGTAGTACATGTAGATCGTGGTGTCGGCGTTGTAGGCGAGCGTCGGGACGCGGACCCAGGCGATAAGCGTGCCGGTCGCGCCGTCGTACTTCTCGATCTCGTGGTCGAGCTGGAGATCGCTGGTGTCCCGGAAAATAATGTCGTAGCCGTTCGTGCTCTGAACGTGGCCGGTGGGGGCGGTCTTCAGAGGGTCCTTGTAGGTAGCGGACCAGTTCGTCGTGTCGATCAGGACCGGGAAGTTCGACAGATTGCCCGTGCAGCTTCCGGGTGTCATCCCGTTCGCGATGGTGATCGCCTGGTGGTAGTCGTACGTGGAAGGCTCAACTTGCTCGCCACCCGTGGTAACGGTTGTACTGGGGCTACTCTGGTTGTTGTACTGGGTGCCAAGCCAGCAGGCGTCCCGGACGACGTTCGAAACACGGACCTCGTCGATGATGCCATCAAAGTAGTCGGTGGGGTTACTGCCCCATCTCCCGGCACCTACAAAAAGGCCACTGGAATCATAGGGGATGGAAGCCGGCGTTGAACCCGTACTGCCGAGGACTGCTTCGTCGATGAAAACCTTCAGATTCGTACCGTCTGAATACCCTCCCACGTGATGCCAGGCAGTGTCGTTAAGTGCGCCACCCGCTACAGAGTTGTAGCCGGAACCGGTGTTGACGTACAGCTCCAGACGGTCTGAGCCATCAATCGCCAGCTTGAAACTGTATTGGTCGGAGTACGCCTTGGTCAGCAGTCCATCCACACCCGTTCCATCTCTCTTGATCCATGCCTCCAGGGTATAGACTTGCCCGACGTTCAGACTCGAACCAGTGTTGGCGACACTGATGTAGTCGTTGGTAACACTTCCGTCGAAGAAGTCCGCACCATCGGCCTTGCCAACTGCCGACCCCTGCGTGGTGACAGTTACGGACGTACTGTCGTTGTTGTTGCCCGTCGAGTCGTAGTGAGTGCCTGACGTCTCGCTGAAATGCCACACACCCTTGTAACTGGCATCCCACACCCCGGTCGGGTTGGCAGTGGGTGAGGTGATCGCCGCGTTGCCGTAGTGGATATAGATCCTGGTGTCGGCGTTGTAGACGAGCGTCGGAATACGAACCCAGGCGACCAAGGTACCCGTCGAGCCGTCGTACTTCTCTATCTCGTGGTCGAGATGGAGATCGTTGGTGTCGCGGAAGATGATGTCATAGCCGTTGGTGCTCTGAACATGACCGCTGTTGGCAACCGTCCTCAGGGGGTTCTTGTCCGCGGTGGCCCAGTTCGTTGTGTCGATCAGCACCGGGAAGTTAGACAGATTGGTCGTACAGCTTGCAGGCGTCATCGCGTTCGCGATGGTGATCGGCTGGTGGTAGGAGTACGTGGAATCCACCACCTGCTCGCCACCCAGGTTGACGTTCGTTGCTGAGCTCTGGTTGGTGTACTGGGTTTGGACCCAGCAGGTGGACCGGGCGACGCTGGAGATGCGGACCTCGTCGATCTCGCCTTGCCACTCGGAACTCCACGTCACGTCCGTCGGTTGATCACCGTGGCCGATCCAGACATGGTCCTCAGGAGGTGGCGGCGCCGTGAGGGCAGCCGTCTTCGACCACGTGTTGGCATCCTGCACACCGTCGATGAAGACTTTCACCAAGGACCCGTCGTAGGTTCCGACCACGTGGTGCCACGAGCCGGCCGTCAGCAAGGTGGCGGTGCCGAGGAAAGTCCCTCCTTCTCCCAGGTTGAAATGGAGGCACAGCGGCTGGGCGCACCCATATGTATCGGCCCGCATGAGCAGGCGGTAGCCGCTGGACCAACCTTTGCGGTTGAGAATGCCGTAGTCGAGGTGCCCCGGGGGGGTCACGTTGTGTCGGACCCACGCCTCGAGGGTTATCTGGTTGCCTGTGATGTTCAAGCTGGAGCCGTTGCCGACGTCGACCAGGTCCCACTTCCCGTCAGCGTTGTCGAAGCCTTGCCCATAACCGATTTGGCCCGCGGTCTGGGCTGGGACGTAGAGAGGATTGCCCCGACCACCCTGGCCTTCGTTGGCATATTGAGTCGAGTCGTCGTATTCACCCGCGGTACCATTGCCGCTCTCCTTGAGATGCCAGACGCCCTTGTAGCTGGTGTCCCACACGCCGGCCGGGTTGGCGGTGGACGCTATGATCCCCGCGTTCCCGTAGTACATGTAGATCGTGGTGTCAGCGTTGTAGGCGAGCGTGGGGATGCGGACCCAGGCGATGAGTTGTCCAGCAGATGGGTCCTGATACGTTACCTCGAGCTGGGCTGCCACGCTTGATCCATCGTTATAGTCATGGATAAGTTCCTTGGTGCCACCTGTGTCGTCTGGACTCCATATCGCGATGTTCAAGTAATTTCCGGAGGACCAGCCTGCTCTGTTGACAATGTGCTGAATAAGGTTTGTTACGTCCGGTGAGCTGTTCCAACCCACAGGTAATCCGGCAGCAGGCATAGACCAGTCGACCGTGGTTCCCCAATAACTCCTACTGCGAATATTGCCCACTGCACCTGTAAACGCTGACGCGCTATCAATATCTTCGATGCGGATCTTTGCGGTGTAGGCTGCCGACGTCCCAGAACGGCCAGTGAAATAAAGCCTTAGTCTCGCTGAAGTGATCGTTGCACCCTGAGGAATGGTAGCCGCGAATTGATAGCCACCCGCGTCACCATAATATGCATCACTGAAATCGGCGTGGTCCAGACTGGCCTGGCTTGCCCCGTCGTCCCAGGCATCCCTGGTGTTCGCTGTAATTTGCCAAGTCTTACTGATGGAACCACCATGGTACTCCTCGATCTCGTGGTCGAGGTGCGTCGTGCCGTCCACGGCTCTGAAGACGATGTCGTAGCCGTTCGGACTCTCGACATGACCGCCGTTCGACACGCTCCTCAGATTGGGGTCGGTGACCTTGACGAGCACCGGAAAGTTCGACAAGTCGCTACTGCAGCTTGCCGGTGTCATGGCGTTGGGGAAGGTAATCTGCCTGCGGTACGCGAAGAGTCCGGTCATATACTCATCCGCGCCGATGTCCCAGGCGGAACCAAAAGGCCGGCTGTGACGATCGATGTCATCCGAGAAGGCCAGATTAGTGTCGGAAGACAGGCTTGTGCCCCGATCCTTGGCGCCTGCATCCGATGAAGCAAGATGCAAATCCCTTGGACTTCCATTGGGATCGACGAAAGTGACAAACATATTCGGTCCGTTCCTTGGATTTGAACCAGGGGCGTCAGTTTTTTGAGGACCGGAAAGATTGTTGGTGCTAGCAGCACTGAAAGTACCATCACCACCAGTACGGTAATTAGCATTGGTGTTGTTGTAACCAATATTGTTTTTCGCGATAATGGTTCCATGGTCATCGGCGATGTAGCCATCGACGCAACCATAAACCGTATTATTGTAAACATAACCAGTCGGAGAACTATTGTAACCCACACCTATACCAGCACCGTAGCTGCTCGCGAAATCATAGACAATATTGTTCCAAATTCTCACTGTTGGACTACTACCGCCACTCGTTGATGGCTTCCAAATATATATGCCCCCGGCATAGACTCCAAGGCTACCGCCAGCCCTGACGATGTTATGTGAGATCCTAACGTCCGAAACGGTGTTAATATAGCCACAATTACCGTTTATTCCTTCAACATTCGAATTAGTTGTTGTTTGCACGAGGATTTGGAGTCCCTCTATGCGAATAAAATCGTCTCGAATCTCAACAACACCCTCATTTTCTGCGGGCGCAGCTGACAACCTGTACTTGGTATCATCCCACTTTCCATTATGTCGTTGTGGTATTCCCACCTCAGATGAGGACACGGGGGTATAAATTTTAATGTAGTTATTGACCCCAGTAGTCCAGCCGTCAATGATGACTTGAGTCGTATCCTCCCCATCGCCATAACAGGCCACGTTCATGGTGGTGTTGGCGGAGAGAAGATCCTTATTGGGATTGATATTATCAGCAGTAATATTGGAGTTTTGGGTCTGGCTCTGCCAGTTGGCCAGAGAGGTATAGGCGCGGTAAACGCCTACCGCCGTCAGGGCTGGAGCTGCTGTGGGCGTGCCGCCATTCTTGTTCTGGACTGTGAAGACCGTAGAAGAAGTCCTCCCATGAATAACTGCAACCCGGAGTCCTCCCGAGTTGTATTGCAGCACATCACCAACACCGATATTAGTCGGCATAGAGTCACTGAAGGTGGCCGTAGTGCCCGAGATCGTCACAGTGCGACCGCCGGTGTTGAGGTCGTTCGCATTCGTGCCGACGCTGCGGTAAAGCGACGGTACGCTGATCCGGGTGTGCGTGGCGTCGGAGATGGATCCAATTTCCTCCAGGCTGCTATCGACGCCCGTCGGCCCAAGGGAGAAGATGGTGGAATCGCCCACGACCAGGTTCGCGACCGTGGCGCGGACGAGGTAATGCGTGCCACTTGCGCCGGGGTCCTCACTGAGACCAGTGAATGCCAGTTGCCCACCGGAGCCGGCAACGCCAGTCCTGAGGGTGGTGTCACCTGCGTCAACTTCACCATCGCTGTTGTTGTCTCGGTAGAGCGCGCCACCGGTCACGTCGCCGTTCGCCACCCCAGAACCGACTGTGAAATTCACCCGCACTGCGGTCACCGCTGTGGCCGCCGAACGTCTGAGGTTGAAACGGAAGAACACGTCGGTTACTGGTGACGTGGTGGTGAACCTGTTCGTGACCTGCCACAGGGTGTGGTTGCCCAGGGTGACTGCGTCAAGGGTCGTCACGCTGATGGTGTTTGAATTCCCGCTGGTTCCGTTGCCGTTGTACGCCCTCACCCGGTAGTAATAGGTGGTGCCTGGGGAGATGCTCCAATGGCTGACCGGGTACGTGAAGACTGCTCCCACGTCCCGATTCTCGTACTCCCAAGAAATGAAGGTGGTGAAGCCGATGTCAGTCGCGACGTCGAGATAGTAGCCAGTCGCCCCTAGTGAGGGGTTCCAGTTGGCCGAGAAGCTGGTCGCCTGAATATTCGTCGCGGCTGTCGCAACGGGCGGGGAAGGACCGGTTGTTAGCGTGATCGTGTTCGAGTTTCCACTGGTCCCGCTCCCGTTATACGCCCTCACCCTGTAGTAGTAAGTCGTGTTTGGGTTGATGTTCGAGTTGACCGAATACGTCGTCACGTTCCCCACATCCAGGTTGTTATAGCCCGTCACGAAAGAGGTGAAGCCAATGTCGGTGGCGACGTCGAGGTAGTAGCCAGTCGCCCCCGTCGACGCGTACCAGTTGGCCGAGAAGCTGGTGCTCTGGATATTGGTGGCTGCGTCCGCTACAGGCGCATCAGGAAGGGTGGTTAGGGTGATCGTGTTCGAGCTCCCGCTCGTCCCGCTCCCGTTGACCGCCCTCAGCCGGTAGTAGTAGGTGGTACCGGAAGAGATGTTGGAGTTTACCGAGTACGTCAAGACATTTCCCACATTCAGGTCTTGGTAGCCGGTCACGAAGGAGGTGAAGCCGCTGTCGGTCGCGACGTCGAGGTAGTACCCGGTTGCCGACGACGTCGCATTCCAGTTGGCCGAGAAGCTGGTCGCCTGGATGTTGGTCGCGGCGGTTGCGATGGGGGCTAGGAGTGCTCCGATCTCAACAGCGATACCCGCAATCATGCCACTTGTAGTGTTGACGTCGACGGTCGCGTTCCCCGTCAGGTTATACTCCATTCTTTGGCTTGTATTGGGAGTGGTATAAGTCCGGCCGGTGATTATCGTATAGCCACTTCCCGCCGTAATAGAACTCGCGTTGTTGATGTTATTCGCAAAACCCCCGGCCGTCCCATTTGAAGCGTCCGCCAAAGGCGCAAGGGTAATGGACAAGTAGGTGGCGCTGTCAGATCTACCGGTTTGCGACTGCACAACCGCCCCGGAGCCGTTGGTCCCCGAGGTGTTGACATTTCCGAACTGAACGAACCTGTATATGCAACCCGACTGGGCGACACCACCAAAACTGATGGTGTTGGTGCCGGCGAACGGAGAGGCGCCCATAGCTCTGAAGAGGGTCGTCCGGTAGAGGGGTGTGCCGATGGTTCCCCACGTCACCGTCGACACCTGCACCCATGTTAGCCCGTTGCCGGACAGAGTTGGGATGTCGGGCGGGCTCGTGTCCTTCGTGTTGGTCACCCAGACAAGGATCAGGTAGTTTGCTGAGGGGGTGAGGGTTCCGGTGGTCCACGAACTTTGATTGTTAGTGTTGCCTCCACTGCCGTTTACCAATGCGGTGAACGTGACGGCCGCCATTGTGGTTCCGGGGAGAACGATCAGGAAGCAGGCAAGGATTGCAACCCAAACGAAGACGGAAGGGAGGACCCTTGGTTTCAGCCTGCCGTTCACCGCTCTCACCGAGACTATCGCCATCATCGCTTTCAGCAGAATCCGGATTGTTTGCCTTGGCTGGTTGCTCACTTTTCCCCCTTTTAATGCACTTGAGAAGATTCTCTTATGAGTTTTACACTATTATATTATTTTTTGTTACTCGTATGCGTTATTCGTCATTGGTTATTCGCTATTTGTCATTGGCTCCAGGTTAGCCGTTAGAGATTAGCACCCTACTAATCTCAAGTCCCGGAGGGACGTTCCCCAAGGACACAGGCGGGTCCTCGAGGGAAATCCTCCCCCATGCTAAATATTCAGTATTGAGTTGATTTATTGAGCAAAACCTATGCCAAGTATCCATATTTTATAATTCATTGAAATTGTTGACAAATATTCTTAAACGACACCTGTTTGAGGAGTGTGCTGTGACAATTTTTGTTAATGATTTGAATAAGTTAAGGGCTCTGTGGTGGGTAGGAAGGTAGAGTAATCCTGATAGGAAACGGTGGGCGGGGGTAGCAGAGTTGAAATATTGGAATGATGGAAAAATGGGCATTAGAATAATATTCACTTAGGTATCATACATATCTCCTCCTTTTATCTCCTCCTGAGAGATACAAAAAATTCTAAAAAGGGCAATGCCAAGAATTCGGATTTCTTTAAATGTGAGAACGATTTCTATCTTTTCAAATCGAACCTTAAATCGAGGGATTCTTTTTCTGAGGTTGTAAGACGCCTATCCAATTCAGCGTAAGAGGATTTGGTGACCACCAGAATTTTCTTTCGAGATTCTTGAATTAATGAAATCGTAAAAAGGACCGAACCCGTCACTCCGGCGGAACACGGAGTCCGGAATTATTCAAAATAACTGGATTCCTGCTGGAGTTTATCCCGTACTTGTCGATTAGACCCGACCACGGGATACGGGGCAGAAATGAAATGCCAAAATAGGTAATTTTCACTTTTATCCCGTGGTTTCGAGTGCCGCCTTGCTATTTTTAAATATTTGATGAGCTATGTTCACAATTTTTTGAGCATCCGCCTCTGACGGTTCACGCAGGGGAAGAAGCCCAGCCTCAGCAGGATATCTTCCCTTGTAAATGTTATCGATAAAGACAATATCTTCATCAGAGGTGTTTATCTTTATATTATAATCTTCAGCAATGGCGATTAAACGTTCAACACTGTGCGTCTTTTCAAGCTCCCATCCTTTCTTTAATAATTGTGCTTTAATCGATTTCTCTATCGACTGCTGGGAATGAAAACAAGCACCTTTATAATATTCCCCTTTCAAAAGATATACAGCCATATTTAATTCTTCTTCCGCCTGTTTAAACCAATCTGCGACAGCATTTCTCATATAGAGCAACTTCCCCTCCTTTAAGATTAACCTTAAAAACGGACTTCCTTTGGAATAATATTCATTAAAGCGTGACTTTGGAATAATAAATGGGTCTATGGCGAATTTCTTATAAAACCTCTTTAAACATTGATATGCAAGAAGATGGACGTCCCCATTCGCCGTTGATTCATCGTCAACAACAACCAACAAATCTAAATCCTCACCGACACCAGCATCAGCAACAGAACCAAACGTTACTACAGAAATCGGATGGAGCGTTTCTACAATAACATTAGATACTTCTCTTGCGTCTTTAAAAGTAACCGTCACCTATTGCTCCTCTGAAGATCGACAAAAAAGCGCCTATCCCCTTTTTGTTCCGCGATACCGCTTGATTTCTTTGTGGACACTGTCAGGTATTAAGACTTCGTCAAAATCTTCGAGTAGATAAAGACAATTAAGTTCGTCAAGATGTATGATAGGGCCGGAGTCACATACTATTTTCAGTGTTGACTTAATCATGCCCGTGGAGGCCCCACTCCACATCGTCCCGAATGAACTTTTCCATCAGCTCAGGTCCGTGGGTATCCAAAAATCGACGTATCGCTTCAGAAAAGATGTCTTTCTCATCTCGAAACCAACCTTCTTTAACAAGGGCTAAAGCCTTCTTATAAAGTTGTTCAGGTATTTCTGTCTGAATAGTTTTCATGAATACCTCCCGACCATCTCTTTTTTAAAATCTACCACAAAATTCTAAGTTTGTCATTCTTTTCCCCTAACTCTGTCAAGCCAAAGCAAGATTCGTAACGCAGATCAATCAAAATAGCTCTTTTCTCTCCCGAATCGTCCACAAGAATGATGGAATATTGGAATAATGGGTAAATGGGATAACGAAAAAAGAACGCTTTGTTGATGATCGTTTCACTTAAGGAGTGCTTCGCTTGAGGTTAAAGCCTCCAACCTAAAGGCCGAAGGCCGCTCCTCCAACCTCCGACCTTTCAGGGCCGGTCCTCAAGTGAAGCTCCCCGCGATTCTGCCCTGGGCATCCATGGCAAAGCTAAGCGGAACAGCGCCGAAGCCACCCGACTTCGCCCTGCGGGCTTCGCCGCGGTCACCTCTCGCCATTCCTCCCCGTGCGTCCGCACGGGGCTTTCTGGCGAAGGCGAGTAAAACGCGCCCCTTTTATGAACTCGACTGCACTCTTATCGGGCTTGAACTTAAGTTCATAACAGGGAATGTTTTTCACAACGGCTTCAAGGAAAGCAAGGGTGAAGTCAAGGGCGTCACGATTGTAGAAGGGAGGGAAACTGCAGGTAAAGAGGCGACTGATAGAATCCGATGCTTTCTGAGCGACGAGTTCATTTTTCTGTCCCTTTCCTAAAAAGTAGACTGCTGTTAGTGGGACACGACTGGGAGAAGCTAGCATTGCCTCGCCATGCCAGGGAGTTCCGTACATCCATATTTTACTTCCCATTCTACGAAGTATGATTCGGTCATCGCTTAGAACTTTTACTTCCGGCTGATTCTCCCACAACCTGGCCATCGTGGTCTTGCCTGCAGTCGATTGACCAACAAAAAGATGGCCTTGGCCCTGAGAATCCGTCACACCGCAGGCGTGAACTTCAACCCCGCTTCCCAAGGCAAGGAAGTTAGTAAAGAGAAGCTCATCCAATGGATAACCCAAGGGGTGCAATAATTGGTCTATATGAAAGTACGGGTGATGAAGCAGGACTTCACCCGTTGAGAAATCCTTTTTTAACAGAGCAACCTTATAGGGAATCGTGCCAAAAACCTCAGAAGAAAATGAGAAGAGAAAAACTCCATCCACCCGATGTAGTTGCCAGAGAGCCCCGGAATCGAATAACTTCGGGCCCTCATATTTGATGCTTGAAAGATCACTCCATCTTGCTTCGATGGTAATGTCGGGATCTCTTTCAGGAACAAGAAAACTCTGAGTTGCTCTCTCGATGCGAAGCTCTACAGAGGGGTCGGCACTCGCTATGGAACAAGTGATGTCGGCGATTTGTAAAACAATCTTATTGACTATCACTTCATAATCCAAGTGTTTTCATTTGGTTTAGACGATGTCATAACCAAAACGTGAGACTTATCTTATGACATAATAGCCGAACAAGGCATTGGATACGAACAAGTTGCGCCCATTCCTCCAGTATTCGGGCTATTATTCTCCGAAACCTTGCAGCCTCCCAGCACCGCCTCTTCCGGCTTCAATGAAACCTGTTTCACCTCAGGCTTGGTGTAGGGTTTCTTCGGCCGCCGCCCATCTTTTTCGTGTCTACCACTCATTTTTTTCTCCTTTCTTGAAATGACCGCTATGTTCAAGGAGCACTCCGTTCAAGGAGCACTACGTTTGAGGATCGCTTCGCTTGAGGCCAATTCCTTCAAGAACAACTCCTTTCAGAAAAATCATCGTTGTCTGCTTCTTAAAGAGTTAATCAAACCGTGTAGTTTTCGATCAATTGTCTCAGCCTGTTTTCTAATGTCAATGAATTCATCTTCTTTAACAAGCTTCCGTCTCTTAAAGATTTCTGTTAAAGTTAAAACTTCAAAAAGAGAACCTTCTGCAACATAAAGAAATTGGATAAATTCCTTCTTATATTGCCTCCCTTTTCCTTCTGCGATGTTCTGGGATATACTGGAAACCGCAGCTTCCATTTGCCCGACGAGTCTGAGATATTTATTTTGTGGAAAGGAATCCAGAAGGCCTAAAATAAAATCAGCTAGGTCAACGGCAAGATGCCAAACTTCCAGTTTCTCAAAAGGGAATTCAAATATCTTTTCAGTCATGTTTTCTCCTTCCATCCTTTAGGGAACCAAGTTCCCGCTCCTATTGCCTCGAGGCCGAAAGGCCGCCCCTTAAGTCACGCCAAAGGCGTGACGCTCCTAAAGGGTCGAACACCCGCTCCTCAAGGAAGCCCCGCTTCCGATCCTTCCGCTCTACAGTACTCACATTCCCCATGAGGT
>Ga0299912_10004255_pt1 | contig 11710 bp, 11 predicted proteins | sample RVTome_2_FD_207667 | JGI IMG/M metagenome (GOLD analysis project Ga0299912, IMG submission 207667) | Soil microbial communities from uranium-contaminated site in the Upper Colorado River Basin, Wyoming, United States - RVT95D214 (version 2) ... | reverse complement strand
TAATATCTGCATGGTGGGGGATCGCTGTTGCTTTCCCTACTGAGAGAATAATGCCAATTTTCGAACCGCAGTCAGGACAGGTGAGCCATATCACCTTCGATTCATCTTTATTGGAGGCCATCTGAGTGCTCTAAAACCAATTAGATTATTAAATCCTCTCATGACGAGGATCTCGCGCGTGAAGATGAACTTAAAATTCAAAGGGTATAACTCGGTTACCTAAGTGTTTAGAGTGATGATTCCCCTTTCACCCTTTTTATACCAACTATAGATAGAAATTATGGCCCTAATCTTGAAGGTATACATTTTATAAGGCGTAAGCTAATGCCGCCGATCTAGAACCGATCTTCAGGAGGTATTTAATACGCTGTGCAAATTTCCTTAAAACTGAATATGGGTAAAATATATGGATCGGAAGATCGAAGCGTGATATTAGCCAGAGATTATATCCATGACGATACAGTTGATCATGCCAACCATTTTAACCATGGTAAGCAATTCTGATCCGATTTCAATGAAACTGACTGAATCAGTTTACCTGATCGGAGGCGCCGCATATGGGCTTTCCGCGGCTGGTGACTGTAACGTCTACCTGATCGATTGCGGTGGCGAATACGCTGTGATAGATGCTGGTGGAGGAAACGGCGTCAAAGCAATTGTAGAAAACATAAAACGAGACGGGCTGGAACCCAAAAAGATCAAGCTCACATTCCTCACACATTGCCATTTCGATCACATAGGCGGAGCCAGTGAGTTGAAAGAATTAACAGGATGCAAACTACTCGCGCATAAGAGCGAAGCGTATTCAATCATCAACCTCGACGAGAACGTTCTCATGGACATGGCACGGTCCAGAGGAATCAACTTCAAAGCACCAAAACTCGATGAGATGCTTGAAGACAATGATCGTATTAAATTAGGTAACGTTACCCTCAACGTTCTTTATACACCTGGACATACACAGGGCTGCATATCGATATGCATTAACGAGAAAGATGGAAGGAAGGCCATATTTACAGGAGACATAGCATCGACCACTGGAAAACTGGGTTTCATAAACGGCCCCGGCTTCGATCTTATTGCTTGGAAGAAAAGCGTCAAGCGGCTTATACTTGAAGCCCCTGATAGAATATACCCTGGCCATAACACCTTCATGTTAAGCGGAGCCACTGATGACTTGAAACTCACAGATCAAAAGATGAACGCACCCTGGACGACGATAGTGACTAGCATTGGCTAACTTCCGTGAGAATAAGTCGAGAGAAACCATCTTAGATGCGCCATCATTAGACGAAGCCTTTGACGCTGTAAAATATGGGATATCACACAAGAAGATGGTGATCGTTGCTGGTGACTGCACAGTCGAGTACGAGGGAAGAGCCAGCTCAAGCCTGAGCCCCGGTGAAAGACTAGCAATATTCAAACCCGACGGATCCGCTCTAATCCATCGACCAAAGGACAATTCACCAGTGAATTGGCAACCCCCCGGAAGCCTATTCCAGACAAAGCTCGAGAGAAATAAATTAGTAATCAGGGTCTATCGGAAGAAGGATCATGAGGTACTAGAAGTCACTTTTAACAATCTCAAGATGGTCTCCGTAATGGGACTTAGGGATGTAGGCGAGTTTAGCCTATACGCCACTGAAAGCGATATGCAGCAAGCGATTCTAATACAACCATCATTAGTAGAAAATGACTTCAGACCAATAAGTAGTGAGAGAGCTGTCGACCCTGGCTTCATTGACATTATGGGAGTTGACAAGGAAAATATTCTGACAATAATTGAGATAAAGCGTTTGAAGGCCACAAAGAAGGACGCCATGCAGTTGAAGAAGTACATGGATGTGATCCATGTAGACAAGAAGAGGAAGGTTCGTGCAATCTTAGTTGCCCCCTCTTTGGCTGAAGGCGCTCAAGAGGTTCTAGTGTCTCTAGGCTACGAATTCAGAGCGTTATCACCTCAACTCTGTGCTGAGATTCTTAAACAGAAGAGCGGCAAGAGAATAACCGAATTTTTCAAATAAATTAAATATAATGTCTATTAACATTGAGACAATAAATAAAAAAAAAGAAAAAATTTAAAATGTTATTGAATCATCTTCAATTCCTTTCCAATTGTTCTAGTTTAGAGTACGCGCGCATGACTCATATCTGCTCGCGTTGAGTGGGAATGAAAACCTACATTTGATCTTTCGTATATGGTAGATGGTTTTTTGAAAACATTGAGTTAGCTCTACAAAATAGGTTAATTGTAAATTAATTTATAAAATGTTATTTATGTCTCATATATTATGGACAATATCGTCATTTTTTAATACTATTTTTAATTTCTGGGTTAACTGCGTTTGGTGGATCTTTTCCTTCTAGAACCGCTACTAAGTTGGTCGCCGCCATCATTGCCATGGCTGTACGCGTATCAATACTTGCGCTCGCTATATGTGGCGTCATGACTATGTTACTGAGCTCAATAAGTGGGTTCATGGGATCTATCGGCTCTTTTTCGAACACATCTATGCCTGCACCGGCTATTGTTTTTGTCTTCAATGCGTTATATAGTGCATTCTCATCTACGATTGGTCCTCTAGATGTGTTTATTAGAAATGAAGTTTTTTTCATCTTCTTGAATTGTTTTTCTCCGATTAGTTGATGAGTTTCTTTTGTTAAGGGAACGTGAATTGATACGAAGTCGGCTTGTGCGAGTAAGTCAAGAAATGGCGTAAATATTATATCGTATTCTTTTTCGAGGTCTTTGCGCCTTATTGGATCATAATATATTACTTTCATATCGAAACCTTTTGCCCTTTTTGTCATAGCTGTACCTATTCGACCTAGGCCGACTATTCCTAGTGTTTTTCCATAGATATCGTAGCCGATGAACATCTTTGGTCCCCAGGCATGTACCCATTTTTTAGCTCTAATGTTTTTATCGCCTTCAACGATTCTGCGTGATACAGCCATCATTAAAGCGAAAGCACAGTCTGCGGTTGTTTCTGTTAGTATCCCGGGTGTGTTTGTCACATAGATTCCTCGTTCCGAAGCCTCGTCTACATCTATGTTATCGAACCCAACCGCATAATTGCTCACAACTTTAAGTTTCTTACCGGAATCAAATACTTCTTTATCGATTTTTTCTGTTAGTAGGCAGAGCAACCCTTCAACATCTTTTATTTTTTTTAACAAAACATCTCGGGGTATTGGATTATCGTCGCCATCAAATACTTCGACTGAACAATGGTTTTCTAAGAAATCTATAGCTGGTTTAAAGAGTTGTCTCGTAACATAAACTTTTGGCTTTGTCAAGTAGCTTCTATTAATTATTTGATTCTATACTATTATCATTTATCCATTTTCTATAGCAAGTTTAATATTCAGTTTTTTTCTGAATATTGTCTAAAGGGAGTTGAATAGTTTGGAGAAAAAAAAACAATCATCACATAAACTGTATGATAGCTTGTTCGAAGGAGTGCTAAAGCCTTTACACAGTCGAAATGCTCGCAGGATTTTCGAAATATTCAATCAATACAGAGAATATAATTACATAACAACGTACGACATCCAAATTGAATTAGAGAAACAGGGCTTATCAATAAATAAGAAAGAAATCAATGGTTGGCTTTTAACTCTTCAGGAAGCACAGCTAATATCAAAACTAAATGAGAGAGGAAAACCGGTTATTTCAAACTACGAAGACCGATATACTTACGATCTATGGCAGCTCAGTAAAACGGGATTAATAGTTGGTCAACAACTTTCTATCTTCATGGAGAAAAAAGATGCGACTCTTCCTTCTTTGACGGAATTTACACCATCTAAGATACACGAACTTGAAGATCTATACCTAACAGCAAAACTATTGATTACCCTATTCAGCCGTGGAGGCAGTACTAGCTACACAGAGTTGTTGAAAGAACTGGCTATAGATCGGGAAAAGCTCGCTGTATATTCGTGGCCAGATGCGTCGTATTCAGAGAAGCCGCTCTTCGAAGTAATCGTTAAACCTCCATCGTTAAAGGCAAAAATATTTAGGATATTTGGCTGGGTTTTTGAACAGGATCTATCATTCAAACTAACCGAAGAAGGGCTAAAGGTAGCCACTAACATAGCATCAAAAGAAATAAACTGAAGGCCATAATTCGTGTCCCAATTATTGAATGTATATTATTCATAAGGATACCTAAAACAACGAATTTTTGTAACAACTTTGTCAATTTAGAAGCGTTTTAGGAAGTTAATTGCTTATAATCACTTAAATTGTTTCTTGGTTAAAAAATCGATAAAAATAAATGGATAAGAAAAAGTTCCATAAAATTCAAAGGAGAAAAATTATAAGAAATGGTGAACAAAGTCGCCTTATGTGCTCAATGAGGGAGGTAAAAGAATCACGTATCTCAAATGGCGTAAGAATAATATCTGAAGAGATCCCTCAGTCAAGTTCAGCATCCATAGGAATTTGGGTCGACGTAGGTTCTAGAGACGAAGACAATAACTATCAAGGATATTCTCATTTCTTGGAACACATGCTCTTCAAAGGCACAACAAATAGAAACGCCAGGGAAATATCTACGATAATCGAGCAGAGGGGTGGTTATCTTAACGCGTTTACCGATAGAGACATGACTTGTTTTCAAGCAAGGGTACTGGGTAGCGACATCCGCATAGCGTTAGATGTGTTATCGGATATCGTTCAAAATCCCCTGTTAAAACAGGAAGACATTGATAAAGAGCGCAAGGTCATCCTATCAGAAATTGATAGTAGGGATGATGACCCCGGGGATCTAATCCATGATCTTTACTTTGAAACCTCCTGGGGAGAAAGCAATGCAGCGCACCCGATACTCGGTGAGAAAGATGTACTAAAGACATTGAATAATACTGAGATCAGATCATTTTATGAAAAACACTATACTCCACGGAAAATGATCGTAACAGCGGCTGGCGAAATCAACCACGAAGAACTAGTAACTATAATCGATAAAAAACTCTCATATGATAAACTATCACAAATAGAGACAAGGAAAACCTCGACATACCATCCAATTAGAAGACATATCCCAAGGTTAACGAACCAAGCACAAGTAGCACTAACTGCGGAGGGAGTATCATATAATGATTCTAGGAGAGATGCCCTCAACCTAATTAATTCTCATCTTGGAGTAGGTGCAAGCTCAAAACTATTCCAAGATGTTCGTGAGAGACACGGTCTCGCATATTCGATATTCAGCACGAGTTATTCATTAGGAGACGCTGGGATATTTGCTATCCTCGCGGGGACTCAAGACAGATACGTTGAAAAAGTACTCAAGATTGAACTGAGAGAACTAAGCAAGTTACAGAAAATACTTCCCAATATCGAATTAAAAAAGATCAAGCATAAGACTATCGGACTTTTCGTTCTACGTTCTGAAAGCTCTGAAAGTCGCATGATGCAACTTGGAATATCTACTCTTAGGCAAGGTCGACCTAAAACAATGAATGAAGCGATTGAGGGGATAAATGCGGTTAAAACGGAAGATATCAAGGAGCTCGCTGAAGATATCTTTACCAATGATCGATTAGGCTTAACGACTCTAGGATTATCAGATAAAACGGCGAAAAAGATCGATTCTTTATTTTAATTAACCTTACTGGAAGTCTCCCAAAGGTACTTAAAATAACCTCTGGATATCATGTTTAGTCCAATGTGGTCCGACCAAATGGCTAAATTCTCATCTCTATCAGTCCCTTGACTCAAGAAGAGAAGTGTTTCGTGACCATCAACAACTATTCCCCCACCAAACATATCGTCCCTGATCCTAACCTCTGTGAGATTGAGAAGTGCTTCAGGAAGTGTCTTTTCGGTCTCCCTAGTTGTTAGGAGTTGGATCTGAAGTTTGTAATCTCTAAGAATCTCGAAAGTAGGCATTACTTGTTTTAATAATGGCATAGGTAACAGTGGAAGAGCTACCATTAACTCCTTCTTAGCGCCAGAGATAGTCTCTCTTATCTTAGCGATGATATTTTCTTCTCCTCGAATTATCCAGATCTCTGGTTTCTCCTTGATCTCTCTGTGCTCATATACGGCTTGTAACTCAGAAATCACCATTTCCCTATTTTTCTCAAATTTATCTTCCTGGCGTATTTTCTCGGATCTGAGTGCCTCGGCGGGTGATCTTGGGTAGTATAGTCTTGGCCTTCCACCCTTAACCTCTACCCAGCCCTTCTTTTCAAGTGTGTCAAGTACAGTGTACACCTTGGAATAGGGTATCGTAGTTGCGGAGCTCACGTCGTTTGCGGTGAGTTCCCCGGCTTTTACCAGTGAAAGATAAGCCATAGTCTCGTACTCGGTTAGACCAACATCCCGAAGAGCTCTCTCAGCTTTTGCGCTAACCAATGTCCTCGACATTTGTATTTAGTCCGGAGACACAGGGTTTATTTACCTCTATCGGTGGGAATAACTACTAATTATAAGGTGAAAAATACGGGAACATTATTAAAGAACGAAACTAGTTTTCAAACCTCATAGCGAAAGTGGGCATTAAAAAAATGAATAAACTCAAGGATACTGAAAGCCTCTGCCCCGAATGTATGAAGGTATTACCAGCTGAGATCTACGAGGAGGGGGGCAAGGTCTACATACGAAAGACCTGTCCTGAGCACGGAGAGTGGTCGGATCTATACTGGGGAGATTACGAGCAATACGTCAGAGCAGATACTTATTCCGCTCAGGGTAAAAAATTGGATAACCCTCGAACAAAAACAGTGAAGGGATGCCCATACGACTGCGGAATCTGCCCTGAACACAAATCTCATACAGTTCTCGCGATTGTGGATGTGACCAACAGATGCAACCTCCGTTGCCCCATTTGCTTCGCCCATGCTGGAGCGGCGGGTTATCTATATGAACCTACAAAGGAGCAGATTCGTGGCATATTCGAAAATCTACTCGCGAACAGCCCAGTCTCTCCTCCTGGGCTTCAGTTCAGTGGCGGTGAACCAACTGTTCGAGATGATCTGCCCGAGCTCATAAAGATGGCAAAAGAACTTGGTTTCCACCACGTCGAGATCAACTCAAACGGCATAAGAATGGCAGAGAGTGTAGAATACTGTAAAACATTGAAGGCAGCAGGAACCAGCACTGTTTATCTTCAATTTGATGGCGTGACCCCAGAGCCCTATAAGGTAGCCAGGGGATTTGATCTATTACCAATTAAGAAACGTGCATTGAAGAACCTAAAAAAAGCAGGTTTCCATAGCGTTGTACTCGTCCCAGTTTTGGTGGGTGGCGTCAACACTGATCAGGTTGGAGACATAATACGATTCGCGATTGAGAATCTTGACGTGGTTAGGTGCGTCAACTTCCAACCCGTCGCTATCACAGGGCGCATCAATACAAAGGACAGAGAGCAGATGCGGATAACCATACCCGATCTTATGCATTTGGCTCGTGAGCAGACCGATGGGTTGATAAAAGAAAGCGATTGGTTCCCAATCCCAACAGCTATCCCATTCACTCATTTCATCGAGCACCTGAAAGATAAAAAATATGTTGACTTCAGTACGCACCCTCACTGTGGTATGGCCACTTACCTCGTTATGGAGGAAGGAAAAGTTGAGCCAATTACAAAGTACATCAACGTTGAACACCTAATGGACTCGTTGAGAACAACTAATGAGAAATTCGATTCAGGGAAGAAGATCCGAGCGAAAGCGGCTGCTATCACTGGCGTAATGAAAAATGTGAAGCTGGGTAGCATCCGCAAGTATCTACTATCGGTTCTATCAACCGGCAGCTACACGAGTCTAAGCGATCTTCACCATAACATGCTGATGATAAGCTCTATGCACTTCATGGATCCCTACAACTTCGACATTGAGAGGGTGCAAAAATGTGTCGTCCATTATGCGACACCCGATGGAAAAATCATTCCCTTCTGTACAATGAACACGCTTCACAGGGCAGCATCAGAGCGGAGTTTAGCTCGCCCACTCGACGCGAAAATCAATACACCACTTTACGATGTCGAGTCTCTAACAAAAAAAATAGAAAACGATAAATGGTGATTCTAGCTTTTCAAGACCGCGCCTTTGTCAGCGGATGTAACGAGAGCGGCGTACCTTAGGAGGTACCCCTTCCTAACCTTTGACTTAGGGGCGGACCAACTCTTTTTCCTCTTGGCTAGCTCCTTCTCGGAGACATCAAGTTTAAGCATTCTATTCGGTATGTCGATAGTGATCTTGTCACCGTTTTCTATCAAAGCGATTGGGCCTCCTGCCGCAGCTTCGGGTGATATATGACCTATGCAGGGGCCGCGAGATGCCCCCGAGAACCTACCGTCTGTGATGAGGGCGACCTCTTCGCCAAGGCCCATACCAATGATGGCACTTGTACCGACGAGCATCTCACGCATACCGGGGCCTCCTTTTGGCCCTTCGTACCTAATAACTAGGATGTCACCGGGTTTGATCTCGCCTCCATAGATCGCCTTCACAGCTGGCTCTTCCTGATCGAAGACGCGAGCTTTTCCTGTGAATGTCCACATCTTCGGGCTTATAGCGGCCATCTTGGCTACAGCACCATCAGGAGCCAGATTACCGCTCAGGATGGCGATACCGCCCTCCTTATGAACTGGTTTATCGAGGGGTCTAATGACTTCGTTATCTATGACATTAACATTCTTGAGGTTTTCACCGAGCTTCTCGCTCGTGGCTGTCATCACATTGAGGTCTAGGAGTTTTTTCACCCTGGTCATGACCGCAGGTATCCCACCGGCCTTGTGGAGATCCTTTATCTTGTATGGACCTGCGGGGGCCATGCTACATAAGTGGGGGGTCTTCTTGCTGATTTCGTCGAAGACAGTGAGGGGAAGGTCATAACCGAATTCGCTGGCGATGGCTTTGAGGTGGAGGACCGTGTTCGTGGAGCCACCTAAGGCCATATCGACGGTGATCGCATTCCTAAAAGCGGCCTCCGTCATGATCATGCTAGGAGTAATTCCTTTCTCGAGGAGTTTCATCACGCGGCTGCCCGCTTCGGCTGCAAGCCTTGTTCGTTCCATTCCAGTACTTTCGGCTGTGGCCATGTGCGGGAGGGTCATGCCTATGGCCTCAGTTAGGCACTGCATAGTCATAGCGGTGAACATACCTCCGCATGAGCCCGGACTCTGACAGCACAAGTTCTCTAGATATTTTGCCTCTTCTTGGCTCATCTTCCCAGCTTTGACTAAACTCGTTGCCTCGAACATTTCCTGAACTGTTATTGTTTTGTCCTTGTATTTTCCCCAGGTTGGGCATCCTGGTTCCATAGGACCTCCTAGAACGAAGATAGTCGGTATGTCTATTCTAGCAGATGCCATGAGCATTCCTGGATCGATCTTGTCGCAACTTGTCATACATACCATCGCGTCGAACCCGTGGGCCTCAACCATTATTTCGACGCTGTCGGCGACGATCTCCCTACTTGGGAGACTCATCTTCATGCCATCGTGACCCATAACGATACCATCACAGACGGCGATAGTGTCAAACTCAATAGGAACCCCCCCGGCCTGCGCGACACCGTGTTTCACAAACTTCGCGAGTTTGTCTAGATGGATGTGGCCGGGGTTTATCTCATTCCAGGAGTTAGCGATTGCTACTAATGGTTTGCTGAGGTCAGCGTCGGTTAGTCCAGTGCCCTTTAGTAGGGTTCTGTGGCTGAGGTGTTCGTCGCCGTCGTAGACTTTTCTGCTCCTGTGTCTCGTGTCCTGTGGCATGAGGTGTTAGGGTTTTGTTGTTTAATATTAAACTTCTCAACGTTTTGTCAAGAGCGATGCGATTGAAAGGAAGGAATAGGACAACCACATATGATGAGACGCTTTTTCATTGTTTCTGTAGAAATGTTGGAGTTTTACATATGGATGGGATTCGTGTCCCAGCCAATGAGTGGTGGTTAAATGCGATCAGTAGTCTACATGTTTAATGTGTAATTTTCACCCTAATTTGATCATCTATTTTGTATGATCAATGTTCATCTGCAACCCTACTTTTTAACACGTTTAATAAATATACCTTCAAGATGATGGATACGAATATTGGCCGTATCAGGGAGTGTTGTCGAAAGACGGATAACTCTAGCACTATTCCTATAGAACATGCGCCCCCCGGATAAGCGCGAGGTCAAACAGAACTACGATGACCTCGGAGGGGGACTTTACGATCTAAGATATCGTGAGGAACAGACTCGTAAATACGATGCCGTGCTCGTCCTTGCACTGCCGAGGGGGGACGCTTTACTACTCGACGATGGCTGCGGTACGGGCATGCTCCTACAGAGGCTAGACTCACCTGTCATTGGACTGGATATCTCACCGAGTCTGCTAAAGACTGCGAAAAAGAAACTCAAGACTGAACATAACCTCATACTCGGTGATGCCGAGCAACTCCCATTAAGGGATAACATCTTTGACGGTGTTTACGCCATAACACTGATTCAGAACACTCCGGACAAAGCAAAGACTGTAACTGAGATGAAGCGCGTTTCGCGTCCTGGAAGCAAGGTTATTGTGACTGCTCTCAAGATTATAATTGATCAAATTGCCTTTAAGGATCTTCTTGAGAACGCTGGGTTCCTCAAAGTATATTTCGTGGGCGACGCTGGCTCGAATGATTGGATTGTCTATGCTGAAGGCGAGTAATATCATTTAGATACGTTAAAAATTAGCGTAGAATGCTTGGTTCAGAAGGTTTTTATAATCACCCCTTTGGTCTATCTATGAATCTCCAAGGGTGTATAACGGATGGAGCCGAGTAGGAAGCCGCTTAATGTACTCATCAAGAGCGTCGGAAGCAACGTAACAATCAATCTAAAAGGCCATGGGGAGTACTGGGGGAAAATGACCCGCGTCGATGGCTACATGAATATCATGCTCAAAGGCGCAAAGGAGTATGACCAGAACGGCCTCGCCGCCAACTACGGCGACGTCTTTGTCCGCGGCAACAACATCGTCTACATCTGCATTGATCCCGTAGCTCCCCCGAACCCCAAGGGAAAGACCGGTAAAGACGAAGATGACGATGTACCATAGGCTCGGGAAAGTCTAAATTATAGTCTTCGCTAAGGTATTTTGAGCTAGTTTACCCTAACCTAATTGGTGTTAAAATATGCGTCTGATAGTGGCGATCACCGGTGCAAGCGGAGTAATCTACGGTAAACGTTTCCTTGAGGTTGCCAAGGAGAAAAATTTTGAGGTTCACCTCATCGTGAGCGATGCTGCTGATAAGGTGGCAAATTATGAACTAGGAGACGTGAACTGGTCTGTTCTAGCATCGAAGCTCTACTCACCTGACAACCTCGCCGCGCCTTTGGCGAGCGGTTCCTTCAAGGTTAACGCAATGGTAATTGTTCCATCTTCAATGAAGACCATTGGAGCGATCGCATCGGGATACTGTAGCGATCTTGTTAGTCGCGCTGCAGATGTCCAGCTTAAGGAGGGTAGAAGACTAATAGTTGTGCCACGAGAGACGCCTCTGCATGTAATCCATTTAGAAAACATGGCGAAGCTTAGCCGAATGGGAGTTACTGTGCTTCCTGCGATGCCTGGATTCTACCATGAACCGAAGACGATTGAAGATCTTGTGGACTTCGTTGTTGGTAAGATACTTGATCAGCTCGAAATCCCACACGAACTTTTCAGACGTTGGGGAACTAGATCTCCTGCTTCAACTCCTTCTCTAAACGATTGACGAACTCACC
>Ga0299912_10004254_pt1 | contig 11710 bp, 11 predicted proteins | sample RVTome_2_FD_207667 | JGI IMG/M metagenome (GOLD analysis project Ga0299912, IMG submission 207667) | Soil microbial communities from uranium-contaminated site in the Upper Colorado River Basin, Wyoming, United States - RVT95D214 (version 2) ... | reverse complement strand
CGAGGTCGGCGCGGACGAGGTCAGGAAGTTCGCCGCCCGCCGCGCTGGTGGTCAGCTTCTGCAGCAGCGAGTCGTAGGGCACGTCGACATACTTGATCCTGATGCCCGGATGGGCGGCTTCGAAGGCCGGGATCAGGGTGCTGTTGAGCGCGTCCTGCTGGGTGGAGTTGCCACCATTTCCGTAGGCGCCCCAGAAGGTGACGGTGACATCTGCGGCGAGGGCTGGAAAGGCAGCAAGCAGCGTAACGGCGCCTGCCATGCAGGACAACGCGCTCCGGCGCGTCTGGGTCAGTGACATGTGGTTCCTCCTTGGCCATGGGCCTTCTTGGTTGCCCATTGAAATTGTTTTACGGCGGAACTAATTCGCCTGTCAACTGGCTGCCAACGAGGTACCTGCATCCGTTTTTTGTTTCTTGGCAAAACTAATATGATGCGCTAAGCGGAGGGATGCCGAGGAGAGGACCGTTCATGCGGATCACCACGCCAAGATGGACGCCGGGGGACGGTGCAAGCCGCGCGGTAGCGCTGGAGGTGCTGATCCACGGGCCGATCTCGCGCAGCGAGGTTGCCCGTCGGCTCGACCTGTCGCCCGGATCGCTGACGCGGCTGAGCACGGCGCTGCTCGAGTCCGGCCTGCTCGTCGATGTCGGCGAACAGGTCGACGGCAAGGTTGGCCGGCCGGTGCACCTGCTCGATATCGTTCCTGCCTCTAGGCGCTTCATCGGCATGAAGCTGACCGCCGACGAAGTCCTCGGCGTCACCACCGATCTGCGCGCCAATGTGCTGGCGACCGCGTCGCGAAAGCTGCCGGCCCGGGTGCCCGAGGCGGTCGCCGATGCTATCGCGACCCTGGCCAGGACACTAGCGGCGGGAACGCCGGAAGTGACGGCGCTGGGCATCGGCGTCGGCGGGCTTGTCGAGGCGCATGGCTTCGTGCGCAGCGCGCCGTTCCTCGACTGGAGCGATGTGCCCCTCGCAGCCCTGGTGGAAGCGCGCACCAACATTCCGACCATGATCGAGAACGACCTGATCGCCTTTACTGAGTACGAGCACTGGTTCGGGGCCGGACGCGGACTCGACCGCTTCGCCGTGGTGACGCTCGGGGCCGGCATCGGCTATGGCCTGGTCATTCACGACGAGATCGTCGCCAATGACGAATTCGGCATCGGCCTCGTCGGCCACTGGCCGCTCGATCCGTTCGGGCCGGTCTGCTCGGAGGGCCATCGCGGCTGCGCCAAGGCCGTGCTCACGGACTCCGCCGTCACGCAGGCGGTGTCGCAGGCGCTCGGGCGGCAGGTCAGCTACCAGGAGGCACTCGACCTCGCCGCCTCGGGCGAGCCGGCGGCCCGCCGCGTCGTCGACGATGCGGGCAGGGGACTCGGCCGCCTGCTGGCGGCAATCGCCAACCTCACCATGCCCCAGACCGTGGTGCTGGGCGGGGAAGGCGTCCGCCTCGCCGAGGTGGCGTCCGAAGCCGTCGCCCAAGGCATGCGCGCCGACCGCGACCCGCGGACCAGACCGGTGCCGCTCATCATCCGCTCGGGAGACAACACCGAATGGTGCCGCGGCGCCGCTGTGGTCGCGATCCAAACATTCGTGCTCGGCCGCCGTGGCGCCGAAGCCTAGGAGACCTCATTTTGCCTGCAGGCCAGTCGAAGTGGTGGCAAAGCGCCACCGTCTACCAGATCTATCCGCGCAGCTTCGCCGACAGCAATGGCGACGGCGTGGGCGACATCCCCGGCATCATTTCCAGGCTCGACTATCTGCAGGGCCTGGGCATCGGCGTCATCTGGCTGTCGCCGATCTTTGCCTCGCCGATGGACGACAACGGCTATGACATTTCGGACTATCAGGCGATCGCCCCCGAGTTCGGTACCCTGGACGACTTCGACCGGCTGGTGACCGAGGCCCGGGCGCGCGGCATCGGCATCCTGCTCGACCTCGTGGTCAACCACACCTCCGACGCGCATCGCTGGTTCATCGATGCGCGCAGCGCAAGGAACGCGCGATATCGCGACTTTTATGTGTGGCGCGACCCCGCGCCCGATGGCGGCGTGCCGACCAGCCTGCAATCGACCTTCGGCGGCCCCGCCTGGACGTTCGACGAGCGGACCGGGCAGTACTACCTGCATCAGTTTTCCAGGCGGCAGCCCGATCTCAACTGGGAGAACCCGGAACTACGGGCCGAGATCTACAGGATGATGAACTGGTGGCTGGCACGAGGCATCGCCGGGTTCCGCATGGACGTCATCGACCTGATCGGCAAGGACGTCGATCGCGGCATCACGGCCGACGGGCCGCGGCTGCACGAATACATCCAGGAGATGCATCGCGAGACCTTCGGTGGTTCCGATGCCCTCACCGTCGGCGAGGCGTGGAGCGCAACGCCGGAGGCGGCGCTGCGCTATTCGGGCCATGATCGCGGCGAGCTCTCGATGGTGTTCCAGTTCGAGCACGTGACGCAGCAGTGGCACCAGACCTGGGGCAAGTGGCAGCCCAAGCCGTTCGATCTGGTCGCGCTCAAGCGGGTGATCAACCGCTGGCAGTATGCACTGGCGGACGACGGATGGAACTCGCTGTTCTGGGGCAACCACGACCTGCCGCGGGCGGTCTCGAAGTACGGCGACGACAAGCGCTTCCGGGTGCAGTCGGCAAAGATGCTGGCAACCGTGCTGCACTTCCTCAAGGGCACGCCCTATATCTACCAGGGCGAGGAGATCGGCATGACCAACGTGCCCTTCACCTCCATCGGGCAGTTCCGCGACATCGAGACGCTCAACATGCACCGGCTGCACTTGGCGGCCGGCCTGCCGGAGGCCGAATTCATCGCCGGTGCCAACGCCAATGGCCGCGACAACGCGCGCACGCCGATGCAGTGGAGCGCCGCGCCGCATGGCGGGTTCACCACCGGCACGCCGTGGATCGAGGCCAACCCGAACTGCGCAGAGATCAATGTCGAGGCGAGCTTGGCCGACGACAGATCGGTGCTTGCCCACTACCGGCGGCTCGTCGCGCTACGCCAGGAACTCCCGGTGATTGTGCATGGCCGGTACCGGTCATATCTCGACGAGCATTCGCAGATCATGGCCTACACCCGCACGCTTGGCGGGCAGCGCATCATCGCCATCGCAAACTTCGCCGGCACGCCGGTGGTTGCCGACGTTCCCGACGAGATGCAGGCGCATGGCGTGCCGCTGGTCGCCAACTATTCGCCGGTTGCGGCCATCGGCGAGCAGGTGCTGCTGCAGCCCTTCGAGGCGTTTGCCGTGTACTCGCAGGGATAGCCTTGGTGAGATGGTCGCGCTCTGGGCTGGAGGTCGTCGGCTCAGATACTGGCGAAGGAGAGCCAGAACGCGGCCCGGTTTTTCCGCGAGTGCAACCGTTACCTGTCGGCCCTCGGCCCGGAGGTGCCGCCACTATCTGCAGGGCTTTCGCCGGCTGGTTGGTGTAGCGGGTCGGTCGCACGATGCCCTTGTCTCCGGAGAACCTGAACGCCCGGACGTTGCGGCTCCTCACGCCGCACAGGCGTCGCTTGGGTCGGCGACTAGTCTAGCCCAACTCGCTGAACGGCCCGTTGTACATGGTGCGGGGCGGGATCAGTTCGGGCTCGATCTGGATGAGCACCGGATCGGTCCGGCCGCTGTCGATCAGCTCGAAGGCGGTGGAGATCAGGCGGTTCGAGTTCTGCCGGATCATGTGCACGGGAAACTGCAGGAAGGCGGCGAACGGATCGTAGTCGTAACAGCCGATGGCGCTGTGCTCGAACGCCTCCGGTGGCAGGTGGACGAAGTGGCTCACCACGCCCTCGAATGCCCTGATCGAGTTGACGAACAGCCCCGCCGGCAAGCCGCCTATGCGATCGCACAGCGCGGCGATCTCGCGGGCGGCACTGCTGGGGGCATAGCCGCAGGTGACGATCTGATCGCTGTCCACCGACCCCAGGGTCTGGCGCACGGTGGCCTCGAAGGCTTCGATGCGGCGGGCCGAGGCGTAGTCGGTTCGAAGCCCGCCGATGAAGTAGGGCTTGGCGCGCCGCGCGTCTGCGACACTTGGCATCAGCTCGAGGATCTTCCGGGTCAGCACCTCGGCGCCCAGGAAGTTGTCGCTGACGACCGAGGGCGAGTCCTTGCCCGGAAGGTCGACGTAGATGTGCGGCAGGTTCGCCGCCTGGCAGATCACGCTGAGCGCATCGGGGTCGGTGGCACCCGCGATGAACAGATGGTCGACGGCGTACGAGATCAGGGTCTCGACGGTACGGATCTCCTCCGCCGGGTCGCGCAGGGTCGAAACGATCACCGGACACCAGCCGCGTTCGCGCGCATGCGCTTCGAAGGACTGGCTCATCGAGGCGAAGAAGCGGTTGTCGTGCACCGGCAGGATCAGCCCCACCAGGCCCGATCGCGCCTGGCGCAGCCCGCGGGCCTGCAGGTTGGCGGTGTAGCCGTGTTCGGCCGCCAGCGCCTGGATCCTGAGCGCGGTCGCCTCGCCGATCCGGCGGCGTTTCCAGGTGCCATTCAGCGCCGCGCTGACGGTCGAGGCGGAGGCCCCGCTCAGCTTCGCCAGATCGTAGATGGTGGTCTTTGGCCTGGTGTCCTGCATGGATGGAAGCGCCCCCGATCGGCTCGTCTACGATTTCGCTTGACTGATATGCAGATTCTTGATGCCATGTGCAACATCGATTGTGCAAGTGCGCGACGTTCCACGGCCCCAGAAGCTATGCCTATCTGAGTCCGGTAGCCAAGGACATCAGTCCGCGGAATTCGCCGTAGTTGCACAATCGATTGTTCAAGCGATCTCGTCCGCAACGGACGACACTCTGGGAGGATCAGATGATCAGGAAGTTCTCTGCCGTTCTGGCGGGCGTTGCCCTTGCCGCGACCCTGGCGGTCGGTGTGCAGGCGCAGGACAAGCCGACAATGGGCATTGTCGTCAAGATTGGCGGCATCCCGTGGTTCAACGCCATGGAAATGGGCATCAAGGAGAAGGGTGAGCAGCTCGGCGTCGACGCGACGATGATCGGGCCGACCAGCGCCGACCCGGCGCTGCAGGTTCGCGCCATCGAGGACTTGATCGCCAAGGGCGTCGACGTCATCGGCGTCGTCCCCAATGACGAGGCGGCGCTCGAGCCGGTTCTCGAGAAGGCACGCGCCGCCGGGATCAAGGTCGTCGCCCATGAGGGGCCGGGCCTGGTCAACGTGGACTGGGACTTCGAGCTGGCCTCGGTCAAGGGCTTCGGCGAAACCCATGCCGAGCTGCTGGCCCAGAAGATGGGCGGCAAGGGCGAATACGCCGTGTATGTCGGCTCGCTGACCGTGCCGCTGCACAATGCCTGGGCCGATGCGGCGATCGCCTATCTCGGCGAAAAGTACCCCGAAATGAAGCTGGTCGGCGAACGCTATGGCGTGGCCGAAAGCGTCGACGACAGCCGCAAGACCACGCTCGACCTGTTGGCAGCCAATCCGAATCTCGGCGGCATCCTGGCGTTCGGCAGCCAGGGCCCGATCGGCGCCGGCCGTGCCATCGAGGAGCGCCGCCTGATCGGCAAGCTCCACGTGCTTGGGCCGTTCTCGCCCGGCCAGGGTCTCAAGCTGGTGCAGGACGGCGCCATCGCCGGCGGCTTCATGTGGAACCCGGCTGAAGCCGGCCGCGTGTTCGTGACCATCGGCAAGATGCTGGTGGACGGCGTCGAGATCAAGGATGGCAGCGAGATCGAAGGCCTTGGCGTCGTTTCTCCCGACGTCGCCGGCAAGGACATCATCACCGACAACCTGATCCCGATCAATGCGGAGACGGTTCAGGGTCTGGCAGACCTCGGCCTCTAAGGCGCACGATCGGCAGTGGACCGCCCCAGTGGCGCGGCCCACTGCCGTCCCGGCCGGAGCGCACCGGCCGGCACGAGCCCAACTCTATCTCAGGAATCTATCCGATGAGCACCTCGTACAAGGCCGCCCTGTCCGAACTCGAACACACCTTCGACCGGCTCAACGACAAAGACGTCGACAAGGCGATCGAGATGATCGCGGCCGCGCGCAAGATCGTGGTCTTCGGCGGCGGGCGCGAGAAGCTGCAGATCATGGGCTTCGCCATGCGCCTGTTTCACATGGGCCTGGCCGTGGCCGTCGAAGGCGACATGACGACCCCGCCGGTCGGCAAGGGTGACCTGTTCATCGTCACCGTCGGGCCGGGTGAGATATCGACCGCGCTGGCGCTGCTGGGCGTGGCCAAGGCGGCGGGGGCCACCATCCTGGTGCTGACCGCGCAGCCGGGCGGACGCGCCGCCGCCTACGCCGATTTCGTGCTGCACCTGCCGGCCCAGACCATGGCCGACGACCAGGGCGAGAAGAAATCCTCCGTCCTGCCGATGGGGTCGCTCTACGAAGGCGCGCTCTTCGTGCTGTTCGAAGTGATGATCCTGAAGTTGATCGCCCGGCTGGGGATCACCCCCGAGACCATGCGGTCCAACCACACCAATCTCGAATAGGGTCCTGGTGATGAGCACCGACAAGGCTCCCGCCATCCGGTTCGAACACATCTCCAAGGTGTTCGGCGGCTTGCGGGCGCTGGACGACGTGTCGTTCGAGGTGCAGCAGGGCGAAGTGCACTGCCTCGCCGGCGAGAACGGTTCCGGCAAGAGCACGCTGATCAAGATCATTGCCGGCGTCTACACGCCCGAGCCCGGCGCCCGCATGGAGTATTTCGGCAGGGCCGAGGCGGCCCCTTCGCCCAAGGCATCGCGGTGATCTGGCAGGACCTGGCGCTGTTTCCCGAGATGAGCGTTGCCGAGAACATCGCCTTCGAAACGCTGGTGGGCGGCGTCCCTCGCCTGATCAGCTACCGCGCTCTGCGGGACAGGGCGGCTGCGGCGCTGGCCCGGCTGGGGGTCGACCTCGACCTGGAAGCGCGTTTGAATACGCTGCCGATCGCGGCGCGCCAACTGGTCGCCATCGCCCGCGCCCTGGTGAGCGACGCGCGGCTGATCTTCATGGATGAGCCCACCGCCTCGCTGACCCAGTCGGAAACCGACGCCCTGCTCGAGGTCGTGCGCACCCTCTCGGCACGCGGCGTCGCAGTGGTGTTCGTCAGCCACCGCCTGGCCGAGGTGCTCGAGATCTCCAGCCGGGTGACCGTGCTGCGCGACGGCAAGCTGGTCGGCGTCTACCAGACCGAAGGCATGAGCCAGTCGCGGCTGACCGAACTGATGACCGGAAAATTCTTCGACACCGTCGTCCACGCGCAGGACAAATCGCACCACCGCCCGGTTCTCGAGGTCGAGCGGCTCACCCGCAAGGGCGAGTACGAGGATGTCAGCCTGACAATCAGGGCAGGCGAGGTGGTCGGCCTGACCGGGCTGATCGGCGCTGGCCGGACCGAACTGGGCCATACCCTCTTCGGCATGACAAGAGCGGACAGCGGCACCATCCGGCTGGACGGCAAGCCGCTCGCGCTGCGGTCCAACCGCGACGCGGTGGCGGCCGGCATCGCCTACGTCTCCGAGGATCGCCTGGCGCTCGGGCTGGTGCAGCCCCAATCGATTGCCGACAACATGGTGATCTCGGTGCTGCCGCGCATTTCCGATCCGAGTGGGCTGATCTCGCGCGGCAGGAAGCGCGACCTCGTCGGCAAGTGGCTGAAGAGCCTGGCCATCAAGATCGGGCGGCCGGAAGACGCCGTGTCGACGCTGTCGGGAGGCAACCAGCAGCGCGTGGTGCTGGCCAAGTGGCTGGCCACCGAGCCCAAGGTGCTGGTGCTCGATGCGCCCACCGTCGGCGTCGATGTGGGCGCCCGGGCCGGGATCTTCGCCATCGTCCGGCAGTTGGCCGAGCAGGGTCTCGCCATCCTGCTGATCTCCGACGAAGTGCCGGAAGTCTACTTCAACGCCGACCGGGTGCTGCACATGGCGGCCGGGCGCATCGTCCACGAATACGACCCGCGCCGGATCGACCTGCGCGCGATGGAAGAGGCTGTCTATGGGTAGGTTCATCCGCGACTATCCGACCGAATTCAGGCTGGCGATCGTCCTCGTCGCGCTCTGCGTGTTCCTGTCGCTGGCCTCGGACAGCTTCCTCACGCTGGGGAACCTGACGTCGCTGCTCAACAACAATTCAGTCAACCTGATCTGGGCCGCGGGCCTGCTGGTCGTGCTGATCGCCGGCGGCATCGATATCTCCTTCGCCGTGGCGGCGTCGGTCGTCCAGTACGTTGCCGTCTACGTCTTTTCCGCCATTGGCGGCGGCAATTGGGCCATCGGCTTCCTGGTGGCGGGCGGGCTGGGCCTGGCGCTGGGCTTCGTCAACGCCGCGCTGATCCATCTCTTCCGCATCACCTCGATCGTGGTGACCATCGCCACCTTCAACGCCTTCTTCGGGCTGCTGATGTTCATCACCAGCGGCAAGTACCTCTACAACTTGCCCGACTGGTGGACCGGCCGGGTCATCCTCTTCGAGCAGCAGGCCGCCGACGGCACCTGGGCCGAGCTGACGCTGCCGGTGGCGGTGATGGCGGTGGCGCTGGTCGCCACCTGGGTGCTGATCCGCTACACCACCACCGGCCGCCAGCTCTACGCCTTCGGCGACAACCCGGAGGGGGCGCGCCGGGTCGGCATCAACATCGGCCGAATGCAATTCATCGCCTTCGGCTGGTGCGGGATGATGGCCGGCATCGCCGGGCTGATGCAGGCCCACATCGTGCAGGAAGTCGTCCCCAACGCCCTGATCGGGCGCGAACTGGACGTCCTCGCAGCGGTGGTGCTGGGCGGCGCGCGCCTTGGCGGCGGCCGCGGCTCGGTGCTCGGTTGCGTGCTGGGCGTGCTGCTGGTCGCGGTCACCCAGAACGGGCTGAACCTGCTCGGGATTTCGCCCTTCGCCTTCAAGATGGTGGTCGGAGCGATCATCCTGATCGCCATCTCGACGTCGAACCTCAAATTCGGCGCCATCGCCGGGATCGGACGGGGGAGGCACTAGTATGCGCGCGTCAATTGCACGGCTGAACCGGAGCCTGGGATCCGAGGTCCTCGGGCTCTTCGCCTTCCTGTTAGTCGTCGTCATCGTCTTCGCGCTGGCCACGCCGCAATTCCTGACATTGGCCAATTTCGGCTCGATCGCCTTCCAGGTGCCCGAGCTCGGGCTGCTCACCCTCGCCATGTTGATGCCGATCATCTCGGGCGGCTTCAACCTGGCGATCATCTACACCGCCAACATCTGCGGGCTGACGCTGGCCTGGGTGCTGTTCCAGTTCGGCGGGCCGGACGCTCCGCTCTGGGCCTTCGCCGTGGGGGGCGCGGCGGCGCTGGCCGTGGGGGCGCTCGCCGGCTGCATCATGGGCCTGGTAGTCGCCTATATCGGCGCCCACCCGATCCTGGTGTCGCTGGCGATGATGATCTTCCTGCGCGGGCTCGGCGAATTTCTGACGCGCGGCAGCGATATCTCGGGGTTTCCCGCCTTCCTGCAGCCGATCGGGCACGGCTTTATTCTGGGTATCCCCATACCATTGCTGATCTTCGCCGCGGCAGCGTTGATCTGGCACGTGCTCCTCAGCCGCACCCGGCATGGCTTCTCGGTGTACATGATCGGCTCGAACATGAAGGCTACCGGGTACTCCGGCATCCACACCAAGCGCACGCTGACGCTGATCTACACGCTCTCGGGCCTGATGTGCGCCGTCGCCGGCATCCTGATGCTGACCCGCTTCAACTCGGTTCGCGTCGGCCATGGCGAAGCGCTGCTGCTGGTCACCGTGCTCGCCTGCTTCCTGGGTGGCGTCGATCCGTTCGGCGGCTTCGGCCGCGTCGTTCCGGTCGTGCTGGCGCTGATCATTCTCCAGGTCCTGTCGTCGGGACTGAACCTGCTCGGCGCCAACCAGCATCTGTCGACCGCGGTCTGGGGGCTGTTTCTGATCGCCGTGATGATCCTGCGCTGGGTGGCGGGGAAAGTCGGCACATTCAACAGTGGAAAGGGATAGGACCATGCAGGGATTTGGCGTTCACACCAGCATGTGGACCATGAACTGGGACCGTGCCGGGGCGGAAAGGGCGATCGCTGCTGCGGTGCACTACAAGATGGACTTCATCGAGATTGCCCTGCTCAGCCCGCAGACCGTGGATACTGCGCATACGCGGGGACTGCTCGAAAAGCATGGCATGAAAGCCGTCTGCTCGCTCGGCCTGCCCGAGGCGGCCTGGGCGTCCAAACGGCCCCATGCTGCCATCGAGCATCTGACGCTCGCCATCGACAAGACCGCCGAGATGGGTTGCCTGGCGCTGAGCGGGGTGACCTATGGCGGCATCGGCGAGCGCACCGGCCTGCCGCCGACGGAGGCCGAGCACGACAACGTCGCCCGCGCCCTGGCGGCCGCTGCCAAGCATGCCAAGCTGCGCGGCATCGAACTCGGGATCGAGCCGGTGAACCGCTACGAGAACCACATCATCAATACCGGCTGGCAGGCGGTACAGATGATCGAGCGGGTGGGGGCCGACAACATTTTCATCCACCTCGATACCTACCACATGAACATCGAGGAGAAGGGCGCCGGCAACGGCATCCTCGATGCGCGCGAGCATCTCAAGTACATCCACCTCTCCGAAAGCGACCGCGGCACGCCGGGCTATGGCACCTGCGACTGGGACGAGATCTTTGCGACGCTTGCCGCCATCGATTTCAAGGGCGGGCTGGCGATGGAGAGCTTCATCAACATGCCGCCCGAAGTAGGGTTCGGTCTCTCGGTGTGGCGCCCCGTGGCCAAGGACGAGGCGGAGGTGATGGGGAACGGCCTCCCCTTCCTGCGCAACAAGGCCGCGCAGTATAGATTGATCTGACGCCACCATCGGCGGCCCGGAGCCAAGAGCGCAACGCCATGCAGACGATCGACATCCCCGAATTGGCCGAGCTGCTCGGCGCGCATCCGCGAGGCAAGCGCATTCTGGTGGCCGTCGCCGGGGCGCCGGGTTCGGGCAAGTCGACGCTGGCGGAGACGCTGGTGGCCCGGCTGAACCAGGCCGCCCCCGGGCGCGCTGCCGCGCTGCCGATGGACGGCTACCACTACGACGACATGCTGCTCGAGCAGCTCGGCCGCCACGCCCGCAAGGGCGCACCCGACACCTTCGACGTCGATGGGCTGCGCCACATGCTGACCCGGCTGCGCGACAATGCCGACGACGCCGTGATCGTCCCGGTCTTCGACCGGGACCTCGAGATTGCGCGCGCCGGTGCCCGCCCGATCCCGGCCTCGGTGGACATGATCGTGGTCGAGGGCAACTACCTGCTGCTCCGCCAGCAGCCCTGGGCGGCGCTGCGGGCGCTCTTCGACGTCACGGTGATGGTCGAGGTGCCCGAGCCCGTCCTGCGCCAGCGGCTCACCGCCCGCTGGCAGGGATATGCATTGCCGCCTGAGGAAGTCGCCCGCAAAGTGGAGCGGGTAGACCTCCCCAATGGCCGTTTCGTGCGGAACGAAAGCACCGAGGCCGACTACCGGATCGTGGTGGGAACGGCCGGCTGAGGCAGCTGCGGGCCGAACCGCAGCCACCCCCGCCGCGCCCAAACACGTGCCTGTGACGCTGGCTGCACTTGCATCGCCGGGCGCCGGATGATTTACGGGCAAGCTCTTTCGCGGCCGCGACCTTTCACGTGATGGCCCGACATTCATCCAGGGCCTCGTGAACGCATGATTCGTCTCGAAAACATCGGCAAGCAGAACGGCAAACAGATCGTCTTCATCG
>Ga0299912_10004253_pt1 | contig 11710 bp, 10 predicted proteins | sample RVTome_2_FD_207667 | JGI IMG/M metagenome (GOLD analysis project Ga0299912, IMG submission 207667) | Soil microbial communities from uranium-contaminated site in the Upper Colorado River Basin, Wyoming, United States - RVT95D214 (version 2) ... | reverse complement strand
ACCAATTGCTTTTAGCCGTTTTTATTGTTTTCCCTTGAATCCTTGAACCCTTGGCCCCTTGAATCCTTCGATCATCGCCAACTCTTTTGGAGATGATCCGAAAATGTTTACGATCGCATTTGGGGGATTGACAAACATTTAATTCGTGATATTTTCAGGTCAAATACCTTTCACAAAAAGGACAACGGTAGCGAAGAGCTGCAAGCGGTGCCTATCTGTGTTGACAGGAGGATATGATGCCAACAGACGTTTACAAGAGACTGGCTCGGCATCTGGACGACCTGCCAGGGGGATTCCCACGCACTGAGAGCGGTGTGGAAATTCGCATTCTACGCCGGCTCTTCACCCCTGGGGATGCGGAACTTGCCGTGCACCTGACACTTATCCCAGAAGAGCCTCGGGTGATTGCCCGCCGTGCCAAGATCCCGGTCGAGGAGGCTGCCCGGCGATTGGAAGAGATGTTTAAGAAGGGCCTTATCGTTGGCATCCACCGAAAGAGCAAACCACCCTCGTACATGGCCCTGCAGTTCCTCGTGGGCTTCTGGGAGTCCCAGGTGAACAAGCTGGACCGGGAGCTTATCCAAGAATTCGAGGAGTACCTGCCCTTCTATAGCGACCACAGCATTGGGTGGGAACCGCCCCAACTGCGCACGATCCCTGTGGGAAAGAGCATCAGCACTCAGACTGAAGTGATGCTCTACGAGCGGGCCGAGGAGCTGGTGCGCGCTCATAAGACTTTTGCCGTGTCCAATTGCATCTGCCGGCAGGAGCAGCGCATCCTGGGCAAAGGCTGCAGCAAGCCCGAGGAGAGCTGCCTGAGCTTTGGCATGGCTGCAAAAATCAGCGTGCGCGCTGGCCGCGCCCGGACCATCAGCATGGAGGAAGCCCTGGCGATCCTCCACCGAGCCGAGGAGGCAGGGCTGGTGCTGCAACCGGCCAACGCTAAGAAGGCCGCCTTCATCTGCACCTGTTGCGGTTGTTGCTGCGGCATTCTTCGGAATCTTAGGCGCTATCCTAAACCGGCGAGTCTGGTGTCTAGCCCTTTTGTGGCGAGCCTCAACATTGACACATGCGAGGGCTGTGGCGCCTGCCTCAAGCGCTGTCAGATGGAAGCCATTTATCTGGCCAACAAACAGGCGGTCCTGGACCTGGATCGGTGCATCGGCTGCGGGTTGTGTGTCAATACCTGTCCCACTGATTCCCTCTCTCTGGTGCGCAAGCCGAAGGCAAAACAGACTTACGTGCCCAAGGACATCGTCGAGACCCACATCAAGCTCGGAAAAGCCCGCGGCAAACTGGGCATCGGCAAGATGATGGGTATGCAGGTCAAGTCGAAGTTGGACCGCCTATTGGCTCATAGATAGATAGTGTTCATCCATTATGCAAGCAAAGAGTAACTTTAGCGGTAGGGTTGGAAATGGCTCTCCATTTCCTATAGACATTGCTACCAGTCATCATTAACTTTCAGAGCTATTTTCGAGTGAAGACTTGTAGGTGCTAACGGGGTTTATATGTCATAAAAGATAGGAAATTGAAAAGGGGGTGAAAAAGATGGATATTCTTGTAATGGACGGCCTTGAATTGCTCAAGAACATTCATTATTCCCCAGGGATGTTTTCTTTCTTATTGATTCCAATTTTCATCATTCTTTTTGGTTGGATATTATATCGAATACAGAAGCGCTGAGATTATGAAGCGGTGGAGACCGTTAAAAGAAGTGTCCGTCTGCCTTCTAAACCACCGAGCACTGATTACCGGCTAAGGAGGCCGGAACTCCTGTCTTGGGTTCCCCTTATCCCACTACAAAAGCTTCCTGTCAGGTTCTCCCCGGAGGGCTTGAGAAAGTACCCCATATCTTGTGGTTTTTTTCTTGACATACTACTCATTTTTTTGTATATTCGACTCATCCTAAAGCAAGTTTTTATCATATCATTATAAAGATAAAACAGATTATCCACAAATCGGATCTCAGTATTTCCAAAATGATTCAAACCCGGAGTTTTTTCCTGCTGCTTCCAGACATTGTAAAAAGGAGGATCGAAGTCGGTTAGGTGTTCGGCTTGCGGTTTTATAGATTTTGGCAGGCCTGCCATTGATCGAAGATACACTGATTTCTGGCTTCCTTTGCATCCTTGTCACTTCGATTACTCAGATTCTCAGATTTCATTCGCTGACTCCTTCTACGCCGACCCTGATTACCCGATCGACTCCTATGTGAGCTCACGAGTCTACCGAGTTATCTTTTCAACATTTCAACCGATAACCCTCGCTTTCCAGTCCAAGCTAAAAGTAAACAGTGGTAAGTGAAAGCGTTAAATTAGCCTTGTGATCGGCAGGATTTGTGAAAAATGAGGAGTACTTCCTGAAATGTTGCGTATCTAATATTGCTCATCCAAACAATATTTCTATCGGAAATATATGAAAAGCCTTCCTTCCAGCAACCGGTGTGTTTCTAAACGAAAAATCGCGAAACTTTAACCTACAATGTGGTAGGGTAAAAATGTGGGGTGTAGGTCAACTCCCGACGGCTTGAGAACTCGTAGAATGTGTATTTGAATTTGGAGCCAGGATATGAATCATCCCCTAAATAGATGGAAGGTTAGGTTAAAAATGATTAAGGAAAACCTTCTGTTCCAATCATGACTATTTTTTCAGTACTACAAAAGGAGATACATGATGGATTCATTGATAACATTTAAACGAGTTGGGGGTTATCCGCTTACTCTATTGTTTCTGCTCCTCTGTGCCTGTGGTACACCAAAAGGGCAACAAATCAAAAGGCCTCTATCGATTCCTGACCTCCTGAAAACCCAATGCACACTCATTGGCGCCCCTCGAATAGAAAAGGTTTCCGAGCACGTATGGGCCGCCATCGGCTATGACCTGGCGAACGAAATTCTCATTCATACCCCGGAAGGCAACGTGATTATCGACCCCCTGATGAGTCCCAGGAGGGGAGAGGCTGCCAAAAGGGATCTAATAGCCAGTGCCCCAGGAGGTCCGGTAAAAGCAATTATCTATACCCACAGTCATATCGATCATATTGGCGGCACATCGCTCTGGATGGAAGATTCCCCTCCAATCTGGGCCACAGATAGCTTCGTTGAACACTTTTACAAGCAGTACCAGGTATTCCTCCCGATTGAGACCATCAGGGGGAGACGCCAGTTTGGCGAGCACGCCATTCTGGAAGACCTACCCTGTAACGGTATTGGGCGGAGAACGGATATCCAGGCCTCGCTGGAGGGTGCCGGCATTCGCCTGCCGACGCATACCTTTTCGGGAAGTAAAACCCTGAACATAGGGGGAGTGTCTATTACATTGATCGAAGCTCCTGGCGAAACTGACGACCAGTTGATTGTCTGGATACCGCAGGACAAGACCCTGATCGCCGCTGACAACTTTTACTGGTCCTTCCCAAATCTGTACACGATCCGCGGCACCCGTCCTCGGCCTGTGGACCAGTGGATAAAGAGCATCGATACCATGCGGAGACTAAGGCCTGAACATCTTCTTCCCTGTCATACGGTTCCCATCCATGGGGAGCAGGAGATCCAAACAGCGCTCACTAATTACCGGGATGCCATCCAATGGGTGCGGGACGAGGTCATCCGGGGAGCGAACAAAGGCTATGACCTCGACACCATCGCAGAAAATATCAAATTACCTCCACATCTGGCAGGATTACACTATACTATGGAATTTTACGGACAGGTCGATTGGTCGGCTAAGGGTATTTATACCAGCAACCTTGGGTGGTTCGATGGAAGACCTGACAAGCTCTACCCGATGCATGCTAAAGAAGCTGCCCAAAGGGAGATTATGCTCATGGGCGGATCCGAGAAAGTCATGCAATTAGCCGATGTGGCTTTGCAACAGAATGACATCCGCTGGTCGATCCATTTGCTTGCCAAACTGGCCGACAGTGGCATGGCGACGGGGAATATGAAGAAAGTGTTGGATGATAAACTGGCCGTCAGTTATGAGAAGCTGGCGTCGACCCTCTATAACCTGAACGGACGCGGATATCTTCTGGAATCAGCGTACGAGCTCAAGCATGGCCTGGAGAAGCCTGCCCCTGTCAAACTCGATAAAAGCTTGGTTGCCAAGGTCCCCCTGGAAATCATATTTTCCATTATGGCCTCCCGGTTGATCCCGCAAAAGGCTATGGATGTCCATGAGACGGTGCATTTTGTATTCCCGGACGAAAACAAGCGTTTCATCGTGACGATCCGCAAAGGAATAGCCGAGGTCGTCGAAGGGGAGCCTTTAGCGGGCACCCCAGATCCCGTGGCTATCCTCACGGCTGACGCGTTCACTTTCCGCAAGATGGCTATGAAGATGATCAGTCCAGTAGCTGCCTTTGCATCCGGTAAGATCAAGGTACAGGGCAGCTGGCTGGGTTTCCTGACCTGGTTCGGCCGATTCGATCGCAACTGACTCAAATGAACAAGATACGCCCATTATAGACGGTGTAAACTTGAAGTATGAATTTCTTCCTGAATCCGCACTTCCAAAAATTCGAAAAAAGGTGTATATTACAACCGAAAATTAACATTTGAGATAACCTCCAACCTCCATTGGATAATTCCTATTTAAATTATGCTGATTCAATATCATATTGTTTAAAATAATCTTTTCTTGAAAAAAGTCCTTGTTGCTGGGCTATTTTGAAACAAAATAAAACCCTTATAGGCGTACTTAGCCTTAATCTTTAGGAAGATATAGCAGCAACATAAAAAAATAATGTTACCCCACACGATAAAAACCTTGATTATTGAACTTGCCAAATATATAAAAACTTATATAATATTCTGATGACTATGAAGCCGATGAACTTCGTGGGATCGAGCCTCGATGATCTTCGGAACTTCCCCGATGAAGCTCGCCGTGCCGCAGGCTTCGAGCTCCGTGCGGTTCAAAACGGACTCGAACCAAGCGATTGGAAGCCAATGCAGGTAATCGGCCCAGGCGTGAAGGAAATCCGTATCCATGTTTTGGGCGAGTGGCGAGTCATCTATGTTGCTAAGCTTCGCAATGCAGTTTATTTGCTTCATGCATTCCAAAAGAAGACTCGAAAGACGAGTCGGCTTGATATTCATTTGGCTCGCCAACGGTACAGGCAGATTGGAGGTAACTTATGAACGAGGCCATTGTTAACTCTTCTGGAAACGTATTCATTGATCTCGGGTATTCTCCGGATGAAGCCGCAATTCTTCAGATGCGTGCCGATCTTATGGCCGATCTCCGGAAGTTGATCAAAGCCAAGAGGCTAACGCAGGCCAAGGCTGCGGCAATTCTGGGCGTTAGTCAATCCAGGGTTTCAGACTTGATCAAAGGCAAATGGGAAAGATTTAGCCTCGAAATGCTTATCACCCTTGCGACGAGAGCCGGCATACATGTCACTCTCAAAAAGGCGGCATAGAGATGGGGTAACACCTCGATCCAGCGGATGCGTTATACGCCCCGCTGATCGGGGGCGTTACACTCTTTCAATCCGTAATCAACGCCACCGCAGAAACCCAATCCTCGCTCTTTGTAGGTGAAGTCGGCAGTCAGGAGTCATCCCGATAATGTCTGTCTGGTTAAGTTTCGAATTCCACAAATGGCGATAGAATCAAAAACTTTTACAAAGTGTTTTAGTTAGGATAGCTTATTTCGTAAAGATTGAAACTTTAGCTGACGGACAACGTCAGATCGCTTGTTGCCTTGTTCCTGAGGTCGTGATTTTTGAATTTCATCCCACCATGCCACATTTCAAATCGAAAACGGGAGAATGAAAATGACTTGACAAAACCGTCGATTTCTATATCGTATATTCGACAAGATTCTTCCGTAAACGATTCGGTTGTATGACGGCTGCCCCGACTTATACCCCGAAATCCCGGATGGCGGATTTCGTGTGGAAACCGCTGATCATGCTGGCTGTGCTCGCGGCCGCGTTTGCGTTGGTGTATTTCACGCCGGCGCGGAAGTATCTCGGCAACATCCAAAGCGTCAAATACTGGCTGCTGTCGCTGGGGTGGGTGGGGCCGGCCGCATGGATGGGGATTGTTTTCGCGCTGGTAGGCGCGGGCATGCCGCGTCTGCTGTTCTGTCCCATCGGCGGCCTGGCGTTCGGATTCTGGCGCGGTCTGCTGTGGACGCAAGTCGCGACGCTGGCTGGTTATTATGCCCTGTTTCTGTTTGTACGCTGGGGCGGCCGGGATTTCGTCCTGCGCCACTGGCCGCGGGTCGGGCGGCTCAAGGAGCATTTTCACGGGCATTCGGCGGCGCTGCTGGTCTTTGCCGTGCGCCAGCTCCCCATCAGCGGGCTGATCATCAATTTTCTGCTGGGGCTGTCGCCCATCCGACACCGCCACTTTCTGCTGGGGACGGCCTTCGGGATTCTGCCCGAGGCCATCCCGTTCACGCTGGTAGCCAGCGGTATGTTCAAGCTTACCGGCCGAAACACACCGCTCTACATTGCCGCTGCGGTGGGGTTTCTCCTGTTGGTGTGCGCCGCCCTCTGGTATTTCTCCCGCCATTCAAAACTGTTGGCCGAGCTGCGCGACGAAACCGAGGCCGCGGACGAGGAGGCCGGAGCCCCTCCGCCCGATGCGTCCTAACCGAAATCTAACACAGTCAGGTTTGTAGTTAATGGATTCTGAGGACTTGTAGGAAAGCTCCCAGTCAGGAGTTTCCCTGGCAATGTCTAAAAAACATCACTAACCCATCATAGCACCATCATATTTCTCCCAACCAAGTCCTACCCTCAATTTCCTGGATCCCCTGCCCCCCTACAAAAAAGAAGCCTCTTTTTACAAAGAGGCTGAATTCAGAATTCCTTCATCTTATGGGTGCCTGGGGGTGAATTAATAGAGCAAATATTTCGACCGGAGCCTGCAGAACAGTTCCAGTGGACCCTGCCAGTTCTGCACAATGGAGGTGGGGTCCTGACCATCCCTAATGGCCTGCAGAACCTCACGCGAACCAATCAGTCCCAGTGCCTTGTCAATCTGGAAGCTCCTGCGATAAAGCCGGTAAAGCGCGCTGGCGATTTCTATTCCAAGGGCGGGAGAATCCAGGGCCTGTCGATCGAGGAGGACAATCTGGACGCCACGACACAATTGATTCTTAAAACAACTGCTGTTGGGTGTGAATTCTACCGGCATGAACCGTACACCCTGAATGTTACGGTGACTCAGGTAGGATGCGAGCTCTTCTCCATTCATCCAGGGAGCGCCGAGAAGTTCAAAAGGTGCCGTCGTCCCCCGACCCACGCTCACGTTTGTACTTTCAACCATCGCCACTCCCGGATAAAGGATAGCTTCTGTGAGAGTGCGCAAGTTCGGCGATGGACTCACCCACAGCAAGCGGGTCTCGTCATACCAGTGGGTGCGTTCATAACCACGCATTTTGATGACGTGCAATTTGACGCCAATCTTCTTCTCAACATTAAACATCTGAGCCAGCTCGCCAACGGTCATACCGTGCCGGACCGGCAGAGAAAAATATCCAGTGAATGATCTCAAGTTCCTGTCCAGGACAGGTCCTTGAACCAGTGAAGCATTGATCGGATTGGGCCTGTCGAGAACATAAAAAGGAATTCCCTTCTTGGCACACGCCTCCATCGCATGACCCATTGTGGTGATATAAGTGTAGAAGCGAGCTCCTGCATCCTGAATGTCGAAGACGAGCGCATCCAGGCCAACGAGCATCTTTTGTGTCGGACGCGCAACGTCTCCGTAAAGACTGTATATGCGCAGGCCTGTCAAAGGTTCTTTCATCGAGGAGACCTTCCCTTCCGCCTTGCCAGAGAAGCCGTGCTCCGGGCTGAAAATCGCCACCAGTTTTACATTGGGAGCCTGACAGAGAAGGTCTACCGTGCGCCTTCCTGCTGAATCGATGCCCGAATGATTGGTAATGAGCCCCACACGCAATCCGGCCAGGGGGCCAAACTTCTCGGCAGCCAGAACATCGATTCCTGTTTGCACCTTTCCGCTGTTGCCCGCCCCATGTTCGTAATAGTTACTGAGTAAGGGTCGATGAGCAATTCTAATAGCCTCACTGACAAGCGATAGAACCTTAGCACGCAGCGGTTCGGCATTCCCTTTGCCATTCGGGTGAACCCGGTTTGTCAGGATAATGACATAGGTATTGGAAACCGGATCAATCCAGATTCCAGTTCCGGTAAAGCCGATATGTCCAAAAGAACCTACAGAAACGAGGGACGAGTCGATATTCCAGCCGAATCCTCTCAAGGGCATTTTACCAGGCGGGGATTGCGGGGCGGTCATCTTCTTGACCATGAGGGGGCTAAGAATCTGCACACTTTTTCTGCTGCCTCCATCGAGGACCGTCTGGGCAAAGATGGCAAGGTCATCGGCAGTGGAAAAAAGCCCGGCGTGACCAGCCACACCACCCATGCTGTAGGCTGTTGGATCATGGACTTCTCCCCAGAGCATCTTTCCTGTGGTCCCGCGCTGGTACTGGGTGGGCGCGATGCGAGGCAGGAGAACAGGGGAAGGCTTGAAGACCGTGTCTTTCATCTCCAGGGGTTTAAAGATGTGATCGGCGCAGTAGACATCAAGGGATTCACCGGAGATGCGAGAGACAAGTTCACCCAGAATGATAAAATTGATGTCGCTATAGATGAAACTCGTCACAGGAGGAAGAACGGATTTTTCTTCTTCAATCATCCTGAGGGCTTCCGTGTAACCTGACCACTTCGGCTTCAAGTCCAGAGTCGGTCGAAGGCCGGAATAATGCGTGAGGAGATCGCGCACCGTGATCTCCTCTTTGCCGTTTGCTTTAAACTCAGGCCAATATCTGGCAACCGGGTCTTCGAGATTCAATTTTCCCATCTCCACCAGCTGCGCCACCGCGGTGGATGTTGCAATCACCTTAGTAAGGGAGGCAATATCAAAGAGGGTCTGTGTCGTCATGGGTAACTTTTTCGGTTTGAGTGCGCGAAGGCCGAAAGCCCGCCGGTAGACAACTTTTCCCTGGCTCCCGATCAGAATGACAGCTCCCGGAATTTTGCCAGCTTGAATCGCCTTCCTCGCAATCTCTGAAATGGGCGCCATTTGCTCTTCCCGAAGCATCTGAGCGGATGCCGAGGTGGCAATCATAACAGAGAGCGTCAGTGGAAAGAGAATCCTCCACAGCTTCACAGTCTTCTGCCCTTTTTGGAGTTTCATCGAATTCTTAACAAGCGAAACGAACGAATCTTAGTCCGATGGCTTTTCTTTTTTCAGGCCCGCTGAGGAATAGCTGTTCCTTGGATTCCAGAGCATCCAGCCATGGGAACCAAATCCTTCAGCCGCCTTGACCTCGTCCATGATCTCTCTATCATTGAAGTATCTTCTGTCGAAGGCATAATCTCTGAATGCCTGTAGCCACGGTCTGAAGCGATGGGACGGGAGACGGGTCCGTTCTTGGGCCCGTTTGAGGGAACGATAAACGATTTCATAAGGGCTTGCAACAGGATTTCTGTAACCGGGTATTCCATACTGAAATCCGGATGGATAAAGCATGGGACAGATATAGTCCAGGTGGGTGACAAGGTCTTCAAGCCTTTGTCCAATCTTGGTATCGTTGAGATTCCAGCAGACGTAGCCAAAGATATCTGCAGAGAGAAAGATATTGTAAGGAATCAACCTGCTTCTCGCTTCCATGAGAAATCCGGAGATGGCTTTTACCCTGTTCTCTTCCGTATTGGGCATTGAAAATCGGAGGCCCGAGGCATCAGGAAACCGGACATAGTCGAACTGAATCTCATCAAATCCATATTGAGCCGCTTCTATGGCAATATTGATATTATAATCCCATATCTCCTTATTAAATGGATCCACCCAGGCCAGGTTTTCTCTATCGCACCATATCTCCCCACCCTGGGTCTTCACTGCCAAATCAGGCCGTGCCAGGGCGAGGGGATTGTCTTTAAACACAACGATCCGTGCAATGGTATAGATCCCTTTTTCCTTCAGGGTCCTCATCAAATGAGCCATCTCCTTTACTGTGATAATCCGTTGAGCTCCCGCTTCAGCGGCAAGGGGAATGGAACTCCTATATGGGATCATGCCTTTGTCCCCCTTCACATCAATGACAAGGGTATTGAGCTCGGTCTCCTGTATGAGTTTGATTGCAGATTGTCGCAGGCCTCTATCTCCTATTCCAAAAAAGGACAAGTAGAGGCCCTTCGGGGTAAAAGAAATAAGCCTTATCTCTTGAGGTGTACCATTGAAAGGGATGAGGATGACCTGCTCGGTTTTTCTGTATCCAGGCGCTCTCACCGCCAATTTACTCAACACGGTGTTCACAGTGAAATTCCCATTTTCATCAGTCAGAACTCCATATTTGTTCGAAGTGATAAAGGCTCCCTTTACCGGTTTCCCCGTGAAAAAATCAACCACTCTTCCAACCGTATATGCCATGGCGTACACTGGAATCAATAAGAGAAGGATTACAAAAAACACCACCCATGCCTTTCGTATTCTACTCATGAGCATTTTTTCTGCCCCTCCAGTGAGTCTGCCAGTATTGTCGCAAAGGTCCCATCTCTTTCTCCGTTTGTCATAAGATAACGGGGAAGAGCCATCACGTTATCAAGAGGGCTTGCAGGGTGCCGCTCCATAGTAAATGTGGCCACATATCCCGCTTTTATGGCCTTATGGATGAGGTCGTCATCATAGATACCAAAAGGCCAAGCCAGCATATTCACTTTGACATTCAGTTCCTTCTCCAGTCTCTCCTTTGATTTCTTTAATTGCATCTCTACAAAACTTTCATATTCAGCTGGTTTTAACCTCTTCTTATCTTTCTTGAAGTTGGGATGCCAAAACGTATGGGACTGGAAATCAAAAAGCCCTGTTTCTTTCATCTCTCTGAGTTGGGTCCATGTCATGGCATAAGGCGCGTTAGATATTGCCGAAGGATAGATAAAAAGGGTGACCGGAATATGAAATTTCCTAACGAGAGGCAACATGTCTCTATAGACAGAAATGTGGCCGTCATCAACGGTAATCACAACTGAATGGGGATGGGGAGCCTGCCTTTTTCCAAGATAATAGTCGGCGAGTTCCCTGAGAGGTATCACTTTATAGTCATTGTCCCTGAGATATTTCAGATGGGACTCGAACAGGGATGTTGTTACGGTCATGCTGTCGGTAGCTACAGGCCCAAAACGATGATAAAGAAGAATGGGGACATGGACTGCCCCCCAGGTTGGCAGCAACCCTAATGGAGAAAAGACGAGCAGGTAGAGGGTAAATAAGATTGTTATTAAAATCTTAATCATTTCAATATATTAAATAATACTTTTTCATAGATGATGGTCTCGTAAAAAGTCACAAAACAAAGAAAATGTCATGCTGAACCTTGTGCTGAATAAGTTATCTATTTCTCCTCGTTCTTGTTTTTTTCCCCTTGAAATACAACCTTAATGCCTCATCTATGACTTCCTTTATCTTCTTTCTTTCCCAGTATGCCAATGCCTTGAGTTTCTCTAAGTAATCCTTCCTTAGAATGAATGTGGCCCTAGTCCATCCATCTTGAAGCCCTTGTTGTGAGGTTTTATTCAAAGCCATTGTTGCCCGGTTGTTACTAGTCAGTCCATAATTGTATGGACGTTGAACACCAAATCCCTCCTACCCTCCCTTTACAAAAGGGAGGAATTCCCCCTCTTTGGAAAAGAGGGGTTAGGGGAGATTTCTACAACAATATGTCT
>Ga0299912_10004252_pt1 | contig 11710 bp, 7 predicted proteins | sample RVTome_2_FD_207667 | JGI IMG/M metagenome (GOLD analysis project Ga0299912, IMG submission 207667) | Soil microbial communities from uranium-contaminated site in the Upper Colorado River Basin, Wyoming, United States - RVT95D214 (version 2) ... | reverse complement strand
CGGCCACAGCATTATTCTCTTCGAGTCCGAGTGTTCCCTTGTACACAACTTGAAGATTAATATCCGTAGCATCAGATTGCAGGAGGTGCTCAAACACAAACTCAAGCTCTACAGGTTTATCTCTTGGAATGGATTTAATCTTCTTTACTTCAGAGGCAACCATATAGAGATATTCTGTTTCAGAAGGAACTTTAAATTTCACTACAAGATTTATAATGGCATTATCCCCACCAGGCATCTCTTCATTAGTAGGGGTAGTGTTTCTTGCCTTCAGTCTAACCTTTGTATATCCGTGATCAGTAAACCCTTCGATGATTGGATCAGTTATTTCTATTTTCCCCCGGAAGAAGTATTCAAGAAGTCCAGCCGAGTAACCAACGGCTCGGGGAATAAGCTTGGATGCATATTCTTCGTAGCATTTGTCATCTAATCCAACTGGCAAAAATATTCTATATTGTTGAAAATACCTCATACGATAAGAATACAAAAAACTCACCGCTGCCAGGTGAACAACATTGTCACCTTCCCCCGTCTTTTTTAGATATTTGCGCGTAAAGGGGAAGAAATTAGTACCATCTGACCAAAGGGTGGTACTGAGAGCTCTTGGGTAGGGAAAATAATGCCCATGGTTAGGATCGAAATATTCTGTAAACATCGTATCCTCACTTAAGAAATTTGCGTTGGCATATTCGGACAGTCCTACAGCCTGCGGGGAATTTAACAAAGTCTTTGTAATATCAGGATTGTCACCTTTATACAGGTCCGTATCAATAATCCTTGAGATAGGCATTGGAGCAGATGAATGAGTTGAAGCAATATCGAGGATTGATCTATCAAAGGTTATTGGAACGTTAATCCAACCTTCCCAAATCTGTTGTTTATCCCTATCTGTTCTAATATTCTCAACATATCCCTCGTAAGCTGGCACAATATGAATATCATTTCTAACATGTGCTGGAACAGAAACATCATGCACAAGGTGCATTTGCTGGCCCAATGCCCTGAAGACTTTGGTAAAATAAAGCTCCCTACCTGTCTTTACATTAAAGGTCAAGCCTGTATAGAAATAATCCCTTGCATCTTTCCAAGACCATTTGCCACCAACATCTTGATTTGGATTTTGTGCCCATAGGAGCAAAGATGGTTCTGTAAAAAGAATAGTATTGAGGCCTGCGTTATTCCAATCCTTTATTGGATTGTGAAAATGCCGGTTATTACGGGCCGTGTTAGTAGGATAACGTAAAATGCCTTCTGGCTCATCCTCTTTATAGCCTCCCTCTCCAAACCACTTCCAAACCTCTTGTGTCACGTCTTTCTTCAAAAATGCCGAATACCCACATAGAGGTTCTTGAGCACCATTTTTGAATCCCAGGTTGTTTTTTAAATAACTATCGAGGGAAAATTCATTTATTGTCCGCTGGGCGATTTTTTGATTGAGGTCTTGATGTGAGGCTTTCTCTAAAGTGAATCCTGTAGATATCCATGATACTAATATTAGGACAAGGGAAACTGACAGAACTAATTTCTTGTTCTTCATATTTACTTGTTCCTTATTTATAAATTTCTTGTAATCCGAGACTTCTTCTCTCTTCATTTATTAGCCTAATAAGTTCCCTCTGTTTCTCTAAGGCACCTTCTCCGCCTGCAAGAGAAATGCTTTGAGACCTCAACCTATCTTCCCTGTTTGTCAACTTTGGCAATTCGACAGTTTCACCTTCCGCCGTTTTTTCATTTCCCTTTCGTTTGATTTTTCCCTTACAGGCATCGATACCAAACCCGTTAGGCCAAGAACAGTAGCCAGGTTTAAAGATAATAATTTCGGGGGGCCGGGTATAGTAGAACCCTGTTATAAAGGTAAATATAGCCGTGATATCCCCGCCCCTTCTCCCCTTTGGACCATTTATTACCCACTCCCCATTCTTATCCGTTAGCGTCTCCTTCACATCTTTTGGTCTTGTACTAGGTCCCGCAATAGTGGCCCTCTCCTCAACCCACTGCGCAACTACCACCGCCCCTTCGATTGGCCCCTTTGTGTCTGCATCGATCACCCTGCCCTTAAAGGTTGCTGCGTATGCAGAGGAGCAGAAGAGCATAAATATGCAAAACAGAATTACACTAGATTTGCTCAGCACGTAAAAACCCTCCTTCCTCCAGCTATATCCTTTATCGTTGAAATATGCGGTTCAGATCAATATCAGAACCGGGAGACATAATGAATATCATATTTGGTTTTTCTCTTTGCACTTCGTCACCCCCAAAAAGAATTCCAAACGCGATACCTTCGTTATTATATAAGCGGATTCCCGCCATAGTCTTCTGTGGCTTCCCATATAACTTCTCAACCTTTTGAAAAGTGTCACCGAATGAAAATCCTTTCTTTGTCTTACCTTTATAAGGATACACTCCTTTTATAGGGGCTGAAATAACTTCGATGACAAAAATTCTACCCTCACGTAGAAATACTGTTATCCCGAGCCCACCAAGCTCGGTCATGTTTCCAAAGGTTACGACCTTGTCATTCGTTTCTGGATTCTCATCAACATGATTTAGCTTAAATGACCCTTTACTTACTATCGAAATAACCTTGTCTTCCGTATTCCCGATTGCTAAACCAGCAATACTTTCTCCTTCAATGATTGGTTCCGACGTTACTTCTTTGCTATATGAATCAGATGGTGCATACCAAAAAATCAATACGAAAAGCAATGCCCCTAGGAGCGCCCGTGCAAAAGTATCTGTTCTAATCTCCTTTAGAAGAAATATATTCTCCATATGCCCTCTCCATCTTTCACAAATTTAATATAAAACGAAAATTCTATCCCATCCTGAATTGCAATCATCTGATATTCTGCAACTTGGCCCACAACCCTTATGATGTGAATCTCCCCCATCTCTTGAACGATGATGGGTAAAAGATCCCTCATCAACTCAAAATTATATCTGAACATCTCCTTGGAGTTATCAACAAAATAGCTCAACGCTTTCTCCACATCCTTATTTGCCATCGCGCCCTTCATCCCCTCCCATTTGGATTTCAAGAGGGCATCCATTTCTTCTCGGGAGAGGACATGGAATACCGTAGTCTCCGCGTAAATATTGCCTTGAGTGTCGCTAACCGTAACCCTCGGGAAATAAAGTCCTGGATATTGATATTGGGCCATAACCGTAACATCTGTCCCTGTGATTTCAGGTGTCCCATCTCCATTAAAATCCCAAGAATAACTGGAAACTGGATTTACTAAATACGCAGTCGCTTCGAAAGTGGCGTTCAAAATACCTGTCTGATCCAAAATTCCACTTGTTGGGATTACGGTCAATCTAACAGACTCTTCCTGGTTTTCTGTGTTGATCGTGATTTGGGCCTGCCCCTGTACTCCGTCCGGCCTTGTGGCTGTAGCGGTAATGATATTTTGCCCTGGTTGCAGAGGAACAATAACTGCAAATTCGCCTCCTTGCACCTCGGCAAGGACCCCATTTACGACTACACCAATTTCTCCCATTTGGTTATAGACCCTACCCTGTACGATTGCAGTCGACTTATTGATCGTGGCGCCATACGCCGGTGATGTGATCTCTATGCTGACGGGCTCAACCACCGTTATGGTGATACCCGCCTCTCCCTGGTTTCCCACTCGATCCAAGGCTCTTGCTGTAAGGGGGTGGGAGCCAGGGACAAGGGCTGAGGTATCAACAGTAAAATTAAAGGGGGGCTGATTTAAGGTGGAGTGAGGTTGATTATCGACATAAAGGGCAACACTTGCTATTCCCGAAATTGAATCACTGGCCGCTACCGATACAGTAATTGCCCCTGAAACCATTGCGCCTGATATGGGCGAAGTAATAGAAACAGCAGGCGGCACATGATCGAAAGAGATTGTTATACTTGCCTCAGCTTGATTCCCAGAATTGTCTACCCCTTTTGCAGTAAGAGTATGAGATCCAGAGGCGAACAGTAAGGTATTCAAAGGAAAGTTAAAAGATGGCGGAGTGAGGGTCGCTTGAAGGAGGCCATCCACATAAAGGGAGACGCTTGCCATCCCTGAAATAGCGTCACTTGCCTGGACCGAAACAGTAATCAATCCCGAAACGAAAGCACCGGATGCAGGGGATGTTATGGCGACGATTGGAGCAGTGTTATCTACGGTTACGCTGACACTTGCCTCTGCCTGGTTTCCTGCTCCGTCTGTGGCCCTGACAGTGATGGTGTGCAGACCAGAGGGAAGCATCGAAGTATCCAACGTAAAACTAAAGGGCGGCTGATTTATGGTGGTCGTGGCCTGACCATCCAAAAAAAGGGTAACACTCGTTATTCCTGACGCTGCGTCACTGGCTTCAACGGTGACGTTAATTACACCTGAAACCAAAACGCCGGATAGAGGGGCTGTGATGGTTACAGCAGGAACCTCAACATCGAGCGATACTGACCGGGTAACACTAGCAGGGTTTCCTGCCTTGTCTAAGGCGTAAAAGGTCAGTTTATTTGAACCGGGCTTCAGTGTAACTAATCCACTAAAATTGTTGCCCATGAGCGTTAAACCTTGAGGTAGGTCATCATTTACTGAGACCGTCACTTCTTTTATGTTCTGGTCAATTATGTTCCCTGTTACATTTAGGGTTGATGTATTAACGGCTAGTCCTTCAGCTGGGTGGTTAACATTTATCTGAGGGGGTTGAGTGTCAAGGATCACCCTACGGAAAACAGAAGAATAATTTCCAGCAGGATCCCTGGCACTGATGTCGACATTATTCGATCCTTCCTGAAGTGTAACCGTACCTGTGAAAGTGCCATCCACCACGGGCATCCAGCTACCATACCATCCGATTCTTACCATGGCCTCAGGGTCATCGACCGTCCCCGTGATTGTGATCTCCGGGTTGCCTGTAACAAGCCCATCAGTTGGTGAAGCAACGGTGAGTTTGGGTGGAACTGTATCTCGGAAGAAGTAAATTGTAGCCTCGGTCTGTCCTCCTTTGGCGTTCGTTACCACCGCCGTAAACGGATAGTTCCCATCTACTTGAGGGATTGTGACATAGGCCCAGAAGAAGTTACCTTCCCGAATCCCCTGGCTAATGCTCCCCTGATTTTGTACTTTAACTCCATCGGAAAAAAGAATCCCGTTTACCGTGACAGAAACCGCCGTCTCATCCGTTAACCCTGCAATCGATGCATAACCCCTCGCGAACCTCTGTTGATTACAGCCTTCTTCTGGCAGATCCGGACGCCTTTCAAGAAATGGCTCCGCGCAGAAGAGAAGATAAGGACCTTGAGGGACTGTCCAGAAATAGACCATTATCTGGGCTTCCCCCTGATTGCCACACGTATCTTTCGCAACGACTCTAATAGGATTTTCTCCCTCTGTAAGGGTTATCCCATCCACAGCGAAGGAACCATCAGGTCCAACTGAAGCAGTTGCTCCGTTCACCGTCACCGAAGAGGAAGGATCATCCACGAAACCACTCACAGTAATTTGGCTTGTATCGAAGGTATCACCATGTGAAGGACTGGTGACGGTTACAACAGGAGGGGTATGATCATAGCCTACTATCCCTAAGGTCAGAAGGTCTCCAGGTGCGCCGCGGAGCTCTACGCTCAACTTGTTCGTGGATAGTAGGAAAACAGTCCGAGAAACCTCTTTCACTTGTTCGTTGAAATCATTGGGCTCAAACACTAATTGTCCATTCAGTTTAATCTTGGCCGAATCTACCCGCCGGTGCCCACCAGCGGTGCCATTAGTTAAATGGAGAGTAAACGGCCCAAAGAACTGGGGACCTAATTCAAAGTCCAAGGTCTCCACTAAGGGTTTCCCCTTACTCCTCTTAAAAGTGTGGATGTCTAAGATCTGGCAAGCTTGCTTATCCAGATGGAAAAGTTCCAGGGTTATAAAGGAACCAGGAGCGCTTCTCAGTCTGACTTCAAGGAGATTCCCTCCAGATAAAAGATTGACCAGACGACTCAACTCTGCCACATTTTGGTTAAATTCACAGGGTCTAAACATTTCCTTGCCATTGAGCTTTATGACGGCACTTGATATCCGATTGCTTCCCTCTTGGGTCCCGTTGGTAAGGCGAAGAAGAAAAGGCCCAGTGGCATCGGGAATCGTAAAATGAATCTTTTCTGTTTTAGGTGCTTCCCTTTCCCTAAGGAAAGTGACGGGGCCAAAAAACAACGTGCCGCCCACAGGAGGAAGTGGCGTCTGACCCGTATCTTCTGGGGTGGTAAAAAGCAATTGTTCAGGCCGATATTCTGACAAGAATATAGGATCGGTGGTAACGTTTTTGCTAAAATATATCAGAACTGTTTTATGGTGGGCGCCCGCAGGAATGGGTTCCTTTGAAAAATCAAACTCAATGAGCGTAGGAGCGGAGTTACTTAATCCCTCGATAGGCACGGGCTTTGAGGCAGCAAAATGGAACTTATGACTGCCAGATGAAGCTTGCTTATATTGAAAAAGGGCCCAAAGTTCTCCTGGGCCCAATGGATCTTCGCCACTCGCTTTAACCTTCGCCAGAACTTGAGTTATCGTCCCGTCGGAAGCAGGATTGAGCAAAGCATAACGGTCCGTTGATTCAAAGGGGTCGGGTGGAAGGATAAGGGCATTGGCAGGATCAATGAAAAACAAAAGTAAAAAGAAACATACCCTAAGAAAAAATAAGTTTTTTTCCCCCGAAGAAAATCCATGACACTTAGTCTTTCCTAAATAGGTCGCCAATGAAATTTCTCATAAAAGAAGTTTGGTTTTTTGACAAAAGCTTTTACTAATTTTCCCCATCTTCCTTTTTCTTAGACTTCTATTCAAAAACATAAAAACCCATCATTAGTATTTTTAAACCCGAAGTGGGTTTTTGAATTGGACCCTTTTCTCCATCGCTCACCCTTAGAGATTTTGAGCGTTATTAGTCATCGAAGGAAAAGTTACTTTCGAGTGCGAATCAACATATCACTTATGTCTTGATCGATCAACAAAATTCTTCTCTCTTCTTTTCAAATGCAAAGTCACGTAAATATGGGTAAACCCATATAAATTTCGATTTTTTTCTAAAGTGAGTTGCTAATTAAAGAGCAATTTCAATACCAGGTTTGACTATGGTCATAATTACCTATTTTTTCAAAAGATCTTCAATCGCTCATGTTTTCAAATAGCACTGAAAGTAGGAATGCTTTTCCCAAATTAGGAAGAACTTTTCTCTTTTTTTTCGGTTAGGATTGGAACACTTAAGAATTTTAAATGGGCTGTGAAGAAAAAGCAGTCCGTTAGGGCCACAGTGCTTTACGGTCAAGCTTACAACATCTGCTTCGGAAAAATAGGTGTACGTGCTAATCCAGTTTATTTTTTGAAATCCATAGCTTCACAATCTCTATTGACCCATTCGGCGGCGCACCCTCGGCCTTGGCTCGGGTCGAACGCAAGCCCCGCCTCTTTAAGGCGGGGTAAAGAAGCGCCGCTCAGGGTCAACCCCTGCCTACCGGCAGGCAGGCTGAGCCCCTCGGTTGCATTCAAGGCCTTGAGTTTGTCGATAGGCAAGCTCAGGCCGCTTGTCCCGAGCGCAGTCGAAGGATCAGGCCGGGGAGTCGAAGGGTTGACTTTCATCCAGGAATCAATTATTCCCCAATGAGGTCTAGAAATATCATTACAAATTCAGAAAGGAGAAAAACGACATGAAGGTTGTTGCGTTTAATGGCAGTCCGAGGAAGGACGGCAATACGACGATTCTCATCAATCGCGTCTTCCGTGAACTTGAAAAAGAAGGAATTCAAACCGAATTGGTGCAGCTATCGGGCAAGGAAATTCATGGCTGTATTGCCTGCTACAAGTGTTTTGACAATAAGGACCGGCGCTGCGCTGTTAAAACTGACATTGCAAATGAGTGCATCGAGAAGATGATTGAAGCAGACGGGATCATCCTGGGGTCGCCTGTCTATTTTACCGATGTGACAGCGGAAATGAAGGCCCTCATCGATCGTGCCGGTTTTGTATCCTCGGCCAACGGTGGAATGTATAAAAACAAGGTTGGTGCTGTTGTGGTTGCAGCGCGTCGTTCTGGGGCTACACACACCCTCGATACGATGAGTCACTTTTTTCTTGCAGGACAAATGATCATTATTGGGCGAGCTATTGGTGTTGGCAAAGATAAGGGAGACGTTGAAAAAGACAAGGAAGGCATACAAGGTGTGGAGACCCTTGGACAAAGGATGGCCTGGTTGCTTAAGAAACTGTCTGGTTAAAAGGTAGTCCTCCCTGGAATTTATTTGGTGAGGCTTCTTCTCTCTTCTATATGGCGGTCAAGGCTCTTCAGTTTTTCGATTGTCTCTTTCAGACCGGCCACTTCATCGCGCAGGCCTTTATTTACCTTCTGCATTCTTTCCATACCGGTTTGTAATTTTCCGACTTCCTTCAAGACTGCATGCCAGTTCTGCACGTCATCTGTTTGCGTTTTACCCGGCGCCAGAGAGAAATAGCTTTCCATTTCTTGAAGAGCTCGAGTGTAATTTATTTGGGGGTTTCTATAATTCACATAGAGAAAGGCAATCTGCAGGTGAGATTGGGCACGAACGGATGTTTCGGGATGCTCGCGGGCACGCTTTTCCAAACGGGAAGTCTCCTGAAAAAATTCTTTTTCCCCCTCCGGTCTCTTCATCGTCTGCAAGCTGCAACTTGCGATGAAAAAAAGCAGGAGAAAAATCCAACCCCATTGTAGGCGATGAAATTGTGAATCCATACCTTCTCCTTTTATTCCCCATTTTAGTAAGGGATGAAATTTTCGGTCTGCCTGACGGGAAACGCCCTAACTGCGTCGATCGACTGCGAAGATGCTCCGGGGAAAAGACTTGGCATATTTTTTCATTTCGGCAGCGATCTCCCCAACCTGGATGTGATTTAGCAGCCGGCGGTTCTGGTTGGTGACCACTGCGATGGCCAGAGTCATGACGGGAAAGGTTACTTTCTGTCCCTGCCGCGTCTCGCCCTGGATGTAGCCCCGCTGTCGGTCTTCCGGGTCATAGAAATCAAGGATCATCTTATCAAAGGAATCGATGATCGCAAGGCAAATCTTTTCATACTTTTCGGGCGAAGTGATCACCGCAAAATCATCTCCCCCAATATGCCCGACAAAGCTCTTTTCATCCCTCTGTGCCTTGACCGCTTCGGTGATCATTTTGGCCGTCGCCTGGAGGACCTCATTGCCCCTGGCATACCCGTACCGATCGTTAAATGCCTTGAAGTGGCTCAAATCAAGCTGGCAAAAGGCCACGGGTGCTTCTTCCTTTAACCTTTGATTCAGGATATTTTCAATGGCTACGCCTCCAGGAAGATGGGTGAGAGGGCTGGCGTCCAGGGACATCTCCTCCAGAGACTTCAACCTTTGGGCCATCTTCTGAATAGCCTGGGATAGGTCTCCCAATTCATCCTGATTGCGAACCTCGGGTAGATGATCGAACTTTCCCCCCGATATCTCCTGGGTGGAAAGTTTCAACTGATTGACGGAGCGGGAAATGTTACGAGTAATCGTCAGGGCAATGATAACTCCCAGAAGGAGGCCGCCGATACTCAACCCGGAGGTAATCCAAAAGGCTGAATGACCAATACTTAGCGTCTTCAGGCTTTTTTCATTCTGGTCGGCCCTCGCATCACGAGAGATCTCTTTCACCAGCCGAATAAGGTCTTCCTGCTTTCGTGTGATTTGCCGATCACGATCCTGAAAAGCCCGAGAAGCAACACCTTTCCCCTTATCCAATCCTGATTTAAAGAGAGTGTTATACTCTTCGTGTAGCGTGGCTAGTTGATCGAGTGGAAGACTGGAGGCATCTGGAAGATCACCCATCTGCTTCAGGAGCCTTTTGAACTCCTCGCTTCTTTTCCAGAAGAGGGCATCCATCTCCGAGCTCTTCAAGATAAAGGATCGATGTCCGTAGAGTTCCTGAGCCAGCAAGGCCTCTATCATTTTATCGGTAATTTCTACCAGGGGAACATCGCGCTCTATAATTCGATTGTTGATTTCATTCAGCCGTCGGAGGCTGGAGAGGGCGATGATGGCAATAAGGATGATCAAGATGCCGATGGATAGGAATCCAAGGAGCAATTTCTTGGCTATGGTCAGGCGGAAAAGCTGAGTCACGGCTCTGTTCATTAATCATCCATTCGGCTGTATCAGTGAGCCCGTGATTAGTCGTTGAATATTTTGGGCCACATAAATCTGCGATCTACGGACCTATTTTAGATGATCACAGACATAAATTCAAAATAATATTCGATTGCTTCCTTTGCAATTTTGCGCTCCCCGAGGCTAAGGTTTAGGTTACCTCGGACTCCAGCTCTTGAAATCCACCGAAAAAAAGGGGAATAATTAGGTCTAAAGAAAATACCGTTGAACCAGAGGAGGTTTTCTTATGAAGAAAAGGGTGTTTGTCACAATCTTTGTAGCGATGATACTTTTGGTAAGCATGGGCTACTCAAATAGAGCCATTGCCGAGACGAGTGTCTATGCTGCGGTCAAATTCCCTCCGCCACCACCGTTTCTGATTCCGGCGCCGCCGCCAGTGGTAGTGATACCCAGGACATATGTGTACGCTGTCCCGGAGATTGAAGTAGATATTCTTTTTTACCATGGCTACTGGTACCGCCCCCACGATGGGCGTTGGTACAGGTCCCGGTCCTATAACGGACCATGGGCGTATCTCTCTCCGAAAAGCGTTCCCCGTCCCCTTATAGAACTGCCGCCGGACCATCACAGGATACCGCAGGGATACCGACAGATACCCCATAGTGAAATGAAAAAGAACTGGTCAGGGTGGGAACGCAGACGACACTGGGACAGTGACAGAGAGTGGCGAGAAGGATGGCGAGGAGAACATGAGAGAAAAGAACGGCATGATATGGAAAAAGGGGAACATAAACCAGGCGGGGGCGGAGGCAAAGGAAAACACGGCGACTAGATCACAAGAAGAGGCATGAGTTACCAGACATTGCCAGATCAACTGCTGATTGCTAACCCCACCTACTTATCTGCAATAGCGAGTTGATCTCCGAGTTGCGGATTATCGATTGAAAGATGTAACAAAAAAGGCAGAGCCATTTCTGACCCTGCCCTTGAGTTTTAACGACCCTAATGGTCAGTCATTCTTTTAATCAGGCACCTTGAATCTTATGAAATTCATAGATTCCATCATAGTACATGCCAACGAACTGCATAACGTTGAACCAAAAGGAAGCTCCTTCGTTAATTGTGCCCTAAAAATATACTCTTCCCCAGGAACAAGATCCTCGTAGGTTTGACTGTATTGTGATCTGTAATTAGGAAACGTAACACGAGGGTTTTTACCTTCTATGCTACATGGCAAAGATTTCCCACTACTCGACCCACACGACCCCCTCCCGATTTTAACCGCATAGATACGTCTTGTATAATCTTTGTCGTAAATCCTGATTTCGTACCATTCGCTGCTATCGGAGGGGAACCCACGTACAGGATCAAAACTAAGCGTGGGAGTAGTCGCACCAGATTTAAAACTAACATTTAGATTCTTAGGGACTGGAAGAGGAATTAAATCGTCTCCAATTGGGTCAGTGTGACACGTAAAAGGGGATGGAAGGGATGGCGAATTCTCTCTCTGGAATCTCTCGATTGTTACCGCGTACGTCCCGGACTGACCCTTAAATTCCTCCCAACCCCAAAAAAACGGGGTGTGGGCACTTATGTTTGGCGTTAGTCGGAA
>Ga0299912_10004251_pt1 | contig 11712 bp, 6 predicted proteins | sample RVTome_2_FD_207667 | JGI IMG/M metagenome (GOLD analysis project Ga0299912, IMG submission 207667) | Soil microbial communities from uranium-contaminated site in the Upper Colorado River Basin, Wyoming, United States - RVT95D214 (version 2) ... | reverse complement strand
AACTCCAGGCGCTTATTCCAATAGGAGGTCACGCTATGAAGACGAATTACAACACGGTGAAAGTTGAAGTGAAAGACGACGTGGCTATTCTGGCTTTAAATAATCCTCCGGTAAACCAGCTTTCTGAACATTTTGTGAAGGAGATGGCCGATGCCTTTAAGCAGGCTTTCGCAGATCAGGCCATTAAAGCTGTCATTCTTACAGGCACGGGAAGGAATTTCATTGCCGGAGCAGACATTACCGAGATGAGGCGGGTTACAAACAGAGATGATGTTCTCCACCTGGTAATGGCGAATAACCGGTTCCTTAATTCTATAGAGGAAGCGCCTAAGCCTGTCATTTCTGTCATTAATGGAAACTGCCTTGGGGGAGGGCTGGAAATCGCCATGGCCTCTCATTATCGAATTGCTGCTCAGGGCGTCCAGATCGGACAACCCGAAGTTCAGATCGGTCTCATCCCTGGAGCCGGTGGTACTCAGAGACTAGCCAGGTTAGTGGGTTTTCCGGATGCCCTACAGATGATCACCGTGGGGAACCCCATTTCAGCTGAAGAAGGTGTAAAAAAAGGAGCGCTCGACGAGGTGGCCCCGGCCAACCAACTCCTGGATCAGGCTTTAAAGGCCGCCCACCGTTTCATCTCTGGAGATTTGAATCACAAGGCTCGCCTGACTAGGAACAAAACAGATAAGCTGCCAAAGCCCCAAGAGAAGGCAGGAATTATCGCCTTTGCCAAAGGAATGGCCGCCAAACAGGCCAAAGGTTATATTGCTCCTTTTAAGGCCATCGAGGCCATGGAGAGGGGACTCACGGATGATTTTGAAGCCGGCCTAAAAATCGAAGCAGAGCTCTTTACCGATTGCGCACTCTCGGACGTAGCTAAGAACCTCATTGGCATTTTCCTAAACACCCGGGCTGCGGGAAGGCTGCCGAGCATTGAAAAGATTGAACCGAGAAAAATTAAAAAGGTGGGTATGCTGGGCGGAGGAGTGATGGGGTCGGGAATCATCAATTTGCTTCTAAACAATGGGTTCGATGCCATTCTCTGGGACATTAACGATGAGGCCATCCAAAAGGGCCTCGATGCCATCCGCAAAACCTTTGCCTACCCCATCAAGAAGGGAAAGATGACTCCAGAGGGGCTGGACAAATTGATTAGCGAACACCTTATCACGACCACTTCACTGGAAACTCTGAAAGACGTTGATCTGGTAATCGAAGCCGTTTTGGAGGACTTGAAGATCAAACAGGATATCTGGAAGCGCCTCGAAGGAATCTGCCGACCGGACGTCGTCTTCGGCACGAACACCTCGGCATTGCCCATTACAGAGATAGCCTCCGTCCTCTCGGACCCTGGCCGCATGATCGGACTGCACTTTTTCAACCCCGCTGAGAGGATGCAGCTTCTGGAGATTATCTGCGGCAAGAAGACCTCAGATCAAATCCTGGCTACAAGCGTAGCGTTTGGCCGAGCCATTCGCAAAGTCCCCATCGTCGTAAATGACGGGCCGGGCTTCTACGTCTCCAGACAGCTGGGCGCTCTCATGGGGGAGTTTACCTTCATGGTGGCAGAGGGTGCTGACCCTGCCAAGGTGGAGGAGGCCATGCTCGATTTCGGACTTCCCATGGGTCCGGCCACCCTTGCCGATTTGACTGGAATGGACGTCAACTACCATGTGGCGAAGGGCTTTGAGAAAGCATTCGGGGAGCGATTAAATATGCATCCCCTTAATGAACGCATTTATCAAACCGGGTGCTACGGACGAAAAACAGGAGCTGGGTGGTTCGACTACAGCGGAAAAGAACCCGTCCCGAACCCTAAAGTGCTGGCAGTTGTCCAAGACTATTTAAAGGAGAAAGGGGTTGGACCCAAAGCCATGACTCCTAAGGAGATTGTGGATCGGACGATGGCTCGAGCCATCAATGAGGCCGCTTTTATGATCCAGGAGGGGATCTGCGACCGACCTCAGGATATGGATCTGGCGATGATTTATGGGACGGGATTTCCTCCGTACCGTGGGGGAATTTTCCGTTATGCAGATGCTCTGGGAATTGGAAACATATATCAGTATCTTTTGAAGCTGGAAAAAGAGCACGGAGTTCGGCTTAAGCCCTGCAGTCTCCTTAAGGAAATGGCCGAACAAAAGAAAACCTTTTATCAGGTTTGATGTAATGCCTCACTGAAGCGTGGGCCGAAACCACATGGTCTGACCTCGCCACAGACGGGGCTTCTAAAAACTTTAGAAAGCGGTTTTATTGAAATTCTTATGGGTAATATGCCATCTCGCAGAATCGTTTTTCCAAAGCCTCTCTTCTCGATTTGGGTCAATCAGCGGTTGCCGCTCTAAAGTTTTTCTCAGCCCCGCCTGTGGCGAGGTCGAATCGAGCACAGAGCCTATAATGGAAATCCCCACGCCTCAGTGAGGGATTACAGTTTGATTCTCTTTCAACTCTATTTCTGGAAGAGACTGTGTTGTAATTGTAGGTTCGTAATTGTAGAGACTTGATTTATCAAGCCCCTTAATTACAATGTTGTTCACTTAAGCCGTTCGTGCTGAGCTTGTCGAAGCATGAACGGGGTAGCGACGCACCCTTCGACAGGCCTGTCCTGAGCGAACCGCTCCCCCTTCGACAAGCTCAGGGCGAACGGTGAGTCGAAGGGCTCAGGGTAAACGGTGATAACCTAACTGAACATTATTACCATTAATGGGACTCAATGAATTGAGCCCCTACAAGATATTTTGTATGTCCTTTCCATCAATAAAAATACAACACAGACCCTAATAGGGAAGGGCTGCAGGTAAAGGAGGACATTGTGGGCAAACGAATCCTTCACACAAAACTTTGTGACATGCTTGGAATCGAGTACCCCATCATATGCGCTGGAATGGGGCCGACATTTATCGGCGAAGAGACAGGGGCTCCTGTGGAGCTGGTAGTGGCTGCTTCCGAGGCCGGAGGCATGGGAGTTCTGGGTGGAAGTGGCTTCAGCATAGAACGATTGCGAGAAGCCATCCAGGAGATTAAAGCAAAAACAAAGAAGCCTTATGGAGTGGATCTCCTTTTGCCCCAAAAGCTCGACCTGGGTGGAGGATTAGGCCAGAAAGGAGGACCAAAAGAGCTGCCCCTGAGCGCGATGTTGAAATCCCTGCCCAAACCGTATCAGGACTGGGTTAAGAAAGTGAAAGATGAGTTTCAACTTCCGGATGTGGAGATCATGGTCAAGATGGATTCAACGACCATGCGACCTCAGGAAGCAATTCAGGTATGCATCGAGGAAAGGGTTCCTCTTTTTTGTGCCGGACTGGGAAACCCTGGGGGCATGGTAGCAGAAGCTCACGCCGTGGGAATGAAAGTTCTTGGGATCACGGGCAACGCTAAAAATGCCCGCAGAATGGCTCAATCTGGAATCGATCTCCTGGTGGCCCAGGGGCACGAAGGGGGAGGCCATACAGGCCGGATCGGAACCATGGCTTTGCTGCCCCAGGCCATCGACGCTGCGTACCCAGTGCCCGTTCTCGCAGCGGGCGGCATCGGAGATGGCCGGGGACTGGCTGCAGCCCTGGCCATGGGTTGTGTCGGAGCTTGGGTGGGAACTCGCTTCCTGGCAACAAACGAAGGAGGAGCTCTCCCAGTCAACAAAAAGCATATCATCGATTCTACGGATGAAGATACCCGGGTGAGCCGGGCCTATACGGGCAAGACCTTACGGGCGAGTTACAATAAGTTTCATGACCTATGGGATGGCTCGGGATTGGAGCCACTTCCCTTTCCTACCCAAGTTTTGATCTCTTCAGGTCTCCTGGCCAGTTTTATCGAGGGTAAAAAAGAGGATTACGTTGGCGGCCTTGCAGGCCAGATCTCAGGGCTCATCAAAGAGATCAAACCTGCCCGCCAAGTGCTTGAGGAAATGGTGGAGGAGGCAGTGGATATCCTGACCCATAGACTTCCAGAAAACGTGAAAGCTCAATAAGGTTATCTCCATTGGCTACTCATAAATCTCCAGCAGAAGCTCCAAGATCTTCTGCTCGCTAATGGATGTGGGATCGGTTGCCATATTCACTGCATCTCTTGAGGCATCAAAGGCAATTTTCTTCAAGTCTTCTTTCGGAATGCCGTGAGCCTTTAGGCTAATGGGTATATCAAGTCTTCTATAAAACTCAAGCAGGCTCTCCTCCAGATCATTTGAGCGATTGAGTAATTGCGCCATATCGATAAATTGCTCTTTGCAAGTTTCCTTGTTGGCCTTCACAAAACAGAGAAGTCCATAAATGGCCCCCCGACCATGCGGAATATGATAATGAGCGCCAAGAACATGTGTAATGGCATGTCCAACACCCAATCCCTTTAGGAAGGCAATGCCGCCGCAGATTGCAGCCATACACATATCGGTGCGTGCGGCGATATCATTCCCATTCTGATAGGCCTGAATGAGGCTTCGTCCAACCAACTTCACTCCGTAGACCGCCATGGCCTCAAAATAAGGGTGATAGGGGATTGCCAACGAAACGTATCCCTCAATGCAGTGAGCCATGGCATCAATTCCGGATTCGACGGTGAGGCCAGCCGGCATCGTCTTACAGTAGATGGGATCAATCACAGCCAATCTGGGAATTAAATGATTGCTCATTAACATAAATTTTAGGTCTCTCTCCTTATCGGTGATAACCGCATAAGGGTTAACCTCGCTTCCTGTCCCTGAGGTAGTAGGGATGCAGACAATCGGCGGAAGAAGAGGTTTAATCTTTGCAGTTCCACCCACAATGCTTTCATATTCTCTCATCTCACCGCCGTGTGTGACCCTAAGCCCAATAGCTTTTGCAGTATCCATCGAGCTTCCACCGCCGAGCCCTAATATTCCATCACAATCATTATCCGTATAGATCTTACCAACCCTCTCAATAAGCTCAATGGGAGGATCAGGTTCTACCTCTGAGAAGATAACAGTCGATATACCACTCGATTCTAAAATCTTACGCACCTCATCAGCCCTTCCCATTGAAAACATCACAGGATCGGTTGTCAGCAATATTTTCTTTATTTTCAGTTGCCTTATCCGCTCGCCCATATTTGTTACAACACCAGCACCAAACATAATATCTGGCAGCGGCGGTATGCGGACCTCCCAGACCTTCTCTTTTTCCTGATACGAATCCAGTCCCTTCCAGATGTTCTGGATCTCCTTATCATCAACATCAAAAACTTGACCCGTTGGACTAATCGCCTCTTCTCGGACAAAGGCCATAGCTTTCGAATCCATTTTACTGAACTCTGCCTTTTCATTGAAAGCGAGTTGGTCTCGAAGGGTCTGTTTGCCAGTCTCCATGATATCCTTTGGAGTTAACCGGAGCCCATATCTGGCATTCATGAGATCTGCAAAAAATTGATAAATGGATGCACGGCCGCCAGGAACTGAGTTCAAACAGTAGCCGAAGGCATCGCATGTGGCTGCCTGAATCTGGGATTTAAGCGAATTCTCAGCCTGTTTATCCCTGCTCCTTGGATTGCGGTATGTCAAACCGGCCGTATGGTCGGCTCCCATGGGACTCGTCAAATAGGTCACGCCGGTTCCCTTGACCGATCTCGGATCGTGGGCAGGTATGGCTTGCCCTTTATAGGCAGGTATGCGGCTGATGTTTAAATATTGTGCAGTGGCTACTACACCGTTGCCCAAGGCAAAACCCAGCGGCGTTTCCTTTTCAATCTCTTCTAAAAGTCGTGCAGCGGACTGCCAATCCCCAAATGACATTTTTCCAGCGTCTGCAGTGAGACCGAGACTGCTTCCTGTCTCTATGGCATCGACCCCAAGATCGTCACACAGAAATTTGAGCCTGGCGATGGCATCCGGATCGGTAATTCCCAGATTGGTTCCAAGCATGGCGATTGTTTCATATTCATAGGCAGAACAGAGCCGTTTTCCATCCTTATCAGGGTAGATGATCGAACACTGGACAACGCAGCCAGGCATGCAGCCATGCATCTTACCGCCGCGTTCAAAAAGAATCTTCTGTATGCTATTACCGTTTACGGCAATGAAATTCGTAGGCCTTCCCGAACGATAATTATTTGATGGCAGGGTTCCCTGGCTGGCGGAATTGGAAATTGCAAAGGGAGTACCGAATCGCGAAAACAGACTGCAGCTGATATCATGTTTGAGGGTATCCACCCATGACTTGACGATCTTGCGAAATTCCTCCGGATTTGCAAGATCAACCTGCCCAGCTTGAGAGGGATCAATGATAATCGCCTTGAGTCCTTTCGATCCCATGACTGCACCGAGTCCACCCCTTGCGGCGTTCCGCGATGGATCTCCAAAGATATCCGTAAAGGAGACCGACGCGCCTTTGTATTTCAGTTCACCGGCTATTCCAGTAGATATTACAGCTATTTTTTCACCATATTGTTTCCGAAGCTTGCTCACCAATTCATAATTCTTCATGCGACGATATTCATCTGCTGGAATTAATGTTGTCTTATCCTTTGAGATGAATAAGCAATATAAGCGATCATTATAAGGGGTGCCGTGAACAATAATAGCGCGAATCCCAAGCCTGTCGAGGAGTTGAGCAGCCGGGCCTCCGGAGTTTGCCTCTTTTATTCCCAGCGTGAGAGGGCTCTTTGCGCCCACGGAGATGCGCCCAAGTTGAGGCGCCCCAGTGCCTGCGAGAGGACCAACAGCAACGATAAAAAGATTCTCAGGGCCGAGTGGATCAGCAGTCGGAGGAACCTCTTTGTTCATGATTTTTGCAATCAAGGCACTGCCTCCAATGGACTTCCATTCTTCCTCAAGATTTTCGAATCCAATCTTTTCATTCTTTATGTCCACCCTTAGGATCTTCATGTCATTGGTCTCTTTTTATTTAAGAAAATACCCGAATTTTCCTTATAGTTGAATAAAAACGTTCCAAAAAGGCAATTGGGTGTGCTGGGAAACCTTTACAGCGGTACCTTTAGACGTTTTGCTACTGACTTTCCATGCGTATTGCAGAAGTCGCCTTAGGTGATATCGCATGTTGCCCATAAAACATTTCAAAAACCCGCTTGGTAAAGGTTGGGAAGCACACCCAATTGCCTTTTCTATGCAACGTTAAGGTATTGCGTCATTAAATCATTTTAAAATCCTCTCAGCAATCTTATCCTTCAGTTCTTCTTCAGTCCCAAGGTCAACCCCAATCGCCCATGCATCCCTAAAATAATGTTCAATGGACTGCTCTGCTATATAACCATAGCCTCCGAAAATCTGCAAAGCCTCATCCACTACACCCACCAACCGCTTACCAACCTCTAATTGAGTGATGGGAAGAAATCCAGGGTCGATTCTCCCCTGTTCGCACTCTGTTGCCGACTTGTAGGTGAGCCAACGTGCCACCTCAATACTTACAGCCATATCAGCCAGTTTGTGTCGGATGACTTGGAACTGTGAAAGCTTTCTTCCGAATTGTTCCCTCTGTTTAGAATAGTCCATGGCCCTATCAAACGCCCCTTGGGCAGTGCCTAATGCCTGAGCAAGGCTTCTGAGTCCCATCACCTGATAGCAATGGTTAACGTGCGCCATGCCTTCCCCTTCACCTCCAATCCGACTCTCAAGAGACACTCGAACCTCTCTTAAGTGAAGGTCTCCAAAAGGGACCATCCTTAACCCCATCTTTTCAATAGGAAGGACTTCCATACCATCTTTTTCCCTACCTACAATCAATGTGATCCATCCTTCCCTGTGTTCCTTACAGAGTATGATGAATGCATCTGCCAAAGCGGCATTGATTACAAACCGTTTTCCCCCGTGAATGAAATATCCTTCTTCCCTTCTCTCTGCAATGGTGGAAAGGGAGGAGAAATCTTCCCCATCTTCCGATTCAGCAAAAGCGATGCTTATTCGTTTCGCTCCCTTTGTCAGGGGAATAAGGAACCGCTCCTTCTGGTCTTTCGAGCCGAATTTCAGGATGATCTCTGATCCAATATCAACCATGCTCAAAGCACTCCCAATTCCAGAATCGACCCGGCAGAATGTTTCGATCACGAGAACGTTCTCAAATAGCCCCAGTCCCTGGCCTCCAAATTCCTCGGGATAATGAATCCCAATAAATCCCAATTGGCAGGCCTTCTTCCATATTGATTCCGGAAATGTTCCACTCTGATCCAGTTCCAAGGCCAAATCAGGATCAAACTCTCCTTGGGCAAACTCCCTTGCTGCCCTCTGGACATCTTTTTGCTCATCCGACAGTTCAAAATTCATTCTCGCTCCTTCCTAAAGTCCCAATCCGCCTGCAATCACTAAATGTTGGATTTCAGAACTTCCCTCTGGAATCCTAAACAGTCTCCCATCACGGAGAAATCTCTGAACCGGATTGTCCATCATCAGCCCAGCATTTTTTTGGATGGCCATTGCCTTCTGAACGATACCCTGAACGGATTCACTACAGAAGAGTTTCACGATGGAGGCATCTTTCATTGAGGCAATGCCTTGATCAAAAAGCCAAGCACCTCGATAGGTCATATATCGCATGGCTTCCAGTGACATCGCCATTTCCGCCATGATGAATCGAATAGCCTGTGATTTTGCGAGAGGTTGGCCTTGTCTACGGGCACCTTTAATATAAGAGAGGATGGCGTCGAATGCTGCCTGCCCCACTCCTGTGCTCCTCGCCCCATAGGTAAGCCTACCTGATTTGAGGGTCTCTTCCAACTGCCCCAATCCTCCTCCTTGCTGTTCTCCAAGCATCCTTTCTCTCGGAACATAACAGTCGTCAAAGGCCAGCTCAGCCGTATCCGAAGAATGGTTCCCAAGTTTTTTTAATTTTTTAGTTACAGAAAATCCTGGGTCTTCTCGCTCCACGACAAAAAGATTGATGCCTGTCCCTCGCTTGGTAGGATCGGTGTAGGCAGCAACGGTCACGAAATCACAGATCGTTCCATTGGTGATGAAGGTCTTTGGGCCATTGAGCAGGTAACCATCCCTGTGCTTTACCGCTGTCGTCCGAATTCCAGATGCATCAGATCCGGCATCCGGTTCTGTCAAGGCAAAGGCGCCGATCTTCTCACCTCGCACTGCCAGAGAAAGATATTTCCGCTTGAGTTCTTCAGAACCAAAATGGAGAATGGGATCTGTGGCCAGACCGCCTTGAACCATGATGCTCGCGCCAATGCCTACGCAGATCCGATTCAATTCCTCAACGGTAATACATTCGGAAATTTTGTCTAAGCCGGGCCCACCATATTTCTTAGGGCATCGCAGACAGAGAAGATGCTCCGTGCCCAGGATCCGAAAGAGTTGAACCGGGAAGGCCTCTTTTCGCTCATATTCCTCAACCAGAGGACTAACCTCCCTCTCATAAATTTCTCGGACCCTTTTTCGAAATACTTTCTGCTCGTCATTCAGTTCATAAAACATGGCCACCTCACTTTATCCCGTTAGAAAGTCTTGACATTTATGGCGTGGGTAATAATAAAATAAAGCTTCTCGTAGAATCGAGTCTTCGACAATTCCTTAAAGAAAGGGCAAGGTTAATGGGGTACTTACTAAGGAGTCCATAATTGATTAGACATATTTTTCGGAAAATCTCACCCAAATACTGTCCAGTTAGTTTGTCACCGTTCGCCCTGAGCTTGTCGAAGGGCCTGTCACGCCATTCATGCTTCGACAAGCTCAGCACGAACGGCTAGTCGAAGGGCTAAGGACGATTGGTATTGTTGACAGTTATTCAGCCTATTCATGCGCAAGCACTTATCGGCATTTATATTGTGGTTTTCTTTTCTCAATAAAGGCCTGCGCCCCCTCTTTCATATCCTCAGTTGCTGTCAGGTTAGCCCATAGATCGGATTCCAGTTCCAGTCCTTGATGGATAGAAAGGTCTCTTGCCCGATTGATCACCTTTTTCCCTGCGGCCACTCCCAAAGGGCCTTTTTCAATAATCTTGGCCGCAAGCTGCAGGGCGGCCTCCATCACCTTTCCTGGAGGAACCACTTTCTCTATTAATCCAAGTGTGCATGCCTCCGTGGCGCTAATCATCTCTCCAGTGAAAACGAGTTCTTTCAGTTTACCCAGAGGGATATGGTATAAAGAGCGCCAAATGCCTCCATTCCCTGGAAAAACAGACAGATTGACCTCAGGAAAACCTAATTTAGCGGTTTCCTCTGCATAGCGGAAATCGCAACAGATTGCCAATTCCAGACCCCCACCTAAGCAAAAACCATGGATAGCCGCAATCACCGGCCATTCAAAATTTTCAACCATTGCATAAATTTGATGACTCCGTGAAATGTTCCTCTTGGCCGTGTCAGGATTTAACTCTAAAAATTTCTTTATATCAGCCCCTGCCGCAAAGGCCTTCTCTCCCGCCCCGTGTAATATGACCGCTCTGATCTCCTGTCTCCGACCATCCAGCTCCCTAAATACTTCACCAATGGCCTCCTTCGTGGCAACATCCAAAGCATTCATTGGAGGATGATCAATGGTGACAATAGCCGTCTGATCTTTTATTTCATAATATGCAAGTTTCTGTTCCATTTACTTCTCCTTCCTGCTCCCATCCGGGTTATATTCGAACCATCCCCTTCCGGTCTTCCGTCCAAGCTCTCCAGCCTGAACCTTTCGTCTTAAAAGCTGTGGGGGATAATATCGCGCATCCTTACTTTCTTCATAAATGGCTGCGAGTGCTCCACAGGATACATCCAATCCAACCAGATCACCTGTCTCAAAAGGCCCCATTCTTCTGCCAAAAGCGAGCCGAACCCCTTTATCAATATCCGCCACAGTCCCTATGCCCTGTTCTAATAAATGAATGGCCTCAATATAACCCACCATATTGATCCGATTAAGCAGAAAACCCGGCACATCACTCTCAACCCGAATGGGTTGTTTGCCTATGCTCCTAACAAAATCGACACCTACCTGCATGGTCTCTTCCGAAGTCTTCACCCCTTTGATGACCTCCACCGCCTCCATCATCGGCACGGGACTGAAAAAATGAAGACCCAAGACCTTTCCTGGCCTTTTGGTCACAGTTGCGATCTCGGTAATCGGAATGGCTGAGGTGTTACTCGCAAGCACAGTTTCTGCACCACAGACTTCATCCAATTTCTTAAAAATCTCCTGCTTAAGGTCTAACTTTTCGAATACAGCCTCTATGGCCAGATCTACCTTGGATGCCTTCACCAAATCGGTGCCGATTTGAATTCGACTCATGACCACTTCCAGGCTCTCCGTGACCTTTCCCTTTTCAACAAATTTGCCCACTGACCAGGTGATATTCTTTAGAGCTCGATTTAAAATCTCTAGGCTGACATCTGTGATGAAAACTTTTATGCCGGCTTGAGCACAGACCTGAGCAATGCCAGCCCCCATCAAACCGGACCCGACGATCAATACATTCTGAGTATTCATCCCTTCCTCCTTTAGAAATTGTATCAATTTAGCAGTTTGAAACAACCTTTCTTCTTATTTTAATACTTTTGAAGAACTAACCAAGTTCGGCGTTCCTGTCAAGATATTGCCTAGAAAATAACTCCACCCAGTGCCTCCTCTCCCCTCGGAGGGAGAGGATTGAGGTGAGGGGGGACATGATCTGGACATCCACCCCCACCCTCACCCTCCCCCGTCGAAGGGGGAGGGGTATAGGTGGAAATCAATTTTCATGGTTCGTGGGTGACGAACCCGTCATGAAAGATTGCTTAGAAAAAACGCGATCGTGCCTGCGCGCTGAAGCGCTCCCGCCTTCG
>Ga0299912_10004250_pt1 | contig 11714 bp, 10 predicted proteins | sample RVTome_2_FD_207667 | JGI IMG/M metagenome (GOLD analysis project Ga0299912, IMG submission 207667) | Soil microbial communities from uranium-contaminated site in the Upper Colorado River Basin, Wyoming, United States - RVT95D214 (version 2) ... | reverse complement strand
TGGGGAAGATCGAGCCTCCCAGGCCGGAATGCGCATCGCGGGTGCCGGTCCTCACGGAGAGCTCCACGTAGCAGATGCCGCGTAGCCCGGCATCCAGGATGGGGATCCCATCTTGGCTGATCCGGCCGAACTCCCAGATGCAGGCATCCGCCGCAAGGGCCTGGGCGTGCTCCTTTAGGAATGCGCCCAGATGAACGCTGCCGATCTCCTCTTCGCCCTCGACCACAAACTTCACCGTGCAGGGTAGCTCGTCGTCAACCGCCAGCATGGCGTCCAACGCGGCCAGGCGGCACTGCAGGTGCCCCTTGTCATCGCTGACCCCGCGGGCGAACAAGCGTCCTTCGCGCAGGGAAGGAAGGAACGGCGGGGTGTCCCACAGCTCCAGTGGCTCCGGTGGCTGCACGTCGTAGTGATTGTAGAAGAGCAGGGTGCGCTCCGATCGACCCGGCCGCACTCCCACCACCACCGGATAACCCTCCGAAGGCATCAAGTCGGTCTTGAAGCCGCGGCCGGTCAGCATCTCGGCGACCAACTCGGCGCACTCCTGCATCCCGGTGCCCTGGGCCGCAACGCTGGGCTGAGCGCACAGCCTGCCTAACTCCTCCAGAGTCGTATTCAGATGCTGATGGATGTGTTGGTCTACCGACCGATAATCCATCGCGCTGACCTCCGCGAAACGTCTGGCTGCATTATAGCCCTGCGCATCAGGCCCGGTTCGCCTTGCGTTCAGTTCGATTCTATAATCCGCTGCCCGGGAGGACCGGAATGCGCATCTACGACATCTCCGTAGGGATCTCGCCCGACCTTCCCGTCTGGCCGGGAGATCCGCCGGTCATGCTCGAACGAGTTCAGTCGCTGGAGCAAGGCGCGGACGCCAACGTCTCCCGCCTGGCCTTCGGGGTGCATGTGGGGACGCACGTGGACGCTCCACTGCATTTCGTTCAAGGCGGACGCAGCGTAGAGAGCATTCCGCTGAAGCGCCTGATCGGGCGCGCCTACGTCGTCCATCTGGGCAAGGCCTCGGTGATCGATGCCCGGGTGCTGGAGAAGGCCGGCATCCCCCCGCGCACCAAGCGGGTGCTCTTCAGGACCCAGAATTCCGGGTTCTGGGGAAGCCGGGATCTCAAGTTTCGCAAGGACTTCGTGGCCGTCGACGCCAGCGGGGCGGAGTGGCTGGTGCGCAGAGGAGTCCACCTGGTGGGCGTGGACTACCTCTCGGTCGCCCCCTTTGAGAACGGGACACCCACCCATCGTATCCTGCTCGAGGCGGGAGTGGTGGTGCTGGAAGGACTGGATCTGCGGGAGGTGCGTCAGGGTCGCTACACCCTCTACTGCCTGCCGCTCAAACTGGTGGGCAGCGAAGGCGCGCCGGCCCGCGCCATCCTGATCGGCGTTTGAACCGATGACCCTCTCTGTGGCCGGCGTCTTCCCTCCCATCCCCACGCCCTTTCGGGAGGACGAGAGCCTGGCCTTGGACCAGCTGCAGCGCAATCTCGAGCGCTGGAACCAGACCGGCCTGGCCGGCTACGTAGTGGGCGGCTCCAACGGCGAGTTCGTTTACCTGAGTGTGGAAGAACGCCTGGAGGTCGTGCGCGCCGCCCGAGCAGCGATCCCCCGCAATCGGCTGCTGATCGCCGGTTCAGGCATGGAATCGACCCGGCAAACCATCGCGCTGTCCGAGGGGATGGCGGTCGCCGGAGCGGACGCGGTGATCGTGGTGACTCCCAGCTACTATCGCGGCCGCATGGATGTACAAGCCTACGAGCGGCACTACCGCCAGGTCTCCCAGGCTTCACCCGTTCCGGTGCTGCTCTACAGCGTGCCGGCCAACACCGGCATCGAGCTGCCGGCCCCGGCTGTGATCACGCTGGCGGCCGAGCCCAACATCATCGGGATCAAGGACAGCGGCGGCAACATCAGCCGGATCGCCGGGCTGGTGAGCGATTCCCCGGAGGGATTTCAGGTCCTGGCGGGGTCGGCCAGCTTCTTCCTGGCCTCATTGGCGGTCGGCGCGGTGGGGTGTGTTGCGGCGTTGGCCAACCTGGCGGCGGAGGCGCTGATCGAGCTGTTCGAGTCCTTCACGGCGGGCGACCTTGCCCGGGCGCAGGCCGACCAGGCCCGACTGCTCAAACCCAACCATGCCGTCACCGCCGGCTACGGCGTCCCCGGGCTGAAGGCTGCGATGGACATGCTGGGGTTCTACGGGGGCCCGGTGCGCTCACCCCTGGGGCCCTTGGGGGAGCCGGAGCGAAACGACCTGCGGCAGGTGCTTCAAACGGCCGGCCTGCTGGCCTAGATCTGGCCTGATCGTCCCCAATCCAGCAGCAAATCCCGATAGGCCGGGTCCTCGTAGCGGGCCGGCAGAAACCACTTCGCGTGCGCCGGGAGCGGAGCGCCGGCAACGTGGGCCGCCAGCAGTTCGCCGCAAGCCGGAGAGGCCATCAAGCCAAAGCCGGACAGCGCGCCGAGCACCCAGGCTCCCCGCACCGGCAGCGGGCCGACCAGCGGCCGATTCTCAGCGGTCTTGGTGTAGTAGCCGCCATCCACCACCGGCCTTGGGAGCCGGCCCAAATAGGCCCTGAGGGCTGGGAGCATCGTCGAGAGCCCGCGCAGCGTGATCTCGGAGAGGTGCGGATCGAATGCCGGTGGGAAGGCCGGCTCCACCCGTTCCAGGTGATAGGTCCACAGCATCAACACGATCGGGCTGTCGCCAGGGCCGTCCGGTCGGGCGTGCACTCCCTCCGGGAATTCGCCCAGCAAGAATTCGGCTTCCGGCTCGGCTTCCAGCTGCTTCTTCTCCGCTTCGTCCCAGGGAAGGTGCTGCGGATCGGTCCAGATCAGCAGCGGGGCGTCCCGTGGAAAGAGCCCCAGGTGGTCCTGGAAAGCCACCTTGCCATGCAGCTCGGAGTGGACCGGGAGTTCAACCCCCAGCATCTGGCCGACTCGTTTGAGATGCGGACCGGCAGCGTTGACAAAGTGCTCGGTCAAGACCCTGGCCGGGGCCGTGCCATTTCCCAATCGAATCGCCTCCACTCGACCGTCCCGGACCTCCACCGCTTCAACGCTGGCCTGCACCAGGCTGGCGCCGGCGGCCCGGGCACGCTCCAACATCAGCATCCCCGACTGCTGGGCGCTGAACCAGCCGCAGCGCCGCGGATGGACTACCGCCACGACCTGGTCGCTCAGATAGGGGAAGTTCCGGTGGATCAGCTCCTGGTCGGTGATCACGTCTGCTCCGGTTGGTTGATCCAGATACCCGCGGGGAGGAGCGGGGTGGTAGGGCGGGTCGTCCGGCCGGCCGCGATGGTAGCGCACTTCCCCCGCGCCCAGTGCGGCCGCCTCCTCGGCCTGGGCGGAGAGTTCCTTGGCCCGCGCCGGATCGGCGGTGACGAATAGATACCCGCGCCGGTTCAGGTTAATGGCATTCCCGCTCCGCTCCGCCAGGTCCTCCAGCAGGTCGATGCTGCGGTTCATCAGGGCCACCATGGCGTCCCCTGGCCCGGGCCACCAGTTGCGGTAGCACTCGGTGGACTTGTCGCTGGTGAGCGACAGCGGTGGACGCTCGTCCACCAGCAGCACCTTGCCGGCTCCCTGCGTGACGCACAGGTGGTAAGCCGCCGAGATGCCGGCGATGCCGGCCCCGCATATCACCGCGTCGTAGGTCTCGGTCATGGGGACAATCCGACTTCCCGCAGTGCGTTCAGCGCCCGGGCGGTCACGTCCTGCCTCAACTGCAGGTCGGCTTCCGGCCGCAGGCGTTCCGCGATGGCCTGGAGCGTCTCTCCACTCTGCGGATGGACGGCGGCTGGCGCGACCTCGGCGGCCGGGATGGCGAGATGCGGCGTGGTGAGCAGCTCCGGGTCGGGCAGGATGAGGTCTTCCAGCACTACGGATCGATCGCCCAGCAGCAGCAGATCGAGATCGATGTTGCGCGGCGCATACTTGTCGTCCGTGCGCACCCGCCCGAGGTCGGCCTCCAGCTCTCGAAGTGCTGCCCGCAGCGCAGCCGGGTCCAACCGGGTATTCAGCAGCACCGCGGCGTTGAGAAAATCGGCCTGGGGCCGGCCTCCGCGCGCCGGATTCTGGTAGACGTTCGAGACCGCCTCGGCGCCCAGCCTGCGCAGGGCGGCCACCGCCCGGGGCAGATGGCGTTCCGGCTCGATGTTGGAACCCAGCAAGACGATCGCCAGTTCGGCCAAACTACCCCGCCGAGCGCTCGATCTCCACCCCCACGGAACGGGCGAAGCGCAGCGCACCGGGTTTCTCCACTCGTACCTGTACCCGCCGCACCCGAGATTGTTGCAGGCTGATTCGGGCGATGTCCTCGGCCAAGGCCTCCACGGTGTGCCGTTGGCTGGCCTGCACGTGGGCGATGACCTGCTTGGTCAACGTGCGGTAGTTGACGGTGTCCTCCAGCGAATCGCTGGCGCCGGCCAGGCTCAGGTCGGTGTACAGGGTTAGGTTAATGAGAATGTCTTGCTCGTGCTCGCGCTCCCAGTCGTTCACCCCCAGGATGCCGCGCACCAACAGGTCCTTGATCTCGATGCGGTCTTCGCTCATCCCTAGGCCAGCAGCCGTCCCCCATCCAACACGATCACTTCGCCGGTGATGTAGTCCGGCCCGGCCAAGAGGAAGATCAGACTGTCCACCGCCTCCTCCACCTTCCCCCAGCGGCCGAGCGGCACCCGGCCGATTGGGTCTCCACCGGCACCATCGGCGGGCGGCAAGATCGCCCCCAGAGCCAGGCCGTTTACCCGGATGGCCGGTGCCAATCCCAGCGCCAAGCTGCGCGTGAGCGCCTCCAGTCCGGCCTTGCTGACCGTGTAGGGCAGGTGGTCCGCACCCGGCCGCAGGGCGCGCCAATCCAGGATGTTGACGATGGCGCCTGGGCGCCCGGCCCGATGGCGGGCGAAGGCCTGGCATAGCAGCATCGGCGCGGTCAGATTGACCTGGAAGTGGCGGTCCCAGACCTCCGGGGTGACCTCGGTCAATTCCACGGCCTCGAAGAGGGCCGCGTTGTTGACCAGCAGATCGATGTCCCCCAGGGCCTCGACCGCCGCCGGGAGTAGGGCGGCCGCCTGCTCCGAATGGGCAAGGTCTGCCTGGAGCGCGATCGCCTTTCCGCCGCCGGCCTGGATAGCTTGCACCGTCTGATCAGCCTCCGCTCGTGAGCTGCCGTAGTGGATGACCACCGCTCCGCCCCGGGCCGCGATGCCCTCGCCGAAGGCCCGTCCCAGGCGGCGTCCGGCGCCGGTGACCAGCGCCGCGTGGCCCGATAGGTCCAGGTCCGTCGCCATGGCGCAATTGTAACCTCGGCATTTGCGCGGGCCGGGCCGCGTAGCTGGGCGATGGCCGCGCCGCGGAATCGCCGGAAAACACCGCCCCCCGATCGACTGTGGTAAGCTCTGCAGCGACCACCGCATCCATATCCACGGCTGGGTCAACCGGCGAGACTGACCTAGGTATTCGCAGCCTCGCCTCGGGGAGGCACGGCGCATGACGGACCACGACGATCATTGGAAGACCGTCGGGCACCGCACCGAGATCGAAGCGGCTGCTGAGCTATTCAGTGGAGTGGGAGTATCACGCCCCGAGGTCGAGAAGGCCGTGCGCACCTTGCTGGGCGCGGTGGGCGAGGATACCGAGCGGGAAGGCCTGCTGAAGACCCCCGAGCGGGTGGCGCGCATGTATGATGAGTTGTTGGCCGGGTATCGGGTCGACCCGCAGGCCATGATCAACGACGCCCTGTTCACCGTCGACTATGATGAAATGGTCCTCGTCCGGGACATCGACTTCTACAGCCTGTGCGAGCATCACATGCTGCCCTTCCTGGGCCAGGCCCATGTCGCCTACCTGCCCAAGGGGAAGGTGCTCGGACTGTCCAAGATCCCGCGGGTGGTGGATCTCTTTGCCCGGCGCCTGCAGGTTCAGGAGCGGATGACCCGCCAGATTGCCGATTTCCTGGACACCGCCCTGCATCCCCATGGTGTGGCGGTGGTGGTCGAGGGCTGGCACTTATGCGCCATGATGCGGGGGGTGAAGAAGGCCAACGCCCGCATGGTCACCAGCGCCCTGTCCGGGACGTTTTCAACCAGCGAGCTGACCCGCCATGAGTTTATGGCCCACATTTCGCGCGGGAGCCATTCCTTCCTGAGTTGATCGCAGGGCCGCCCGGCCGCCATGATAGATCCACTGCGATCGCGGATTGAGGCCGAATTGGCCTACGCAGAACAGGCTCGCGCACACGGCAAGGAAGGACGCGCCCGAGTGTGTGCCCGGCGAGCAGCGGGCTGGGCCGTGGGCGCTTATCGGAATCGCGCGCACGGCGCGGCCGACTCCGAGAGGGCTGCGCTGAGCCACCTCCGCTGGCTGCGCTCCCAGGCAGGCCTACCCCGGCTTCTACAGCAGGCGGCATCCCGGCTTACCGAACAGGTCGGTGTCGACCATCGGCTGCCGCATGCGGAAGATCCCTTGCAGGACGCCCGCTCGATCGTGGAGGCGTTCCTGGATCTCATCGAGGCTGAGAGCCCCGACCAGGAGCCCGCTCGATGACGGTCGATCCACACCCCAGAGGAGATATGGCCGAAACCCTGATGCCCGCGGAGCTCAGTGAGCGCGCCGTCAACACGATCCGGTTCCTGGCCGCCGACGCGGTTCAGAAGGCCAACTCTGGACATCCGGGCCTGCCGATGGGGGCCGCCGCCATGGCCTTCGTGCTGTGGACTCGACACCTGAAGTTCGATCCGCAGCATCCCGATTGGCCCAACCGGGATCGCTTCATCCTCTCCGCCGGACATGGCTCCATGCTGCTGTATTCCCTGCTGCACATGTCCGGATTCGACCTCCCGCTGGAGCAGATCCAGCGCTTTCGTCAGCTAAACAGCGTGACCCCCGGCCATCCCGAGCATAAGTTGGCGCCCGGGGTGGAGACCACCACCGGGCCGCTTGGGCAAGGATTCAGCAATGGGGTGGGGATGGCGGTAGCGGCAGCGCACCAGGCGGTGATCTACAACCGGGAGGGGCACCCGGTCGTCGATCACTATATCTACGCGATCGTCTCCGACGGGGATTTGATGGAAGGCGTCGCCTCGGAGGCCGCCTCACTGGCCGGGCACCTGAGGCTGGATCGGCTGATCTACCTGTACGATGACAATCGCATCACCATCGATGGCAGCACCGATCTGGCCTTCACGGAGGATCGGGCCGCCAGGTTCCGGGCCTACGGCTGGAACGTCCAGCAGGTGGAGGACGGAAATGACCTGGAGCAGGTCGACCGGGCCATTCAACAGGCCAAAGCGCAAGACCGTCCCGCCTTGATCGTCTGCCGCACCCACATCGGCTACGGCCTGCCCACCCGGCAGGACACCGCCGAGGCGCACGGAGAGCCTCCCGGAGAGCAGGAGCTGGCCGCCGCCAAGGACCGATTGGGCTGGCCCCAAGAGCCGCGCTTCCTGATACCGGCGGAGGTCCGGCAGGTGTTCATGCAGGCCGCCGAGCGCGGCGCCCGGGAGCAGGCGCGCTGGAGCGCGATGATGCAGGACTACGCCAAGGCCCATCCCGGCGAGGCCGCCATCTGGCAGCGAACCCAGGCGGGCGAGCTGCCCGACGACCTGGCAGCCAGCCTGCCCAGATTTGAGGCCGGCGACAAGGGTATGGCCACTCGGGCGGCCTCCGGAACGACATTGGCTGCGCTGGCGCCGGTGCTCCCCGAGCTCATCGGCGGCTCGGCGGACCTGACCGGCTCCAACAAGACCGACATCAAAGGAGAGCGGCCCTTCAGCGCCTCCCATCGAGCGGGCAGATACCTGCACTTCGGGGTGCGCGAACACGGCATGGGCGGGCTGTTGAGCGGGATGGCCCTCTACGGCGGGCTGATACCCTACGGGGGCACCTTCCTGGTCTTCTCAGATTACATGCGCCCGGCGGTGCGGTTGGCCGCCATGATGGGAATTAGGGTGATCTACGTGTATACCCACGATTCCATCGGGCTGGGGGAGGACGGGCCGACCCATCAGCCGATCGAGCATCTGGCCGCCTTGCGGGCGATCCCCAATCTGGCTGTGATCCGGCCGGGCGATGCCAACGAAACCAGCCAGGCCTGGCTGGCCGCGCTGCGCCGATCTCGCGGTCCGACTGCCCTGGCGCTCACGCGCCAGGCGCTGCCGACGCTGGATCGCGGGCGATTCGGGCCAGCTGAGGACCTGGCCCGCGGAGCCTATGTGCTGGCGGACCTCGGAGCAGGAATACCTCGCGTGCTGCTCATGGCCTCCGGATCGGAGGTCAGCCTGATCGTGGCCGCGGGGGAGAAGCTGGCGGCGGAGGGCCACCCGGTCCGCCTGGTCTCCTTCCCCTCCTGGGAGCTCTTCCAGGAGCAGCCGGAAGCCTACCGGCGCAGTGTGCTGCCCCCGGAATTGAAGGCGCGCCTGGCGGTGGAGGCCGCTGCCATGCAGGGTTGGGAACGCTGGGTGGGCGATGCGGGGGCGACTCTAGGGATGCAGGGATTCGGCGCCTCGGCTCCCTATCAGGATCTCTATCGCCACTTTGGCCTCACCAGTGAGCGGATCGTCGAGATCGCAAAGGGGCTCATCGACGCATGAACCCCATTCAGCAGTTGCACGCCCTGGGGCAGTCCGTGTGGCTGGACTACATCCGCAAGGACCTGCTGGAGTCCGGCGAACTGGCCAGGCTGATTTCTGACGGAGAAGTGCGGGGGGTAACATCCAACCCCACCATCTTCCAGCAGGCCATTGCGAATTCCAACCTCTACGATGAAGCAGCCCGCCCATTGGCTCAGGCCGGATGGAGCGACGACCAAATCTTCGAAGTGCTGGCGGTGGATGATATCCGCGCCGCCACCGAGCTGTTCCTACCGCTCTACGAACGGACCGAAGGTGCCGACGGGTTCGTCTCGATCGAGGTCAGCCCTCGGCTGGCCTATGACAGCCAGGGGACGGTGGCCGAGGCGCGCCGCTTGTGGTCGGAGGTGAACCGGCCCAACGTGATGATCAAGATCCCGGCCACCGAGCCGGGGCTGCCGGCCATCGAGCAGGCCATCGCGGAGGGCATCAACGTCAACGTCACCCTGGTGTTTTCGCTCAAGCGCTACACCCAGGTCATGCAAGCCTACCTGCAGGGATTGGAGCGCCGGTTTCAGGCGGGGAATTCGCTGGACCATGTGGCCTCCGTGGCTTCCTTCTTTGTCTCCCGGGTCGATACGCTGATCGATGGCCGGCTGGAGCAGGTCCTGCGGAACGAGGGGCCCAAAGCTCCGCGGGCCGCGGCCCTGCTGGGCAAGGCGGCGATTGCCAATGCCAAGCTGGCCTACGCGCAATTCGAGGCCTTCTTCGATGACGAGCGCTTCACGCCTTTGCGTGAACACGGGGCGCGGCTGCAGCGGCCGCTGTGGGCTTCGACCAGCACCAAGAATCCGGCCTACCGGGATGTGGTGTATGTCGAGAACTTGATCGGTCGGCACACGGTAAACACGCTCCCGCCCGCCACTCTGGTGGCATTTCGCGAGCATGGCGTCGCAGAGCAGACCATCACGCAGGGTCTCTCCGCCGCCCGAGCCCAGCTGGAGGCCCTGGAGGAGCTGGGGATCTCGATGGACCAGGTGACCTCCCAGCTAGAGACCGAGGGGGTGGGGAAGTTCGCAGAGTCGTTCGAGGGCCTGCTGAATACGCTGGGTTCGCGCGGCCTGGGCTTTCGCGCTGAGCTCGGGACGTTGCAGCCGGCCTACCGATCGGCCTTGGAGCGGCTGGAGCAAGACCGGACCGGCCCGCGCTTGTGGGCGCGCGACACATCGCTCTGGCCAGATGCGGAGGCCGACGAGACCAACGGGTTGGATTGGCTCGACCTGCCCATGACGACCGTGGAGGCGCTGCAGTGGGCCAAGTCGATCGGAGAGGCGGCGCGCTCGGCCGGAAGGAGGACGGTTGGTTGGATCGCAGCGGGCCGCGAGAGGGGGTTGATGGCGGAGTTGCTGCGGGGCCATCGGAGCCCCGGGCGGGGCCTTGAGCTGGCTGAACTGGACAGTCTCGACCCCGCCGCGGCGCGCCGCTTCGCGCGGCAGACACCGGCAGGAACCAGCCTCTTCGTGCTGGAGCAAACCGACCACCCCTCGATTGAGCTGCAGGCAGGATTTGAGCCGCAGTGGCAGCGCGCCCGGCGTCAGCTTGGCGAAGCAGCGGGCGAAGCCTTTGCGGCCTTGGCCGAGGCGAATTCGCCCTTGAAGCGGCTGGCCGCCGAACGGGGTTTCGCTGCATTCCTGGAAGTGGCGGCCCTCCCCCCCGGGCCGTTTGCCGCCCTCTCTCCGGGTGAGTTGATCCCGGCTCAACTCACCGGCGTGGACGCCGAAGTGCTGCTGGCCGGCGCGGCGCAGATGGCTCGCTGGTCCGGCCCGAACGCGCAGCCGGCGCGCAGCCCCGGTCTGTCGCTGGCCGCCTTTCTCGCGTCAGCCAGCGAGAACGGCTCCAGCTTGATGACGATGCTGGCCGATTCCCAGCATGAGTTCCTAGCCCATTGGGTGGCGGACATGGTCCGCACCTGTCTGGGGCTTGAGGTCCATGTGTCGGTCAGCCCGGCGCGCAGCCGCCGCTCCGCCGGCCCTGATGCGCGGCTGTACCTGCGGCTGGCCGGCGAGTGGGAAGAGGCGGTGCGGGGATGGGTGGGCCAGGGCCGCCCGGTGCTGGTGATGCAGGTTGGAGACGACCTGCGCAGCCTGGGGGCAGCTATCTTTCGCTGGCAGATGGGCGTAGCCTGCGCGGCCCACCTGATGGGACGCAGTCCATTCCGCAGCCAGCGGCGCCGCTGGGCGCTTGACAAGCTGGAGCGGGCTGTCGAGAGCTATCGCCGGAGCGGGAAGCTCGCGGCCCCCCGGGGCCGGGACTTGGCCGGCGGGATTACAGTCTGGCCGGACAAACGCTGGGGCAGGCTCCCCGAACCCTCCTCAATGGAACAGGTTGCTCAGGCTCTGCTGGCGGCGGTCGGTGCGGTGGACGAGCTCCGGCTCAGCCTGTATCCGGAAGGAGCCCGAGGCAGTCGGGAGCAGACGGCGCGGATCCAGGCCATGTTGACACGTCGATCCGCGGTTGATCTTGATACAGGAAGAGAGGACGGCCGTGAGGTGGGGCCCAGGCAGGCCACGCTGCAGGTCGTGCTCCAGCCTCAGCGCGATCAGCCCATCCTCGGGCTGGATATCAGCTATGGCGCACTGAACCAGCTGCTGGCCTGGGCTGAGTTCGAGGAGCTGCAGTCCCGCAAAGCGCCGGCCTGTGGCATCCGGTTGCCTCCAGGAGTACACCTCAAGCACCTCGCGGACGCTCTGTCGGCCGCGAACTCCCGAAGTGGTTGAAGACAGCACGCCGGCCTCCGCGCTCGATGGCGAAGCCAGGCTGAGGCTGCGCCCTCCCCGGCTACTGGCCGGGCAGGGCGAGCCCATCTTCGGGCACCTCCCCGAATCCGTGCTGCAGAACCTTTGGAATCCGGCCTCGGAGACCGCGCTGCTATGGAACCTGATGTACCCACTGGCGCAGCCGCGTCTGCAGCTAGCAGAGGTGCTGCAGCTGCGGCCGCTGTGGGGCAGCTCCGTGGAGGGGGAGGAGCGAGATTCCCTGACGCCTTACTTCTGGGGACTCGACCTGCAGGGCCGGCGACTTCCGGGCCTGGACCAGGCCCTGGATCGGCTGGATGGGTCCGGACCGTGTGCCGAAGTG
>Ga0299912_10004249_pt1 | contig 11715 bp, 10 predicted proteins | sample RVTome_2_FD_207667 | JGI IMG/M metagenome (GOLD analysis project Ga0299912, IMG submission 207667) | Soil microbial communities from uranium-contaminated site in the Upper Colorado River Basin, Wyoming, United States - RVT95D214 (version 2) ... | reverse complement strand
GACGTGTGCGGCCGCCTCGCACGCCTGGCGCTCGATCCGCAGCAGGCGGAGGTGGCCCGAGATGTGCTCACGCAGATCCGAGCACGCCTGGAGTTCCTCGAGGAGGTGGGGCTTGGGTACATGACGCTCGACCGCCTTACCCGGACGCTCTCGGGCGGTGAGGCGCAGCGGATCCACCTGGCGAGCCAGCTCGGTGCGCAGCTCTCCGGTACGCTGTACGTGCTGGACGAGCCGAGCGTGGGACTGCACGCGCGCGACGCGAAGCGGCTGGTAGAAATCCTTCGGAAGCTCCGGGACAACGGAAACACGGTGGTCGTTGTTGAGCACGACCGCGAGATCATCGCTGCCGCAGACCACCTGATTGAGATGGGGCCGCTGGCGGGAGAGCGGGGTGGCGAGGTGATCTGGCAGGGAGACCGCGATCGGTTTGTCGACGCGAACACGCTCACTGCGCGCTACCTCCGTGGTGAGCTTCGCGTTCCGCCTCCCCGGAAGCGCCGCACCGGAAACGGGAAGATGCTTGTCCTCACCGGCGCGTCGGAGCACAACCTGAAGGGAATCACGCTGCGCCTCCCATTGCGCCGCTTTGTGTGCGTCACGGGCGTTTCGGGTTCGGGGAAGAGCACGCTGGTGCACAAGACGCTCGTGGCCGCGCTCTCCCGCATTTTCAACCGGCGCGTGGTCGAAATGGGGAAGTTCGAAACGCTCCAGGGTGTCGAGCACTTGCGGGGGCTCGTCGTGCTCGACCAACAGCCGATCGGCCGGACGCCGCGCTCCAACCCCATCACTTACCTCAAGGCGTTCGACGAGATCCGGCGCTTGTTCTCACAGGAGCCCCTGGCCCGGGCAAAGCGACTGGGAGCCGCGCATTTCTCCTTCAACGTCCCCGGAGGACGGTGCGAGGCATGCGCGGGGGAGGGGGCGGTCAAGGTGGAGATGCACTTCCTCGCCGACCTGTACGTACGTTGCGAAGCGTGTTCCGGGCTGCGTTTTCAAGCAGCGGTTCTCGAGGTACGCCACCGCGGGCTCAGCATCCACGAGACCCTCCAGCTCACCGTGAAGGAGGCGCTGGCGCGCTTCTCGGGCCCGCCGAAGCTTCGCCGTACACTGGCGCTTCTGGATGAGGTGGGTCTGGGGTACCTACGGCTCGGGCAGCCGGCCACGACGCTCTCGGGCGGGGAAGCCCAGCGGCTCAAGATCGTGGCCGAGCTTAACCGGATGCACACGCGGGATCTGCTGTACGTCTTGGATGAACCCACAACGGGGCTCCACATGGAAGACGTGAAGAAGCTTCTTGCGGTGCTGGAGCGGCTCGTCGATGCGGGCAACACGGTCCTCGTCATCGAGCACAACCTTGACGTGATCCGCTCGGCCGACCACGTGATCGATCTGGGGCCCGAAGGGGGGGACGAGGGGGGAAGCATCGTGGCCGAGGGGAATCCCGAGACCATCGCCCGGGCCCGTGGCTCCTACACCGGCGCATGGCTTTCTGAAGCCTTCGGGGGAGGACTGGTGTGAGGAAGCGCAACCCGGCCGTCCTGGGGCCCGGCCAGGCCGAGCCCGTGCTACCGGAGGATCTGGAGCGCCCGGCGTGGTCCGAGATCTTCGGACGCGTGTCGCCTCTGGAGGTGGACATCGGGTTCGGCAAGGGGGAGTATCTGATCGAGCTGTCGGCGCGGCAGCCGGAGGTGAACTACATCGGTATCGAGCTGAGTCGAAAGCGTCTTCTGAAGGTCCGCGATAAGCTCGTACGCTTGACTAGGCCCAACGTACGACTGGCTTGCGGCAACGCGGGGGTGTTGGTACCGCGACTGTTCGCCCCCGGAAGCGTCCGGGCGTTCACGATCAATTTTCCCGATCCCTGGCCCAAGCGGCGACACCACAAGCGCCGGATGGTTACCAAGTCTTTTGGAGAGACGCTTGCCAGGATGCTGGTCCCCGGCGGGATGCTGACGCTGGCGACGGACGACTGGGAGTACGTGGAGCAGGTGGTCGAGGAACTGGGCAAGGTATCGGCCCTCGCTTCGGTGTTTCAACCATCCGGATATGTGACGTCGCTGCCTGAGCGCGTGGAAACTCTCTACGAGCGGAAGTTTCGCGAGCAGGGAAGGACCAATCATTACATGCGCTACGGCAGGGTCGGGTGAGAGGAGGGCAGACCGTAAACCTCCCCCATGCGGAACTCGTGTTTGAGGGAGCGCAGTGCGAGGCGGGGGCGCACCAGGATAAGCTGGGCCATTCGCCGGGTCCGCAAGAGCAGGACGCAGGCGGGTTGCGGTGTGGACAAGCCTGTGGACAAGGTTGTGCACAATAGTGTGAATTCCCCACAGGGCACTCATCGTAGCGCTGCGGATTTAGGGCCGAACAAGGACATGGGCGAAGCGCGAGGCCCTTCGGGATGAGCGTAAGGGCATGACGGGTGACACGAATGGATGTGGCACCCTCCTGCCGAGCGATGTTCAGTTCTCTCTAAGCCATTCGGGCGAACGGTCGCTCGATTTATTTTGCGATCCGGGCTCTGATGTGCCGATTGCGCTTGACAAGCAAGGGCCGCGCGTTTATGGAGGACGATAGTTTCCCGCGCGTGAACTCCGGAGACCGTCGCGAACGCCCTGGCACTGCGACCTCTTCCGCCGTTTCAGCACGCTCCACCCGTTCAGTCTTGCTTTTCCCGAGATCCGAGAAGCTCCACGGAACCCCATCGCGACTCCATGGTCCGGTTGGTGTTTGTTGCTTATCGAGGACACGGCCGGGGGAGGGTTGAGTTCGATGAAGCTGGAGTGCAGTTGGTGCCACAGGGATCTTGGAACCCGCGAGCCCCTTGAGAATCGTGCGACCACGCACGGCATCTGCCCGGCGTGCCTGCAAACACGCATCTATCCTCTCCTGCGGCAGGTCCGAACGTTGCCGATCAAGGTGCTCGGCCGGATCGTCCGGCCCCCGGAACTCGGCGGCTAGTGTCCCGAGTCCGAAATTCGGTGACAAATCTTCCGGAGTGCGGCGCCCGGCTGGCAAGGCGCGACGACCGAGAATATTGAACATATTTGAGGGAGGAGCAACGCAGCCAGCCGGGATGCCCCGCCCGGAAAATGTTATCGAATTCCGGGGTCAGGACACTAGGCCCGCGTTGTCTTCCTCGCCGCGGTAGAGGCACTCGGCGTGGATGTCTCTTTTCGGGCTTTCATGAACCTCTTCATGAGATCCTTCTCGTCCTTGTTTCCCGATCGGTTCACGCGGGTCTGGATGCGCGATGCGATCGTGCGAATGAGTTCACGGCGTTCGTCGCCGTCCGACTTGCGGAGCGCCGTGAACTCCTCCTGCGTCGTCTCGCGCTTGAACTCCTCCGCGAGCAGTTCGTACTCGCCCGCTTCGAATCGATCCCCTAAGCGATCCTTGAGGTAGCTCTTCACAGCTTTCTTGAGAAGGACGGCCATGATGCCCTGCATGCAACTCCTCCCTTCGGCAGTGCCCGTGATCGCTTCGCCCCGGAGAGCCCTCTCCTAGCAGATCCCTGCGGGCCCACGCAAGGCCGGCGCACCTTGCAGGGGGATCTCCCACTGCGCCGTGCAGTGTCGGATGTGCTAAAATTCCTGCGCCATGGAACCTCCCGCCAGCACGCCCATTGTCTTAGAGCCTACCGGGAGCGCCCTTGAAGAGGCGCCTGCTAAAGCGTGCCCTCGGCGCGCGCTCAAGGAGCACGACCTGCCGGGCCTCGTGGCGGCCTTCGAGGCCCAGGGTGTCGCCTCGTTTCGTGCGAGGCAGGTGTACCGCTGGTTGTACGCGAAATCGGCGGCAAGCTTGGAAGAGATGACCGACCTTTCGAGGACGTTTCGCGAGGTGCTGTCACGGGAGTGGGATCTTCACGTTCTTCGCACGTGCCATTCGGAGATCTCGCGCGACGGCACCCAAAAGTGGCTCTTCGGGCTGCGCGATGGAAGTCTCATCGAGACCGTGCTTATCCCCGAGGCGCGGCGTAACACGGTGTGCCTTTCAACCCAGGTGGGCTGCCCGATGGCATGCTCCTTTTGCCTCACCGGCACTGAAGGTTTCGTCCGGAACCTCTCGTTCGGTGAAATCATGGATCAGATCTGCCAAGTGAGAATTGCGCGTCCCGACGTGCGTCTCAGCAACGTGGTCCTCATGGGCATGGGGGAGCCCTTGCTCAACTACGGCCCGGTGGTCCGGGCAATCCGGGTCATGAATGATCCGGAGGGCTTCAACTTTTCCAGTCGCCGCATCACGCTGTCCACGGTCGGCGTCCTCCCGCGCCTGGAGCGGCTGCTGGAGGATGTGAACGTTTCTATCGCGATCTCGCTGCACGCCGCGTCGGATGAAATCCGCAGCCGGCTCGTCCCACTCAATCGGAAGTATCCGATCCGCAAGCTGATCGAAGTCTGCCGCGCGCTCCCCCTCCCAGCCCGGCGGCGCATCACCTTTGAGTACACGCTGATCGACGGTATAAACGACAGCCTCGAGGAGGCCGATCGCGTGGCGCAACTGCTGCGGGGCATCCCCTCGAAGGTGAATCTTATCCCGATGAATGAGAATCCGGGCATTCCGTACCGGCCCCCGCCCGAGGATCGCGTCGCTGCGTTCCAGGCCCGACTGCGTGCGCAAGGCGTTCACGCCGTGCGGCGCGCGACGAGGGGGGGCGATATTTCCGCTGCTTGCGGACAACTCAAAGGACGGCGATAACTCGTAGGCAGGAGATCCGGCCCATCGCAAGACGCCCCCCAGAGGAGGAGACATGGCGGTTGTGAGCGGTGAGAAGAGCGCCGATGCGGGACTGGGAACGATCAAAACTCAGGGAATCGATCACGTAGGCTTATCGGTTGCCGATCTGGATCGTGGGGCGCGTTTCTACACCGAAGTCCTGGGCCTTCGATTGATCCGCCGTTTTGGCGAGCCGCGGCAGGCGCTGATGGCTTGCGGGAAAAGCCTGCTCACGCTGATCGAGGTGAAGGACTATCCCGGTTTCCTCAACATCACCAAGTCCCGTTCTCACCTCTCCATGTTCGTGTCCAAAACGGAATTCCAACGCGCGGTGGAGATCCTCCACAATCGGAACGTACGCATCATTTACGGACCCGAGCGTCACCGGGATGGGAAGCGGCTCCTTCTCGTGGACCCCGACGAGAACAAGATCGAGATCGCCTACCCCAAGACCAAGGCTTGAATTGCTTGGAGATGAGGGGTCAGGCCTTACATCTTCGCATTTGGTGGTTTGGTTTCTCCCAATGGCACGTCAACCCAGGATTCACTATCCAGGCGGTCTCTACCACGTGATGTTGCGCGGCAACGCGCGGGAGGACGTGTTTTGTGAGGTCGAAGACCACCATGCGTTTTGTCACTTGCTCGAAGAGGGAGTCGCACGTTTCGGTCACCGGATCGTAGCCTTTTGCCTTATGAGCAACCATGTCCACCTGGCTATCCAGGTGGCTGAAACCCCGCTAAGCCGTATCCTGCAGAATCTGAGCTTTCGATACACGCAATGGTTCAATCGCCGCCATAGGCGCGTGGGGCACCTGTTCCAGGGGCGCTACAAGGCCCTGCTGGTGGATTCCGACCGCTACCTCCTCGGCCTGGTGCGTTACATCCACCGCAATCCGGTTGCCGCGGGGTTAGTGCGCCTTCCCGCGGCATACTCTTGGAGCAGCCATCGTGCTTACGTTGGCCGTACGTCTATTCCGTGGTTGGAGACGGCGTGGGTGCTGAGCCGGTTCAGCCAGCGGAGATCTTCTGCTCGGCAGCAGTTCGACCAGTTTGTGCGAAAGGCCAATGGTGGGGACAGGGAAGGTGCCTATTGGGTGGCGAATGAGCGGGTGGGAGACCTGGTAGGTTCGAAACAGTTTCAGCACAAACTGGAGCGCCAGCTATCCCGAGCCCGGCTTTCGCCATCAAAGCCCACCCTTGATGGGTTGGTCCGGCATGTTTGTCAGGCCTATGGGTTGAGCGAGGAAACCTTGGCGGCGCCCGGCAAGGAGCGCGTGGCCGCCGAAGCGCGCGCGGTGCTTGCGCACCTTGTGCGTGAAAGTCCTGGTCTGAGTCTTGATGCCGCAGTGAACCGGTGTGGACGGGCTGCCAGCAGCTTGAGTGCCGCAGCGACCCGCCATGCGGCGCGTGGATGGAGTGATCGGGCGCGCGAATTCATCAACCGGGTGCGCTCCCAGTCTCAAATGCCATAATGCAAGGCCTGACCCTAGTACCCTAGTACGCCTGATCGTAGTGCCAGACCCACTGCCGGGCGTTCGGATTCCACTCATAGTGTCCGGGCGGCGGTGGGGGCGGTGGGGCGCCTGGCGGGATGTAGGTGTTGGAAGAAGTGCCCGCCGGAGGATACGTGTATCCCGACGGCGAGGTTCTTTCGTTGGTGCGCCCCACCTCGTCAATCCCGCGGCCGATCACGTTGCCGGCCAGGGCCCCCGCGCCCGCGCCGATCGCGGTCCCGGCGCCGGTGTGTCCGACCTGGTGGCCGATGATCGCGCCGGTGCCCGCCCCCAGCGCGCCTCCAGCCACTGTTCCGGCCACTTCGTGCCTACCGGGCTCCGCGCAGCCACCCGATCCCAGGATGAGAAAGAGCCCGAAAACCGGGAAGATCCAGTACGGCCAGTTGCGTTTCATGGGTATCTACCTCCTCGTCGTGCGATTTCCCGTCGCTTGTCCAGTGCTTCTCTTCGAAGGATCCTTCGGCGCCCACCCGAGCGTCGCTCGGGAGCGCTCCTACGTCGGCGTCCTGCTCCGATCAGTTTCGGTCGAAGTTGCGGTCTCTGTCCCAATGCCAGCCGTTGTCGTCCCTGTCGCGATGGTGACGGCGATGCCGGAACGGGCGACAGCACCCGCCACGCCGGCGGTGCCGGTCGGTGCCATCGGTGACCGGCGACGGCGAGACGCTTCACCCCCGGGGCGGAGAAGACTTCTGGCGCCGCCGGGACGCCGCGAAGCCTGCCGTATTCGATGGGGGAACCCCCGCGTCCGTAAGATTTCGGGGCGGTCGAACCCCATCACCTTGACATGGTGGGGGGGGTCTCCTACCGTGAGGGTATCCCTGCGTGAATCCAGCGACCGCGCCTTCGGGCGCGGGCCATCGACGCTTCACCCGCCTATGGAGAAGAATCCATGAAGCTCAAGGAGAAGATTGCCCTGGTGACCGGGGGAGGATCGGGAATCGGACGTGCCATCTGCCTGCTTTTCGCCGAGGAGGGGGCCCGTGTCGTCGTGAACGATCTGACGATCGCATCCGCCCAGGCGAGTGTCGAGGCGATGGGTGCCGCGAAGCTGCGGGGCCTCGCCGTGCAGGCGGACGTGTCCGACAGCGCCCAGGTCGGGGCGATGTTCGCTGAGATCGAAAAACAGTTCGGGACGCTCGACATCCTCGTGAACAACGCCGGGATCGGGGAAGCGACCGGGGAGGAGATGGATAGGATCAACCAGAAGGCTGAGACGCGCATCGGGGAGGTGATGAGCGGGCAGCCGATCGAAACCCACTGGGATGTGACCATGGAGATGACCGACGAGGCCTGGCTCAAGATGCTCGGCGTCCACCTGAACGGGACGTTCTTCTGTACCCGGGAGGCCCTCAAGATCATGAGCCGAAAGAACAGCGGGGTCATCATCAACATGTCCAGCATCGCGGGGCTCACCGGCCTGGACCCCGCCCCGCACTACTGCGCCGCGAAGGGGGGGATCCTCGGGTTTACCCGGTCCGTCGCCCGCGAAGTCGGATCGCGCAACATTCGGGTGAACGCCGTCTGCCCGGGCTTCATCGATACACCCATGACCGATCCCATCTCGCCCATGATGAAGATGATGGTGGTGGCGCAGACGCCGCTCCATCGCTGGGCGGACCCGAAGGAGGTGGCGACCACGGCGCTCTTCCTGGCATGCAACGACAGCTCATTCTTCACGGGGCAATGGCTTTCCCCGAACGGAGGTCTCTTCATTGGGTGAACAGAACCCACCTGAGATCCCGGCGGCCCCCGGAAGACGCGGGGGCCGTCGCACGAGCGGCGATCACCGCGAGGTTTCCAGCAATCGTGCGGCATCGGCGCGGAGCTCGGGGCTCCCGCCGGCAATCGCGAGGAAGCGCTTGAGGAAGAGAATCTCGCGATCCGGCTGCCCGAGCTGGCGGGACGCTATCCCAAGGTAGTAGTACGCGTCGGCGAGCCCCGGATCGAGGGAGATCGCCCGGCGAAGAGATACCTGGGCGCCCGCCGCGTCGCCGCGCGCCAGCATCGCAACGCCCCGCAGATGGTGGGCGCGCGGGAGGCGGGGGTTCAAGGCGAGCGCGCGATCGAAGGCAGCCGCCGCGTTCGCCAGCTCGCCCGTGCGCAGCAGCGTCGACCCGAGATTGAAGGCCGCCTCCGCGCTCGAGGGATCCAACCGCACCGCGTGTTCAAAGGCCCTCCGTGCCCCTGGGAGATCGCCGGTCGCATCCGCGATTGCGCCTCGAACCATGTGTGCATAGGCGGAAGCCGGTTCTTCTGCGAGTGCCCGATCGGCGGGCGCGATGGCCTGGGCGAAGAATCCCAGACGCACGAGAATCGCGGCGTAGGCGAGCGCGGCCGCCGGGTCGGGTTTTTCACGCACCCGCAGCAGGGTGCGGACGACGTGCCCGATCGGATCGGGCGGGGGAGGGCTTTCGGCGAAGGGGGGCGGCGCATTTTTTTCCGGCGCGATTTCGTCTCGCTCGATCAGGGCGTGCGGCACGGTGGCGCGGCGTACGAAGACAACCGCCACCGGGTCCACATGGACGAGGGCCCAAGCCGGGTCGGCGAGGAGCCGGTTTATGAGCCGGAGATTCACGCTCTCCCGGTGGGAGAGCACCGCGTAGTCGAAACGGTAGCGCCCGTCGAGCGCCCTCCACCCCGTATCGGAGTAGAACGCGCGGCTGTACGCTTCGAACAGCGCCAGTGGCGCCGCCTCCGTTCGGGTGTCGATGAAAGCGAGGCGCTTCGGGTATCCCCGCCAGAGGAAGTAACCCCCGGCGTCGATGTCGTTGAAGGCGTTCCCTTCCAGCCCTACGTGAATCACGTAGTCCATTGCCGCCCGCGGGATGAGCCCTTCGGCGATTCCTCCTCCGAAGGACTTCACCACTTGGTCCCGCTTGTACAGCCGTCCATCCACCGCCTCGCGCGCAAGGAACCCGATTCCTGCGATCACGAGAAGGGAAGAGATCGTCCCCAGGGAACGGCGCGCGGGGAAGGGGAGCGGGATTCGCCCGAGGCGCCGGACCACGACCTCGATCTGTGCGCCCACCAGGGGAAGCGCGGAAAGAACGAAGAGCGGGATATTTCGCCGCGCCGTGATTGCGAGGGCAAAGAAGCCGAGCGCCGCGAGAAGCAGCGAGAGGTCTACCCGGGGGAGCGAGAGGAGGATCACCGCCGCGACCGCCACCGTCAGGAGCCGGAATGTGTGGATGGCGATCGTGGGTCGGAATGCGGAGAAGGGGCTCATGAGCTCCGCCATGGAAATGTGCGGGTTGTTGAGTTGCCCGAAGAGTTTGAACGGAAAGGTCGCGCCGTCCAAGCCGTAGGGCGTGACGGTGAGCGCCGCCACGCAGCCCGCGCCGGCCAGCGCGAGCCGCCGGAGGTCGCGCGTCGCAAGTGGATGACGTTCTTGCAGGAGAATGCCTCGCCGCGCGAGGAATGCCGTCACGCTCTCTCCCACGACAAACGCGCCGACCAGGCAAGTGCCGATCATCGAGAGGGCGTGAAAGTTGGCCCAGAGAATCTGCACTCCAACCAGCGCAAAGAGGAGGCCGCCCGAGGGGCGGCGGCGATATCGGAGCAGGATCGCCGTCTGGATCGCGAGAAAGAGGTAGGAGAAGAGTTCGGGGCGATCCGTCATCCGCTCGTTGGACGCGATGGCGCCCAGAGCAAGGAAAGGAAGGATGGCGAGGAATCGCCCGCGCGGTGCTGAGATACCTGTGAGGATCACCCAGGTGATGAAGCCTACGGCAACCTTCAGCGCCATGATCCCGCCCGGGCCCACCCGCTGCCAAAGCGCGAAGACCACAACCTGGTAGAGCCAGTGCAGATCGATCCAAGGGGCGTCGGAAGCACCGTAGCTGAAGGTATTCGTGCGGGGGACGGCATGGTGCGCGAGGATGTACCAGCCCCCCTTCAAGTGCCACCAGAAGTCCTGGTCTGAAACGGGTTCATAGTGGAAGACGGCGATAAGCAGCGCGAGGGCGGCCGCTCCAAGCGCTGCAAGCGCACACGCGAGCCGGGGGCGGGCTGTCGTGTGAGGTTGGATCGGGGCCACCGAATTGAAGTTAGGGGTTGGCAAGGATCGTGACGCACCCGACGGCGCCGGGGCCGCCGAGGTTGTGGGCGAGGCCGACCTGCGCGTTCTTCACCTGGCGGCCGGCCATCCGGTGCTGGAGCTGACGCGTGATCTCGTAGATCATCCGGACGCCGGTGGCGCCGATCGGGTGACCCGAAGACTTGAGGCCGCCGCTCGGATTCACGGGAAGCTTCCCGCCCAGCGCCGAATGCCCTTCCTCGATGAATCGCGCGCCCTTTCCTTTCTCGACGAAGAGGAGATCCTCGTAGTTGAGGATCTCGGTGATCGTAAAGCAGTCGTGCGTTTCGGCGACATCGATCTCCTCGAGCGGGTTCTTGATTCCCGCCTGCTCGTAAGCTTGCTTCGCCGCGAGCGTTGTGGCAGGAAAGCCGTCGTACTCAAACCCGGGTTGGAAGTAGGGAGCGCCCGAGGTCACCGCGAGGCCGAGCCCCTTCACCAGCACGTAGTCGTCGCGGAAGCTCCTGGCGATGTCGGCTCGGCAAATCACCGCCGCGGCCGCGCCGTCCGTCGTCGGGCAGCAATCGTACAGGCCCAGCGGGCTTGAGATGAGCGGCGCATTCAGCACCGTCTCGATGTCCACCTCCATCTGGAAATGCGCCTTCTTGTTGAGTGCCCCGTTGTGATGGTTCTTCACGGCCACCAGGGCGAGCTGCTTCTTCGTGGTCCCGTACTTGTGCATGTGACGGTTGGCTGCGAATGCGAAGAGGTTCGGCGCCGTGACGCCCCAGGCAAGCAGTGGATGGAGGCGCGTGCTGGCGAGCCCGCGCGCCCCGGAGTCCTTGAGCTTTTCGAACCCGAGGGTGAGGACCACATCGTACATGCCGCTGGCCACCGCGAAGCAGGCGTTGCGGAAGGCGTCCATCCCGCTGGCGCAGTAGTTCTCGCAGCGCGAGATGGGGACGTTCTGGATCTTGAGGGCGTCGCCCAGACTTGTCCCCGCGAAGGCGGAGTTGAGCGTGCCGACCCAGGCCGCCTCGATCCGCTTGGGCTCCACCTTGGCGTCCTGAAGCGCCTCGAAGCCGGCCTCGACGATCATGTCCTCGATGCTCATGTTGTAGTTCTCGCCGAACTTGGAGCAACCCGTCCCGATCACCGCCACACGATCCCGGATGTTTCCCATCGCCGTTTCCTCAGGTCCTAGCCCGTCGTTAATCTCTCGGCCGGCACTTCCAGAAGTAGTTCTTGAGCCCGCCCCCCTCGTGCAGCTTGCGGAGCACGAGGTCCACCTCCAGGCCCACCCTCACCTGCTCGGGCCCCGCATCGGTCATCTGCACCAGAACGCGGCCACCCCCCTCGACGTTTACCACCGTCTCGGTGGTCGGCGGGTCCGGGGTGGGGAGGAGGTAGTCGTTGGTGAAGGTGTGGACCACCCCGCGCCGCGCGAGCTTCGCGTCGGTGAAGTCGTCTTTC
>Ga0299912_10004247_pt1 | contig 11721 bp, 5 predicted proteins | sample RVTome_2_FD_207667 | JGI IMG/M metagenome (GOLD analysis project Ga0299912, IMG submission 207667) | Soil microbial communities from uranium-contaminated site in the Upper Colorado River Basin, Wyoming, United States - RVT95D214 (version 2) ... | reverse complement strand
AGATGGCCTCGCTCTTTCCGGATAGATACGTCCATATCGGCGGTGACGAAAACAACGGCAAACAGTGGGATGCCAACCTCGAGATCCAGCAGTTCAAAAAGGCCCACAATCTCCTGGACAACCATGCTCTCCAGGCTTATTTCAACGGCCGCATCCAGGCGAGCCTGGCCAAATACGGCAAGAAAATGGTCGGTTGGGACGAGATTTTCCAGCCCGATCTGTCGAAAGATATCGTCATTCAGTCCTGGCGGGGAAGACAGGCGCTCATCGACTCGGCACAGCGCGGCTATCAGGGAATTCTCTCCAACGGCTATTATATCGATCTGTGCCAACCGGCCGTTTATCATTATCTGAATGACCCCATTTCCGATGAAGTCCCGCTGAAAGACGAAGAGAAAAAGCTCATCCTCGGCGGCGAAGCGACGATGTGGTCTGAGTTGGTCACACAGGAGACGATCGACTCCCGCATCTGGCCGCGGACGGCCGCCATCGCCGAGCGGCTCTGGTCCCCGGCCAGCATCCGGGATGTGGACGACATGTACCGCCGATTGGACGCCATCGCGGTCCGCCTCGAAGAGCTGGGGTTGACCCATTTCAAGAACCAGGAGATGATGCTCAGGCGCCTCGCCGGGAGCGCGGATATCGGTCCGCTGAGAACGTTCCTTGAAGTGATCGAGCCGCTGAAACAATACAAACGCCACAACCAGGGCCTGACCTACACCGAGCTTTCTCCGCTCACGCGGATCGTGGATGCGGCCTTGCCGGAATCGAAAGCAGCGCGCCTCTTCCGGAAGATGACGGATGAATTCCTCCGGACGAATGACCGGAAGATCGCCGACGCGCTGAAGACCCAGCTCCAGCGGTGGAGGGCCAATCCTCAGCTCCTGAGGGCGTTGATCAAAAGTTCTCCCGTTCTCAGCGAGATCGAGCCTCTATCCCAGGACCTGTATACCGTCGCCGACATCGGGATTCAGGCCCTCGATGCCATCCTGGCCAAGACGGCCGGAGACCGAGCCTGGGTGAATGAAAGCCAGGCTGCTTGCGAGCTGGCCAAAAAGCCCAAAGGCCACGCGGAGCTGGCCTTGATTCCTGCCGTGGAGAAACTCGTCCAGGCCACGCTTTCAAGATAAGAACGGGCAAGGCGAACGTCTTTCTCAGGGAAGAAGTCATAGTTTCCCATTTCCACCTCGGAAAAAGAAAGAAGGAGGATTTGAGGAGGACCCATTAAAAGACAGGAATCATTCTTATCGAGGATAGGTCTTGGTTTCGTCGTGGCCGCCACGGGCGTGGGCGCCGGCGACCTCATCACGGGGAGCCTGGCCGGCTCGAACGTCGGCGTCATTTTGATCTGGGCGGCCCTGGCCGGCGCGCTCATCAAATTTTTTCTGAACGAGGGAATTGCGCGCTGGCAGATGGCCACCGGCGCGACCATCCTCGAAGGATGGATCGGCCGCCTGGGCCGTTGGATCCAGTGGATTTTCATCATCTATTTTCTGATCTGGTCCTATTTTGTTGGCGGAGCCCTGATCAATGCCTGCGGTGTGGCCGGAGGTGGCCTTTTTCCCATCGGTGAACCGCAGACGTCGAAGATCTTCTGGGGGATCTTCCATTCGCTCCTCGGTTTCGTCCTCGTCTGGCTAGGCGGATTCAAGATCTTTCAGTACGCCATGTCTTTTTTAACAGCCGTCATGTTCGTGACCGTGTTGAGCACGGTCTTCCTCATTTCGCCCGATTGGGCGGCAATCGGGAAAACTCTAGTCTCCCCGTCTCTGCCCCCGCATTCGACGGCCTGGCTGCTGGGCATACTCGGCGGTATCGGAGGTACGGTGACCCTCCTATCCTACAGCTATTGGATCCGGGAGAAGAGGAGGTCCGGAAAACAAGGAATGAAGGACTGTCGTCTTGACCTCGGTGTCGGCTACGGGCTGACCGCGTTCTTCGGGGCTTCTATGGTTATCATCGGCTCGAGAGTCACGATCGAAGGCCAGGGAGCGACGGTAGCTCTTGTCCTGGCCGACCAGCTTGCCCGCGTCCTCGGGCCGGCCGGGAAGTGGATCTTTCTTTGGGGATTTTGGGGAGCTGTTTTTTCAAGCCTTCTGGGTGTCTGGCAGGGCGTGCCCTATTTGTTCACTGATTTTCTCAGGATCCGGCGGGCTAAAGACATTTTATCCCAGCCCGATGCGGACATATCTAAAACCAAAGCTTATAAAGGTTATCTCATCGTTTTGACCTTTTTTCCGATGCTGACGCTTTGGCTTAAAGTCCAGCAAGTTCAGCTTGTCTATGCCGTTCTGGGCTCTCTCTTCATGCCGCTCCTCGCCTTGACCTTGATCCTATTGAACAATCGGCAAAAATGGGTCGGCCGGGAATTTAAATACGGTGTTTGGATGAATCTCATCTTGGGCGCAACGCTGGCTTTATTTACCTACATCGGGATCGCGGAGATTATTGATGCGATTTCCGGGCTATGAAAATTGACGGCAAAGACGAAAAACGAGGATATGCCTAAAATTCCCAGATTCGCTGTTTGTGTCGGGATTTGATAAAGCATGAGAGAAGAATTAGAATTGCGCTTAGTCCCCCCTGCCCCCTTAGTCAATTAGGGGGGATAAAAAGGTATGGAGGAAGGGAATGAAAAAACATCTTGCTTCAGTTCGTGTCTTTGTTCTCCTTATCGGTGTCGTCTTTGTCGGGTTCTCCCTGGCCGCCGAAAAGCCCCCTAAGCTGCTCGAGACCGAAACGTATTTCGAGATGGAATCCGTGGGCGCTCCCCAGATCGCGCCGGATGGCAAATTCATCATATTCACACGCGGCTGGGTGGACAAGATCAATGATCAATCGCGGTCGAACGTCTGGATCGCGGACATCGACGGCAAGCGGATCCGGGAACTGACGCACGGCAACTGGCGCGACTATTCGCCGGTCTGGTCGCCCGACGGCAAGAAGATCGCCTTCTTGTCGGAGAGGGACCAGACGACGCAGATCCATGTCATGTGGCTGGACACGGGCGATGTGGCCCAGCTCACGCACATCGAGCGGGCGCCGGGCGGCCTCGTTTGGTCACCGGATGGCAAGTGGCTTGCCTATACGGCATTCGTCCCGGATGAGAAGCCGATCCTGAACGTAAAGTTGCCGAAGCGGCCCGAGGGCGCCAAGTGGGCCGCTCCTGCCGTGCTCGTGGACCGGTTAGCGTGGCGCTCCGACGGCCGGGGGCCGCTGCCCAAAGGCTATACGCATATTTATGTCATCGACGCGGAGCTGGGAGGGACGCCTCGTCCGATCACGTCGGGCGATTACAATCACAATGATCCACAGTGGTCAGCCGACGGCAAGACCATCTTTTTCAGCGCCATCCGCAAGCCCGACGCCGAATACACTTGGGGTGACTCGGAGATATACGCGGTGGACCTGAAGACGCTCGAAGTCAAAGCCCTCACCGAAAGAAAAGGACCGGATGGAAGCCCGCGCGTGTCTCCGGACGGCAAATGGATCGCTTATTCCGGATTTGATGATAAGAACTACACAAGCCATCTTGCGAGCATGTCTGTGATGGATTCAAATGGCGGGTCCAAGAAACTCCTCGCCGGGAATCTGCCCAGTTCGCCAGGAAACGTCATCTGGGCAGCCGACAATTCCGGCCTTTATTATCAGATGGAGGAAAGGGGAGAGAATAATTTGTATTTTGTCTCTCTCGCGGGCGCCGTCAAAAAAGTGACAAAGGGCGCACACGTCCTTTCGGGAGTCTCCATCGCTAAAAACGGCCAGGCCGGGGCAACGATCTCAACGCCGTATCGTCCCGGCTATCTTGTCACCTTCAACCTGCTCAAGCCCGAGGCCGCAAAAGAGCTCGTCGACGTCAACGCCGACGTTTTGGCCGAGGTCAAGCTCGGTGAGATCGAAGAGTTAAAATTCAATGCGCCCGATGGCCTCGGCCTTCAGGGATGGCTGATCAGGCCGGCCGAATTCGATCCGGCCAAGAAATATCCCATGCTTCTCTATATCCATGGCGGTCCCTGGTCGATGTATTCGGTCGCCTTTAACTGGGATTGGCAAAACTTTGCGGCGAACGGCTATGCCGTCCTGTTCATGAATCCACGCGGGAGCACGGGCTACGGCCAGGATTTCGTCAACGGCATCCAATTCTCCTATCCGGGGAAAGATTATGACGACCTGATGGCTGGGGTGGATGCGGCCTTGGCCAAAGGCTTTATCGACAAGGACAATTTATTCGTCTGCGGCGGGAGCGGCGGCGGAGTTCTCACGGCCTGGATCGTGGGGCATACGAACCGGTTCCGGGCCGCGGTTTCGATGCGGCCGGTCATCAACTGGCATTCTTTCGTCGGGATCACGGATGGGCCAAGCTGGTATAGGCAGTTCAGAAAATATCCGTGGGAAGATCCGCTGGAATACGCCCTCCGCTCGCCGCTGAATTACGTCGCCAGCGTGACGACGCCGACCATGGTCATGACCGGAGAAGCCGACCTGCGGACGCCGATCGCCCAGAGCGAAGAGTTTTACCGCGCCCTGAAAATACTCAAAAAGGAGACGCTCCTCGTCCGGATGCCCGAGGAATATCACGGCTGGCGCCGGCCTTCACACAGGCTCCTGCAGCAGGCATACCTCATGGCTTGGTTTGAGAAATACAGGGTGAAAAAATAACAAGAAAGCTTCGGAAGGGGACTCGCGGACACCCCATTTTTTCGGTGGCGATGAACTCGCTTCAAGACGCGCTCAGACATCATCACCGGCGGAGCAACATCCCCTTTCCAAGGATCTTTTCTCTTTGAAGGGATAGAAAGGAGGCTGGAAAATGCTGACAAAATACGTTGCGAGCAAGAACAAGATAATATTGTTGATAATTTTTCTTAGCATCGGAGCAGGATCGACGTATCCTCAACGCACGGAAAAGCCCATACTCCACGGCAGGCACTGGGTGGCGATCACGGGAAAACCCATGGCCGCGACGGCCGGGGCGCAGATGTTTTTCAAAGGCGGAAACGCTGTGGACGCGGCCTGCGCCATGCTCGGCGCGGTCTGCACGATGTGGGACGTCCTGAGCTGGGGAGGGGAGACGCAGGCCCTCATCTATGATCCCAGGATAAAAAAGGTCATCGCCATCAACGGCCTCGGTGTCGCTCCGACGGGTGCCACGGCCGAATTCTACAAATCCAAGGGCTTCAAATATCCTCCTCCTACCGGACCGCTCTCGGCCGTGACGCCTGGAACGCCCGGCGGGTTGATCACGATGCTTGCCGAATGCGGGACCTTAAGTCTCAAGGATGTCCTTGCTCCGGCGATGCAGATGGCTGAAGGCTATCCTATGGAACAGGACACGTCAAACCGGATCGAGAAGGACAAGGACACGATCAAGCAATGGCCTTATTCAAGAAAGATCATGCTTCCTCATCTCGGCGAAAAACATGAGGGCCCGCTTGCCGGAGAAGTCTTTCGCCAGGCTGAGCTGCTGATTACGCTCAGAAAGCTCGTTCAGGCCGAACAAGACGCGCTGGCCAAGGGGAAGAGCCGTAAAGAAGCGCTCTATGCGGCCTATGACCGTTTTTATAAAGGGGACATCGCCCAGGAGTTCGTCCGCGGCTCAAAGGAACAGGGCGGCCTGATCACCATGGAGGACCTGGCCAAATGGAAGGTTTATATGGAAGAACCGGTGATGGCCACTTATAAAGGAATCGATGTCTATAAACTGAACTCCTGGGTCCAGGGACCAGTGATGCTCCAGGCGCTGAATATGCTTGAGACACTCGACCTTAAAGCCATGGGCTTTAACAGCGCGAAATACATCCATACGCTCTATCAGGTCATGAACCTGGCGTTCGCCGATCGCGATTTCTATTATGGCGATCCGTATTTCCCGCCCGAGGAGCCGATGAAAGGCCTGCTTTCAAAAGACTACGCAAAAGAGCGGCTGAAGCTCATCAACGGGGAGAGAAATGATCCCAACGTCAAGCCCGGCGATCCTTATCCCTATGAGGGTAAGAAGAATCCCTTCCTGAAGTATCTGGAGAAATGGCCTCGCGTCGGAGAAAAGAAGGAGGCGAATCCGGATAGCTTCTGGGGCGGGACTACATCGATCCAGGCCGCCGACGAGCAGGGGTGGGTCGTGTCTGTGACGCCGAGCGGCGCCTGGGTGCCGGCCGTCATCGCCGGGAACACGGGTGTCGGCATGAGCCAGAGAGCGCAGAGCTTTGTCCTGGATGAAGCCGAAAACCCGTACAATGTCATCACGCCGGGAAAAAGGCCGCGCGCAACCTTGACTCCGGGCCTGGCCATGAAAGACGGGAAACCGTACCTATCGTTTGCCGTGCAGGGCGGCGACACCCAGGACCAGAACCTGCTTCAATTCTTCCTGGATATCGTGGAATTCGGGATGAACGTTCAGGAAGCCTGCGAAGCGCCGAACATCACAAGCTACCAGATGCGCAATTCTTTCGACCCCCACGATACGATTCCCGGCAAGATCGATCTTCAGGAGAAGGTTCCGGCCGGGGTGCGGGATAAGCTTAAAACCATGGGCTACAAGCTCGAGGTTAAAAAATATACGTCCGGCCCGATCAACGCCATCTTCTTCGACTGGAAGCACGGCACGTTCTGGGGCGGCTCGAGCAACTACGGCGACGATTATGGAGTCGTGTGGTGAAAGAAACAACGGCTCCTGTTGCCGCTCGTGAAGTGAGCGAATAAAGCGGTCAAAGAAAATCAGGCCACGAATTGTCTAAAGAACTTGAAGACAGTAGTGTAAATCAATGTCTGTTCAAAATGTCATCTGTCCTCACCCCTGTCCTCAAATGGGGACAGGAGCTGGTTGTATTTTCATGATGTTCAGAGGGACCGAATTGGCATATTTTTTGTATAATAGTCGTGTGAGAGAGAAAGAAGATTGTATCCTGGGCTTAAGTTGACAAATCCGATAGGAATACATATATTTAGTTCAGAGGCCGACTGGATCAACCCCGGCCCGAGAAAGGAGGCCTGACCATGGGTAAGAGGCTTTTTCATAGATCAGCAAGAAAATCCGTTTTCTTCTGGCTCCTTGCCGTCATCGGCTTGAGCCTTATGCTCCAACCGGCCTTCGGCCAGTATTTCGGCCGGAACAAGGTCCAGTATGAGAAGTTCGACTATCAAGTATTAAAAACGGCTCATTTCGACATCTATTTCTATCCCGAAGAAGAAGCCGCCGTCAAAATGGCGGCGCGGCTGGCCGAGCGCTGGTACACGCGTTATTCCCGGCTCCTTAACCACGACCTCCGCAGCCGGCAGGCTTTGATCATGTACGCCAGCCATCCCCAGTTCGAGCAGACGACTGTCATCTCCGATGTCTTGGGCGAAGGGACGGGAGGCATCACCGAGTCCTCCAAGCGCCGGATCATCCTTCCCTTCGGAGGAACGCTCGAGGATACCGACCACGTCATCGGTCACGAGCTCGTCCATGCCTTCCAGTACGATATGGCCGGCTTGGGGAACCGATCCGCCCAACAGGGTGGGAGCGGCCTCGAGCGCGCTCCTCTGTGGTTCATCGAGGGGTTTGCCGAGTACCTTTCGCTCGGCCCCATTGATCCGCACACAGCGATGTGGATGCGGGACGTGGTCAAGAACAAGAAAAAGAAGATGCCGACGATCAAGGACCTGCGGAATTCCTACAAGTATTTCCCTTATCGTTACGGTCAGGCGGTCTGGGCGTATATCGGCGGGAAATATGGAGATCTCGTCGTCGCCAAGCTGATGAAGGACGTCGTCCGCGGCGTCGATTACGATAAGGCCTTGGAAAAGACGCTGGGGACGACCCTGGACAAGCTTTCCAAGGACTGGCAGGAATCGCTGAAAAAAGACTACGATCCCGTCTCTAAAATAACCCAGCTTCCCACGGCCACGGGGAAGCTTCTTGTCAAGGGATCGGAACAGGACCCGTATAATGTCGCGCCCGCGCTGAGCCCGGACGGGAAGAAGCTCGTTTTCATTTCGTCCAGGGAGCTGTTCTCCATGGAAATGTTCATGAGCGACGCCAAGACCGGGAAGGTGACCAAAAAGCTTACCCAGACGGCTGTCGACTCTCATTTCCAAAGCATCCAGTTCATCAACTCTGCCGGCTCGTGGGACAGCGATGGAAAACGCTTTGTCTTCGGCGCTGTGAGCGAAGGCAAGCCGGTCCTTGCCTTCCTGGACGACGAAGGCCGCAAGATCATGGATGAGATCAGGTTTCCCGCGTTGGGCGAGATCCTCAACCCCTCCTGGTCGCCGGACGGGAAACGGATCGCTTTCTCCGGAATGACCGGTGGCTATACGGACCTTTTTATCTACAACCTTGAGACAAAAGAGCTTCGGCCGATGACCCAGGACGCGTATGGAGACATTCATCCGGCCTGGTCGCCCGACGGCCGCTGGATCGCCTTTGTCACCGAACGGTTCACGACCCAGCTCAGCATCATGAGCTTCGGGAATTATCAACTGGGCCTGATGGACCCCGAAACGGGCGAGATCAGGCCGCTGAACACTCTTAAAGAGGGCAACAGCACCAATCCGCAGTGGTCGGCGGATTCTAAATCCCTCTTTTTCCTCTCTGACCGGAACGGCATTTCGAACGTTTATCGGCTGGACGTCGCGTCCGACGCTATCACCCAGGTGACGAACCTCTACACGGGCGTCAGCGGCATCACGCCCCTAAGCCCGGCGATCTCGATCGCGTCCAAGTCCAATGACATGCTTTACAGCGTCTTTGACGAGGGCAACTACAGCATCTATTCGATCGAGCCGCAAGACCAGCTCGCCGGCAAACCGGTTCAGGAACTGCCGTCGGCTTTCACTCCTGCCGTCCTCCCTCCGAAAGACCGGCAGGGCTCCGAAATCCTCGGGCTGCTGAAAGCTTCGAACTACGGGCTGCCTGACGCATCCAAGTTTTCCGTCAGCCCGTATAAGCCGAAGCTGAGCCTCGATTACGTCAGCCCGCCGCAGGTCGGCGTGGGCTATGACCGCTACTACGGCGCGTACGGCGGAGGCGGTGTCGCCCTCTACTGGAGCGATATGCTCGGTTGGCACAACCTGATGACCTCGGCCCAGGTCTACAACCGCCTTATGGATTCGTCGTTCCAGGTCGCCTATATGAACTCCAAAAACCGGATGAACTACGGATTCGTGGCCCAGAGGATCCCCTATGTCTATGGAGGTTATTCGGCCGGCTTTGACGGGGACGTATACATCGAGCAGGAAATCCTTTACCGCCAGATCTTCCATGAGATCGGAGGATTCGCCTCTTATCCCTTCAGCCAAATGAACCGGTTCGAGCTTTCCGCCGGATATGATTACATCCAGTTCAATAATGTGATCTACACAAGCGCCTATGATTACTATACAGGCATCCCCTATTATGTTGACGAACGGACCGATCTGCCGTCGCCCCCGGGAATCCACATGGTTTATATCGCCCCCGCTCTCGTCTATGACAGTTCATTCATGGGCGCCACCGGCCCCATCCTCGGCCAGAGCTACCGGCTTGAAGCCTCGCCGACTTTCGGCACGCTGAACTACTATACGCTCCTTGCCGATTACAGAAAATACCTCATGCCCGTCAGGCCTTTCACCCTGGCCTTCCGGTTCATGCATTACGGCCGCTATGGGAAGGACTCGGGTGATGACCGATTGTGGCCCATGTTTCTCGGTTACGACTGGTATATCCGGGGCTACGGTTGGAATTCGTTCTCGGACCAAAATGAATCTTTCGACATGAACCAGCTCTTTGGAACCCGGATGATGATTGCTAATTTCGAGCTTCGTTTTCCGCTCTTCGGCGCCCTCAAGCTCGGAAAAGGTTTCTATGGCATCTTCCCCGTGGATTTCATCGCCTTCTATGATGTCGGTTTGGCCTGGGGCGGCCAACCGATGTTCACTGACGATAATTCAATCGATGGTAGCCAAGCAAGTTCGATCAATACCAATCCCTGGTTCATGAGTAGAGGAACCCGGAAACCCATATCCAGCATGGGAGTCGGCCTCCGGGTGAACGTTCTCGGCTATGCCGTCCTCGGCGTTAACTATGTCAAGCCTTTCGACCGGCCGGACAAAGGGTGGTACTGGCAGTTCAGCTTCTATCCGGGATTCTAGAGAAAAGCACGGGGGCCATATCACTTTTTTTCGCAAAACGAGTGATATGTCTTCGTCTTGCTAATTTTCTTTAGCCTTATCTCAGCCTTTATTAAAAAATCCTTCAACGAGAGGACTGATTTCCTGTATCATATGAAATCGAAAAGCATGACGAAATCCTTTTTCAGAGGAGGTCCCCGGATGTCCAAACGCGCTTCGGGATTCCTGGTCTTGCTGATCTTGCTCCTTAGTGCGGGATTCACGGCGCCTTCCAAAGTTCCCGAGCCGAAGATCCCCTTCGATCCTGAGAAATATATCTGCTACCGAGCCTCCGGTCCTGTTCAGATCGACGGGGACCTCGACGAGGCGGTCTGGTCTAAGGCGCCCTGGTCGGACAATTTCGTGGACATCGAAGGGCCGCTCAGGCCCAAGCCGCGCTACCGGACGATGGTCAAAATGCTCTGGGATGATGATTATTTCTATATCGGCGCATACCTCGAAGAACCAAACGTTTGGGCGACGTTGACCACGCGCGATTCGATCATCTACCAGGATAATGATTTTGAAGTATTTATCGACCCGGACGGCGACACCCACAATTATTATGAGCTCGAAATGAACGCGCTCAACACAGTCTGGGACCTCTTTTTGGTCAATCCCTATCGCGACGGCAACCCGGCGAATATCCACGCCTGGGACATCCAGGGCTTGAAGACGGCGGCTAAGGTCAATGGGACGCTCAATGACCCCAGGGATAAGGACAAGGGCTGGTTCGTCGAGATCGCTATGCCCTGGGAGATCCTCAAGGAAGCCGCATTTCCGAAATCGGCGCCGAAGGTCGGCGATCAATGGCGAATGAATTTTTCCAGGGTCGAATACAGGCTGAACGTCGTGGACGGAAATTACATTAAGACCACCAACCCGGCCTCCGGAAAGCCCTTGCCCGAGGATAATTGGGTCTGGTCGCCGATGGGCCTGGTCAACATCCATTATCCGGAGATGTGGGGATACGTCCAGTTCTCGGGAAAGATCGCCGGTCAAGGCCGGGATTCGTTAAGGGAAAAGCCCGAGGAGAAAGTGAAATGGGCCTTGCGCAAGATCTATTATGCCGAATGGGCCGCGCGGGCCGAAAAAAACGTATTCCTGAACGATTGGAAGGCCCTTGGGCTGAAAGAGAAAGACCTCAAGATCAAAGGCTATTCGTTTCCTCCCACGATCCAGACGACCGAAAGCCTTTTTGAAGCCGTTTACAAAGGGGAGGCGGGCGATGTCTGGCATATCGACGAAGATGGAAAAGTCTGGAAAGATTGACGGACCGAACATTCGATCGGCATCACGCTTGATTTCGACGCGATCATCGACCGCCGCAACACCGGGACCGGCGATTCTGAACTCCCTATAGATTTTTTTGCTTCCAAGCAGATATATTAGGAAGAACGGTTCTCGGCGGAGGAGAAGATGAAGAAGACATCAGTGAGCGCTCTCACGGGCCTAATGGTCTTATTGATTTTTTCCTGGGGGTGCGGCCGGAAGGCCCTGCCGACGTCCGGCGCGGACGCCGTCGGCATGTCGGAAAAGCGGCTGAACCAGGTCCACCCGATTATCAAAGAGGCCATCGCCCGCAAGGAATTT
>Ga0299912_10004246_pt1 | contig 11723 bp, 7 predicted proteins | sample RVTome_2_FD_207667 | JGI IMG/M metagenome (GOLD analysis project Ga0299912, IMG submission 207667) | Soil microbial communities from uranium-contaminated site in the Upper Colorado River Basin, Wyoming, United States - RVT95D214 (version 2) ... | reverse complement strand
TTCTTGGGAGGTGATTTCGGTTTTCTTCCGAGCCAGAAAGCGGGGAAAATGGACAGGACATAATGACGGTGATGTCATCAGGAAAGACTTTCGCGGCTCAATGACAATGTAACATTTTTTTTAATTATATCCCGGATTACCAGGGAAAAGCAGTATAAAAATATACCTGCCTGAATAGATGAAATTCTTATACGCGAGGGAATGCTGTAACACTTAATTTGCGGTCGTTTCTAACCTTATAGAAGTTGCCTTATCGCAATGTCTATAAATAACTATGTCTATTCATAACGAGCAATTATTAACCTAAAATCTTATGCTATGAAAAATTTTTTTACACTCCTTTTATTTGCACTTTCTATAAGTGCCTTCGCGACAAGTGTTACCTTCAAGGTTAGCATGAAGGGAAGCGGAGTGGAATATGACTCAATCTTTGTCGTCGGTTCCCATACTGACTGGAACTTCGTTCAATTGGCCGATGAAGGAGACAGCCTTTTTACAGTAACATTAAACCTTCCGGCAGGAGATACAGCAGTGTATTATTACATTACTATCGGGTGGTGGGCTTCCGATTACCTTGATTACAGAGAAACTGTACCAGCAGATTGTGATGCGTCTGCCGAGCTTTTCGGATGGGATGGCGACAGAGCATTTATTGTTCCTGCCGATCCTATTACGGTTGCTTATATCTGGGGAACATGTGAGGAACCAGCCGGGCCCGATGCGATTCATGGTCAGACAGATAATGTATCAGATTTCGGTTTATTCCCGAATCCCTGCGGTGACGTTCTCAGCATAGTTCTGCCTACACTTGATGATCATGCCTCAATCGAGATACTCGACATTTCGGGTAAGAAAATAATGGATATCGAACCTTCTGCACATAATGTATCCATCGATTTGTCGGATCTGACCGATGGGCTTTACATGGTGAAAGTATATAGTGGTAATAATACGGTTATCAAAAAACTGGTAGTGAATTAAATTATGACAGACGGGTGAGTATACCGTTCACCCGTCTTTGTTTTCATCTATATATTCGAGGAATAATTCTGTTTTCATTTATTTTCTATTTTTCATATCATAGTAAAATTATTCTCAGGCTTCATGAGGGCAATAGGCATAATAATTTATAGTTGTTTTACTATAACACTGGCAGCACAGACGTTTTATTTTGGGAACGATCTTTCCTACGTGAATCAGATGGAGGATTGCGGGGCTGTTTTCAGGGAGAACCAGATCACAAAGGATGTATACCAGATATTTGCCGACCATGGGACCAATCTGATAAGGATGAGATTATGGGTAGATCCGGTTTGGCAAAATTCCCTGGAGCAACCTGTAGGTGTGAAACCTCAATATAGCGATTTTGAAGATGTCTGTGAAACAATCCATCGGTCGAAACAGGCAGGCATGCAAGTGATGTTGGATATGCATTTGTCCGATTTCTGGGCCGATCCAGGCAGACAAGTTATACCTGCCCGTTGGGTGGATGTAGCTTACGATACGGCTGCCTTAGCTGACTCGGTTTATAATTATGTATTCCGGATCCTCACCTGGCTCGATCGCGATACACTCATGCCTGAAATCGTTCAAGTAGGAAATGAGACGAATAGCGGAATTTTATTACATGCCACTCTTAATCCCGATTATAGTCCTGGCGAAACTGTGAGCAACAGTTGGGAGCGCCATGCGCATTTATACAATGCTGCCATCCGTGCTATAAGAGACGCAAGTGAGGCAACCCTTATAAAACCTAAGGTCAGTCTTCACTATGCCGGATTGAACAGTATTTCGTGGTGGTATAATAATATTATCGATAACGGCGTGACCGATTTCGATATAATTGGTTTTTCCTACTATTATGCATGGCATGGCAGAAGCATTGCCGAATTGGGGAACACCATTCGTTCTTTAAGATCATCGTTTCCCGATTATGAAGTCATGGTCTTGGAAACCGGTTATTTGTGGACAACTCAGAACTTCGACGGATATGCAAACATTGTTACTACTCCCGATCCTGACTACATGCCGGTTTGTCCCGAGAAACAATTTGAATACATGTTCGATTATACCCGCGAAGTTATGCTTGCTGGAGGTATTGGTGTAATATTCTGGGAACCGGCATGGGTCTCAACACCTTGTCGCACACCTTGGGGTCAGGGGTCCTCACACGATCACCTGGTATTCTTTGATCCGGTACACACCAATTTCATGGAAAATGGAGGTGGACGCTGGACCGAATTTGATTTCTATGAACACCTCGATTATAAAAAGATGACATTCAAAGTAGGTACCGAAGATATAGATGTGCCTGATAAAATGTATATAACGGGTACTATGACAGGCGAACCATGGATAATTGAGCCGATGTTTCATGAGGAAACAGATTTGTACAATTATGTTACATACCTGCCCCAGGGCGACTCAGGAGCATTTTATTTCCTGAATGACAGTTTATGGGCGGCACGTGAAACAGTACCTACCGAATGTGCGACATGGTGGGGTACCGACAGGGGTTATAAAATCGGGCAAAATGATACCGTAATTTCTTATAAATGGGGTACCTGCGATCCTATTGAGGGTGGAAACAATGTATTCAGCACAAATTCCACCGAAGCTGATATCAGAGTATATCCAAATCCATTATCAGGAACCAGTTTAAATCTTGAACTTACTGGACTTTCAGGAATATCTGTATTGAAAATATATGACTTCAACGGGACGATACTTTTATCCAAGTGTATTGAAAATACAAACAGAATTACGATTCATGTAGATTTTAAACCAGGTATCTATAATCTGCAACTTGAAAATAATACTAGATTGATCAATAGAAAAATAATAATCTACTAAATAAGCCAGTACTGGTTACAGAATTACCCGACCGGATTGATGAAATGTTAACACTATGCTATATAAATTGATAATTAAATTGATCCACAAAAAATAATTCAGTGATGAATGAAGAGAAAAATGTGAAGAAAGCCCGGCTGGTTTCTACCATTATTAAAATTGTTCTTATTGCCGTATTTCTTTTTATAATAATCTATTTAACAGGAATAATCTAACCTATTAACTATGTAATATGAAACACTTTAAACTATTAACCTTTATTTCCTTGCTCTGTTTTTCTGTTCATGTTTCCGGACAGCAACAGATAACGGGTAAGGTCACATCATCGCTTGATGAAGAAGCCCTGATGGGTGTAACTGTATCGATAAAAGGTACTTCACGTGGGACCATTTGTGATGCAAACGGTAGTTATACCATAACTGCACTACCCACTGACACATTGGCATTCAGTTCGGTAGAATACGAAACTTTATACGAGGTTGTAGGTGGTCGCTTGGTTGTTAATGTAAAGTTAATCCCCGATATTAAGTTACTCTCTGAAGTTGTAGTAATTGGTTATGGAACGGTTCGGAAAATTGATGTTACCGGTTCGGTATCCAGTATTAAAACTGATGAATTACCGATTACAGCAACGACATCCATTGATAATCTACTTCAGGGACGGGCCGCAGGCTTGAACCTCACTTCGAGAAGTGCTCAGCCTGGCGGAGGTTTGGATATAAACATCCGCGGTGAGATTTCCCCGCGCGGGAATAATGCTCCCCTGTATATTATTGATGGAATACCCATTATCGACAATAGTGCAGCCGAACCCTCAATCGATGATGATGAAATCGGATATTATGGTGGTATCGATCGTAGTCCTTTGAATTCAATAAATCCTTCTGATATTGAATCGATCGACATTCTGAAAGATGCCAGCGCAGCTGCCATATATGGATCTGCTGCTGCCAATGGTGTGATCCTCATTACTACGAAAAAGGGGAAAGAAGGGAAAATGACAGTGGATTACAGGGGTAGCTATACCATTCAAACACCCAAAGAATATTTCGAAGTATTGAATGCAACCGAATTCCAGCAACAACACAATCGCCTGAGGTATGAAACATGGTTATACAATCAGGATGCTACTCCATACGGAACTGTTGATCCTGCGACCATCATTCCGGCCTTTGTTTATCCGTTTACAGAAGAAGAAATAGCCGAAGCAGGTGTTGGAACCGACTGGCTTGATGTGGTGATGCGAAATGGTAGCATTCATGAACATAACCTTTCAGTTACAGGAGGAAATCAGAGTACGAAAGTTTATACTTCGTTTAATTACTATGACAATACAGCAATACTTGAAAATTCTGATTTTACTAGGTACACCGGCAGAGTAAACCTCGATCAGCAAGTTGGAAAAAGAGTGAATACAAGCCTGAGACTCACGTTCAGTCAAATCAACAGCAACAATGCTGCAACGGGTTCAAACGATGGAGGAGTGGAAAAATTCAATATGCTTCAGGCAGCATATTCGTTTGCTCCCGACAGGGAAATTTATGACGAAAATGGTAATTTCACCTATTCTTACGATCCTCAGGTAACAAATCCTGCTGCTTTCCTGATCATTGATGACAGGTTGCGATCGAACCGCTTCATTGGAATACCGAAAATTGAAATAGACCTTATTAAAGATCTGAAGCTGATCGCTACCGGAGGTATCGATCGTCAGAGTGCTAACCGGAATTACTATCTCCCGGTAAGAGCGCAACGAAGCAATGTATCAAATGGAATGTCGCAGCTGGCAAACAACCGGATCGACAACTATTCAGGTGAAAGTTACCTCAATTATACGAGAGAGTTTGCAAATAGCAATCTGATCATCATTGCCGGAGTGGGGTATTATAAAACCCTTAACGACGGCTTCAGTCTTACAGGCAGGGGATTCTTTACAGATGCTTTCGGATACAATAATGTTTCCATTTCAAGCGAGAGAATGCAAAATACGATCGACTCCTATCGATCAGAAAGAACAAAAATATCGAAATTCTTCCGGGTCAATTATTCCATAATGGATAAGTATATCTTTACTGCAGTCGGGAGGAGGGATGGTTCGAGTATTTTTGCAGAAAATAAGAAATATGGCTTTTTCCCGGGTGTATCTGCGGCATGGCGAATAAATGAGGAAGAATTTATGTCGGGGGCAGGTTTTCTCTCCGAACTGAAACTCAGAGCTGGGTATGGTACTGCCGGTAACGAAAGTGTATTGGTTGGTAACTCGATGAGGCTATATCAGACAGGATGGAATTATTCCATTGGTAGTACAGTCTATACTGGTGCAATTCTCGCGCAGGAAGAAAATAAGGATCTTACATGGGAAACAGATGTCACCATCAACGTCGGAATCGATTTCGGATTTTTAGCAAACCGTATAACCGGTTCTCTCGATTATTTCAATAAGACAGCAATAGACCTCCTCGATTATAAACGATTACCGGCTAATAATGCTGTCGGACGTGTAGCTGCTAATGTTGGTTCTACCCGAAGTATCGGTTTTGAGGTCCTGTTGAGATCGAATAATATTGTAGGCACTGGTTTCACATGGTCGACTGATCTGACAGTGGGACATTACAGGGCATACTGGCTTGAACGGAATCCGGAAGTTGAGCTGGCTGAATATATCGGCGAAAACGATGACATTCATGCAGTATATGGCTGGGAAACGGATGGGATAATACAAAGCGATGCCGACAGGCCTAATTATCAACCTGATTCCTATCTAGGAAATATAAGGTATGTCGATCAGAATAGTGACGACACTCTCGATATAGACGATGTGGTAATTATTGGCAATCTCGATCCCAAATGGACCATAGGTATAGGAAACAGTTTTACCTATAAAGGCTTCGATCTAAATATTTATTTCTATGGTTTCCTGAAACGCTCTGCCCTGTATGGATATAATCCGGGAGGAGTAACATCTACCACGGGAAGCACCCAATACAGTATTGCTGTAGATCCCCCGGGCAACGTCCTTTCCAGTATCAAAGATGTCTGGACCAGCGATAATCCCGAAGGAATATATCCTGGTGTAGCACCCGATATGTATGCCGGTGATAATCCTGCTTCGAATACTCATCTGTCATCAGATAACCTCATATATAACATCAATGACAATTTTTATTTGCGCGATGCCAGTTTCATACGACTGAAGAATATCACTCTTGGGTATACCTTGCCGGTTACGAACATTTTAAATACCATTCAATCGGCCCGGTTTTTCATTGATGTGCAAAATCTGGCAGTATTCACCCAATATGAGGGCTTTGACCCGGAATATTCCGAGGAAAACCCATACCCACAGGCACTATCGACTACATTTGGAGTGAATATCACTTTTTAAGGAACCATAAAACATACTATTTATGAAACAATTTAAATTCAATATAAAAATCTGTCTCACTGCTCTGATTTTATTAATAGCTGTCCCGGGCTGTGAGGATATACTCGAACCCAAGCTTTTTTCCGATCTGACTGAAGATAACTTCTTTAAAACTGAAGATGATTTTTTTGCAGCCGTTATCGGGTTGTACAATCCATTTACCTCACACTGGGGCGATACCGATCCGGGAGATGACATCTGGTATGCTGCGCTATACAATGCGAACAATCGAACCTATTTATTACGTTCCATGCTGACAACCGATGAACTATATAACGACTGGGATGCCAATCTTCAGAATTTTACCTGGGGTCCTTCAACCTGGACAGGAACCGACGAATCGACCTATGTAAAAATACGGTTTGTGGCCAGGGCTACTGATGTGATTGATAAGATACAGAATTCAGGAGCTAATGAGAATATTATAAACTTGTATGTCGCTGAGGCAAAAATTTTACGTGCCTGGCTGATGTATGTTCTTTACGATTTCTATGGTCCGGTTAATGTGAAACTAGACCCGGCTACCCTGAACAATACTGAGATACTTCCCAGGCCTTCAGCAACTGAGTATTGTGCAGCAGTTGAACAGGATTTACTCGATGCCATTGCAACCGAAGAATTACCTGATTGGTATAACGACGATGCAAACAACTGGGGCAGGGCATCCAGGGGTCTGGCCCGAATGCTGCTCCTGAAATTATACATGCACAATAAAGAGTGGGAAAAAGCCGAGGAAGTTGGCATGGAAATCGTTGGAATGGATTATGAACTTCTTGACGATTACCAGGATATATTTACCGTTACGGCTAATAACGAGTTAATTTATGCAATCCCGTGCAATGCTTCAACACCAAATTGGTGGCCTCAGCATATGTTCCCTGGAGGATTTGTCAGCGGTATGGCGGGTGATGTTACGATTACAAGAGGTAGTGGCTGGTATGGGTATTCAATGCCATGGGAGTTCTTTGATAAGTTCGAAACAACGGATCAGCGATTAAATACTATTATTTACGAATATATAGGCAGGGGTGACACTATTATAGGCAGGGAGTACAATGGAATACGAGGGGCAATTCCATTGAAATATACAAGTATTGTCGGAGAGGGTCCCGAATATCCGATCGATGTGGTTGTTTTTCGTTATGCCGAAGTATTGCTATCGGTTGCCGAAGCAATAAATGAACAGCGAGGCCCTGATGATGCATATGAGTATGTGAACGAAGTGCGAGAAAGAGCCGGAGTAGATCCCTGGAGTGGTTTGACACAAGCTGAATTCAGGGATGCTATACTCGACGAGAGGGGACGAGAATTATTTGGTGAAGGAGCACGCCGACAGGACCTGATCCGACACGGAAAATTTATTGAATATGCTCAGGACAGGGGAATTACGGATGCAGAATCTCATGAGATACTCTTTCCTATACCTCAGTCTGTGATCATTGAAAGTGATGGGGTTGTGGAACAAAACGAAGGATATTAATATCAGGTTGATTAGGGCTAATACGAGAGTGAGGAGAGGATGAACCTTTTCCATGGTAAGAGAAGAAAAGTCAGTATCCATAAATTCTGAAATTCGCTTGGATGAAAATGTAACGAACTTCTTACCTTGGGAAAGGTTCTCTTTTCACCCTGAATCAGGGTGGATGAATTAGGATGCAGCATCAGAGAATGTTTCTCAAAGAACGTATTGTCCGGAAAGAATCATGAATCTGGCATTGGTATTTGGATATTTAAATTTTTGTTATGAGAACTTTATTGAATTGTTACGCAATATTTATAATAGCAATCCTGTTGTCATTCTTTAATGATCTTTCCGGTCAGGATAATCTCATTCTGGGTGCCGATTTATCCTATGTGAACGAATTGGAGGATTGCGGGGGATTTTATACCGAAAATGGAACAAGATCCGATCCGTTTTTATTGTTTGCAAAATCCGGGGCAAACCTGGTAAGGGTGAGGCTTTGGCATAGTCCTACATGGACAAATTACAGCACATACCCCGATGTGGAAAAAACAATCAGAAGAACAAAAGAAGCGGGCATGAAGATATTACTGGACTTTCATTATTCCGACGACTGGGCCGATCCACAGAAACAGATCATTCCCAGTGCTTGGTCAAATATCGAAGAACTGTCAGTTTTACTTGATTCGATATATGACTATACATATAAAGTTATACATAGGCTCGATAGCAAAGGGTTATTGCCTGAGATGGTTCAGATCGGAAATGAAATTAACAATGAAATTCTGAAACATGAGCCTTACCAGACAACCGATACGATAAACTGGTCTAGGAATATAGCATTGATAAATAAGGCCATTCAAGCGGTGAACGATGCTTGTACCCACTCATCGCTCGTTCCTAAAATCATGATTCATATTGCCCAGCCCGAAAATGCATTGATCTGGTTTGACAAAGCCTTTAAAAATAATCTGTCCGACTTTGATATTATCGGTATTAGTTATTACTCCAAGTGGTCGGATTATTCTATGAGTGAATTGTATCAGGCTATTGGACTTCTCAGGAAAAAATTCGGAAAAGAGGTTATTGTTGCTGAAACAGCATATCCATGGACGCTTAAAAATTTCGATGAAGCCGGTAATATTCTGGGAGAAGATACATTGGTCGAAGGATATCCTACGACTCCTGAAGGACAATATAATTATATGGTCGATTTAACTAAAACAGTAATTAAAGGGGGAGGGACCGGGATTATCTATTGGGAACCGGCATGGATTACTTCCCCTTGCTCTACCCATTGGGGCAAGGGCTCTCGTTGGGAGAATGCTGCCTTTTTCGATCCTGATAACCAGAATGAACCTCTTCCTGTCATGAACTTCTTTTCGCAAGAATATACAAGGCAAATAAAATGAGTTTATTTCACCTCTCTGATAAAGCGAAGAAGATATTTCTGACACAGGTTATTGTTATTGTAATGTTAGCGTCACAATATTCATGCAAGAGACCTTCGGAGATCGGGAATAATCGTCAGCAAATAAGACTGGATACTGGATGGAAATTCAGTAAGGGCACTCTTGCTGAAGATCTTTTTACGTGGGAGACAGACGATAACCAATGGGAATTGGTGATGCTTCCCCATACACCAATAATAGAACCCCTGGTGGTGAACGACCAGTGGCAGGGGATAGCCTGGTACCGGAAACATTTTATATTACAAAATGCAAATAGTGGGAAGAAGATTTTCTTAAAGTTTGAGGGAGCAATGCAGGTTGCTGATGTCTGGATCAATGAAATACATAAGATTTCCCACCATGGAGGGTATTTACCCTTTATTATCGATATCACTGATAATGTGAACAAGGGTGATAATCTGATAGCAGTAAAATTAAACAACCTTGACAATTCGCAGGTACCTCCCGGAAAACCTCTCGATTCGCTCGATTTCAATACTTATGGCGGTTTATACCGGAATGTCGAGCTGATAATTACAAACAAAGTTTATATTACAGACCCTTTACTGACGAATGAAACTGCGACAGGAGGAATATTGATAAGCTTCGATAGTATTAGCGATACTGACGCAATATTAAATATCAAGACAACTATAAAGAATGAATACACGGATAATGCGGAAAGCTATATTCACTTTACCCTGATTGATAAAGATGGAGATATCATAGCTTCTGTCCGAACAAATACCATCCGGTTAAAGCCGGGACAGCATGCAAAGCTCGTTCAAAAAATGGAACTGTCTGATCCTCATCTTTGGCATCCTGCCGATCCATACCTATATATACTTAAGACTGTTTTGTTCAATAAAAATTTAGAAACCGATGTGGTGGAAACCCGCATAGGTATAAGAGACATAGAGTTAAGACCCGATGGTTTTTATATCAATCAGGAAAAGTTCTTTATTAATGGAACAAACCGGCATCAGGAGTATCCTTACATAGGATATGCACTTTCTGATGAAGCTCAATACCGTGATGCTGTCAAAATAAAAAATGCGGGCTTTGACCTGGTCCGATTTTCACATTATCCGCAATCAGAATCTTTTCTTGATGCCTGTGATGAATTGGGACTGTTAGTAATGAATTGTATTCCTGGCTGGCAATTTATGGGCGATGAAACCTTCCGGGAAAACTCACTGGATGACTGCCGGAATTTAATACGGCGCGACCGGAATCATCCGTCTGTTGTCTTCTGGGAGCTTTCTCTGAATGAAACACCAATGGATGAAAATTATATAAACACAGCCAACCGGATTCTTGATGAAGAATTCAAAGGGGTTGCGTACAGTGCCGGCTGGATCGATTTTCCAACGTATGACCTTTTTATTCCTGCCCGGCAACATGCAGTCTCTCCTGATTATTGGAACAATTACAGGGTGGGAGAGAAACCGGTTTTTATTGCCGAGTATGGCGACTGGGAATATTATGCCCAAAATGCTGGTTTCACCCAAAGTTCTTTTAACGACCTTAAACCCGAAGAACGTACCAGCCGGCAATTCAGAGGTGATGGAGAGAAACGACTTTTACAGCAGGCACTCAATTTTCAGGAAGCAATCAATTCAAATGTAAGAGGCAAGTCCACAATTGGGCAGGCCAACTGGTTAATGTTCGATTATAACAGGGGTTATGCCGACGATATAGAAGCTTCGGGTATTTGCGATATATTCAGGATACCAAAGTTTTCTTATTATTTATTTAAAAGTCAACGCCCACCTGTCAATGTGAACATTAAAGGTATAGAATCAGGGCCTATGGTTTATATTGCCAGCTACTGGCAACCCCAATCCTCAACTAATATACGTGTGTTTAGCAATTGCGACGAAGTAGCACTTTATTTAAATGATAAACTTATTGAACGTAAAAAACATGATTCGGACCGACTATCAACCAGTATGAGATATCCGCCCTTTACATTTTCAATCGATCATTTTCGGGAAGGAACCTTAAAAGCGATTGGGTATCTTAACGGGAAGGAAATAACGTCACATAGCATCAAAACTCCCGGGAATCCCATTGCAATCGAATTATCTTATGATCTCTCGAACAAGCCTTTAAGTGCCATTGGCAAGGATTATGTTTTCGTATATGCAAACGTAGTAGATGAGCAAGGTACACTATATCCTGAAAATGGTATCACGATAGAATTCATTATCGAAGGAAATGCCGTTCTTATAGGAGAAAATCCAGTCAATACAGAAGCAGGAATAGCCACAATTCTTTTACAAACTTACCCTAAGACAAAGGACATTATCATAACTGCAAAGGCTAAGAATTTACAGGGAGGAAAACTAACTATCCCCTGATGTGAAGTAGGTAAAATCAATCAGATTGCACATGTAACTGCATTCTCCGGAAATTGATTATGATTTTTTCATGTTAAACGAAAAGTAAAAGCAGATTTTAAAAAAAACCACAATCACTCTCACTCTCTCATCAACATTGTGACCTGGGAAGGATTTATTTGCTCCCGCGA
>Ga0299912_10004245_pt1 | contig 11724 bp, 11 predicted proteins | sample RVTome_2_FD_207667 | JGI IMG/M metagenome (GOLD analysis project Ga0299912, IMG submission 207667) | Soil microbial communities from uranium-contaminated site in the Upper Colorado River Basin, Wyoming, United States - RVT95D214 (version 2) ... | reverse complement strand
GACGAGACGAGCACGACTTTCGGCACGCGATACGCCTGGCAATACTCGAGCAGCTTCGTGGTGCCGGTGATGTTCCACGAGTAGAGCTCGGCAGGTCGCGCACGCGGATCGTGCATCACGCCGAGGTGGACGAGGGCGTCGACGTCGCCGGCCCGGAAGATGTCGCGCGCCTTCTTGCTGCGGAGGTCGACCTGATGGTGCTCGATGTCCTTCGGGCGTCCCTGCATCGGGCGGCGATCGAGGCCGACGATCTGCCAGTCGAGATCGTGGTGCAGCCGGCGGGCGACGATCCGCCCGAGCCGGCCCGAGATGCCGGTGATCACGACCTTGCGCAGGCGCGGCAGCGTCCGGTCGGTCGGCCCGCCGTCGATCACCACCTTGGCGTCACCAGAAGACGTGTTCGCGCTCACGTAGCCCCAGGTGGATCATCGACTGGATCCGGTTCTTGACGATCTTCGTCTTCTCGTCGAGCACGTCCTCGTCATCATCGGGGTCGCCGGTGAACATCATCGGCTCGCCGAAGTAGACGCGATACTTCACCGGCAGCGGCACCAGCGGTACGAACGGTGGGTACGGCACGACGGGGAACGACGGCGTGCCGAGCAGGCGCGCGAGCGGCCTCACGTTGATCGCGGGCGCTTGCTCCTCGGCACCGATCACGGCGACCGGAACGATCGGCGCCTGCATCTCGAGCGCGAGCCGCATGAACCCCTTGCCGAACTCGGCGAGCTGGTAGCGCTTCGAGAAGGGCTTCGAGATCCCGCGCGCACCCTCGGGGAACACGAGCACGGCTTCCTCGGAGGCGAGCAGGCGCCGGCAGTTCTCCGGCGTGCCGGTGATCTGTCCCCAGCGGGCGAACAGATACGACGCGAACGGCACCGTGGGGACGAAGTACTCGACCATCGAGCGCACGAGGCGTGGCTGCGGCGGCTCGAGGAACGTGGCCGCGGCGATCACGAGGCCATCGAACGGGAGCTGGCCGGAGTGGTTCGAGACGAAGATCGCGCGACCCTGCGCCGGGATGTGCTCGATGCCGAACGCGCTCGCCCGGAAGTAGTTGCGATAGAGCCACCGCGCGACCCGCGCCGCACCCCGGAACGAGTCGCGAGATAGCCCGAACTCGTCGAAGCCGAACTCGTTGCCGCGAACCACGAGCGCCTGCGTGCGGCCCACGATGTCGTCGTCCGGTACCGGGCCTCGGAGCTGACGAAGACGATCGAGCAGGCCCACGCGCGGAGTATGCACGGCCCGGGGTGCGTTATGCTGGCGCCGTGCTTGAAAGGAGCCCGACCCAGATCGGGGAGGTGAACATGATCGAAAGCTTCGTCGACCTCACATACCGCGGGCTCTCGCTCGGCCGTCGGATCAAGCTGACGCAGATCCGTCCGACCACCGGTTACCTCGAGCACCCCACACCGATGCCGGTCGGTACCCCGGTGTCGATCGCGGCCGACGACGGCGTCGTGCTCGATGCGGTGGTGATGCACGTGCACGAGCAGGTCGGCGGCTCCGACAAGGCACCCGGGATGACGGTGAAGCCGGCACTCGCGACCGACCCGCTCGTGACGTGGTGGAAGACCCGCGTGACGTTGCCGGAGCTCGACGCGCCGAAGCGCATCGAGCGCGCCAGGCCGGTCACGGTTCGGCCTCGCACGCACACGATCCCGCAGCCGCCGCCGCAGGGCGCGCTCGTCGACGACCCGGATCCGGCGCCGGTTGCACGCGTCGAGCCGGACGCGAGGAAGACGACGGTGATGAACGCCGTCGATCAGGAGCTGCTCGAGCAGCTGACGCGCAACCCGAACGAGATCGAGCAGCTCGTGCGCAGGACCGGCGAGCACGAGGTCGTCGACGACGGCAAGCGGACCATCTTGATGGACGCGGTCGATCCCGCGACGCTCGGCCTCGACGTGACGGCGAGCGGCTCCATGCCCGCGGCCGGCGATGACGACGAAGGCGAGGACGAAGAAGAGGACAAGCAGGAAGGCAACGGCGCCGACGACGACAAGAAGCCGAAGGTGGCGACTCCCGGCGGAAGCAAGCGGCGGAAGAAGCGGCGGTGAGCCCGGTCGCGGCGGTGAAGCCGATCGTCCCGCCGAGGATCGCGCGGGGCCACACGCTGGGCGTGGTTGCCCCGGCGGGCCCGGTCAAGTTGAAGCGACTCGAACGCGGCCTGCGGATCCTCGAGGATAGCTTCCGGGTTCGACTCGCCGACAGCCTCACCGCGCCGCGCGCCGGCGACGTGCCGAGCTACCTCGCGGCCTCCGACGAACAGCGCATAGCCGAGCTGACCGCGATGCTCGCCGATCCCGAGATCCGCGCGATCGTGCTCGCGCGGGGCGGCTATGGCCTGACACGGATCCTCGGGCAGCTCGATCCCGATCTACTGCGTCGCGATCCCAAACCGATCGTCGGGTTCTCGGACGCGACCGCGCTGCTGTCCTGGGCGTACGCGGCCGGCGTGCGCGGCATCCACGGTCCGATGGTAGGTCAGCTCGGCGAGCTTCCACCGTCGGACGTGGTGCAGCTGATCGAGCTGCTCACCGAGCCGCGCGCCCCGGGGCTGCGGCCCTGGCGCCTGGTCGCCCACGGGACCGGCACGCAGCACGGCCCGCTCGTGCCGGCGAACCTGACGATGGCGTCGATGCTCGTGGGCACGCCGTGGTCGCTGCCGCTCGCCGGTGCGATCGCGCTGTTCGAAGAGGTGGGTGAGAAGCCGTACGAGATCGATCGCTACTTCACCCAGCTCGTGCTGACCGGTGCGCTCGGACAGACCACCGCGGTCGTGGTCGGAGATCTCACGCGGTGTGAAGATCAGAGCCCGCCGTCGGGCGACCACGACCCATCCGATGCCGCGCTCCGCACGATCCTCGAGCGCGTCGCCTCCGCCGGCAAGCCATGCGCGGTCGGGGCACCGATCGGCCACGGCGATCGCAACGAGGCCGTGCCGTTCGGGGCCGCGTGCGAGCTCGATCTCGATCGCGGCACGCTCGCGATCCTCGAAGGCGCCGTCGCCTAGTGAAACACCGGCTCGTCGTCGGTCCCGATATCGATCGCTCCGAACCGTTCCTCGTAGCGCTCCAGGTTCTTCTGAAGCGCCTGGAGCAGGCGCTTGGTGTGACGCGGTGACGAGATCACCCGCGTGCGCACCTTCGCGCGGCCGTTGCTGGGCTGGATGAACGCGAAGTCCAGCACGAACTCGTTCTCGGTGTGATTGAGCAGGACGAGGTTGCTGTAGACCCCTTGCGCGATGTCGTCGTCGATCTGGACCTGAAGCTTGGGAGAAGCAGTGGGCTCTTCCGACATTTGGGAGAGACCCTATCCGAGTTCGGGGCACCTTCGCCTGCGACGCTGCGACAGCACACCGGGAAGCGAACAAAGCTTCCTCGTCAGCGCCGGATCTGCCGATGAATCGTGATCAACGGCGAACACGAGTCAGAGGTGGCCACTGTACTGGCCAGTCATGAGAACTGTGGGTGACAGCAACAGTTGCCATCTCCATCACCTCGAGTGGTTGCAGGCTCGTTTTCCACGCCCAACCCCTCGTTTCTCCGTCGACGAGATCCCGAACACGACTCGGCCGGCGCTGGCCCGAAATCTGCTCATAGATTCGAGCAACCAAACGACGGTTTCCTGGTTCTCAAGGGAAGCAGCCGACTGTCGGTCTGGTTGACAACTGAAAGTTCACACGCGCGACGCAGGTGTCGAAAGTTTCGACTCGGTGGATGACTGGTGGTTCCCTCCCCCTCATCCCACTGGTCTCCCCCACCACCTGAGGCAACAAGTAGCTGTCTGCGATCTGCGCCCAGGCCCTGAATGGCCCCCCCATTCGGGGCCTTTATTTTTTCGGCAGGTGCTTCGTGCTACGAAGCTGCCGGTGCGTGCGCTGGGGCTCGACGTTGGTTCCAAGACCATCGGTATCGCCGTCACCGATGAAGCGAACATCGCGGCGCATCCGCTCACCGTGCTCGATCGAGTGGGCCATTCTGGTGATAGCCAGACGATCCTGGCGCTCGTGACGGAGCACGCGATCACCGACGTGGTCGTCGGGATGCCGTTCGAGCTGTCGGGCAAGATCGGGCACCGCGCACGCCGGGTGGAGGCGTTCGCGAGCGTGTTGCGGGGAGTACTCGGCGAGGCCGTGACGTTGCACGAGCAGGATGAACGGTTCACCACCGCGGAGGCCGAGCGCGTGCTGATCGCTGCCGATGTGTCACGCGCGAAGCGGCGGGACGTGATCGACCAACAGGCCGCCGTGCTGATCCTCCAGGGATGGCTCGACGCGCGGCGGTCGCGGTAAGCTCGGGCGCGGACGAATCTGGAACATGTCGAAGCGATCGTTCCGCACCGCGTTGATCATCGTGCTCGGCACGTTGGCGCTCGTCGCGGGGATCATCGGCTTCCTCATCAACCGCGCGCTGTCGTATTCCGGCGACGCGCGTGATGGGACGGGCCAGCAGGTCGAGATCGAGATCAAGGCGGGCATGAGCTTTCCGGAGATCGCTTCGATGCTGTCGGACAAGGGCGTCATCGAGAAGCCGACGTGGTTCCGGCTCTACGCGATGTGGAACGGCGACACCACTCGCGTGAAGACCGGCAAGTACCTGATCGAGGACAACCTCACGCCGAAGGCGGTGCTGAAGAAGCTGGTCGAAGGCGTGAAGGAGGTGACGGTCAAGGTGACCTTGCCGGAGGGCAAGCACATGCTCGAGTACTTCGAGATCCTCGAGCAGCAGAAGGTCACGAGCGCGAAGGAGCTCGAGGTGCTGGCGCGCGACAAGGACGTGCTCGCGAAGTACGCGATCCAGGGCGACTCGCTCGATGGCTACCTGTTCCCGGACACGTACCAGTTTCGGGTCGGCGAGAAGCCGGCCGTGGTGATCGAGCGGCTGATCACGCGGCACCGCGAGGTCTGGAATGAGGTGATCTCGAAGAACCCGCGCGACAGCGCCAGGCTCAAGGACAAGCTCGGGTGGAGCGAGCGCGACATCCTGACGATGGCGTCGATCGTCGAGAAGGAAGCGGTCGACCCGAAGGAGCGACCGCGGATCGCGCAGGTGTTCATCAACAGGCTCGTGAGCCCGACGTTCAAGCCGAAGCGGCTGCAGACCGATCCGACGATCCGGTACGGCTGCCTCGTGCCGGTGCAGAAGTCTCCGCCGTGTGTCGCGTGGATCGAGATGTGTACGAAGATCGGCAAGCCAGCCGGCTGCGAACGGTTGCGCGGCGCACAGCTCCACGACAAGGACAACCCGTACAACACGTACGAGCACGAGGGCCTCCCGCCGGGGCCGATCTCGAACCCGGGCAGGGCCTCGATCGCGGCGACCGTCTCGCCGGACGGGAGCGACTACTACTTCTTCGTGGCCACCTCGAAGAACTCACGCACGCACGCGTTTGCCCGCACCGCGGCCGAGCACCAGAAGAACGTCGACAAGTACGTCTCGAGCGACTCGCCTTGACCTGAGAACCAGGTCGTGGCGGTGAAACCAATTGCGGCACCGGCCGTCGAGGACTGACCTCTCGCGTGCCCAGACGGCGGAATGGCCGTGTGGTACGGTCGATCTCATGAGTCTCGTGGGGCAGATCGCAGAGCTTCAGAACTACGCCACGTACAAGGAGCTCGCCTGGGAAGGCAGCTTCGAGGACTACCTGGCACTCGTGCGCCGGCACCCGCAGGTCACGCGCAACGCGTACCAGCGGCTCTACGACATGGTGCTGTCGCACGGTGTCGAGGAGTACATCGACAACAAGAAGAAGCTGGTCCGCTACAAGTTCTTCAAGGACCAGTCGCACGGTGGCCGCGACGCGGTGTTCGGACTCGACGTCCCGCTGATGCGACTGATGAACGTCCTGAAGAGCGCCGCGCAGGGCTACGGCACCGAGCGCCGGATCATCCTGCTGCACGGTCCGGTCGGCTCCGCGAAGTCCACGATCGCCCGCCAGCTCAAGAAGGGCATGGAGGAGTACTCGCGTACGACCGACGGCGCGCTCTACACCTACTTCTGGACGCTGTCGGGCACGCTGTCGGATCTCGCCGGTGGTTCCGAGGTGTTCCCCTCGCCGATGCACGACGAGCCGTTGCGCCTCATCCCCCGCGAGTGGCGAGCCGAGGCGCTCGAGAAGCTGAAGCTGTCGTCGGACGACCACAAGGTGAAGGTCGATGGCGACGTGAACCCGGCGTGCCGGCTCATCTTCAAGGAGCTGATGAAGCACTACGCGGGCAACTTCGAGAAGGTGATGTCTCACGTGCGCGTCAAGCGCCTGGTGCTCTCGGAGCAGGATCGCATCGGCATCGGCACGTTCCAGCCCAAGGACGAGAAGAACCAGGACTCGACCGAGCTCACCGGTGACATCAACTACCGGAAGATCGCGACGTTCGGCTCCGACTCGGATCCGCGTGCGTTCAACTTCGACGGCGAGTTCAACATCGCCAACCGAGGCATCCTCGAGTTCGTCGAGATCCTCAAGCTCGACGTCGCGTTCCTCTACGATCTCCTCGGCGCCACGCAAGAGCGCAAGATCAAGCCGAAGAAGTTCGCGCAGACCGACATCGACGAGGTGATCATCGGCCACACGAACGAGGCCGAGTACAAGAAGCTCCTCAACAACGAGTTCATGGAGGCGCTCCGCGACCGCACGATCAAGGTCGACATCCCGTACATCACGAAGGTGTCCGAGGAGGTGAAGATCTACACGAAGGACTTCACGCACGACCGCGTCGGCAAGCACATCGCGCCGCACACGCTGTACGTCGCGGCGCTGTGGGCCGTGCTCACGCGCCTCGAGGATCCGAAGAAGCACTCGCTGTCGCTGATCCAGAAGGCGAAGCTCTACGACGGCAAGACCCTGCCGGGCTTCACCCAGGACAACATCAAGGAGCTCCGCAAGGAGAGCCAGCGCGAGGGCCTCGACGGCATCTCGCCTCGCTACATCCAGGACAAGATCGCGAACGCGCTCGTGAGCGACAAGGCCGACGGCGCGATCAACCCGTTCATGGTGCTCAACGAGCTCGAGAGCGGACTGCGGAGCCACTCGCTGATCTCGTCGGATGAACAGCGCAAGCGCTACGGCGAGATGCTCTCCGTGGTCAAGCAAGAGTACGAGGACATCGTGAAGAACGAGGTCCAGCGCGCGATCAGCGCCGACGAGGACATGATCACGAAGCTGTGCGCCAACTACATCGACAACATCAAGGCGTACACCCAGAAGGAGAAGGTCAAGAACCCGTACACGGGTCAGGACGAGGAGCCCGACGAGCGGCTGATGCGATCGATCGAGGAGAAGATCGACATCCCGGATAGCCGCAAGGACGACTTCCGCCGCGAGATCATGAACTACATCGGCGCGCTCGCGATCGATGGCCGGCAGTTCGACTACCGGACCAACGAGCGGCTGCACAAGGCGCTCGAGGGCAAGCTGTTCGAGGATCAGAAGGACTCGATCAAGCTGACGTCGCTGGTGTCGAGCGTCGTCGACCGCGAGACGCAGGCGAAGATCGATGTCGTCAAGCAGCGCCTCATCAAGAACTTCGGCTACGACGAGGTCTCGGCGACCGACGTGCTGAACTTCGTCGCGTCGATCTTCGCGCGAGGCGACGTCAAGGGCTAATGGCCGACGAGCGTCATTGTCTCGCCGCTTCGCGGCTCGGGGAGGAGCGCGGAGCGCGCCTCGGCGAGGAGGCTGTTTAAGATGGCCGACGAGCGTCATTATCTCGCCGCTTCGCGGCTCGGGGAGGAGCGCGGAGCGCGCCTCGGCGAGGAGGCTGTCTAAGATGCCCGACGCGCTGGGCATGGGCACGGTCACGGTCGAGCTCAACCACACGCTGGCAGAGCTGCTGGCCCGGCTGTGCGTGGAGCTCCAGACCGACGACGCGACCGGCGTCCTGTCACGCGCGCTCGGCCTGCTCGAGATGGTGCAACGCACGAAGCGGCAGGGCGGGCGCCTGTGCTTCGTCAACGAACGCGGCGACGTCGCGGACGTGGTGTGCTGAGGAAGCCAGAGGAGGATCGAGCATGTCGCAGAAGATCGATCTCGACCACGGCCGCTTCCGGCAGATCATCCGCGGCAAGATCAAGCAGAACCTCCGCAAGTACATCTCGCAAGGAGAGATGATCGCGCGGAAGGGCAAGGACACGGTCGCGATCCCGCTGCCGTCGGTCGACATCCCGCACTTCAAGCACGGCGACAAACAACAGGGCGGAGTCGGGCAGGGCAAGGGCGACGTCGGCGATCCGCTCGGTGGCGATGGCGAGGAGCAGCCGGGGGCGGGGCAGGCCGGCGATCGTCCCGGCGATCACCTGATGGATATCGAGATCTCGATCCAGGAGCTCGCCGAGATCATGGGCGAGGAGCTCGAGCTCCCGCGCATCCAGCCCAAGGGCACCGAGAAGATCGTCGCGTGGAAAGACAAGTACTCCGGGATCAGGACCACGGGTCCCGAGTCGCTCCGGCACTTCCGGCGCACGTATCGCCAGGCGATGCGGCGACAGATCGCGATGGGCACGTACGACGCGAAGAACCCGATCATCGTCCCGATCCGGCAGGACAAGCGCTATCGCAGCTGGCGCAGCGTGCCGTTGCCGCAGTCGAACGCCGTCATCATCTATATGATGGACGTCTCGGGCTCGATGGGCGACGAGCAGAAGGAGATCGTCCGGATCGAGAGCTTCTGGATCGATACGTGGCTGCGCTCGCAGTATCACGGCATCGAGAGCCGCTACATCATCCACGACGCGATGGCCAAGGAGGTCGATCGCGACACGTTCTTCAAGACGCGCGAGTCGGGCGGCACGATGATCTCGTCGGCCTACAAGCTGTGCGCGAAGCTGATCGACGACGAGTACCCCTCGGAGCTGTGGAACATCTATCCGTTCCACTTCTCCGACGGTGACAACTGGTCGGTCGACGACACGCACACCTGCGTCGAGCTGCTCAAGAAGGAGGTCCTGCCGCACGTGAACTTGTTCTCGTATGGCCAGGTCGAGTCGCCGTATGGCTCGGGTCAGTTCATCAAGGACCTCACCGAGCACTTCGACGAGGACGAGCGCGTGGTCACCTCCGAGATCAAGGGCAAGGACGCGATCATGGACTCGATCAAGGAGTTCCTCGGGAAGGGACGCTAGACCATGACGATCAAGCGATTCCCGGCGTACCTGCACGACATGCAGGAGGAGATCGAGGGCCACGCCAAGAACTTCGGCCTCGATTTCTTTCCGATCCTCTACGAGGTCCTCGACTACAAGACGATGAACGAGGTCGCCGCGTACGGCGGCTTCCCGACGCGCTACCCGCACTGGCGCTTCGGGATGGACTACGAGCAGCTGTCGAAGAGCTACGAGTGGGGCCTGTCGAAGATCTACGAGATGGTGATCAACACCGTCCCGGCGTACGCGTACCTGCTGGAGGGCAACTCGCTCACCGATCAGAAGATCGTGATGGCGCACGTCTGCGCGCACGTCGACTTCTTCAAGAACAACTACTTCTTCTCGAAGACGAACCGCAAGATGATCGACGGCATGGCGAACCACGCCTCACGCGTGCGCCGCCACATGGCCCGCCACGGCCAGGAGGTCGTCGAGGACTTCATCGACACGTGCCTCTCGCTCGAGAACCTGATCGATCCGATGTCGCCGTACATCGTGCGGCAGCGCGACCGCGTCGAGGGGCTGTCAGAAGACGACGACGATCAGCAGGACAAGTCCGGGCGGCTGCGCGCCAAGGGCTACATGGACTCGTTCATCAACCCGCCCGAGTACCTGGCGGCGCAGAAGAAGAAGCGCGAGGACGAGGAGAAGCGCGCGAAGCGGCGGTTCCCCGAGCAGCCGCAGCGCGACGTGGTCCAGTTCCTGATCCAGCACGCGCCGCTCGATCACTGGCAGCGTGACGTGCTCGAGATCGTCCGCGACGAGGCGTACTACTTCGCGCCGCAGGCGATGACGAAGATCATGAACGAGGGCTGGGCCGTGTACTGGCACTCGCGGATCCTGACGGAGAAGGCGCTGATGGCGTCCGAGATCATCGACTACGCGGACGCGAACTCGGGCGTGCTCGCGGTGTCGCCGGGGCGCCTGAACCCGTACAAGCTCGGCGTCGAGCTGTTCCGCAGCATCGAGGATCGCTGGAACCGCGGTCAGTTCGGCAAGGAGTGGGACGAGTGCGACTCGATGGACCTGAAGCGGAACTGGGACCGCCGGACCGGTCTCGGCAGAGATCGGGTCTTCGAAGTGCGCAAGCTCTACAACGACATCACGTTCATCGACGAGTTCTTCACGCTCGAGTTCTGCATCGAGCAGAAGTTCTATTCGTTCGGCTTCTCCGAGCGCAGCGGTAACTGGGAGATCATGAGCCGCGAGTTCAAGAAGGTGAAGGATCAGCTGCTGCGGACGCTGACCAACCGCGGCCAGCCGGTGATCGTCGTCGAGGATGGTAACTTCGAGAACAAGAGCGAGTTGCTGTTGCGGCACATCCACGAGGGCATCGACCTCGATGGTGGGCAGGCGCGCGACACGCTGCGCAACGCGAGTCGGGTGTGGACGCGGCCGGTGAGCCTGCTGACGAAGATCGAGGGCAAGGGCAAGATCTTGCGCTGCGAGGACGGCAACCTCAGCGAGCGGAGCGCGGAGTATCAATGATCCGGAGCCAGAGGCTCCTGCGAAGGCAGGCGGCGTGAGGCTGTGGGCGTGGGGCCAGAGCGATCCGGGGCGCAAGCGAGAGCGCAACGAGGACGCGTACCTCGTCGATCCCGAGACCGGGATCATGGCGGTCGCCGATGGGATGGGCGGGCATCAGGGCGGCGCGACGGCGAGCCGGATGGCCGTGGAGTATCTGGGGCGCGAGCTCGCGGAGGCGCGCGGGAACTTCGAGCGAGCACTGCGGGACCAGCTCGCGGCGAGCATGCGGACCACCGAGGAGATGCCGGCCGTCGATCCGATCATGGACAGCGGCCTGGCCCCGACCTCGCCGCGGCAGCTGTCGGCCGCGGCGATCCATACCGCGACGTCGGACACGCCGATCAAGGGCGACGAGCCGACGCTACCCGGCGGTGGAGTGCTGGCGTTCTCGCCGGCGCTCGAGCTGATGCGAGGTGTGGTGCGGCAGGCGAGCTCGGCGATCTTCGAGGCGTCGTGGGACAAGCCGGAGCTGCGCGGGATGGGTACGACCTTGACCGCGGTGCTGGTGCACGGCGGCCGCGCGAATGTCGTGCATGCCGGTGACTCGCGCTGCTACATGTTCCGCGACGGCCAGCTCAAGCAGCTCACGGACGACCACTCGTGGATCGCGGAGCAGCTGCGCTCGGGGCAGATCAACGAGGCCGAGGCGAAGAGCAGCAAGTTTCGTCACGTGATCACGAAGTCGATCGGCTTCGAGCGCGACATCGAGGCGGACATGAAGAGCGTGCCGGTGTCGCCGGGCGACTGTTTCCTGCTGTGCTCGGATGGAATGTCGAACTACATCGAGCACGGCGAGCTCGAGCGGATCGTCGCGATGACGTGGTACCGGCGGCTGCCGGAGACCCTGATCGAGCTCGCGAACAACCGCGGCGGCGACGACAACATCACGGTGGTGGTCGGGCTCGTCGCGAATGCACCCGCACCACCGCCGAGCTGATGAGGTTCGGCCTGGTCGCCGTCGCCGTGAGCTCGGCGTGCTGGTCGGGTGGCGCTCCGGCGCCGGAGCCTCCCCCGATCCCGACACCGCCGCCCATCCAGCAGGTCGTGGTTC
>Ga0299912_10004244_pt1 | contig 11725 bp, 10 predicted proteins | sample RVTome_2_FD_207667 | JGI IMG/M metagenome (GOLD analysis project Ga0299912, IMG submission 207667) | Soil microbial communities from uranium-contaminated site in the Upper Colorado River Basin, Wyoming, United States - RVT95D214 (version 2) ... | reverse complement strand
CTGGGCGGAGGCCGCGGACGCGAAAGCGATGAGGACGGCCGCGCCGCCCGCGACCGCCGAGGTCTTGTTGAAGATCATGAGGCCTAGAACCTTGTGGATGTGGAAAAGCGGAACGTTTCCGTCTTGTCGTAGTCTTCTCTGGCCAAAATTTGGCTGAAATCGAAACGGATCGGCCCCATGGGCGATTTCCAGTGAACCGAAAGGCCCGCCGAGGCGCGAAGGCTCAGGTCGTCGCGGATGCAGGCCTCGACGATCGTCGAAGAGGCGTTGCAGTCGAGCAGGTTGCCGAACCCGTCCTCCCGATCGGCCGGATCCAGCAACCCGACGGTGCCGGCGTCGAGGAAGGCGGATGTCTTGATGCCATACTGCTCCGGCAGGCCGGTCGGGAAGGTCAGCTCCAGGGAGCCGATCGCATAGGCCTTGCCGCCGAGCGCGTCGCCGCGCCCCGGGGTGGCGTCACGCGGGCCGAGGCCGGCGATCTCGAAGCCCCGGAAGCTGTTGCCGCCCTTGTAGAAGCGATCGTTGATCCGCACGCTGTCGCCGCCCCAGCCGTCGATGTAGCCGGCGGTGCCAATGGCGCTGAGGACGATGTTCTTGGTGAAGCCGTGATACCAGCCGCCGCCAAACTCGGTCTTGAGGTAGTTCACGTCTCCAGCCACGCCGGCCAGATCCTGTGAGAGGTCGACGTAGAACCCCCGGGTCGGCCGGATGGGGTCGTTCCGGCGGTCGACACGCAGGCCGTAGCCGAGCAGGGAGGTGATGTAGGCCCCCCGCTGGTCGCACAGGGTCTGGGACACATAGCCATTGTCGCACAGCGAATCGTCGACGATCACCTCGTCCAGCCGGAGCGTGTAACGCAGCGACATCGACGCGTTCTGGGTCAGCGGGAAGCCAAGGCGCACCCCGCCGCCGGTGGAGGCGGTGTCGAACGCAGTCTGTCGGCTGAAGTTGTAGCGGAACGAATAGAGGTCCAGCCCGGCCCGCAGATCGCGGCCGAGGAACCGCGGCTCGGTGAACGAGAAATCGACCTGCTGGCGCAGCGAGCCGACGGAGATCCGGGCCCGGACGTCCTGCCCCCGGCCGCGGAAGTTGCGCTCGCTGATGCCCAGGTCCAGCACCAGCTGATCGACCGAGCTGTAGCCGGCGCTGAACGACAGCTCGCCGGTCGGCTGCTCTTCCACCGTCACCCTCAGCGACGTCCGGTCAGGGGACGCGCCGGGCACCTCCTCCACCTCGACGTCCTTGAAGAAGCCGAGCGCGCGGATCTCGTTGCGGGAACGATCGACCAGCACCCGGTTATAGGCGTCGCCCTCGGTGACGTTCATCTCGCGGCGGATGACGTAGTCGAGGGTGCGGGTGTTGCCGACGATGTCGATGCGGTCGATGTAGACGCGCGGCCCTTCCTTGACCTGGAAGACCACGTCGACGGTGCGCGTCTCGCGATTGGGGACGTAGCGCGGCCGAACATCCACGAAGGCGAAACCGGCGGCCCCGGCGGCGAAGGTCAGTGCGTCGGTGGCCTGCTCAATGGACTCGTCCTGGTAGGTCTGGCCGCTGCGGATGGGCAACAGCTGTTGCAGAACGGCGCCGTCGAGCTTCTTGAGCTCGGTCTCGACCGAAAGCTTTCCGAACCGGTACCGCTGACCTTCGTCGATGGTGTAGGTGATCACGAAGCCGTTCTTGTCCGGCGCCAGTTCGGCCACCGCCGACACCACGCGGAAGTCGTAGTAGCCCTTGTTGCGATAGAACTTCCGCAGCTGTTCCTTGTCATACTCCAGCCGGTCCGGATCATAGTTGTCCTGGCTGGACAGGAATTTGTACCAGTGGGTCTCCTCGGTGACGATGACGTCGGCCAGGTCGTTGTCCGAGAAGTCGCGGTTGCCGAGGAAGTTGATGTCGAGGACGCCGCTCTTGGGGCCTTCGTTGATCTCGAAGATCAGGTCGACCCGCTTCTGCGGCAGCTCGACGATCTTCGGGGTCACCGTCACGCCGATCCGGCCGGAACGGCGGTAGAGTTCGATAATCCGCTGGACGTCCGACTGCACCTTGGCCCGGGTGAAGATACCCCGCGGGCGGATGGTCACTTCGTCCTTCAGCTTGTCTTCCTTGACGGCTGAGTTTCCCTCGAAGATCACCCGGTTGATGATCGGGTTCTCGACCACCTGGATCACCAGATCGCCGTTCTGCTGCAACTCGATCTTCACGTCGGCGAAGAGATCGGTGCGGAACAGCGTCTTCAGGGCGACGTCCACGCGCGCCGGATCGATGGTGTCGCCAGGCTGGATCGGCAGATAGGAGATGACCGTCCCGGCCTCGATCCGTTCGTTGCCCTGCACGAGGATGCGCTGGACGACGCCGGACTGCACCTGCGCCCAGGCCGTCGAGGGCGCCGTGAGCACCGTCGAGCCCATCAAGAGCGCGGCGACGGAGAGGAACGCTGCGCTGCGCGCACGATATTGCTTCATTGGGTCTGCCATCGGCGGTCGGCGGGTGTTCATGCGAACAGACCACCGAGGAAGGTGAACACATTATAGCGCTGCAGGTCGTTCCAGAACGCGAACAGCATGAATCCCAGGAGCAAGGCAAGACCAAGGCGATAGCCCGCGGCCTGCACGGCTCCTGGCAGTGGCCGTCGGGCAACGGCCTCGTAGGCATAGAAGAGCAGATGGCCGCCATCGAGAACCGGAATCGGCAATAGGTTGAGAAAACCGATGCCGACCGACAGCGCGGCCGAGATGCCGAGCAGGTTGACGGCGATGGTCAAGGCCTTGCTCGTCAGGTCCGGCGCGCTCTCGGCGCTGACCCGCGCCACCTCGCCCGAGGCCTTGGCGATGCCCAGGATGCCGCCCAGCTGCGAGGGCGACACCTGACCGGTGATCATCCGCCCCAGATAGAACAGGGTGGTGTCGAGCACCTTCCACGTCTGCTGGACGCCCCCCGCGACCGCCTGCAGCGGGCCGTAGCGGACCCGTCGGATGTCGTCGCCGGACCTCAGGCCCAGCCGCCCGACCTTTTGCCGGCCGGCCACACGGTCGTCGGTCTGCTCAAGCACCGGCGTCGCCCGGATCGTCAGCGGCCGTCCGTCGCGCACGACGGTGAAATTGATCGGTACGCCGTCGCGAACGGTCACGTAGCGCGCCAGATCGTTGAACGAGGCGACCTGCCTGCCATCGACGGTCTGGACAAGATCGCCGGGCCGGAAGCCGGCCCGCTCCGCGACGCTTCCAGGCTCCACGGCGCCGACCCGGGGCGCGACGATGATGTCGCCAAACACCCCCAGCAGGATGGCGAACAGGGTGATCGACAGCAGGAAGTTGGCCGCCGGCCCGGCCACGGCGATCACCGCCCGCTGCCAAACCGGCTTGAAATGATAGAACTTCCGCAGCGCCGAAGGTTCGTTGTGGGCGAGGATCTTCGCCTTCATCGCCGCCAGGTCGTCCTGGTCGGGCACGCTGGCCTCGTTCTCGTCGCCGGCGAAGCGGACGTAGCCGCCCAGCGGAATCCAGCCGATCCGCCAGTTCACCCCCTGCTTGTCGCGCCACTCCACCAGCGACCGGCCGAAGCCCAGCGAGAAGCTGTCGATGACGGTGCCGAAGGCGCGCGCCGCTAGGAAATGCCCCATCTCATGCACGGTCACGATCAACGTGAGCACGAACAGGAACGGCAAGACGTAGAACAGCACCATCTGCAAAGCGTTCAACATCGGCTCGGGTCTGCTCCTTGTCGGATCAATGAGGCCGCGGGCGCCGGGAAAGCGCCTGCGTCGCCACGCGCCGCGCGCTGGCGTCGATCATCATCGCTGTCTCCAGGGTGTCGGCTCCCGAACCGATTCCCAAGTCCCCGCCCCCGTTCATGCTGTCGAGGGTCTCCTCCACCGTTGCGGCAATATCGAGAAAGCCGATCCTGCGGTCAAGGAAGGCCGCCACCGCCACCTCGTTGGCGGCGTTCAGGGCCCCGGGAGCGCCGCCTCCGGCCTTGAGGGCGGTGCGGGCCAGGCCGATGGCCGGGAAGCGTTCCGCGTCCGGGGCCTCGAACGTCAGATGGCCCATGGCCGCCAGGTCCAGTCGTGGCGCGGGCCAGGGCAGGCGATCGGGCCAGGCGAAGGCGCAGGCGATCGGCGCGCGCATGTCCGGCGGGCCCAGCTGGGCCAGGGTCGAGCCGTCGGAGTATTCGACCATGCTGTGGATCACCGACTGCGGATGGATGAGCACGTCGATGCGGTCGGCGGGGGTCCCGAAGAGGTAGGACGCCTCGACCATCTCCAGGCCTTTGTTCATCATCGTCGCCGAATCGACCGAGATCTTGGCGCCCATGCTCCAGTTGGGATGGGCCACGGCCTGTTCGGGCGTGGCGGTGGCCATCGCCTCACGGGTCCAGGTGCGAAAGGGCCCGCCGGACGCGGTCAGGATCAGCCGCGCCACCCGGCTGGCGCAGTCCGGCTGCAGCACCTGGAAGATGGCGGAATGCTCGGAATCGACCGGGATCACCGATCCGCCCGCCGCCCGGGCGATGTCCAGCAGCGCCGGGCCGGCGCAGACCAGGCTCTCCTTGTTGGCCAGGGCGATGACCGAGCCCTTCCTCGCCGCCGCCAGGGTGGGGGCCAGGCCGGCCGCCCCGACGATGGCCGACATCACCCAGTCGGCGCCCATGGCCGCCGCGTCGCGCACGGCTTCGGCTCCGGCCGCGGCCTCGACGCCCGATCCGGCCAGGCGCTGGCGCAGCTCGGCCAGCAGGCTCTCATCCTCGATGACGGCGAGCCTCGGTCGCCAGGCCAGGGCCTGCCGCGCCAGCCGCTCGACGTTCCGGCCGGCGGTGAGGGCCAGGATGTCCACCGGCGCGCCCGACTTCTCGAAAAGGTCGAGGGTGGAGACGCCGATCGATCCGGTGGATCCGAGAATCGTGACCGTGCGAACGCGCGTCAATGCGCCCATCCCCAGTGGTCCACCAGCCGGGCGCCGGCGATCACCACCGAGGCGAACATCAGGCCGTCGACCCTGTCCAGCAGTCCGCCATGGCCGGGGATCAGATCGCCGGAATCCTTCACCCCGAACCTGCGCTTCAATATCGACTCCCAGAGATCACCGGCCATGGTCGCCAGGCCGCCGGCCAGGCCAACCACGGCGGCGGCGTACCACACCAGCCTGGCGTCCGAGTAGCTGGCGACCGCCATCGCCGCCAGCATCGCGCCCACCAGACCGCCGAAGAACCCCGACCAGGTCTTGTTCGGTGAGATCCTCGGCCAGAGTTTGGGCCCTTTGAGGGCGTTACCCACGGCGAAGGCGGCGATATCGGCCGACCAGGTGACGGCGAACATCATCATCGCCCAGCTGCGTCCCTCGGGCATCTCACGCAGCCAGATCAGGGCGATGGCCGTGGGGGCGATGTAGATGACGCCATAGGCGGCGTCGGCCGCCCGTTCCGCCGTGCCGCGGGCCACCAGGGCGGCCAGGCCGGCGCCGGCCACGACCAGGAGCCAGGCCTGCCAGAGCCAGCCGAAATAGGCGGCGAACGCCGGCAGCAGAACGCCGACGGTCACGGCGGCGGCGATCCGCAGCGGCGCCACCGGCGCGCTCATCTCGCCCCATTCGTTGGCCAGCAGGGCCACGCAGATGGCCACCATCAGCAGCCATGGCCAGTTTCCAAACCAGAGGGCGAGCGCGACGGTGGGGATCAACACCGCCGCCGAGGCGACCCGCATGCCGAGGTTGGACCAGTCGAAGCGTCTAGCCGGCGGCGAGGACGTCATCGGACGCAGCTCCGCCAAATCGCCGTTCGCGCGCCCGGTATTCGGCGATCGCGGCCTTCAGGTGTTCGGGGCCATAGTCCGGCCAGTAGACGTCCTGGAACACCAGTTCGGAATAGGCGCATTCCCAGAGCAGGAAGTTGGAGATCCGACGCTCGCCGCTGGTGCGGACGATCAGGTCCGGATCCGGCGCGCCGGCGGTCGACAGGTATTGGCTGAAACCCGCCTCGTCGAGATCGGCGGCGCGGACCTCGCCGCGCTCCACCGCCTCGGCGAAGCGGCGCGCGGCGTCGGCGATGTCGGCCCGTCCGCCATAGTTGAACGCCACCTGCAGCAGGAAGCGATCATTGGCCTCGGTGCGCCGCTCGGCGCGCTCGATGATTTCCTGTACATCGGGCGTCAGGCCGGTTCGTCGTCCAAGGATCTTCACGCGAACATTCTCGCGCGCCAGCCGGTCGAGGTCGCTTTCGATGTAGGTCTTGAGCAGGGTCATCAACTCGGAGACCTCGGCCATCGGCCGGCGCCAGTTCTCCGTGGAAAACCCGAAAACCGTCAGGGTGGTGACGCCGAGATCCGGGGCGGCCTCGACGGTGCGCTTGAGCGCCTTGACGCCCTCGCGATGGCCCAGGGTGCGGGGCAGCCCGCGGCGCTTCGCCCAGCGACCGTTGCCGTCCATGATGATGGCGACATGCAGCGGGCTCTCCGTCGGCGTCATCGCCTTCCTCTCTCGTCGGCCTTGATCCGCCGTGCGCCCGCCATGTGGCCCTAGACCTGCATGATCTCTTGTTCTTTGGTTTTCAAGGTCTCGTCGACGCGCTTGACGGCCTCGTCGGTCATCTTCTGGACCTCGCCCTCCATGCGCTTCAGTTCGTCCTCGGTGATGACCGCGGCCTTCTCCGCCTTCTTGAGGTCGTCCATGGCCTCGCGACGGACGTTGCGCACGGCGATCTTCTGGTGTTCGGCGTATTTGCCGGCCAGCTTGGCCAGGTCCTTGCGACGCTCCTCGGTCAGGGGCGGGATCGGCACCCGCAGGTTCATGCCCTCGACCACGGGGTTGAACCCCAGACCGGCGTTGCGGATGGCCTTCTCCACCGAGACGATCAGCCCGCGGTCCCAGACGCTGACCGAGATGGACCGCGGATCGGGAACGCTGATCGAACCGCACTGGCTCAGCGGCATGGTCGAGCCATAGGCGTCGACCATCACCTGATCGAGCAGGCCGGCCGAGGCGCGGCCGGTCCGCAGGCTCGAAAATTCATCCTTCAAGGCCGCCACGGCCTTGTCCATCCGCGACTTGTAGTTGGACAACACCGGCTTTTCGGTCTGGGCCATCGGAGACTCCCCCCTCGTTTCTAAGTGTTCTCGGCGATGACGGTATGCACGCCCTCGCCCTGCAACACCTTCATCAGGTTACCCTTCTCGCGGATGGAGAACACCACGATCGGGATGCCGTTCTCGCGCATCAGGCTGATCGCCGAGGCGTCCATGACCTTCAGATCACGGGCCAGGACGTCGTGATAGGTCAACCGGTCGAATCGTTTCGCCGCCGGATCCTTCTTCGGATCGGCGGTGTAGACGCCGTCGACGCTGGTGCCCTTGAACAGGGCGTCGCATTTCATTTCCGCCGCCCGCAGGGCCGCGCCGCTGTCGGTGGTGAAGAACGGATTGCCGGTGCCGGCGGCGAAGATCACCACCCGGCCCTTCTCCAGATGCCGCTCGGCCCGGCGGCGGATCAGCGGCTCGCAGACGGTGGGCATGGGGATGGCCGACTGCACCCGCGTCTCGACGCCGAGGCGCTCCAGCGCGTCCTGCATGGCCAGGGCGTTCATCACCGTGGCCAGCATGCCCATGTAATCGGCGCTGGCCCGCTCCATGCCCTTGGCCGCCCCGGCCAGGCCGCGGAAGATGTTGCCGCCGCCGATCACCAGACACAGCTCGACGCCCTCGTCGGCGATCTGTTTCACGTCGCGGGCGACGGCGGCGACGGTCTCCATGTCGATGCCGAAGGGCGTGTCGCCCATCAGCACCTCGCCGGACACCTTCAGCAGGATTCTCTTGTAGCGCGGGTTGGACATGCGGTCGGTTCTGGCTGGCGGCGAGTCGGACTGGGGCAACATAGACCAAGGGCGCGCCCGACGTCAGCCGGGCGCGCCCTCAATCAGGTCGGCTCGCGTCGCTTCAGGCGCCGCCGGTCATGGAGGCGACTTCGGCGGCGAAGTCGTCTTCCTTCTTCTCAACGCCTTCCCCGAGGGCCAGGCGCACGAAGCCCTTCACCGAAACCGGCGAACCCAGCTCCTTGCCGGTGGCCTCGACCAGCTGCTCGATGGTCTGGTCCGGGTTCATGACGAAGGCCTGCTTGAGCAGCACGACTTCCTCGAAGAACTTGCGGATGCGGCCTTCGACCATCTTCTCGACCACGCCGGGCGGCTTGCCGGAGGCCAGGGCCTGCTCGGTGAACACGGCCCGTTCGCGGTCGACGGCGGCCGGATCGAGGTCGTCGGTCGACAGCGACAGCGGGTTGGTGGCGGCCACGTGCATGGCGATCTTGCGGCCCAGCTCCTGCAGGACGGCCTGGTCGCCGGCCCCTTCCAGGGCCACCAGCACGCCGATGCGGCCCAGTTCCGGGGCCACGGCGTTGTGGACATAGGCGCCCACCGCGCCGGGGGCGACCACGAAGCGGGCCGAGCGGCGCAGCAGCATGTTCTCGCCGATGGTGGCGATCATGTTGGTGATCATGTCGCCGATCACCTCGCCGTCCACCGTCCTGGCGGCCGAGATGGCGTCGACGCCGCCGTCGACGTCCAGAGCCGCGACCGCGATGGCGCGGGCGGCGTTCTGGAACAGCTCGTTGCGGGCGACGAAGTCGGTTTCGGCGTTCAGCTCGATGACCGTGGCGGTCATGCCGGCGCCGTCCTTGCGCAGGGCGAGCGCGATCAGGCCCTCGGCGGCGGCGCGGTCGGCCTTCTTGGCGGCCTTGGACAGGCCCTTGGCGCGCAGCCAGTCGATGGCGGCTTCCATGTCGCCGCTGGTTTCCTGCAAGGCCTTCTTGCAGTCCATCATGCCGACGCCGGTTTTCTCGCGCAGGTCCTTCACCAGCGCGGCGGTGATCTCGGCCATGTCATGTCCTCCAGATCGAATAGGGGTGCGGTCCCGCCCTTAAGGCGGGACCGCGAAGGGGATGTGAACGCGGCGGCCCCCGGAGGGACCGGCCAGACGGGGTGGGCGAAGCCTACTCGGCCGGGGTCTCGGCGAGGGCCTCGGGGGCGGCGACCGCTTCCTCGGCGACCGCTTCCGGAGCGGGCGCCGGCTCGGCGGCGACGGCTTCCGGGGCGGCGGCCGGGGCTTCCGGCTCGGCGACGGCGGCGGGCGTCAGTTCACGGGCCAGGGTCGGCTCGACCGGCTCGATCGCGGCGCCGATGTCGACGCCCGAGGCCACCGTGCCGGCGGCCATGCCGTCGAGCACCGTGTCGGCGATCAGGTCGCAGTACAGCTGGATGGCGCGGGCGGCGTCATCGTTGCCCGGGATCGGGAAGGTGATGCCGTCCGGATCGCAGTTGGTGTCGAGGATGGCCACCACCGGGATGTTCAGCTTGCGGGCTTCCAGGATGGCGATCGCTTCCTTGTTGGTGTCGATCACGAACATCAGGTCGGGGATGCCGCCCATGTTCTTGATGCCGCCCAGCGACAGTTCGAGCTTGTCGCGCTCGCGGGTCAGGGTCAGCAGCTCCTTCTTGGTGCGGCCGGTGCCGTCGCCTTCCAGCACGCCTTCCAGCTCCCGCAGGCGGGCGATCGAGCCGGAGATGGTGCGCCAGTTGGTCAGGGTGCCGCCGAGCCAGCGGTGGTTGACGTAGTACTGGGCGCAGCGCTTGGCGGCCACGGAGACCGGATCGGAGGCCTGGCGTTTGGTGCCGACGAACAGCACCCGGCCGCCGGCGGCGGCGACTTCGCGCACCTTGAGCAGGGCCTGGTGCAGCAGCGGGATCGACTGCGACAGATCGATGATGTGGATGTTCGACCGCGAGCCGAAGATGTAGCGCTCCATCTTCGGGTTCCACCGGTGGGTCTGGTGGCCGAAGTGGGCGCCGGCTTCGAGCAGCTGACGCATGGAAAACTCGGGAAGAGCCATGTGTAGTATCCTTTTTCCGGTTAGCGCCTCCGCAGACAAACCCCTGAAAGATCAGGGACCGGAACGGACTTGAGCGGGATGTCTCCCCGTTCGAGCCGAACGTCCGCGTGCGTGATGGGCGGGGGATGTATTGGAAAGGGCGCGGAAAGGCAAGCCGGGGCTAAGTCTGACTGTCGCGCGGGTCGGGTCACGATGGCCGGATGCGGTTCCTGATCCTCGCCCTCGCCTTGCTGATCGCCGCCTGCGAGGCTGGTCCTGGCAAGCCGCGCCTGTACGCGCAGGCCAGGAGCGGCGAGCGGACCGAGGCGCTGCTCGCGCGGCTGTATCCGCCCGGAACGCCGGAGCCCAGGCTGATCGCCGCGCTTCAGGCGGACGGCTTCACCGTCGACGCCGAAGCGAACACCGCGGCCCGCGAATGGACCCGGTTTCCCTGCGCGAACTGGCTCAAGATCAGCTGGCGCGTGGACGCGCACGGCGATCTGCTCGCCGTCGAAAGCAAGCTGGATCAGGCCTGCACCTGAGACGGCGTTGGGAAAGCATCCCCGGATGCTGTTACCCCCTGAAGGCCTTGATGGAATTGGAGCGCCGCCGGCCGGCCTGGTCAAGGACGGCCCCTGCGGGGCCGCCGCCGCGCGGCCGCGACGCGGTCCTTGAGCAGGCCGGACGCCGGCGCAAAGCTGGCCGACAAGACATCAGGGGCGGTGCGTCTTCAAGACCTTCCCCCTCCTCCGCTCATCCTCGCGAAAGCAAGGATCCGGGTGTTCTTGAACTATCCGCCCACGCCGGGAGGTTGTCCCTCAAAAGGCCTGGGTCCTCGCGTTGGCGCTACGCGCCGCCCTTCGGGTCGCGAGGATGAGCGGATTTCAGTGAACCCCACCAGGACCCCGCCCCTCCCCTACACATCCTCCAGATACGCCACCCCCGGCGCGGTCTTCAGCGCCCCGCGCAGGGAGGCGTCGAGGGCGTAGAACCCCGGCAGCTTGAGTTCCACCTCTCGGCCGCCGCCCAGGCCCGCGACCAGGATCACCTCCCCGCCCCGCTGGGCGGCGGCGGCGGCGAGGCGTTTCCTGAGCGCATCCAGTTCGGTCGACTGGGGCGAGACATGCACCCGCAGGCTGGCGGCCACGGCCTCCATGGCCTTGTCGATCAGCTCGGCGTCATCGCCGAAGAAGCGCACCTCGCCGTCGCGGGCCTTGGCGCGGACCTTGATGGCCACGGCCTTGCCGGGCTCGAGCACCTCGCGGCATTTGCGCAGGGCCTCGGGCGGGAACATCACCTCGTACTCGCCGGAGGGGTCGGACAGCGAGACGAAGGCGAAGCGGTCGCCGCTCTGCTGCACCCGCTCCTGGCGGCGGCGGACCATGCCGACCATGCGGAAGGCCTCGGTTCCCGCCTCGGCCTGGACGATGGCCTCGCTGACCAGCACCATGCGCCGGCGGCGCAGCATCTCGACCATGTCCTCCAGCGGGTGGCCGGTCAGGTAGAAGCCGACGGCGGCCAGTTCCTCGTCCAGCCGGCGGATCTGGTCCCAGGGATCGGTGCGCGGCAGGCGCGGGCGGGCGGCGTCGGGCTGCTCGCCGGCGAACAGGCTGACCTGGGCCGAGGCGCGGTCGGCGGCCAGGCTCTGGCCGTGGGCGGCCAAGGCGTCGACGGCGGCGACGATCTGGGCGCGGTTGGGGTGGATGCTGTCGAAGGCCCCGGCGCGGGCCAGGTTCTCCAGCGCCCGTTTGTTGACCTGGCGCGGATCGACCCGCTCGACGAAGTCGAACAGGTCGGCGAACGGCCCGCCCTCCCCGCGCACGGTGACGACATGCTCCATGGCCGCCAGGCCGACGTTGCGCACGGCGCCGAGCGCG
>Ga0299912_10004242_pt1 | contig 11726 bp, 9 predicted proteins | sample RVTome_2_FD_207667 | JGI IMG/M metagenome (GOLD analysis project Ga0299912, IMG submission 207667) | Soil microbial communities from uranium-contaminated site in the Upper Colorado River Basin, Wyoming, United States - RVT95D214 (version 2) ... | reverse complement strand
GCAACTTCTGCGCCTTTGTGTTGCCTTCCCATTGCACAGCACGCACATATTCATTCTCCAACCTCGGCTTACCCTCACACAACTGCTTAAGAATCATGTAAACGGCAAACAGCACATCCAACGGTTCAAAACCTGCCACAACAGTCGGCAAACCATACTTCCGAGGGAAAACCTCGTAGGGTCTAAGCCCAATTATAGTGCTGACGTGACCAGGCGCGATGAACCCGTCCAAGTTCAAGTCCTCCATTTTCGCGAGCAACTCCATGGCTGGCGGAACCACACGATGCGAAATTAGAAAACTCAGGTTTCTAGGCGGCTTCTGCGAGACTTCAACTGCCGTGGAGGGCGCGGTTGTTTCAAAACCCACTGCGAAAAAAACAAACTCTTTACCTGCCTCGTTCTCAGCCATTTGAACCGCGTCGCTTACGCTGTAAACTACGCGAACGTCGGCGCCTTTGGCTTTGGCGTCTAAAAGCGACATGCGCGAACCAGGTACGCGAAGCAGGTCGCCGAAACACGTGATTGCCATGCCTTTCAACGCTAACTCGACAGCGGCGTCAACTTCTGACGCGGGCACTATGCAGACTGGGCAACCTGGTCCAGCGATAACCTCAACGTTCGCGGGCAAAAGGCTGCGTAAGCCATAATGCGTAATTGTCCACTCATGCGTGCCGCAGACATGGCAGATTTTAATGAGTTTATCCTTCGGCGTTAACGCGTGAATTTTCTGCGCTACGCTCCGTGCCAGTTCGGGGTCTCGGAACCTGAGTTTTTCAGTCATGTTTCGCCAACTCGCCCCTTTACTCTTTTTGAGACGCGAGAATCTCGTTCCACAAGCTCAAAGTTTCCAAAGCGTCTTTTTCATCCATCAACTGGATAGCGTAGCCCGCGTGCACCAAAACGTAATCGCCAACTTTGGCGTTCACCAGCGTCACGTTAACCTCTCTTAAGACGCCTTCGCCGAAGTCCACTTGGGCTTTGTCGTTGTCAACGCTTATAACGCGTGCTGGAATCGCCAAACACATGCTACATCAACATGAATCGAGGAGTAAACGGCGATAAAATGGTTATGGTTCAGAAACCCCAGAATCCACCCACCACGGCTTGACCGAAAGAAACTCCGCCGTCGCCTACAGGCACCGCCTCATGCACAAGAAAACGCAGCCCAGCCGTTTCCACAGTCCTGCGCATAAGCGACACCAACAATTCGTTGCAGGCTGCGCCGCCTGAGAAACCGACAGTTTTGGCGCCGTTTTCCAAAGCCTTTTCCACAGCTAGCGAAGCTAAGCCCTTGGCTAAGTAGACGTGCGCGGAATAGGCTAAATCCGCCTTGGATAGCTTATCGCGGTTTTCGAAGATTGCTAAGAGCAGCTGCGTTGTGTCCAACACGTTGCCATTTACGGTGGGCTTCAGTTTCAACGCATCAATGCCCGTAATAGCTGCGGATTCCAACTTCATGGCTGGCTCACCCTCATAAGTGCGCTCGTAACACACACCCAGCACAGCGGCAACTGCGTCTAAGATTCTGCCGCAGCTTGTGGTTTCAACTGTGCCGCTGGTTTGCTTTAGCTGGTGGAGCAGGAGTTTGGCTTCGGTTTCGCCGTGAGGTAAGTGCGCAGCGTTCTGCAGGAGCCACGGTGCAACGTCTATTTTCTTGTTGAGTATTGCTGCTGCTATGCGCAGTGGGTAGCGTGTTGCCATGTCTCCGCCTATTAGTGGCTGCGGTTCTAGATGCGCTAAGCGCGTGAAGTCTGCTGAGCTGCGTGTGCCGAGGAGGATTTCGCCGCCCCATGCTTCGCCGTTTACGCCGTAGCCGTAGCCGTCGCATGCGATGCCTATTATCTCGTCTACGGCGTGCTCCATCATTAACGCTGCAATGTGCGCGTGGTGATGTTGCACTTGGATTAGTTGCCAGCCGTGGGCTTCTGCGAGTTCCTGCGCCAGTGTAGTCGTGGTGAATTTCGGGTGCAGGTCACAGGCTACCGCGTCTACGCTGCTGTTTGTCAAACGGATAAGGTGGTTTGCGGCTTGTTGGAGGAAAGTTTTGGTTTCGAGGTTTTCCACGTCGCCCACGTGCTGGCTGATGAACGCCTTGTTCCCGAGCAAGATGCAGGCGGTGTTGTTCAATTCTCCGCCTAAGCCTACTACGCAATGCTTTGCTTTTTCCTTGAGCATTATTGGGGCTGGCGCGTAGCCTCTACTGCGGCGTATGAAGACGTTGCGGTTGCCGTGAACGCGCGTTACTGAATCGTCGCAGCGATAGGCGATTTTGCGGTTGTGAAACAGGAAATAATCCACCGTGTCGCCAAGCGTTTTTAGCGCTTCGGCGTTGTCTTTCACGATTGGTTGGTTAGGCGGGTTCGCACTTGTCATCACAAACGCCGCGTCATCCACGCGGTCGAATAGCATGTAGTGCAAGCCAGTGTAGGGCAGCATGACGCCGATGTTGTGCAGGTCTGGAGCCACAAGCGGTGAAAGGTTGAAGTGGCGGTTCTTGTTGAGCAGCACGATTGGGCGCGCGTAGGAAGCTAATAACGCCTTTTCTGTTGCGGTTACTTCCGCGAAGGTTTCTGCTGCCTCCAAGCTTCGAACCATTACGGCGAAGGGCTTAGCGCGCCTGTACTTCGACTTTCGAAGTGCCAACAAAGGCTTATCTTTAACAGCGGAAGCGGCAACGTGGAAGCCGCCGTAGCCTTTAACTGCTAAAATTGCGCCTTCGGAGAGTAATCGCCCCGCTTCGCGCACTGGGTCACTATGCGCAAGTGGCTCGCCGTTTCTTGTTGTCAGGTAAACTTGGGGTCCGCATTTTGGGCACGCCACTGTTTCTGCGTGAAACCTTCTGTTAAGCGGGTCATCGTATTCTTTCTTGCAGAAGCTGCACATTGGGAACTCGCGCATCGTGGTGTTCTCGCGGTCGTACGGCAAACGCTCGATAATGGTGAATCGTGTGCCACAGTTAGTGCACGTGATAAAGAAATAGTCGTATCGCGGGTCTTTTGGATCCCTGAGCTCGGCGAGGCACTCGTTGCATATGGCTACGTCAGGCGGTATAACTGAGCCAGAAAGCACGGCTTCCTCTGAGCTTCGGTAAATGGTGAATTTAGCGTGCTCGTTTTTGCCAGCAAGCTCTGCAGTGAGTATGTCGTGGATTTGGGCTAAAGGCGGCTTCTTCTCGGTTAGGTCTTTCAGGAAGTTTTGGATGGCTTGCCCAGTGCCTTCTGCGAGGATTTCTACTCCTGCGTCGCCCCTGTTACGCACGTAACCTGCCAAGCCATTGCTTACGGCTATGCGGTAAATGAAGGGGCGGAAACCTACGCCTTGAACTATGCCCGTAACGTTGATTCTAACACGCAAAGAGGAACCTTCACTACGAAAAGAACAGGGCAGATTTCTCTTATACATTTCGACACGGCTCACAGGCGTTTGTTTTTCTCTTCTTCTTGGAGCACACGTCTAAGCACTTTGCCCGCTGGACTCATGGACAGTTCTTTTCTGAATTCGATTTCGCGGATTGCCTTGTACGGGGCAACTTTCTCGTTGACGAAGCCTACCAACTCCGCCTCAGTGGCGTTTGCGCCTTCTTTCAGCACAACGAAGGCTTTAGGAATCTCGCCAGCAACGCGGTCTGGTTTTCCAACGACAGCGCACAGTTTCACGCTTGGATGCTCATAAAGCACGTCTTCTATCTCGCGTGGGTAAACGCTGTAGTCCTTGTATTTGATGAGGTCTTTTTTTCTGTCGGTGATGTAGAAGTAGCCGTTCTCGTCCATGCGTGCGATGTCGCCCGTGTAGAGCCATCCGTCACGGAGAACATTGGCGGTTTCTTCAGCGTTTCGCCAGTAACCCTTCATCATCTGCGGTCCCCTAACGGCTAACTCGCCTATTTCGCCCGCACCAAGCTCGCGCTTACCTGTTTCCAGGTCAAAGATTCGGGCATCCGTGTCAGGCAGGGGCAAACCAATTGAGCCTATTCGCACCGTGTGCATCGTTCTATCAACAGGATTGCAGTGCGTGACAGGTGAAGCTTCGCTTAACCCGTAGCCTTCAGCGAGGAAGCCGCCAGTTATCTCCATGAATTTCTTCTGAATTTGCGGCGGAAGCGGAGAAGCACCTGAAATGCACACGCGGATGCTGGTTAAGTTGAATTTGCCTAGCGCTGGATGCGCTAGCAATACTGCATACATTGTGGGGACGCCGCAGAAAACCGTGACCCCGTGCGTCTGAATATCTTCCAAAGCCTTCAGCGGGTCAAAGCGCGGAAGCAGAACCATCTTCGCTGCTAAAGAGATGGGCACGTTCATGCTGGTGGTCATGCCGTAAATGTGAAAAAGCGGCAGAGCAGTCAGGAATGTTTCTTTCGCCGTGGCGCCTCTTATCCAAGCTGCGAATGCTATGGCGTTTGAGACCAAGTTCATGTGTGTTAGCATGGCGGCTTTGGCTGTGCCTGTGGTGCCGCCTGTGTACTGCAACGCCGCCAAATCCTCGTTCGGATTAACGTTTACTTTCGGCGGTTTTGCATCTGCGTTTCCCTTGAGCAGTTCTTGAAAAGAATAAACGCCTGCTTTCTGTGCGGGCTTGTTCGCGGAAACAGCAGGCTCAGCCGCGTACTCTTCTAAGCTGGTTACTATCACATGCTTAAGTTTGGTTTTTTGCCAGACGCTCGCCACTATCGGGTAAAGCGAATCCAACGCGACTATGGCTGTGGCTGCCGAATCACACAACTGGTACTCCACTTCGCGTTCCCTATGCAAAGGGCTTATAGCTGTTAAAACGGCTCCAGCCTTGAGAACGCCGAAATAGGCAATCACGAACTGGGGAACGTTAGGCAAAAAGAGCGCAACTCTGTCGCCGTGCTTCATGCCTAAGCGGGCAAGCGCCGCGGCAAACTGGTCTGAAAGCAAGTTTAACTTCTCATAAGCTATTTCCGCGTCTAAAAACTCAATTGCAGTCTGCTTCGGATAATCCCGTGCGGTTTTCGCCAAGATTTCGTGCAGAGGAACCATTGGATAATTAATGCTTCTCGGCACATCAGTTGGCCAGCACTTTAACCACGACTTTGCCCTAGTCACGGAACTCAACCTGCCAGTAGCTAGGCAACAGCACAAATAATAAAACTTTCAGAAAAAACAGGTGACTAAAACGTTATGGCCGTTGCGAACGTGCGCGGAGCAGCCGTTTCTTGTTGATGAGGATGAATGCAGTTGCCGTCAGCACTAATGCGGGAATGAGCCATGAGGAATACTCTGGAACAACGCCAAACTCGTCAGTCTTTACCAACCAGAAATCATAGCCAGCAGCTCCAGAGTCTATGTAGCCCGTTAAAGCGTAGCCTCCGTCGCTGGTCTGAATCACAGAATAAGCATTTTGAGAACCTAATCCTCCGTATGTTTGGTTCCACGCCACTTGCCCAGAAGCATTAGTTTTAATCAACCAAAAATCAGAACTGCCACCACCAAACGACGTTGTGTACCCTGCTATCGCGTATCCGTCATCCGCCGTGGCAACCAACGCGTACGCCCTCTCAATGCCCCATGTTGCCCCGTATGTTGTGTTCCACAGCATGTTTCCAAATGCATCAGTCTTAATCAACCAAAATTCATCACCATAAGGAGAATCAGTGTGGTTCCATGTGCCCGCTAGTGCGTATCCTCCATCAGACGTAGCAACCAACGAGTACGCCTCGTCATTCCCCGTTCCTCCATATGTCCGGTTCCACTCCATAACGCCATTCGCATCGGTTTTAACCAACCAAAAATCACCGTCAAGAACAGGCTCAAAAGAGGGCACCGTGTCGTCGTAGTTTTTCCACGTGCCTGCTATTGCGTACCCTCCATCAGAAGTCGCAACTAACGAAGACGCCCAGTCACGCCCTGTTCCACCATATGTCTGATTCCACTCCTTGTTCCCGAACGCGTCAGTTTTAACCAACCAGAAGTCACCCTTCTCAGCACCAAACGAGCTTGTTTCGCCAGCTAGTGCGTATCCTCCATCAGACGTCGCAACCAGTGAATAAGCAGTCTCATATCCCGTTCCTCCGTATGTTTGGCTCCACATCAAAGCTGCATCAACAGAAACAACTAAAGAACAAAATAACAAAACAAAAAGAACCATGCCTACGAGGAGTATTTTTCTACGCAACAAGATCTCCTAATGAATATATTGCAATATTTAAGTAAAAACTTTGCGGTCAAACCCTTTTTGCGAACTAACCACTATTGCACTAAAACAATTTCATAAGCAACCTGCAGCGCAACAGTTTCGCAAGCTACTTCTTGTTAGTCAAGTACGCGTGCATAGCTTTAGCAGCTTTCTTGCCCATACCCATCGCGCTGATAACTGTCGCTGCGCCTGTGGCAACATCGCCACCAGCGTAAACACCGTCTAAACTAGTTTTACCAGTCTCATCCACATTTATCGTGCCATGCCTCGGGTTCGTTACTAAGCCTTCGGTGGTTCGCTGGATAATCGGGTTCGGCGTCTGCCCAATGGCAATGATTACGGTGTCAGTGTCCATCGTGAACTCTGAACCTGGAACCGGCTTAACGCTACGCCTACCCTTCTCGTCTGGCGGGCCAAGCTCCATGCAGATGCACTTCATGCTTTTAACCCAGCCTTTCTCGTCACCATAAAACTCCAAGGGCGCAGCAAGAAACTTGCAAACTAAGCCTTCTTCCTCAGCGTTCTCAATCTCCTCATGCCTAGCAGGCAACTCGTCACGCGAACGCCTGTAAACCAAACACACATCCGCACCCAACCGCATCGAACAACGCGCACAGTCCATAGCCACGTTCCCACCGCCAATAACAACCACGTGCTTGCCAATCCGCAACGGCGTATCGTACTCTGGGAACGCAAAGGCTTTCATCAAGTTAACGCGAATCAGAAACTCGTTAGCTGAATAGACACCGCCAAGGTTTTCGCCGGGACAGCCTGTGAACTGGGGCAAACCAGCACCGCTGCCGATGAACACGACGTCAGTGCCTGCCTTCATCAACTCAGGAATAGTATGCGTCCTACCTACGAGGTTACCCAAACGCAAGTCAACACCCAATTTGCGGATGTACTCAACCTCGTTGCGCACTATAGCTTTAGGTAAACGGAACTCTGGAATGCCATAGCTTAGCACTCCACCGCCCACATGCAACGCCTCGTAAATTGTCACGTCGTGCCCAAGCTTCACCAAGTCAGCCGCAACCGTGAGACCAGCTGGACCCGCACCGACAACTGAAACTTTCTTGCCTGTCGATGGAGCTTTCTCTGGAAGTTGGAATCCGTGGTCGCGCTCCCAGTCCGCGAGGAAACGTTCTAAACGCCCGATGCTTATGGGTTGACCAACCTTGCCGATAACACATTTCAGCTGGCACTGTTCTTCCTGTGGGCAAACGCGTCCGCAAACTGCTGGCAAAGCGTTTTTAGTCTTTATTGTGGCTATGCCTTCAGCGTACTTCTTTTCCCTGATGCATTTGATGAATGCTGGAATTGGAACTTCAACGGGGCAACCAGCTATGCACTGAGGCTTAGGGCATTGAAGACAGCGGCTTGCTTCTTCAAGAGCCATCTCTTCACTATAGCCTAAGGCAACTTCGTTAAAGTTTTTAGCGCGAACCTTCGGCTCCTGCTTCGGCATCTCCACGGCTTCTTTCTTAAGTTTCGGTTTAGGCTTTGCTTCTGCCACACTTGCAACCTCCCATTTCCCACAACATTGAACTCACACGTTCTTCTGGAAGCATCAAACGTTGACGCTGAATTAACTCTTCAAAATCAGTCTGGTGCCCATCAAACTCTGGACCGTCAACGCAGCCGAACTGCATTTTCCCAGCAACAGTTACGCGGCAGACACCGCACATGCCCATGCCGTCAATCATTATAGGCGTCAAAGTCACAACCGTCGGAACACAGTAGGGCTTAGTGATTTCGCTGACATCTTTCATCATAACTACAGGACCCATGGCGACGCAGCGGTCAAACTTTTCAGTCTTCAACAAATCCTTCAGGAAATCCAATCCCTTATAGCCGATTGTGCCGTCGTCAGAAGCCACGTACACTTTGTCGCTTAACGTTTTAGCTTCCTTCTCCATGAACAAGAACTCTTTCGACCTGCAACCAAGTACAGTAGTCACGTGGTTGCCTGCCTCTTTCATGGCTTTAACCTGCAGCAGCATCGGCGCAATCATTATGCTACCGCCTACGCACAGCACCTTACCAAACTTCTTAATCTCCGAAGGATTACCCAACGGACCAGTAAGGTTCAGCAGGCAGTCGCCCTCGTCCAAGCAACCAAGATCCTTCGTGGTTTTGCCGACCTCGTGGAAAGCAAACGAAACCGTGCCCTTCTTCGCGTCGTAACCGCAAATGGTCAAAGGCACACGCTCGCCCCTTTCGTGGGGAACCACTATTACGAACTGACCAGGCTGAGCCTTCGCAGCAATGTCTGGAGCGCAGACCTCGAATAGGGTTTCTTTGTGAGCAAGTTGCTTCTTGCTTATTATTTTGTACGTTTTGCTTTCGCCTCCGCTTTCACTATTACGCACTGTGGTAATGCCGCAATCTTCTGGTAGAAACCATCAAACTTTGATTTGAACTCGCCCTCACATCTCGGCGACAACTCAAAAAGTTCAAACCGCTCAAGCAGATTCATCTTCTTCAACACGTCCTTCAACACGCTAAGGTTGCGTTCAGCAGTGTCTCTGCCTTCAGTAAGCTTGCAGTCGTCAGCAGCACAGACGACGCCCATGACGCCGTCGAAACCGCACCTAAAAGCGTTGACGACGTGAACAGGATCCATTCCCTTGAAACAGGGAACCTCCAACACCACGGCGTTCTTGCCTTTAAACACGCTGTCAGGGTTATCTAAAGCTGAAAACTCGGACCATTGGCAACTGAACACTAACACGGCTGGAGCATTGGTGAGTGCTTTCATTGCTGCTGCGGCTTGACCATAACGTTGCAGAACATTCTCGAACTCGAAGCCTTTCACTTCGATAGCTTTGTGCGGGCAAACAAGAGCGCAAGCGCCGCAGCCTACGCAGTCTTCGTAAACAATAGTTGGCGTGGAGAACGGTTCCGCTTTTATCGCGTTGTAGGGGCAAATGAAAACGCATTTGTCGCAGCCTACGCAGTCTTCAGTGTTATACACTGCTTTTCTGGAGAACTTTACCACTTTTAAGGCGTTTTTGTCGAAGCCTAACTGTTCCAGAACGTTCTTGCTAAGCTGTAAACGGCGCGTGTTGATTTTTGTGCCTTCCTTGAATCGGCAGAACTTGTCTTCGCACTGGATGGAAACGATGTTTTTCACGCCTGAATTCAAGGTTTTAAAAATAAAGTCTGTTGGAATTCTGCCAGAACACGGCAACCGCAACGGAAGATAATTTTTAATGTGTAAGCCTTGGTCTGCCAGAATCTCTTCAACTTCGCATGTGGAAGGCGAATTTCCACGGCACATTAAGACAAGCGTGTCGCCGCCAACTTTCTTGCGTGCACAATCCACATAATCCAACAGAGTATCATAATCATAATAGGCAATCTCTATCGCAGAAACGGGACAAGCGCTGGGACATATACCGCAGACTTGGCATTTCTGTATATCTATTTCCACTTTGCCCGTTTCAGCGTCGCGTTTTATGGCTTCATAAGGGCAGATAGAATGGCAAACACAACATCGGCTACATAAATCTTGGTTGATTTCAACCGCAGTGAGACATTTTTCGCTCATTGTGTGAACCTCGGTCATTTTTCGCTGGAACCTTTCAACCTATGAGCATGTAAATTATGCTTATGAATTTTTGAAAAGGCATTTTGAATGATATAATGTTTTCCCTCTATCTGCGGTAATATGGTCGTCGAATGCAACTGTAAGCTTCAAGCGCTGCGGTGATACCTTGGCCCACAGCTGTGCCCACTTGCTTAACAGGGTGATTCGTCACATCGCCAGCCGCATAAACGCCCGCGATGTTTGTGCGTTGGAACATGTCAATTTTAATGCACCCATGCTCGTCAACTTCCACGCCTGCTTCGCGGGCGATTTGGCTATTAGGCGCCTCGCCGACTTGAACGAAAACGCCGTCAACAGCCAACTCCTTCGTTTCGCCTGCTTTGCTGTCAAACAGCACCACTTTGTTAACGACTTTTTCGCCTGTGATTTCTCTTATTTCAGTGCTCAACAAAGCCTTGATGTTCTTTCTGGAAGCTGCGTCTTTCACAAGAGCTTCGTCAGCTCGAAACGCGTCTCTGCGGTGGGCAACGGTGACCTCTGCGGCTATGCCTGAAAGGTACAAAGCCGTTGCCAGTGCAGCGTTTCCGCCGCCAACCACGAGCACTCGCTTGTTTTTGAAAAATGGTCCGTCGCAAACCCCGCAGTAGCTTACGCCTTTGCCGCGGAACTCTTTCTCGCCTTTGACGCCGATTTCGCGGTAATGAGCACCTGAAGCGATAATTATGGCTGCAGCTTCATACGTTGAACGGGCGGTTTTGACAGTTTTCTTTTCGCCCTTGAGGTCTAAGGCAATCACAGTTTCCAGTTCGCGGATGGTTGCGCCTGTTTTTCTGCAGTGCAGCACCATTTTTTCTGATAGTTCAGCGCCGCTGATCTGCAGGAAGCCGGGGTAATTTTCCATAATTGGCGCGTCTGCAGCTGTTCCTCCAGCCATCTTTTCGTCTATAATCAGGGTTTTCAATCCGCTTCTTGCAGCGTAGATGCCAGCGGCTAAACCTGCTGCGCCTGCGCCTATGATTATGAGGTCCCACTGTTCCATGCGTAAACAACTCTTGAGGGGTAAAATAGTTTAGCTGTGGCTATTTATGAATTATTCGGAGAACACGCATCACTCTTATTGCTGCCTAACAGCGCAGTGTTGGTTTGCAAAAAGTTCATATGGTTTGCCTCCAAAGGTTAGTGTTAGGGTGAATTTTATGCCGAAAATTCTTGTACTGTATTATAGCAGAACTGGGAACACTGAGAAGATGGCTAATGCCATAGTTGAAGGCGCCAAAAGCGCGGGTAACGTGGAAGTGGAATTGAACTATCACGTTGATGCGGAAGACTTGGGCAAGTTTGATGCTGTGCTTGTGGGAGCGCCAACGTACCATCATGATATGGTAATGGACACAAAGAGACTTTTTGAGGAAGCAGCCGAGAAAAGCATAAGCCTGAAGGGAAAAGTAGCCGCAGCCTTCGGCTCTTACGGGTGGAGCGGTGAAGCGCCGAAGCTTGTTCTTGAGATTATGAAGAACAAGTTTGAAATGCGAGTTACTGAGCCGCCTTTGCTGGCGAAATACGTGCCCGACCAAAACACGTTGAGCGCATGCCGAAATCTTGGGAAGCGTGTTGCCGAAAGCCTTATTCACACAGTTTAACATGGTTTGGAGATGGAAGAGAAAAAACTTGAGCGAAAACAAAGATTTGATTGAATTTATGAAGCGGCAGATAGTGATTGAAAATGAAATAGTGCAATCACTGAACAAGGGCATAGCGAACATCAAGAACCCGCCAGTTAAAGGCGTGCTAAAAGGCATATCGTTGGATTCTGTGAAGCACGCGGAGCTTTACGCTTCAGCCATTGCGCTTTTAACAGATGTCCCTCAAGCGTTAAAGCAGGAGAACCTGGACGAGCAAAGGGCACTGGTGGAGAAGCACATCCAGATGGAAGCTGAGCTAATCAAAAAGCTGGAGAAGATGATGCCCACCATCGAGAACAAGAAGGTGGCGTTCCTCTTGAAAGCGATTTTAA
>Ga0299912_10004241_pt1 | contig 11727 bp, 7 predicted proteins | sample RVTome_2_FD_207667 | JGI IMG/M metagenome (GOLD analysis project Ga0299912, IMG submission 207667) | Soil microbial communities from uranium-contaminated site in the Upper Colorado River Basin, Wyoming, United States - RVT95D214 (version 2) ... | reverse complement strand
GTGATCGAGTTCGTGGCTGATCGTGGTGACGATCCCCGACTGCCGGTAGTCATGGCCGGTCACGGTGATGCCCGCCATTGCGCGCAGCGCCGAATTGCCGCCGTCGGCAGCAATGATCAAGGGAGCGGTGATTACCCGCCCGTCCTTGAGGCTCAGACGTGCCTCCCCGGCATCGGCGGCATAGCCGGTGACCTCGACCGGCGCGAGAAAATCGACCTTGCCCTTGAGCGCCTGCAGCAGGGCGCCGATGGTGGCCGTGTTGGGGAGCATGTGGGCGAATGGCTCCCCCGGCGCCACCTCGCCCTCGAAGCGCAGGAACAGCGGCCGCGAGATGTCGCCCTTGCCCGAATCGGTGATCTTCATGTTCCGGATCGGCGAGGCGTGCGGCGCCAGTTGCTCCCAGAGCCCAAGCGTCTCGAAGACCCGCCGCACACCGGCGGCGATGGCGGAGGCCCGCTGATCTCTCGGGACCGAGAAGTCCCGCCGGTCGAGCAGCGCCACCCTCACGCCGGCAACCGAGCGGACCAGCGCCAGGGCCAGCGTCAGGCCCACGGGGCCGCCGCCGACGATCGCGATGTCATACTTTTCCTTGCTCATGTGGGCGTCTCCCGATCGCCCCCTTGTCGCGCCCGAAACGCCTCACCGCAAGAGCTGGCTGCGCCAGCGCCGTGATGCCTAATTGCTCATCAGCAATGTATTTGCCGCCTATAATTTGGGCGGCTACGCTGCGCCTGTCCCGATTGGATCTGCAATGCCCGCTCAATGCGGTCGGATTCAGGTAACAGAATCATGGCGTTGGCAAGAGCAGACAGGGTTTGGCACGGCATTTGAGTCTGTTGTTACCATTGGAGACCGTCCAACAGCTATCGAAAGGGGCATCCATGAAACTGGTGGTAGCAATCATCAAACCATCGCGGCTTGAAGAGGTCCGTCAGGCGCTGAACTCGCTCGACGTCCACGGCATGACCGTAACGGAGGTCAAGGGATACGGTCGCCAGAAGGGCCATTCGGAGATCTATCGCGGCACCGAGTATGCCGTGCATTTCCTTCCCAAGCTCAAGATCGAGATCGCGGTCGATGACGCACAGTCCGACGCCATCGTCTCAGCTATCCGCGAAAGCGCCCAGACCGGGCGCATCGGCGACGGCAAGATCTTCGTGCTCGACCTTCTGGCGGTTACCCGCATCCGAACCGGCGAAACCGGCGCCGCAGCACTCTGATGCCGCTTTCCTTTGGAGAATCTAGAATGACAGGTTTCAAGACGTCAAAAATCCTGGGGACAGCAGCGCTGGCCTCGCTCGTGCTGGCGCTGCCGGCCTTCGCGCAGGATGCAGCAGCACCAGCCGCCGAGGCCGCCGCCGAAGTGGTGGCGACCGTCGACAAGGGCGACACCACCTGGATGCTCGTGTCCACCATCCTGGTCATCGCCATGACCATCCCGGGCCTGGCGCTGTTCTACGGCGGCCTGGTGCGGTCCAAGAACATGCTCTCGGTGCTGATGCAGGTCTTCGCCGCGTTCTGCATGATCGCCCTGCTCTGGGTGATCTACGGCTACTCGCTGGCCTTCAACGGCCCGACCGAAGGCGGCATCAGCGCCTTCATCGGCGATCTGTCCAAGCTCTTCCTGGCCGGCGTCACCCCCTCGACCACCGCGGCGACCTTCTCGGCCGGTGTCGAGATCCCGGAACTGACGTTCGTCATCTTCCAGCTGACCTTTGCCGCCATCACCCCGGCACTGATCGTCGGCGCCATCGCCGAGCGCATGAAGTTCGGCGCCGTGATGCTGTTCCTGGCGCTCTGGTTCACCTTTTCGTACCTGCCGATCGCCCACATGGTGTGGTTCTCGGGCGGGTACCTGTTCGGCCTGGGCGCCTATGACTTCGCTGGCGGCACCGTGGTGCACATCAATGCCGGCGTGGCCGGCCTGGTCGCCGCCGTCATGCTGGGCAAGCGCGCCGGGTTCATGAAGGAGCCGATCCCACCGCATAACCTGACCTTCACCTTCATCGGCGCCTGCCTGCTGTGGGTCGGCTGGTTCGGCTTTAACGCCGGCTCCAACCTCGAGGCCACCGGCCTTGCCGCCCAGGCGACGCTCAACACCATCACGGCGCCCGCCGCCGCGGCTCTTGCTTGGGCGGTGGCCGAGAAGTTCGTCCGCGGTCACGCCAGCCTGCTCGGCGCCGCCTCGGGCGCTGTTGCCGGCCTCGTTGCCATCACCCCGGCCGCTGGCTTTGCCGGCACCATGGGTGCCATCGTGCTCGGTGCGGTTGCCGGCCTGGTCTGCCTGTGGGCCGTCGTCACTCTCAAGCCGATGCTCAAGTATGACGACGCCCTCGACGTGTTCGGCGTCCACGGCGTCGGCGGCATCGTCGGCGCGCTGGGCACCGCGGTGGTCGCAGCCCCGTCGCTGGGCGGCTTCGCCCTCGGCGATCCGGCCGCCTACAACATCGGCAGCCAGTTCGTGACCCAGCTCATCGCGGTGGTGATCGCCATCGTCTGGTCGGCGGTGGTTACGGGCGTGGCCATGCTGATCGTCAAGGCAGCGTTCGGCGGCGCCCGTGTCTCCGAGTCGGCCGAGACCGACGGTCTCGACCTCTCCAGCCACGGCGAGCGCGCCTACAACTAGCCCGCCCATGGCGCGGCGGCGACCTCCTCCCCGTCGCCGCGCCGCAAAGCGGAGAGCCCGACCCTCGCCGGGCTCTCCACCCCGCCAGCGTTCATCGCGGCGTGCAGCTCATGCACCTCTTGGCCCGCCACAGAGGCTTCCCACTCGCAAACCGCATGGGCTGCACACCCCGATCAACGCCACCGCCTGGTCGGACTCGGTCGGCCGCCGCTCATTCCTTGTGCAGGGATGGGTGCCGGTGTGCTTATGATTTGTGCAAATCCTCCATCCGGTCGTAGGCAGCTTTCGCTCTGCCGTGGTAGAGCACTGAATCATCAGGATAAAAATCGCCTCCCTTGTTGGCACGCTCCTTGAGTCCTCTAGCGGAATTGCCCGGAATGCGAGCCGGGTCAGTGGGAGGCTTCAATTGGATACTGCGAACGTCGGTCTCGACGTATTCTTCGTGCTGCTCGGCGCCATCCTGGTCTTTGCCATGCATGGCGGCTTCGCCTTTCTGGAAGCCGGCACCGTGCGCGGCAAGAACCAGGTCAACGCCCTGGTCAAGATCATGGTCGACTTCGCTTTCTCGACCCTGGCCTATTTCCTCATCGGCTACACCATCGCCTACGGGGTCAGCTTCTTCCAAAGCGCCTCGGTGCTTTCGGGCGCTGACGGCGGCTTCGCCCCGCAGGGCTTTTCCCTGGTGAAATTCTTCTTCCTCGCCACCTTCGCCGCCGCGGTTCCGGCGATCATCTCGGGTGGCATCGCCGAGCGCGCCAAGTTCTGGCCGCAGGTGCTGGCCGCCGCGGTGATCGTGGGCTTCATCTATCCCTTCTCCGAAGGGCTGGTTTGGAACGGCAATCTCGGCCTGCAGGCCTGGCTCGGCGCCACCTTCGGGGCTCCGCTGCACGATTTCGCCGGCTCCATCGTGGTGCATGCCGTCGGCGGTTGGCTGGCGCTCGCCGCCGTCCTCAAGCTCGGCGCCCGCACCGGCCGCTACGGCCCGCATGGCCGGCCGTTCCCGCCCTCGTCGATTCCCTGGCTGGCGCTCGGTACCTGGCTGCTCTGCATCGGCTGGTTCGGCTTCAACGTGATGTCGGCGCAGTCGGTGGCCGCCGCTTCCGGCCTGGTCGCACTCAACTCGCTGCTCGCCATGGTAGGGGGCATCATTGCGGCAGCGGTTGTTTCCCGGGCTGACCCCGGCTTCGTGCACAACGGCGCGCTGGCCGGGCTCGTCGCCGTCTGCGCGGGTTCCGACATCATGCACCCGATCGGCGCGCTGCTGGTGGGTGGAGCCGCTGGCGGCATCTTCGTCTTCGGCTTCACCTGGACCCAGGAGAAGCTCAAGATCGACGACGTGCTCGGCGTCTGGCCCCTGCACGGGCTGTGCGGCCTGTGGGGCGGGGTGGCCGCCGGCATCTTCGGACAGGAGGCGTTCGGCGGGCTCGGCGGTGTTTCCTTCCTCACCCAGCTGGTGGGGTCGATCGGGGTGGCGCTCTATGCGCTCGCCGCCGGTTTCCTGCTCTACTCCCTCACCCAGCGGAGCCTCGGCATCCGCCTCACCGACGAGCAACAGCGCCGCGGCGCCGATCTCTCGATCCACTCCATCGGCTCCAACCCGGAAGCCGAATTCTGATGGCAGCGGCGCCCGCCCGGCGCGATGCCATTTCGGTGCCGGGCGGCATCTGGTTAGCACGGGATTAACTATGCCCGCCTAGCATGGGCTTCCGATCGGGTACCGCGACCAAGGCGGCATCCGGACGTGTCCCGCCAGTTATAGTAGAGTGTCCTGGACGATGCCGGCACAGCCCCTGCTCGAAGACATCCGCAAGACCCCCACGCCGGCGATTGCGATTCGCATCCCCGTGCGCCTGATCGGCGCAGTGGTGCTGGGGCTCGTCGCCATTGTCATGGTCTCGCTTGCCTCCTGGTCGGTGGATGATCCCAGCCTCTCCTATGCAACCGACAAGCCGGTCCACAACTGGCTCGGCTATCCGGGCGCGGTGATTGCCGACCTCGCCTTCCAGGTCGTTGGCCTGGGCATGCTGGCCGTACTGGTGCCGCCGGCACTGTGGGGCTGGAGCCTGCTGCGCCTGCAGGTGCCGGCCAAGATGGGCCTGCGCCTGATTGCCTGGGTCGCCGCCAGCCTGCTCGCCTGTGGCGTCTTCGCTTTCCTTCCGGCGCCCGAAAGCTGGCCGCTGCCGACCGGCCTAGGCGGCCTGATCGGCGCCGGTTTCAGCAATCTGGCGGCATTGATGACCGGCGAGAACCCGCAGCCGGTGACCGGCATGCTGTTCGCCATCATCATTTCGGCGCCGACCCTGGCGCTGTTCTGGATCGCCATGGGTCTGGGCCGGGTTTCCATGCCGGCGGTGTCGAAGGGCGGCAGAAGGGCCCCCGCGGGCGCCCGGGTCAACGCCAATGACGACGACATCGAGCCCGAACGCGATTCGCTTTTCGACGTGGTCATCGGCGCCATCGTGCATCTGGGCTTTTCGGCGCGGGCCGCCTGGCGCCGCGCGCGGACGCACCTCAAGGAAAAGCGCGCCACCGAAGCGGCCGGGTGGCGGGACGGCGCGGTGGAACCGAGCCTGCATGCCCACGCCGCGCCCCAGCCCGGGATGCGGCGCGAACCGCCGCTGGTCGCCGAGCGCCGCGCCATCGCCACCTCGCGCGCCGAGCCCGCCTACGACGATACCGAGCTCGAATATCCCGAGGACCCGCTCGATGACGAGCTGATGTACGAGCCGCCGGCCCCGGCCCCGGCGCCGCGTGGCTCCGCCCGGGTCGCTGCGCCCGCCGCCCGGCCGGTTCCCGGTACCCGCGCCGTCCGCGAGGCCCAGGGTTCGTTGCTCGACGATCCGTCCGGGTTCGAACTGCCCGAACTGAGCCTGCTCGCCGAACCGCGCCACAAGGGCCCGAGCCCCGAGCACGCCCCCGAGCGGCTGGAAGCCATGGCCCGCCGGCTCGAAGGCGTGCTGCAGGATTTCGGCGTCAAGGGCGACATCATCAACGTCCGCCCCGGTCCGGTTGTCACCCTCTACGAGCTGGAGCCGGCCCCCGGCATCAAGTCGAGCCGCGTCATCTCGCTGGCCGACGACATCGCCCGCTCGATGAGCGCCATTTCCGCCCGTGTCGCCGTGGTCCCCGGCCGCAACGCTATCGGCATCGAGTTGCCCAACGAGCAGCGCGAGACGGTATACCTGCGCGAGATGCTGGCCTCGTCCGACTTCGAGAAGATGAAGGGCAAGCTCCCCATCTGCCTGGGCAAGACCATCGGCGGCGAGCCGATCATCGCCGATCTGGCCCGCATGCCGCACCTCTTGATCGCCGGCACCACCGGCTCGGGCAAGTCGGTGGGCATCAACACCATGATCCTGTCGCTGCTCTACCAGATGACCCCGGAGCAGTGCCGGCTGATCATGGTCGACCCCAAGATGCTCGAGCTCTCCGTCTACGACGGCATTCCGCATCTGCTGACACCCGTCGTCACCGATCCCTCCAAGGCGGTGGTGGCGCTCAAGTGGGCGGTCCGCGAGATGGAGGACCGCTACCGCAAGATGAGCAAGATCGGGGTGCGCAACATCGACGGCTTCAACCAGCGCGTCACCGAGGCCAAGAAGAAGGGCGAGGTGATCACCCGCACGGTGCAGACCGGCTTCGATCGCGAAACCGGCGAAGCGATCTTCGAAAGCGAGCAGTTCGACCTCGAGCCGCTGCCCTATATCGTGGTCATCGTCGATGAGATGGCCGACCTGATGATGGTGGCCGGCAAGGACATCGAGGGCGCCATCCAGCGCCTGGCGCAGATGGCTCGGGCCGCCGGCATCCACATGATCACCGCCACGCAGCGGCCGTCAGTCGACGTCATCACCGGCACCATCAAGGCCAACTTCCCCACCCGTGTCTCGTTCCAGGTGACCAGCAAGATCGACAGCCGCACCATCCTGGGCGAGCAGGGCGCCGAGCAGCTGCTGGGCAATGGCGACATGCTTTACATGGCCGGCGGCGGCCGCATCCGGCGCCTGCACGGCCCCTTCGTCTCCGACGGCGAAGTCGAGGCAGTGGTGGCGCATCTGAAATCGCAGGGATCGCCGGACTATCTCGACTCGATCACCGCCGACGAGGAGGAGTTCGATCCGGAGAGCGCCAGCGGCGACGACCTCGGCTCGGGCTCGGGCGACGAACTCTACGACAAGGCCGTCCATATCGTCCTCACCGACAAGAAGGCCTCGACCTCCTACATCCAGCGCCGCCTGGCCATCGGCTACAACAAGGCCGCGACGCTGATCGAGCGCATGGAGCAGGAAGGCGTGATCAGCCAGGCCAATCATGCCGGCAAGCGCGAGATTCTGGTGGGCGGCGAGCAGTACTGAGCACGGCGCGCGCCAAGCCGCCGCCCCGGCTTGTCGCCTCGCGGTTTCGCTGCAGTCCATTGCCGCTGAAGCGGCGCCGGCGAGGCGCGAGCCTCGGAGCGGGTCGTCCGCAGTAAGGTGAGGCTGCGCCTCGCCGGTGCGGCCGGGGTTTTGGGCTTCGATCCAGCGGGCTTCGGGTTCACCCGATGCCGCATCGCCCAGCCATGCTTCCGGCCTCCGGTCCAGATCCGCGGGCGGGTTACACCCGGACGTTTCCGATAGGCCGGCCGCGGGCTCCCGCGTGCGCGGACGCCCCGGCCGTCGGACGGGGTCACACGATCCCCGCCCCGGCGTTGGTAGTGGCGGCTTGGCTGCTCCGCAGCCCGGCCGGCCGGATCTTGGGCCTGATGGGGAACGACTTCCCCACCACCCGGTCTCCCTCCCACCAACCACTCGTCATGATCTCGCTTCGGTGGGCGGATGCGAGGAGCCTACAGCGGGTGGAGGAGGCGGGGATTACTTCCGACGGAGTAGGTATTGGTACGCACCCGAGACGCAAATAGGACCGATTTGCGGCCGGTCGGGCATCGGTGGATGGGGAGGGGAGCGGGGCGGGAACGGGAGATGGGGTGGCGGCGAGAGGAGGAGACGGAGGTGTGATCGGCCGGTGAGAGTAGCCAGCGGCAGCTCTTGATGCTGTGGACGGCTCCTCCGCCGGCATCGCGATGTGCGACGTTGCGGTGTCTTGAGGACCGCAACAGAGGAGCCGCCCATGGAGGAGATTAGCACAGTCGGATTGGACATCGCGAAGTCGGTGTTCCAGGTCCACGGCATCGATACTGCAGGCGAGGTTGTCGTTCGCCGGCAGTTGAAGCGTTGTCAGGTCCTGCAGTTCTTCGCCGCGATGAAGCCTTGTCTGATCGGCATGGAGGCCTGCGCTACCGCGCATCACTGGGCGCGGGAGCTGACGAAGCTCCGGCATGAGGTGCGGCTGATGCCGCCGCGCTATGTGAAGCCCTACGTCAAGCGCAACAAGAACGACGCGGCCGATGCCGAGGCGATCTGCGAGGCGGTGACGCGGCCGACGATGCGCTTTGTGCCAGTCAAGACAGTGGACCAGCAGTCGGTGCTGATGCTGCACCGGACACGGCAGCTATTCATCCGCCAGCGGACCACGCTGATCAACTCGATCCGCGCCCACCTGGCCGAGTTCGGCATCGTCGCCGGGATCGGACGCAACGGCGTTGAGGTGTTGCTCGAGCTCATCGCCAAGGGAGATGAGGACATTGTTCCAGCAGAGGCACGAGTTTGCCTGCTGGCTCTCGCGACGCAACTCGAACTGGTGAAGCGCCAGATCCTCGAAATGGATCGGCGGGTTCTCGCCTGGCATCGCGCCAGCAGCCTCAGCCGCAACCTCGAAGCGATCCCGGGCGTCGGCCCGCTCATCTCGACTGCCCTGGTGGCGAGTATCCCCGACCCGAAGGTCTTCCGCTCGGGTCGCGATCTCAGCGCCTGGATCGGGCTGGTGCCCAAGCAGAACTCCACCGGCGGCAAGGAGAAGCTGGGAAGCATCAGCAAGGCTGGCAACCGCTACCTTCGCTAACTTCTCGTGGTCGGAGCGCTGGCGGTAATCAGGCGCGCCAAGCAGTTGGGTTATACCCGCCACCCGTGGCTGGTGCGGCTGATGGAACGCCGATCGGTAGAGGTAGCGGCGGTCGCGCTGGCCAACAGGATGGCGCGGATCGCTTGGGCAATGATGGCGAGGAACGAACCGTACCGAGCGACACTGCCTGCCTGAGGAATCGGAATACGCGGAGCGATCCGCGTCACCAAGTTGGAGAGAGCAACGACCTGTAACGCACCCATGCCAGTCGGTCCACGGACCGGGACACCCCACTTGGGCCAAGGCGCCTCGAGCGCGAGCTTTTGACCGGGACCCGATCCGCGGAGAGCATTATGGCCAGCGGCTATCGTCGAGTGCCGCACCCAAAGGCCGGACACATGGCAGCTCCGACCAGCACTGCATCAGGTCAACAAAGCCCTTGCCAACACGGAGCCGTCCACACATGGCCCAAAGCGGACCCCGTTGGCTCACCGGCGACAAGATCAACCTTCGGGCACGCCGGCCGCAGCCATACCCTCGAGGATGTTGGAGATGCGGCGATCACCGAAGCGCTTGGGCTGGCTGCCGCGGATCATCGCCACCGTGGCGTCCGGCCTAATCTTGAGGAATCGAGCGGCCCACCGCCGTGCCTCGTCCATGCGGCCAAGCTTGGCGTTGGCCGAGATCAGCATCCAGTAGGTGCACTCAAAGTCCGGGTTGATCGCAAGCGATCGCTCGGCCCAGACCAGCGCCTCCTCGAAAGCGTCGAGCGCGATGTGGGCGTGCGCTATCGCCGTGAGGATCCAGAAGGCCCCGGCCCGCCCGGGATGCAGTACGACCGCCCGGTGGCCGTATTCCAGCGCGCGCTTGAGGTCGCCGCAATGGAGATAGGTGAGGGCGCCATAGCCCATGACGAGCGGATTGTTGGGATTGCCGGCGATGGCAAGATCCACAAGGGCAACGCCTTCTTCGTACTCGCCTATCGTGTTGGCGAGCATGGTGCCACACGCCGCGAGGATCAACGCGTCGCCACCTGCGAGGTCGACGGCGCGCCGCGTCAGCGCGATGCAGGTCCCGAAATCGTCGCCGGTGATCGGTGGCCACCGGAGGTTCCACCGGGTGTGGAGCGCAATTGCCGCATAGCAGATCGCAAGAGCGTAGCCGGGGTCGAGTTCGATCGCGCGCATGAAGAGGCGTACCGACTCCGCGTTTTCCTCGGCCTTGGCCGCGCGATAGAGCGGCAGGCCGCGCAGCACCAGCTCGTATGCATCGAGGCTTTCCGGCGGCTTGCGGCGGACGCTCTCGGTCTCGGCCTGCTCGATCCTCGGCGACACGATCATCGCTACCTGTTCGGTGATCAGGTCCTGGAACGCAAAGATGTCGTCGGCATAGCCATCGAACGTCTTAGCCCAGAGGTGGGCACCGGTCTCTGCGTCGACGAGCTGGGCGACGATCCGCAGTCTGTCGCCGGAGCGCCGCACGCTGCCCTCGACGACGTACCGGACCCCGAGATCGCGCCCCACATCGCGCACGTCCAGCGCGCGGCCCTTGTAGGCGAAGCTCGAGTGCCGCGCCACGACGGCGAACGAGCGGAAGCGGCTGAGCGCTGTGATTATGTCTTCGACGACGCCGTCGGCAAAGTACTCCTGCTCGGGATCGCCACTCATGTTCTGGAACGGCAGCACCGCCAGCATTGGGTGGCGGGACGCCGCATCGGCCTGATGCATGGCAGGAGTAACCGGCGCCCGAGCGGCTAGCCGGTAGCCAACACGCGGTACGGTGATGATCCACTCTCCGCCGTCAGGCGCAGTCCCTAGCACTTTGCGCAGCGAAGCGATCTGAACTGTCAGGTTCCCCTCATCGACAACGACGTCGGGCCAAGCCGCTTCCAAAAGCTCAGACTTGGTCACCGTGCCGCCGCGCGCCTCGATGAGGGCCTTGAGGAGTGCAATGCCGCGCTGGCCGGCATCGACGGGCGCACCATCGCGCAACAGCACCTTGCCGCTGCGGTCGAGGCTGAAAGGTCCGAACACAGAGGTCGCCGACATGACCTCAACATAACCGAATTCCCTTCAGCGCGCATCAGACCGATTGAAGGGGCCAGGGCGTTGGGTCCCCGGCCCCCGGCAGTGCCGTGGCACCGCCTTGCGTCCGCCTCGCAGTTGAGGCTTCTACGCCTTCCACGCAGGCGGATGCATGACGCCAGTTGCTTTGGAGCTGACTCTAGTTGTGATCGCCGGTGGCGCAGAAATCGAAGTAGGACACCTGTTTGCCGCCTGGGTGGCGGTTGCTGCTGGTGAGGCCTGACGGATCGCCCTTGCCGTTGGAATAGGGCACCTCGAGGTGAAGTGCCGGTGCATCGGGCTCACACATGCTTTCGATGAGCATCGCTGGATTCCAGCTGCTGGTGAGGCCCAACGGGTCGCCTTTGCCGCTTGTGTAAGGCAGGTCGACAGCGAGCGCGGATCCGACAATGAGGTTTGCGAGGGTGCAAGCGGTGAGGCTGGAAGCGATGCGGTTCATCTTGATCCCCTTGGCTGGCTAACCTGCTTCGCGTCATTGCGTCGCTCAGTGCAGCTGATGCCTTAGGGGTAGGAGAACCGCGCGCTTTGGGTCCTCAAGCGGGCGTCAAACCATTCCGAAATAAATACGAAGGAGTTCCAAGGCGCTCTACGGCCGCGTCCGGTTGTGGCGCAAAGTGGACGTTGGAATGACCACGCTTGGCCCAATCGCTCGAATTCACTCCGAGGCACCATGCAGGAGCGAGGGGTCTTGCCTGCCAACAGCCTGCAGGTAAGAGCGGCACATGGTCACCAGTTGCAGTCGCAACGCTTCAGTCGCAGCTTCGGACATGTTTCTCTCGAAGCTATTGCGGACCGTACTGCGAGGAAGCGTCCGCCTCTGATGCCAAGCGCCACCCACTTGGCGCGAAGGCCGGGCCCGTCGACGCCGAGCGTCAGGACAGAGATGCCCGGCTGCATCCCGGCCCCGTCACGGGAACAGCCGCTGGCGGGTCCAGGGGGCGTCGGGGGCGGGGCGGGTGAAGCGGACGCGGTCGTGCAGGCGGAAGGCGCCGTCCTTCCAGAACTCGAACTGCTGCGGAATGATGCGGAAGCCACCCCAGCGCTCGGGGCGCTGCACCGGTTCGTCTTGCGGGAAGCTCC